>WNGG01003855.1_pt1 | contig 37805 bp, 45 predicted proteins | sample 5400661 | NCBI WGS metagenome assembly WNGG01 (sample SAMN13153372, study PRJNA577476) | soil metagenome | isolation source: 100 cm soil or saprolite under Garry oak tree replicate 1 | place: USA:California | collected 2016-06-15
TCGTGTGCGCGCCGGCGCGGCGCGCACACAACGCGTCGTGGTCAGTGGCTGAACGTGACGGTGGTCTGGGGGACGTCCAGCCGGTTGAGTCCGGTCATGCCGTTGGGGCAGGTCGCCGCGGTGGTTCAGCGCTGGCCGGCGCCGCGGTGATCGTATCGCCCGCGAGTACGCCGCTGGTGACCCTCGCGCTGGCCGTCCCGTGCACCAGGTCGAGAGTGAAGGTGAACTCGCTCGTCGCCGGGGTGAAATCGGCGGTGAGCCAGGTGTCCTTTCCGGTACCGGTGACGATGGCCTGTGGACACGCGTCGGCTCTGCCGTGCCCGGTTACCGTCGCGGCGGACAGGTTCGGGCTCGAGCCGTTCGGCGAGGTGCAGAATCCCATGGCCGCGGCGACCCGGGCGGCCCGAAGGCTGGTGCGGTCGAACTCGAACTGGAACGCGAGGTTGCAGGGGAGGTCGACGGTGCTGCCGGCTTGCGCCCGCGGGGCGGATCCGGTGGTACCCATGGCCGGTTCGGGGACGACGAGCAGCGCGGTGGCGACGAGTACGACGGACGCCAGAATGCCTTCGCTGTGCGGATACGGGACGGTTTCATGGTCCTTCTCCTCTGCCTCGATTCCTCCATCCGTCATTCTTTCGCTCGGCCACCGACCCAGATCAGCGGCGTAACCATGCGGTCGTCGGCGACGTACCAGTAGACCGTGAGGCACCTCGCGCTCGACGGAGGAAGGAATCGTCATGCGTGGCCAGATGGCTACGGAAGGTCAGATGGCGGCTGTGCGCCATCCCACGGCAGGGCCGGGACGAACGATACGGCCAGCCTCGACGACCGGGAAACAGCCCCCAACCCCGGAAAGATGACTGATGGCCCTGATCCCGGAACCGACGCATGACAACTGGATCGGTCGGCACCGTGCGCTGCGGGCCAGCCGCCGCGGTCTGTTCGCCGCGGCGATGGCCGGTGGTCTGGCCGCCACCCTCGCCGAGCGGCTACCCCGTTGGTTGGGCTTCAGCTCATCCACCACCCCCGACGCCGGCGACGGCACACTACACATGCTCGGCGCGACATCACAGATCCCGGTCGGCGGCGGCAAGATCTTCCGCGCGCAGAAGGTGGTGGTCACGCAGCCGGCCGCCGGTACCTTCAAGGCGTTCAATGCCGCATGTACGCATGCCGGCTGCCTGGTCGACAGCATCTCGGATCGAAAAATCAACTGTCCGTGCCATCCCGGTGTTTTCCGGATCGACGATGGCCTGCCGGTGTCCGGGCCGCCCAAACGCCCACTGGCACCGGCGGTCGTCAGTGTTCAGGGCGACCAGCTGTACCTCCACGTCTAGCCGCTCGGCCCGCACCACACACGATCGTGCGCCACACCCCGGTGACCAACCCGAAGAGGAGAATCCCCATGCGTCCGACCCTCCGCCTGCTCAGCCGCCCATCAGCCGCCGCGTGCGTCCTCACCGTCGCACTCCTGCCGATCGCCGGATGCGGCAGCAAGAGCAGTACGAGCGACGCCAACGAGACAGCTGCGAGCACAGTCAGCATCGCCGAGAAGGTCGGACCGCCGGACGCGTACTCGTTCTCGCCGACAAGCGTGCAGCTCAGCAAGGGCAGTGCTCTCGGCATCGAGAACAAGACCGACGAGAACCACTCGATCGCGTGCAAGCCCGACGCAGGGGTCGGCACGACGAAGATCGCGGAGAACGAGACGAAGTCCTCATGTTCTCCACGACGGGTACCTTCACGTGCAGCAGCACAGAGCATCCGGAAGCAACACTGTCGGTGACCGTTAAGTAGGAAGTCTTCGGCGGTCGAGTAGCCGGGAGGTGTCTCGCCTCCCGGCTTTCGCATGCCCGGGCGGGCCCTGGGTCGCAGAGCCGCAACCAGGCGGAGGATCGCCCCTTCTTCCGGCATCTTCCAAGTTTGGCAAATGGGGCACAGGTCATCGAAGCGAGTCTATTGGGAGTGTCGTGAAAACGGTGTAGCGCCGCGGACGGCAGGATCGAGGCGAACATCGTTGGTGCCCGCGGCTGCCCGTATGACTGCTCGTTCTGCGGCGGGGCTGTCAGCGCCAACCCGGACATCACCATCCGGACGCGCACGCCCGAGAACATCATCGAGGAGATGGACGAGCTGCACGCTGCCTACGGCGTGACCGCCTTCCGCTTCGTCGACGACCTGTTCCTGGGCTACGAGCGCTTCATCCGCAAGTGCATGGCGGCCTTCACGGAGCAGCGCATCGGCACTCGCTACGTCTGGGACGCCACCGGGCGCATCAATATCCTGCACCGGGCGCACGACGAGCTGCTGGACGTCCTGGTCGCCAACGGACTGCGCGAAGTGGCGCTGGGCATCGAATCCGGCAGTGAGCGGCTGCTCCGCTACATGGGCAAGCGCATCACACCGGAGATGACCCGCTCGGTGGTGCGGCGCCTGACCCAGCGCGGCATCTCGGTCAAGGGGTACTTCATCCTCGGCTTCCCGACCGAGACGCGGGAGGAGCTGGAGGACACTGTGCGGCTGGTCTACGAGCTGTGGGCGATTGCCGCCGGGCAACCCGGTCGCTTCCGCTCCAGCGTCTTCGAGTTCCGCCCCTATCCTGGTACGCCGGAGTGGGACCGGATCGTCGCCACCAGCCAGTACAGCCCCGAGCAGCTCCTTGACTACACCGCCGTCGATCTGACCGAGGGCGGCTTGGACGAGGCCATGCGCGGGCGCGACGAGTTCAACTTCTCCGTCAACATCCAGTTCGGCGAGGCCAGGGTCGCGGAAGTACGGCGGCGTCTGGTTGAGCTGTCCCGCGTGCAGTACGAACGGCGAGCGGCAGCATGACGCGGCCGGGCTTCTTCGTGGCCTAACTAACTTTGGCGTGCCTGGTGACAGCGGATCGCTACTACCACCTGGACACCGAAATCCGGCCGGCGCTGGCTGAGGGCAAGCTTGTCGTCTGTGACCGCTACGTCGCCACATCCCTTGTGCTGCAACGGCTTGACGGTGTTGACGTGTCGTACATCTGGGCGCTCAACCGATACGCCGAGCGGCCCGACCTCACGGTCATCCTGACCGGCGACCCGGCTCGGGCTCGCGCCCGCGCTGGCCGTCGTGGCACTTACAGCCGCTTCCATCGCGGCGGCGTCGCCGCTGGGAAGGCGGAAGCCCGGCTGTACCAGGAGGCGGCGCAGGAACTGAGGGAGGGCGGCTATCCAGTTGTCTGCCATGACGTACGGCGGCGGTCGGCCGAACAAGTCGTGGTGGCGCTCGTGCCGGTCATCCTGGATCACATCGGCAGTCGCGCACCCTAAACGGCCGCCATATGGGCGGCCCGGACGAGTGAGTCGTAGGTGTCGGCGGTTCGCTCCAGCTCCACCCCGAGCGACCGTGCGAAGGCATCCAGTTCGGCCTGCACCGCTTCGCCGGACTCCTCTGGCCCGATGACTTTCTCGATCTCGAAGAACGCGCCGATGTGCTCGACGTCATCGAGGCACAGCGACAGGTCGCCGTGCCGGGCCGTGCGGCGGGTCTTCATGATGCGCGTCGTGGGTAGAAGCCCAATCGCCAGGATGGCGGCGTGCATCTGTTCGCGGTCGGCCACGGCGGTTTCGTACTCGTGGCAGGCCAGCTCGTTGGCATCCGGGCGCTTGAGGGTAAAGACGTGGTGACCGTCCTGGGTACGGAGGCGCACGAAGGAGCGGCCGAGCTTGCCCATGCCATACTGCCAGTCGATCTCGGCGTACGCCTGGTCGTCCTGGTGGACGGGCCGCGACAGGGACAGGCTGCGTTGATGGAGCGCCGCTTCGACCTGGCCCAGGTCGGCGACGCGGTACTTGACCTCGATTTCGCGGGCTTGGCTCATGGGTCTCCTTGGCGACGACGGAGCACACCGAAGGACAGTAGCGAACGGCTCCGGACGGAGCGCAAAGCCCGGCTGTGGCATGAACGGAAGTCGGCTGCACAGCCTGTTGGGGTGGCGCTCCGTAGCTGGTGGTCGCCAGGATCAAAGCGATTGAAACACCGAATCACATCTACCGCAGACAATCGGGCCGTCTTCGTAGGTCCGTGGCGTGATTTGGAGACGGCGACCGCACGTACAGACCACAGCCACGCGCCGCCCAGCGCGACCAGCACGGGTCTGCTTGTCGGGCTGCTCAAGATGGGCGACGACGCCAGCGTTGAGGTTTTCGATCGTGGTTCGGTACGTCGCGGCGGTCGCGGCTTCGAGCGTGCAACGACTGTAGCCACGGTCAGCCAAAGGCCGACCTGGTGGCATAAGACCGAGTTCTTCGGCAAGCTGGGCGAAACGGCGGTTGTGGTAGCGGTTTCCTGACCGCGAGCAGTCCTTGACTCCACGAACGCAGGCCAAGGCGTGCGCTGCTTCGTGCAGCATCGTCTCCAAGATGGCCGTACCGCCGAGCGACAGCTCGTGCAGCATCGTCTCCAAGATGGCCGTACCGCCGAGCGACAGCAGTTCGCCAGCAAGCGCGCCGATGCGCTCACGACGCTGGTAACGCGCGGTGAACCGGATGTCGCCGCCAAAGGAACCGTATCCATTGAGCGCTTGGCGCGGCCCCACTCGATGATCCGATTCTTCACATGTCCGACAAAACCCACTCAACCGGACGCCGGGGCCGTCCGATTGAGTTTGCACAACGTACTTTTGGTGGCACTGAATGTCAGGTACGAGGTTTCTTCCTACCCGAACGTCTTCCATGACCGGTTCCTGGCTGCCTTGTGCGAGAGCTGGTGAGGGCTGGCTGTCATATCCTGGATGGACTAACCTCTTAGCTAAGGAGGCTTGTCCATGTCCAGCGACGCTGCCGCTCAGTTCAACATCCACGATGCCAAGACCAATCTGTCACGCATCATCGACCGCGTGGAACACGGCGAGGAGATCATCATCAGTCGTGCCGGCACCCCGGTTGCCAAGGTCATCCCGTTGATCCGCCGGGTGTCGCGGTCCGGCCGCGGCTCGCTGGCCGGCAAACTCCTCATCGCCGACGACTGGGACTCTCGCGAGGTCAACGAAGGCATCGCGGCAGACTTCGGTCTGACGCCGTGAGCCTGCTTCTGGACACGCATGTGGTGCTCTGGTGGCTGGCGGACGATCCGACGCTGTCGGACGACATCAAGGCCAGGCTCGATCACGAACCGGATGTGTACGTCAGCCCGGCAACCGTCTGGGAAGTCGCCATCAAGCAGGCGATCGGGAAGCTCCGTGAGCCGCCGGATCTCCCTGAACGCATCCTCGCCAGCGGCTTTCGCGAACTACCCATCACGTCGGAGCACGCCATCGCCGCTGGTCGGCTGCCGTTGATCCACCGGGACCCGTTCGACCGGATGCTGGTGGCTCAAGCACTGTGCGAAGGTCTAACGCTGCTCACGCGCGACGCCGACATCGCCAAGTACGGGCTTCCTCTCCTCACAGCCTGATCATGGTGGCGCACCACACGCCACCATGATCACTTATGTGGAGGTGCCGGGAATCGAACCCGGGTCCTCCGTCGCTTTGCCAGGGCTTCTCCGAGCGCAGCTCACTGTGCCTCTACTCGGCCCCTCCGATCACGTGAGCGAGTCGGTGTGACGGGCCCAGTCGGGATTGATCTCGCCGCCCGGACCCCCCGACGGGATCCGCTTGGCCAGCCTTCTAGCTGACGCCGGTGAACTGGACCGAAGGCGAGTCCAGACCGACGGCTACGCTACCCGCCTCAGGCGGCGAGAGCGTAATGCGCGCGACTAGGAGTCTTGGCGCTTATTGGTTTCCGACGACGATTACCGAGACGACGTCGGCTTCCTCGGCTCGCTTCCCCTGCCTCAACGTCCGGAGTCGAAACCTGTCACCCCCTGGGTGTGCCCGCGCCACCACGGCACGGACATGCAAGCATAACCCACCGGCGACCGAGATTCATTCCATGCCCTTCGCCCGCCGGCCCACCGCCCGGCTGATCTCCCGGTTGGCGTCGCGCTGGGCCAGGTCCTGGCGCTTGTCGTAGGAGCGCTTGCCGCGGGCGAGGGCCAGCTCGACCTTGGCCCAGCCGTCGGAGAAGTACAGCGACAGGGGTACCAGGGTCAGGCCGCTCTCCCGCAGCTTGCCGATCAGTCGGTTGATCTCCAGCTTGGTGAGCAGCAGCTTGCGGGTACGCCGCGGCTCGTGGTTGGTCCAGGTCCCCTGGGCGTACTCGGGGATGTGCATCCCGTACAGGTAGATCTCGCCGTCCTTCTCCTGGCCGAACGCGTCGACCAGCGAGGCCCGACCGGCCCGTAGGGACTTGACCTCGGTACCGGTCAGCGCGATGCCCGCCTCGAAGACGTCGAGGATGGAGTAGTCGTGGCGCGCCTTGCGGTTGGACGCGATGACCTTGCGGCCCTTCTCCCGCGGCACCTCGACCCCACTCCCTCATGTCGTGGGCCGGCACTTGGGCCGGACCAGCATGGCGGCGATTTCAGCGAGGGCCAATGGTATCCGACGGCTCAGCACAGGCAGGGGTTGAGCCAGTCCAGCGGCTGTACCGGCGTTCCGTTGACCCGTACCTCGAAGTGCAGGTGGTCGCCGGTGGACGCGCCGGTGGTACCGACCCGGCCGATCAGGTCGCCCTGGCGTACCTGCTGCCCGGGGTGCACCAGGATGACCGACTGGTGGCCGTAGCACGTGGACAGCCCCTTGCCCTGGTACATGCCGTGGTAGATGCAGGTGTAGTTGCCGTACCCCCCGCTCCAGCCGGCCTGGACCACAACGCCGTCGCCGGCGACGTAGATCGGGGTGCCGCCCGGCGCGGCCAGGTCGACTCCGGCGTGCAGCTGCCAGACCCGGTAGTAGGGGTCGTAGCGCATTCCGAAGTCGCTGGACTTCCACCCGTGCACCGGGGTCAGGAAGTGGCCGCTGTGCAGGGTGGCGACGCCCCCGGAGCGGCCGCGCAACTCGGCCGCGATCCGGTCGCTCTCCTGTTGCAGCGCCTGGTACTGGGCGAGGGTGGCGTCGCGCTGGGCGTTGGCCGTGGCCATGGCCTGCTGCTGCTGGGCGATGAGCGTGGTGATGTCGGTCTGGTCCTGCTCGGCCGCGGACTGCGCGGCCAGCGCGGCGTTCAGGGCGGTACCGGCCCGGCGCGCGGCGGAGTCGGCCGCCTGCTGGGCCAGGGTCGCCTGGTTCTCCGCGTCCCTGGCGGAGACCTGCGCGGCGCGGAAGCCGTCCAGGGCGCGCTGCTGCTGCTGCGCCGACTTCTCCAGGTAGTTCAGCCGGTCCACCAGGTCGCCCGGGCTCGGTGACTCGAGCAGCGAATCGAAGGTGAGCAGGCCGCTGCCCTTGTACGAGGCGGCGACGAAGTCGCCCACCTGCGCCTGGGCGGCCTCGACCCGACCGGCGGCGTCGAGGTACCGCTGGTGCGCCGTGGCCAGCCTGGCGTGCGCCGCGGCGGCGTCCCGTTGAGCCTGGCGGGCCTCGACCTGCCGGGCGGCGACGACCCCCTTCGCGACGGCGAGCCGGTCCTGGGCGGCGGGAAGCTGTGCGGTCGCCGCGCTGTACGCCGCCAGGGCTGTCTGGGCCTGGTCACTGGCCGCCTCGTAGAGGCTCCTCACCTGAGCCAGCTGCCGGTCGACCCGGGCCTTGTCGTCGTGCGGGTCGGCGGCCGCCGGTCCGGCGGCGGCCAGCCCGGATGCGCTCAGCACAAGGGCGACGAGCAACGCGCGGAGTGGATGCCTCCTGGTCACTGCCCTACGGTACGCAGAACAAAGCGGTCACATCAGTCAAACCGCCGAAGTCCGGCTAATGTTACTTCTTTATGTAGAACCGCAGCGTGACCCACCCGGTGACACCGCTGACGACCGCTCCGATCCCGATGAGGATCGGCGCCATCCACAGGATCCGGCCCCAGGAGACCGGGGTGAGCAGCGACGTCAGCGGTTTCAGGGTGCCGTCGATCAACCAGACCTTCGCGGCGACCAGTCCCAACGAGGCGAGTATCGCGCCGATGATGCCGGCGAACATCGCCTCCAGTACGAAGGGTGACTGGATGAACCAGTTGGACGCGCCTACCAGCTTCATCACCGCCACTTCGCGCCGGCGGCTGTACGCGGCGACCTGGATCGTGTTGCCGACCAGCAACAGGGCGGCGATGCCCTGGATGATCGCGACCGCCAGGGCCATGCTCTGCGCGGCGCCCAGGACGCCGAAGACCTTGGACAGCAACCGCTGCTGGTCGAGCACGTCGTCGACGCCGTCCTTGCCGCGGTATGTCGCGGCGATCTGGTCGAACTCCTTCGGGTCCTTGAGCTTGACCCGGAACGACGCCGGCAGGGAGTCCGGCTTGGTCGCCTTGACCAGGTCGGGGGCGTCCTTGAACTGGACCTTGAACTTCTGGTACGCCTGGTCCTTGGTCTCGAACGTGACCGGCTGCTTGACCAGCGGGTCGTTGCGGAGCTGGTCGGCCAGGGCGTGCTGCTGATCCTCGGTGGCGTCGTTCTTCAAGAAGATCGAGACCTCGACCCGCTCGAAGTAGTACCCCTTCATGGCTTCGATCTGCTTGTACAGCACCAGGCTCGCGCCCAGCATGGTGAGCGATACCGCCATGGTGATGATCATGGCGACGGTCATCGTGACGTTGCGCCAGAGGCCAACCATGACCTCGGACAGGACGTACTTGAAGCGCATCGGTTCGCAGAGTTCCTCTCAGCCGTAGACGCCGCGGGGCTGGTCCCGGACGATCTTGCCGCTCTCGATCTCGATGACCCGGCGGCGCATCTGGTTCACGATGTTGGAGTCGTGTGTGACCATCACCACGGTGGTACCGGTGCGGTTGATCCGGTCCAGGAGTCGCATGATCTCGATGGACGTGTCGGGGTCGAGGTTACCGGTCGGCTCGTCGGCGAGCAGGATCAGCGGGCGGTTGACGAACGCCCGGGCCACCGCGACCCGCTGCTGCTCGCCGCCGGACAGCTCGTGCGGGTACCGGTGTTCCTTGCCGCCGAGGCCGACCAGCTCCAGCACCTCGGGGACGACCCGCCGGGCGACGCCCTGCGACTTGCCGATGACCTCGAGCGCGAACGCGACGTTCTCGTACGCGGTCCGGTTGGGCAGCAGCCGGAAGTCCTGGAAGACGCACCCGATCTGCCGCCGGAATCCGGAGATCCGCCAGGACCGCAGCGCGGTGACGTCCTTCTCGTTGACGACGACCTTGCCCTTGGTCGGCTGGATCTCGTGCAGCAGCAGCTTGATGATTGTCGACTTACCCGAACCGGACGGCCCGATGAAGAAGACGAAGTCGCCCTTCTCGATCGAGGTCGACACTTCGTCGAGCGACGGCCGGGAGGCCTTGGGATAGGTCTTGGTGACATGCTCAAGCCGAATCACGGGTGCTGAGTCTACGCGCCGTGACTGGAACGCCAAACGCGGTCTGGGGCCTTGCGATGGCTTGCGGCTGAATTGCGGAGAAGATCGTGGGCCGGCACTTCGTGGGCCGGCACTTCGTGGGCCGGCACTTCGTGGGCCGGCACTTCGTGGGCCGGCACTTGGGCCGGACCAACAAGGCGGCGCTTGCCAGCCGGACCAGCAAGGCGGCGCTTGCCAGCCGGACCAGCAAGGCGGCGTTCTCCAGCTCGGTTGGCGATCACCGACAGTGACCCTCAGCGGGGCTTCCATGCCGCGCTGTCGGCGATCAGGCGCCGGACGTGCGCGGGCAGCCGCCCCTTGGCCACTTCGGCGAGGCTGACCTCGTCGAGTACCCGGCGCACCGCCGCCCGTACCGCGATCCACAGCTCCTGCAGGTGCACCGCGCTGCCGTCGTAGGTGGCCTCCTCCGGCCGCATCCCGCGTACCCCGGCCAGCGGCCCGTCGGCGGCCCGCAGTACGTCACCGACGTGGATGTCAGCGGGCGGGCGGGACAGCGCATAACCCCCGTCCACGCCACGCGTGCTCTGCACCAGGCCGGCCCGGCGCAGGTCGGCCAGGATCGTCTCCAGGAACTTCCGGGGCATTCCCTGCTCGGCGGCCAGGACCTGGGCGGAGAGCGTCCGGGGGTATGCCACCGCGAGGGCCACCGCCGCCCGAACCGCGTAGTCGCCGCGTGCCGAGATCTGCACGGCGATCAGTCTGCCCCACGCTCGCGTTGCTTGCGCCACCGGATCCCGGCCTCGATGAACTGGTCGATCTCCCCGTCCAAGACCGCGGACGGGTTGCCGGTCTCGTACTCGGTGCGCAGGTCCTTGACCATCTGGTACGGGTGCAGCACGTACGAGCGCATCTGGTCGCCCCACGAGCCGGCGACGTCGCCCCGGATGGCGTCCATCTTGACCTGTTCCTCGGCCCGCTTGATGGCGAGGAGCCGGGCCTTGAGCACAGTCATCGCGGTCGCCTTGTTCTGCAGCTGGGAGCGCTCGTTCTGGCAGCTCACGACGAGCCCGGTGGGCAGGTGGGTGATCCGTACCGCCGAGTCGGTCGTGTTCACGCCCTGGCCGCCGGGGCCGGACGAGCGGTAGACGTCGATCCGCAGGTCGTCCTCGGGGATCTCGATCTCGTCGGTCTGCTCGACGACCGGTACCACCTCGACGGCGGCGAAGCTGGTCTGCCGGCGGCCCTGGTTGTCGAACGGGCTGATCCGCACCAGCCGGTGGGTACCGGCCTCGACCGACAGCGTGCCGTACGCGTACGGCTGCTTGACCGCGAACGTCGCCGACTTGATCCCGGCCTCCTCGGCGTAGGAGGTGTCGTACACCTCGGTCGGGTACCCGTGCCGCTCCGCCCACCGCAGGTACATCCGCAGCAGCATCTCGGCGAAATCCGCCGCGTCCACCCCGCCGGCACCGGAGCGGATCGTGACGAGCGCCTCGCGGGCGTCGTACTCACCGGACAGCAGGGTCCGGATCTCCAGCTCCTCGATCGCCTTGGCCAACGTGACCAGCTCGGTACCCACCTCGGCGAGCGAGCCGGCATCGTCCTCGGACTCGGACAGCTCCAGCAGGACGGCGGCGTCGTCGAGCCGGGCGCGTAGCCGCTCGAACTTGTTGATCTCGCCCTGCACGTACGACAGCCGCGACGTGACCTGCTGCGCCCGGGCCTGGTCGTTCCACAGGTCGGGCGCCGAGGCGGCCTGCTCCAGCTCGTCCTTGTCCTTGCGCAGCCGGTCCAGATCCAGCACCGCTTCGATGTTGCGCAGGATGTTGTCGAGGCTCTTGAGCTGTTCGGCGTAATCAGCAGCGGTCACGGCAGTCAAGCCTACGCGGCGGCGCGCCGCCTGACCCGCGCCGGCTCAGCCGGTCGGTGCACCCTTGAGCCAGGCCAGCGCCGCCCGGTGGTACCCGACGGCGAACTCCAGCGCGGCCGCGGCGTGCTCGTCGCCGTCGCGACGCAGTTCCTTGGCCGCTTCGCGGGCGTCGTTCAGTGCGGCATTGTGATACGCGGCGGCCTGGTCGTATGCCGACTTCAACTGGCCCGGCGACTGGTGCTTGCCGAACGCCACCCGCAGCGCGACCGGGTTGCGGACCGCGTCGCGGCCGGGCTCCTCGGACAGCCACCGCCCGAAGGCGCGCTTGCCGGCCGGGGTGATCGAGTACGGCTGGCTCGACCGCGGGCCGGGCTTGCCCAGCTTGACGTACCCGGCCTGGGCCAGGGCCGGTAACTCCCGGTAGACCTGGCTGCGCGTCATCGACCAGTAGGGGCCGAGCCGCTTCTGCGCCGCCGACATGAGCTGCCCGCCTGTCATCGGGCTCTCGTGCAACAGGCCCAACAGTGCGGCTGCCGTTGGGTTGATTCCAGATTCCGCCATGCCCCACACGCTGCCACTTCACGGCCGTCCCGTCCAGGATTTCGGGCAAGTGGCTCCATTGTGCACAGTCGCTGTGCGACAGTCCGGTTAGGACAGTCGTCAGTCGGCAATGACAGTCATCTATGCGGGGGCAAACGGTGGAAACGAAGCCCGGCCGGACGGAGGGTTGACCATGACTGCCAGCGGGCCTAGTGTGAGCCGCACTAGTTAGTCAGTCTGTCTAACAGATTGGCCTCGATTGGTTCGGTTGGCCGGCTCGGCGAAGCTGCTCCGCGCGATGAACGAGAGCGCGGCGCTCGGCCACCTGCTGGACGGCGGCTCCCTCACCCGCAACGATCCGCGGGAGCTGACCAGGCTCTCCAAGCCCACCACGTCCGAGGTGCTGCGCCGGCTGACCGAACGCCGAGATCTACGCGGCCAACCCGGACGCCGCGGTACCGGTGGACCGGCTGCGTCACCCTGAGTGGAGTAACAAGGATGAAGATCGCTGTTGTCGGTGGCGGCTCGACGTACACCCCGGAGCTGGTCGACGGCTTCGCCCGGCTGTTTCCCGACGTCCACGAGCTGGTGCTCGTCGACCCGGCGCGGGAACGGCTGGACGTGGTCGGGGCGTTCTCGGCACGCATCTTCAACCACTACGGCCACCCCGGGAAGGTGACCTGGACCGACGATCTGGCCGCCGGGGTCGCCGACGCGTCGGTCGTCGTCGTGCAGTTGCGGGTCGGCGGCCAGCGGGCCCGCATCTCCGACGAGACGTTCCCGCTGGACTGCGGCCGCGTGGGCCAGGAGACCACCGGCGCCGGCGGCCTGGCCAAGGCGCTGCGGACGGTACCGGTCGTGCTCGACGTCGCGGAGCACGCCGCCCGGCTCGCAGCACCGGACGCGTGGATCGTCGACTTCACCAACCCGGTCGGCATCGTGACCCGCGCGCTGCTCGACGCCGGGCGCCGCGCGGTCGGGCTGTGCAACGTCGCCATCGGGTTCCAGCGGCGGTTCGCCGGCATGCTCGGGGTACCGCCCGAGGCCGTGACGCTGGACCACGTCGGGCTCAACCACCTCACCTGGGAACGGGCCGCGTACGTCGACGGCGTGGACCGGCTACCCGAACTGCTCTCCGGGCACCTGCCCGAACTGGCCGCAGAGGTCGACCTTCCGGCCCCGGTACTGTCCACTTTGGACTGTGTACCGTCGTACTATCTGCGCTACTTCTACTGCCACGACGAAGTGGTCCGGCAGGAGCGGGACGCGCCGACCCGGGGGCAGAAGGTGGCCGAGATCGAAGCGACGCTGCTGAAGATGTACGCCGACCCGACCCGTTCCACCAAGCCGGACCTGCTCGGCCAGCGCGGTGGGGCGTTCTACTCGGAGGCCGCGGTCGGCCTGATCCGCTCGCTGCGCTCCGGCGACGGGCAGGTGCACTCGGCGAACGTCCGCAACCACGGGCACCTGCCGTTCCTGCCCGACGACGCGGTCATCGAGGTCAGTTGCCGGGTGGACCGGGACGGGCCGACCCCGGTACCGATCACCCCGGTGGGTCCGCTGCAGTCCGGGCTCATCGCGCACACGGCCGGGTACGAGGAGCTGGCCGTGGCCGCGGCTGTCCACGGTGGACGGTCGCGGGTGTACCGCGCGCTGCTGGCCCACCCGCTCGTCGGGCAGCACGACCTGGCCGAGGCGTTGACCGACAAGCTGCTGGCCGCCAACACCGCGCACCTCGCGTGGGCCCGATGACCACCCCAGCCACCTACCTCGCGATCGACGGCGGGAACTCCAAGACGCACGTCGCCGTCGGCGACGGTCTCGGCCGGATAGTCGGCTTCGTCCGCGGGCCGGGGTCGTCGCAGCACAACCTCGGCGTACCCGGCTCGATCGCGCTGCTCGACGCGCTCGTCACGCGGGTGCTGGCCGAGGCCGGCCGGGCTCCGGACACCGTGCTGGACCGCGCCGAGGTCTACCTGGCCGGGGCGGACCTGCCGGTCGAGGTCGACGTGCTCACCAAGGCCGTCGGCGAGGCCGGTTGGGCCCGCGAGCACCGGGTGGACAACGACCTCTTCGCGCTGCTGCGCGCGGGTACCTCCAACCCGGACGCGGTCGCCGTGGTGTGCGGCGCCGGGATCAACTGCGTCGGCCGTACCGCGGACGGGCGAACGGCGCGGTTCCCCTCCCTCGGGCGGATCTCCGGCGACTGGGGCGGCGGGCACCACCTGGCCGAACTGGCGCTGTGGCATGCCGCCCGCGGGGAGGACGGCAGAGGCCCGGACACCGCGCTGGTGGCCGCGGTGGCCGCCCACTTCGGCCGGTCCACGATCGAGGAGGTCAGCGCCGGGCTGCACCTGGGAGAGCTGGACCGGCAGCGGATCTGGGACCTGTCGCCGGTGCTGTTCGCGGTGGCGGCGGCCGGCGACCCGGTGGCCCGCGGGGTGGTGGCCAAGCAGGCGCGCGAGGTGGTGGCGCTGGCCACCGTCGCCGCGCGCCAGCTGGGCCTGCTCGACCGGCCACACGCCGTGGTACTCGGCGGAGGCGTGCTCGCCGCCCGGCACCCGCTGCTGCACGAAGCCGTGGTGAGCGGCATCCAGGCCGCCGCACCGCAGGCGACCATCGGCATCGTCGTCGACCCACCGGTCGCGGGTGCGGCGCTGCTGGCGCTGGACACCTTCGGCGCGAGTACGCCCGAGGTCGAATCGGTCGTGCGCGCCGCCCTGGGTACCGCCGCCGCAGGCTGATCCGGCTACCGGCCCGTGACGCCGATCCCCGGAATGGTCCCGGGGTCGGTCCCGGGGTCGGTCCCGGGGTCGGACCCGGGGTCCGCGGGTGGTGGCGTGGTCGGCCGGTTCCCGGGCGCCGTCGAGATCACCGCATCCGGCGTGGCCGGCTGCGACGCGGGCGGGGTGGGCGGCGCTGAGTTGGGCGGGTGGGACGGCGGTATCGAGGTCACCGCCACCGGACGGTCCGGGCCGCCGGGCTTCCCCGAGGAACCGAGCAGCAGGTACGCGCCGAGTCCGGCCACCGCGACCACGAGCGCGGCGGCGGCGCACAGCACGACGAGCAGCGCCGGACGGCGCCGCTCCGCCGGCGGAAGCGCCACCGGCGGCATCGGCCACTCGACCGGCCCGGGTACCCGCGGCACCGGCGCGGACGCCCGGGTCACCGCCTCTGCCAGGTTTTCCACGGGCGGGGCCGGCGAGACCGGGACCGGCACCACAGCCGGCGCCGGCGCGGGCTGCGTGATCTCCTCGGCGGCGCGCGGAAACCAGGTCACCATGTCGGAGCTGACGGCCGGCAGCGGCGCGAGCCCGGCCAGCGCCGGCTGAAGGCTGCGCAGCCGCTGCGCGAGAGCAGCCGGGGACGGCCGGTCGTCCGGGTTCAGCGCGAGGCAGTCCAGGATCACCGGCCAGACCGGCTCGGGAAACCCCGCCGGATGTACCGGAACGCAGGTCGCGTGCCGCCACAGCACCTCGGACACCCCGCCGCCCCGGTACGGGGACCGGCCGCAGAGCAGCTCGTACAGCACGATGCCCAGCGCGTACACGTCGGTGGCCGGGCGTGGCGGCTGGCCGATGATCACCTCGGGCGCCACGTACTCGGGCGTGGCGTGGGTGGCCCGCTTCAGGCCGTCCGCGGGCCCGACCCGGCGGGCCACGCCGAAGTCGGTCAGCCGGACCGCGCTGCCGTCCAGCGGTACCAGGATGTTGCCGGGCTTGACGTCGCCGTGCACGACGCCCCGGCCGTGCAGGTAGGTCAGCGCGTCGGCGACCTGGGCCACCACGTCGGCGGCCACGGCGGGGGGCAGCGGGCCGTCGGTACGCAGCCGGCGGCGCAGATCCTGGCCGTTCACCAGGTCCAGGACGAGGGCGTAGGTGTCGCCACCGCGGACCAGCTCCCGGGCCCGGACGATGTACGGGTGGTCCAGGTCGGCCATGATCCGCCACTCCGCGACGAACGCGTCGACGAGCTCGGGCTGGCCGGCGGCCTCGGGACGCAGCTGCTTGACCGCGACCCGCTGCCCGGTCACCGTGTCGCGGGCGCGCCAGACGGTACCGATCGCTCCCTTGGCGATCTCCGCCTCGAGCTCGTACCGGCCCCCACCGACGGTCCGCATCTCCGCCACTCCTCACACCTACGTCGCTACCCCAAGCTAGGGGCGGCACCAGGGGTTCGGAGCGCGGCCGGTGGCCGGATGGCACGAACTAGCGAGTGTGGTCGAGGACCAGCTTTCCGAACGCGTCGCCGCACTCCAGGCGCTCGAACGCGGCGCGGCCATCGGCGAACGGATATGTCGAGTCGATCATCGGGCGGAGGTTCCGGGAGACGCACAGCGCCAGCAGCTCGGCCAGCTCGTCCCGGGTACCCATGGTGGAGCCGAGGATCTCCAGTTGGAGGAAGTACACCCGGCGCAGGTCGACGGTGGCGAGGTGCCCGGCGGTGGCGCCGGACACGACGATCCGGCCGCCCGGCCTGGCGCACTTGAGCGAGTGTTCGAACGTCGCCGCGCCCACGGTCTCGATGACGACGTCGACCCGCTCGGGCACCCGCGCGCCCGGTTCCAGGGCGGTCGCGCCCAGCGTGCCGATCCGCTCGCGCTTGCCGGGGTCGCGGCTGGTCGCGTAAACCCGGCCGCCGAGCGCCTGGCCGATCACCACGGCGGCGGTGGCGACCCCGCCGCCCGCGCCCTGGACGAGTACCGAGCCGCCCTCGGGCAACCGGCCGCGGACGAGCAGCATCCGGTACGCGGTCAGCCACGCGGTCGGCAGGCAGGCCGCCTCGGCGAAGGACAGCTCGGCCGGCTTCGGTACCAGGTTGCGCCGCGGTACCCGGACCCGCTCGGCGAAGGTACCCGGCCACTTCTCCGACAGCAGCGTGCGCTTCGGATCCCTGGTCTCGTCGCCGGCCGCCGGATCGCCGATCACCGCGTGTACCACGACCTCGGCGCCGTCCTCGGCCACCCCGGCCGCGTCGCAACCGAGGATCATCGGCAACTGCTCCGCGGAGAGCCCGACGCCGCGCAGGGACCAGAGGTCGTGGTGGTTGAGTGAGCTCGCGCGCACCTCGACGGTGGCCCAGTCGTCCGGCGTCGCCGGCGGCTCGATCTCCCCGACGACCAGCCCGGCGAGCGGGTCGTCCGGGTTGATCGAGGTGGCATAGGCCGCGCGCACTAGCGGACGACCCCGTCGCGCACGGCGGCAGCCTTCACCGCGTCCGCCACGGCCGGCGCCACCCGCGGGTCCAGCGCGCTCGGCACGATCGCATCGGCCCGCAGCTCGCCGGCGACGACGGCCGCGATCGCCTCCGCGGCGGCGACCTTCATCCCCTGGGTCACCCGGGTGGCCCGGGCGTCCAGCGCGCCCCGGAACACGCCCGGGAAGGCCAGCACGTTGTTGATCTGGTTGGGGAAGTCGCTGCGTCCGGTCGCGACCACCGCCGCGTACCGGGCCGCGACGCCCGGCGGTACCTCCGGGGTTGGGTTGGCCAGCGCGAACACGATCGCGTCCGGCGCCATGCCGGCCACCGCCTCCTCCGGGATGGCGCCCCCGGACACGCCGATCAGCACGTCGGCACCGCGCAACGCCTCGGCGATCCCGCCGGTCCGCCCGGCCGCATTGGTACCGGCGGCCAGCGCCGCCTTCGCCGCACCGAGGTCAGACCGTCCACTGTGGAGGATGCCGCGGGAGTCGCACACCACGACGTCGTCGGCCCTCACCCCGCCGGCGACGAGCATGTTCGTCACCGCCACCCCGGCCGCCCCCGCGCCGCTGACCGCGACCCGCAGGTCGCACAGCTTCCGGTTGAGCACCTGGGCGGCGTTGCGCAGTGCGGCGAGCACGACGATCGCCGTACCGTGCTGGTCGTCGTGGAAGACCGGGATCGGCAGCGCCTCGTCGAGCCGGCGCTCGACCTCGAAACAGCGCGGCGCCGAGATGTCCTCCAGGTTGATCCCGCCGAACGACGGCGCCAGCGCGGTGACCACCGCCACGATCTCGTCGACGTCCTGGGTGGCCAGGCAGACCGGTACCGCGTCCACGCCACCGAACTGCTTGAACAGCACGGCCTTGCCCTCCATCACGGGCAGGGCGGCGCGCGGGCCGATGTTGCCCAGCCCCAGCACCGCCGAGCCGTCGGTGACGACCGCGACCGTGTGCGACACCCAGGTGTACTCGTGGACGAGCGATTCGTCCCTGGCGATCGCCCGGCACACCTCGGCCACTCCGGGCGTGTACGCGAGCGAGAGGTCCTCCCGGGTGTTCAGCGGCACGGTCGAGGCGACCGCGAGCTTGCCGCCGCGATGAAGGTCGAAGACGGGATCGGAGTGCATCTGGCTACGCCCCCAGAGCGTCGGTGCTGGTCGGTCGGCCGCGTGCCGCGGCGTCGGCGGAGGTCAGCCCGGCGCCGGGTGCGCGCATCGGCGGGGGTCACCCGGAGTACCCGACGAGCATAGTGCACCGGTCACCGGACCCGGGACAGCCGGGGCCACCAGCGCAGCAGTACCCGCCCGACGACCTGGGCCGGGCCCAGCTCCCGGGAATCGGTGGAGCCGAACGGGTTGTCACCGAGTACCCACCAGCCGTCGCCCTCGGGCCGGACGGCCCGCTTGACCGACGGCCCCGGTACCCCGGGGAAGCGCACGACGACGACCTGACCGGCCCGGATCCGCCGGGTACGCCGGACGAGCAGCGCGTCGCCGTCATGGAGCGCCGGTACCATCGACGGCCCGCGTACGAGTGCCGTGAACAGCCGGTCCACTTCGCTGACACCCCAAGCCAGGAGTAGGGTTTTCGGTGAGAGCGATCATCGCAGTATCTCCAGGAGGATCCTGATGCGACTGCCACGCGCACTGACCCCGCGGACCACCGTCAGTGCCCACTGCGACCTGCCGTGCGGCATCTACGACCCCGCGCAGGCCGAGATCGAGGCCAAGTCAGTCAAGGCGATCAGCGAGAAGTACCAGGCCAACCCGGACCCCGAGTTCCGCACCCGGGCGCTGATCATCAAGGAGCAGCGCGCCGAACTGGTCAAGCACCACCTGTGGGTCCTCTGGACCGACTACTTCAAGCCGCCGCACTTCGAGAAGTACCCGAACCTGCACCAGCTCTTCAACGAGGCGACCAAGCTGGCCGGGGCGAGCGGCGCCAAGGGCTCGGTTGACCCGGCAGTGGCTGACCAGCTACTCGGCAAGATCGAGGAGATCTCGAAGATCTTCTGGGAGACCAAGCAGGCGTGATCCTCATCGCGCCTACCGACCGCGGGCCGGCACGTCCCTGGGGCGTGCCGGCCACTGTGGCGCGCACCACCTAGAGTCGTCGGGAGGGGAGGCTCCGTGACCCAACTCGCGCCCGACGCCTCGACGACGAGCAAGGACGACGTCGTCGTCCTCGTCGTACCCGCCGACGGCAGCTACCTCGCGGTCCTGCGCACCGCGACCGCAGGTCTGGCCGCACGCCTCCAGTTCACCCTCGACGAGATCGAGGACCTGCGGATCGCCGTCGACGAGGCGTGCGCGATCCTCCTGTCGGTGGCGCCCGCGCGGACCGAGGTGACCAGCCATTTCGAGGTCACCGACTCAGCATTGTCGATCGACGTCTCGGTACCCGTGACCGGCCACGCCGCGCTGCCCGGCGGCAACTCGTTCTCCTGGCAGGTACTCACCGCCCTGGCCGGCGAGGTCAGCGCGAAGACGGACAACGGCCGGGCCGCGATCCGGCTCACCAAACGGCGCAGCCACCCGACGGCGTAACCCGCCTGGTCAGTCCTGCGGCCACTGGTCAGTCCTGCGTCAACCGGGCGCCACACCCGGGGACAACTAACGGATACCGAGCGCCTGCCGCGATGCGGGTGCCACCAACAAGCCCGTACAGGCCAAACCGGCCACCATCGCCGGTATCCCCAGCCAGGCCGCGCCGCCGGTCACCATGTAGTACCCCAACGGGAGCAGCAGCAGTTCCAGCACGATGGCCGGGCCGCGGGCCCAGGAGCGCAGCCGGACGAGCTGCCAGCCCAGGACGGCCAGGAGCGCGGCGAGGGCGGCAGGGAAGACCACGACCGAAACCGCGGCGCCGGTACTCGCCGCCTTCTGGGTGAGCCCGTCGTAGGCGAAGAGCGCCGCGACGGTACCGACCCCGGCCGCCTCGACGAACAGCAGCACGACGGCGATCCGCAGAGTCGTCGGCAGGGCGCGCACCGGGTCACTTTACGACTGCCGGGTACAGTGCCTGCCATGCGGGCGCTTCTCGTGGTCAACCACAAGGCGACCACCACGAGCGGGCGGGTACGCGACGTGCTCGTCCAGGCGCTGCGCAGCATCGTGGAGCTGGACGTCGAGCACACCCGCCAGCGCGGCCACGCGGCGAGCCTGGCCCAGCAGGCCGCGGCCGACGGGATCGACGTCGTCGTCGCGCTGGGCGGCGACGGTACCGTCAACGAGGTCGTCAACGGGCTGCTGGCGCACGGGATCCCGGGGCACGGGCCGGCCCTCGCCGTCGTACCGGGCGGCTCGGCCAACGTCTTCGCGCGCGCCCTCGGCCTGCCCAGCGACTGGGTCGAGGCGACCGGAGTCCTGCTCGAGGCGCTGCGCGACGGCCGGTACCGGACCATCGGGCTGGGCCGGGCGGACGACCGGTACTTCACCTTCTGCGCCGGGTTCGGCCTGGACGCGGAGGTGATCGCGCGGGTCGAGCGGGCCCGGCACCGGGGCGGCAACCACGGTGCACTGCTCTATCTGCGCGCGCTCGCCGGCCAGTACCTCCTGGACACCGAGCGGTCGGCCGCCCGCATCACGCTGGAGCAGCCCGGCGGCGAGGCGGACGAGAACCTCGCCACCGTCGTCGTGCAGAACACCAGCCCCTGGACCTACCTGGGCAACCGGCGGATCGACGTGTGCCCGGACGCCTCCTTCGACACCGGCCTGGATCTGATGGGCATGCGGGCGCTGCGCATCCCCTGCACCACCCGGGCGCTGACCCACCTGCTCTTCCCCGGCGGGCGGCGGGGCCGACCGGCCGGGCCGCGCGGCCGGCGGGTACTGCGCCTGCATGATCTTGCCGAGTTCGGCCTACGGGCCAACGAGCCGGTGGCTTTCCAGCTCGACGGGGATTACCTCGGCGCCCGGGAGAAGGTACGCTTCACCGCGGTACCAAGCGCTCTTCGTGTCTTCTGCTGACTTCGCCAGTTATGCCAGGTGTGCAACACGTACCGGAAATGCTGGCAGGCCGCCAATGACGGTACTACATTGACTACTGGTTGTTACTTACCTGCGCGTCGATAGGATCTCCCGAAAAGCGGACAAACAGTGCGTGAGTTCCCTCACCGCTCCGACTTTTTCTGGGGCCCCCCTTGACATCGCGGGAGGTCGTGAAAGTATTCACAAGCAAAACGAGTTACGGCCACGTTGCCTGATCACGCGTTGCTGGTTACTCAGCCTTCCGCTGGGTAGGGGCATTGCGAGACGGATAGCGAAAAGCCCATCACCCAACCAAGGAGTGTTGTCGCCATGGACTGGCGCCACCGTGCTGCCTGCCGCGATGAGGACCCGGAGCTGTTCTTCCCCATCGGGACGTCCGGTCCGGCCTTGCTGCAAGTCGAGCAGGCCAAGGCGGTCTGCCGGCGCTGTTCCGTGACCGATGAGTGCCTGCAGTGGGCGCTCGACTCCGGTCAGGACGCCGGCGTCTGGGGTGGGATGAGCGAAGAGGAACGCCGCGCTGTCAAGCGTCGCGGCGGAATACGCGTCCGCGCCTCCCTCTGACCCCTTCCGCCACCGACCGCACCAGATCACCTACCGATACCCCGGGCGAGGATTCCCCGGGGTATCGGCACGTTGTGGCCCCGGTACCGCCTCAGGCGGCTTCGGCGCGACGTAGGACGAGTTCGGCGACCTCCGGTGCGTCGCCCATCGCGGCGGCCGCGACGCGGGCACCGGCGGCGCGGGCCTCGGCGACGACCCGGTCGTAGAGCAGTCCCGGCGCGAGGAAGTAGGCGGACAGCGCGATCCGCTCGGCGCCGGCGTCCCGCAGGGCGGCGACGGCGTCGCCGGTACGGCGGCCAGCGCCCGAGGCGTAGCCGGCGAGACACGGTACGCCCAGGGCGGCGCCGAGCGCGTCGGCGACGAGGTCCACGGTGCCCAGGGCGGGCACCTGGCGGGTACCGGCGGCGGCCAGCACGACGCCGTCGATGGGACCGTCGGTGACCTCGTCGAGCCGGCGCCGCAGTGCCCGTACCAGCAGATCCAGCGCGACCGCGTCGCCGCGCGCGCCGGCCACCGGCCCGAGTACCGGCGTGAGCCCGATCGACAGCCCCAGGTCGCTCGCCTTCTCGATCTCCCCCGGTACGTCGACGCGGCCGTGGTAGGCGGCGGTGAGCAGCAGCGGTACCACGGTCGCCGCGCGCTGGCCGTGCGCGGCCTCGCGGGTCAGCGCGGCGGCCAGCCCGGGCGCCTCGAAGTCCAGGAACGCGGTCTCCACCCGGGCATCCGGGCAGGCCGCACCGACCGCCCGGGCCAGCGCCCGGGTCGACGGCGCGGCCCGTGGATCGCGACTGCCGTGCGCGACGAGGACCAACGGCCGGCTACGCGACATGGATGCCGCACTCCGTCTTGTCGAACATCGGCCAGCGCCCGGCCCGCGGGTCCTCGCCCGGCGCGGTCCTGCGGGTGCACGGCCAGCAGCCGACCGACGCGTAGCCCTGCTTGATCAGCGCGTTCACCGGCACGTCGTACTTCTTGATGTAGGCCTGCACGTCGGCCTCGGTCCAGTAGGCCAGCGGCGCCACCTTCACCTTGCCGCGGCCCGCGTCGAAGCCCACGACCGGCGTGTTGGCGCGGCTGGGGCCCTCGTCGCGGCGCAGCCCGGCGGCCCACGCGTCGTACTGGGTCAGCGCCCGGTTCAGCGGCTCGACCTTGCGGATCGCGCAGCACTCGTCGGGTTCGCGGGCGAAGAGCCGGGGGCCGAACTCGGCGTCCTGCCGGCCCACGGTCATCCGCGGCTCGATGGACTTCACCACCACCGGCAACGTCCGCGCTACCGTGTCCCGCACCCGCAGCGTCTCCGCGAAGTGCAGGCCGGTATCGAGGAATATCACTTCCATGCCTGGCGCGACCGACGCGACGAGGTGCACCAGTACCGCGTCGGCGAACGAACTGGTCACGCAGAACCGCTCGCCGAACGTGTCGACCGCCCACTCGACGATCTTCTCGGCGGGTACCCGGTCCAGCTCGACCGCTGCGCGCGCGGCAATCTCCTGCAGCTCTTCCGTGGTGTACCGGACAGCCGTGCTCATTTCCTCACCACCAGACCGACGAACGTGACCGTGAATACGCGGGTGCAGGACCGGCACTCCCAGGCGCCGTGCTTCTCGCCGTGCGGGCGCAGGTCTTCGCCGGCGCAGTACGGGCAGTACAGCGGAGAAACCCGCTCGCTCACCGCAATGCCTCCTCATCCGCTCGGGTCACCCACTGGGCGAAGCTCTCGCCCTCGGTGCGGCCGGCCGCGTAGCGGCGGGCCAGCCGCTCGACGTACTCCACGAGATCGGCGCTGGTGGTCTTCAGGCCCCGCAGCTTGCGGCCCAGGCTGGCGCTCTGCCCCGCGGCCATGGTCAGCCCGCCGCCGAGGTGCACCTGGAACCCCTCCACCAGCTCACCATCCGGGCCGGGGACGAGTTGGCCTTTCAGCCCGATGTCGGCGACCTGGGTGCGGGCGCAGGCGTTGGGGCAGCCGTTGACGTTGATGGAGATCGTGACGTCGAGGTCGGCCAGCCGCTTCTCCAGCTCGGTCACCATGGTCGCGGCCAGCGCCTTGGTCTCGACGATCGCGAGCTTGCAGAACTCGATGCCGGTGCAGGCCATGGTGTTCTGCCGCCAGCTCGACGGGCGGGCCTCCAGGCCCACGTCGCGCAGCGCCTCGACGAGGCTGTCGACCCGGTCCGGCGGTACGTCGAGGACGACCAGCTTCTGGTGCGGCGTCGTCCGGATCCGGCCGCTGCCGTGCGCCTCCGCGATGTCGGCGAGCCGGGACAGCAGGCTTCCGCTGACCCGGCCGGCGACCGGTGCGACGCCGACGTACCGGTTGCCGTCCTTCTGGTCGTGCACGCCGACGTGGTCGTACGGGCGCTCGGGCAGGGCCGGCGGCGGGCCGTCGATCAGCTTGCGGTGCAGGTACTCGGTTTCCAGGATCTCCCGGAACCGCTCGACGCCCCAGTCGGCGAGCAGGAACTTCAGCCGGGCCCGGCTGCGCAGGCGGCGGTACCCGTAGTCGCGGAAGATGCTGATCACGCCGAGCCAGGCGTCGGCTACCTCGTCGAGCGGTACCCAGGCGCCGAGGCGCTTGGCCAGCATCGGGTTCGTGGACAGGCCGCCGCCGACCCAGAGGTCGAAGCCCGGGCCGTATTCGGGGTGGACGACGCCGATGAACGAGACGTCGTTGGCCTCGTACGGCACGTCGGCCAGCCAGCCGATCGACGTCTTGAACTTGCGCGGCAGGTTGGCCAGGCTCGGGTCGCCGAGGTACCGGGCGGTGATCTCGCGGATCGCCGGAGTGGCGTCGATGACCTCGTCGGCCGAGATGCCGGCCAGCGGGCTGCCGAGGATCACCCGTGGCGAGTCCCCGCACGCCTCGGTCGTGGTCAGGCCCACCGCCTCCAGCTCGCGCCAGATGGTCGGGACGTTCTCGATCTCCACCCAGTGCAGCTGGACGTTCTGCCGGTCGGTGACGTCGGCGGTGTCCCGGGCGTACCGCTTCGAGATGCTGCCGATCGTCCGCAGCTGGGCCAGGTCGAGCTGGCCGCTGTCGACCCGGATCCGCAGCATGAAGTACTCGTCCTCAAGCTCCTCCGGCTCCAGCACGGCGGTGCGACCGCCGTCGATGCCCGGCCGCCGCTGGGTGTAGAGCCCGAACCAGCGGAAGCGGCCGCGCAGGTCGGCCGGGTCGATGCTGGCGAAGCCCCGGTGGGCGTAGATGTTCTCGATGCGCGCCCGGACGTTGAGCGGGTTGTCGTCCTTCTTGGAGCGCTCGTTGGGATTGAGCGGCTCGCGGTGCCCGAGCGCCCACTGCCCTTCGCCGCGGGGCTTGCGGGCGGCTCGCACGGGTGCCGTCATGGCTTCGCATCTCCTATGTGGATAGGGGACGCGCGGGACGTGCCGACCGCTTCCGGCATTCCGGGAGGGCTGACCGCGATGTCAGAGATTGTCCGGCACGGTTACGCGCGGCCCCGCGTCAAGCGGGTCTGGGCGACGTCAGGAAGCCGGACAGATGGCGCTGCGCACCCGGCCGTAGTCGACGTGCCGGCGGGCGGTGAGCATGAGGCGGCGCAGGCGCAACCTGACCTCATGTGACATGCGACTAGAATCCCACAGCCGACGGGGTACGACCAGGGTGGCGCCGGCCACTCCCGAGAGGTGGGAAGTGTTGACGAAGGCGCTGGCCCGGTTCTACTGGGCGTGGCCGGCCGCGTTGACACTGGTGCTGTCCGCGTACCAGTTGACCCGTCCCGCATTGTGGGCAGATGAGCTGGCAACGTGGGGCGCGGTACGGCTCCGTTGGGGCGCGCTGTTCCGGTTGCTGGGCAACGTCGACGCGGTGGTCGGGCCGTACTACGCGCTGATGAAGGCGTGGACGGCGGTCTTCGGTACCTCGACGCTGGCGCTGCGGCTGCCGTCGCTGTTCGCGATGACGGCGGCGACCGCGTTGCTCGCCGTCCTGGGCGCGCGGCTGGCCGGCCGCCGGGTCGGGCTGCTCGCCGGGCTGGCTTTCGCGGTGGTACCGACGACCGCGCGGTACGCGCAGGAGGCCCGCCCGTACTCGTTCGCGATCCTGTTCGCGATCCTGGCCACGCTCGCGCTGGTCTGGCTGCTGGACCGGCCGGGCTGGCTGCGCGGTGCGGTCTACGCCGCCGCGGTCGTCGGGCTCGGCGCGTCCCACCTGATCGGCGTGCTGCTCCTCGTCGCGCACGGGATCGTCGCGGCAGTGCGACGCGACCGCGGCGCGCTCGTCGCCTGGGCCGCGGGCGCGGCCGCCGCGACCGTGGTCCTGCTGCCGCTGGCCTGGCTCGGGCACCGGCAGAGCGCGCAGATCTCCTGGCTGACCCCGGCGGACTGGCGCACGCTCGTCGCGGTACCGGACACGATCTTCGGGGCGGGCGTGGTGGGCGGGTTCCTCATCGCTGTCGGCCTGCTCGCGGTGTCCCGCCGGGAAGCCGCCGTGCTCGCGCTCTCCTGGGCGCTCGCACCGATCCTCGCGCTGTACCTGATCGGCGAGGTCACGACCATCTTCTGGGCCCGGTACCTGCTGTTCACGCTGCCCGGGTTCGTCCTGCTCGCGGCGCTGGCGCTGGACCGGTTGAGCGGGACCGTCGCGGCCGCCGCACTGGTCGCCCTCGCCCTGCTCGCCGCGCCCGCGCAGACCGGCATCCGTACCCCGGACGGCCACAACCACGCCACCACGGCCGCGGCTGGTGTCATCGCGGCCAACGAGCGGGCCGGCGACGGCATCGCCTACGCGCTGGACGAGCCCGTGGTGCCGTGGGAGGCGCGGGACATCGTGGCCCGGTACGTGCCGGCGGACAAGCGGCCCCGCGACGTGTTCGCGCTCACGGCGCAGCGGATCGATGGGCACCTCACCGCGACCGAGTGCGCCGACCTCGCCGCCTGCCTCGACGACACGCCGCGGCTGTGGGTGCTGCGGTACCAGAACCTGTCCGACCCGCTCGCCGGCATCGGGCAGCCCAAGGAGGACCTGCTGCGCCAGCGGTACCGGCTGGACCGGCTCTGGCTCCTGCGCGGACTGACCGTGGCGCTGTACGTGCCCCGTTAGAGCGGCAGCCGCAGGGTGGGTCCGGGTACGCTCGTGGGCGAAGGGTACGCCGGTCAGCGCTTCGTGAGCGGTACCACCAGGACCGCCTCGGTACCGGCTGTCGAGCGCGGCTGCAGCACGATCGTGCCGCGCAACTCGCCGGCCACGAGAGTACGGACGATCTGCAGCCCGAGCCGCTCGCTGCCGTCCAGGTTGAAGTCGTCGGGCAGCCCCTTACCGGTGTCCGCCACGCTGACGTGCAACTCCTTGCGGCGGCGGTGCACGGTCACCACGACCTCCCCGCCGTCGCCCCCGGCGAAACCGTGCCCGACGGCGTTGACCAGCAGCTCGTTGAGCACCATGACGAGCGGCGTGGCGATCTCCGCGGGCAGTACCCCGAACTTGCCCTCCCGCCGGATCGCCACCTTGGCGTCGGACGCGGCCACCTCGGCGGCGGCCGACGCCACCCGGTCGACGATCCCGTCGAACTCCACCACCTCGTCCGAGGTCATCGACAGGGTCTCGTGGACGAGGGCGATCGAGGCCACCCGCCGTACCGACTCCTCCAGCGCGACGCGGGCCGCCGGCGCGCGCCGGGCCTGCAGGCGCAGCAGCGCGGCGACGGTCTGCAGGTTGTTCTTCACCCGGTGGTGGATCTCCCGGATCGTCGCGTCCTTGGTCATCAGCGCCCGGTCCCGGCGGCGGACCTCGGTCATGTCCCGGACCAGGACCAGCGCCCCGATCGGTACGGCGCCGGGGACCAGCGGCAGTGCGCGCATGAGGACCGACGCGCCGCGGGCGTTGATCTCCTTGCGGCCGGGCGCCTCCCCGCGCATCGCGGCGCGGATGCGCCGGCTCATGTCGGTACCCTCCAGCGGGTCGTCGGCCAGGCGGGCGGTCACCGCCGCGAGATCCTCGCCAACCAGATGGGCAGGCAGTCCCAGTCTCCGGTACGCGGACTGCGCGTTCGGGCTCGCGTAGGTGACGCAGCCGGACGCGTCGATGCGGATGAGCCCGTCGCCAACCCGCGGCGCGCTGGTCGCCTCGCCGGCGTGGCTCGCCGGTGGGGGCGGGAAGGTACCGTCGGCCACCATCTGCGCGAGGTCGTCGGCGGTGGTCAGGTAGTTGAGCTCGAGCTGGCTCGGGGTACGCGCGGTGGACAGGTTGGTGTCCCGCCCGACGACCGCGATGACCTCGGCACTGGCCGGCCGCCGTACCGGGATCGCCTCGTGCCGGGCCGGCGTGTTGCCGTACCAGACCGGGTCGCCCTCGCGCCAGATCCGGCCCTGGGTCCGGGCGATGTGCAGGTGCGCCGCCTCCGGGCCACCGGAGACCTTGCCCACCTGGTCGTCCTGGTACGCGGTCGGCGCCGTCGTCGGCCGTACCTGCGCGACGCACATGTACTCCTCGCCGGACCCGACCGGCACCCACAGCAGCAGGTCGGCGAAGGACAGGTCGGAGATCAGCTGCCAGTCGCCGGCGAGCCGGTGCAGGTGCTCGACGTCGGCGGCGGCGAAGGCGGTGTGCTCCTCGACGAGATCGCGCAGGGTGGACACGCGCCAAGCCTGCCATGCGGATCGGGCCGGCCGGGGAGTAGCCTCCGTCTCGTGTTCCGCGCAGCCCGTGCCGCCCTGGTCGCGGTGGTGCTCCTGGCCGGCCCGGCCGGTTGCGGGTGGGTGGCCGCATCGGGCAAATCCCACACCAAGCCCGACGCGTTCGTCCTGCGCGGCCACGTCACGGTGGCCACGCCGCCCGGCGACACCCGGCCGTCAGGCGCGGCGTGCGCGGCGACGGTACCCGGGATCGTCGCGGGCGCCCCGGTCCGGGTCACCGACCCGGACGGCCGGCTGTTCGGTACCGGCAGCCTCGGCGACGGCGTCATCGCGCGCGCCGCCGGCGGTTCCAGTTGCGACTTCCCGTTCCAGATCGCCGGGGTACGCGGCGGGGTGGCGACCTACGACGTCGCCGTGGACGACCGGCCGCCGCAGCGCTTCCCGGCAAAGGATCTGCGCGAGAACGCCGAGGCGATCATCAACATCACCGGGTGACGGTCACCTTGGACAGGCCGCGCGGCGCGTCCGGGTCCTCGCCCCGGGCGAGCGCCAGGGCCAGCGCGAGCCGTTGCAACGGCAGGATGTCCAGCAGCGGCGCGTAGCGCTCGTCCACCGCCGGGGTACCGATCCGCAGCGCCGCACCGTCCACATCGGACGCTCCGACGCTCACCACGTCGGCGCGGCGCTCCCCGAGCCGGGCCACCACCTCGCGCATCGAGGCGGTACGACGTCTCCATGAGCTTGAGCGCGGTCTCCCGGGCGGTCGGGTACGCGTACCCCCGGCCGGTCGTCAGTACCCGCGCGGCGAACCGGTACCGCGGCGCCAGCTCCACCGGGGTCGGGTCGTCGAGGACCGTCGTCGCCAGGTCGGGCAGCTCGGCCAGCGCCGCCCGCTCGCCGTCCGGGAGCCGGCCGTCCCCGGCGCGTACCCCCTCCACGAGCATGAGCAACGCGAGCAGCTCGGCCGTGTAGGTCTTGGTCGCGGCGACGGCGCGCTCGTGCCCGGCCGCGACGTCGATGTGCAGCTCGGCGGCCGCGGCCAGCGGCGACCCGGCGTTGTTCGTCACGGCGAGGGTCTGCGCACCGGACGCGCGGGCCGCCGTGATCACCTGCACCAGGTCGTCCGACCCGCCGCTCTGCGACACCCCGACCACCAGCGCGTCGCGCAGGTCCGGCCGGGCGCCGTAGAGGGTGACCGCCGACGGGCTGGCCAGTCCGGCGGGGATACCCAGGCGGATCTCGGTCAGGTAGGCCGCGTAGAGCGCCGCGTGGTCGGAGGTACCCCGGGCGGTGAACACGACATGGCGCGGCGGCTTCGCCGCGACCCGCGCGGCGACCTCGGCAATGGCGCCGGCATGCTCGGCGCCGAGCAGCCGCGCGTACCCCTCAGGCTGCCCGGCGATGTCCGCTGCCATCCCCTTGCCGCGCTCGTCCACGCCGGCCTCCGATCACATACCGCGCAACCTGTGCGCAGTGTACATCGGAACCGCGCAGAAATGCGCAGCGGCTTTTCAGTCCGTGGCCGAAACCAGCTCGCCGTCCACGGGCTCCGGTACCGCGCGTGCCGCGCCCGGCCCGCCCCGCAGCGGTACCTGCTTGATGAAGACCGCCAGCACCGGTACCAGTACCGCGACGAAGATCGCCCAGAAGAACACCGACGAGATCCCGGTCGCGATGCCGTGCAGGAGCGCCGAGACGACGCTCGCGGGCATCGCCTTGAGCTGCTCGGCGGTCAGCCCGGCCAGGCCGCCGCCCGAGGACAGCCGCGCCGCCTGCGCCGTGCCCAGCCGGGTCGCGATGTCGTCGGTGAGTACCCGGTTGAAGATGGCACCGGCGAGCGCGACGCCGAACGAGCCGCCGATCGAGCGGAAGAACGTCGACGCGCTGCTGGCCACGCCCAGGTCCTTGGGCTCCACGCTGTTCTGCGAGATCAGCATCGTGGTCTGCATGAGGAAGCCCATGCCCAGGCCGAGTACCGACATGAACAGCGCGGTCTGCAGCTTGCCGGTGCTGACGTCGAGGGTGGCCAGCAGCACCATGCCGACGACCATGATGGCGCCGCCGAGCACCGGGAAGACCTTGTAGTGGCCGGTACGGGTGATGAGCTGGCCGGCGACGAGCGAGGTGACCAGCAGCCCGGCCATCATCGGCAGCAGCAGCAGGCCCGAGTTGGTCGCCGAGGCGCCCTGCACGACCTGCTGGTACAGCGGCAGGTAGCTGATCGCGCCGAACATCGCGAAGCCGAGCAGGAACCCGATCAGGACGCTCAGCGTGAAGTTGCGGTTGCGGAACAGCCCGAGCGACAGGACCGGCTCCGCCGCGCCCCGCTCGACGAGCGCGAACCCGGCAAGCGCCACGGCGGCGAGGCCGGCGAGCCCGAGGACCTGCCAGGACAGCCAGGCGTAGTCGTGCCCGCCCCACGTGGTGATCAGTACCAGCGCGGTGATGCCGACCGCGAGCAGCCCCGCGCCCAGCCAGTCGATCCGGTGCTCGGTCCGGTACTTCGGCAGCCGCAGCCGGACCGCCAGCAGCACCAGCGCGACGGCGCCCACCGGCAGGTTCACGTAGAACGCCCAGCGCCAGCTCAGGTGGTCGGTGATGTACCCGCCGGCCAGCGGCCCGGCCACCATGGCGACGGCCATCATCGCGGCGATGTACCCCTGGTACCGGCCGCGCTCCCGGGGCGGTACCAGGTCGCCGATGATCGCCATCGCGCCGACGAGCAACCCGCCCGCGCCGAGCCCCTGCAACGCGCGGAACCCGATCAGCTGTCCCATGGTGTGCGCGGCGCCGGACAGCGCCGAGCCGGCCAGGAAGACCACGATCGAGGTGAGGAACACGCCCTTGCGCCCGTACAGGTCGCCGACCTTGCCCCACAGCGGGGTGGAGACGGTCGTGCCGAGGACGTAGGCGGTGACGACCCACGGCAGGTGGGCCAGCCCGTGCAGGTCACCGACGATCCGCGGCATCGCGGTACTGACGATCATGTTGTCGAGCATCGCGAGCAGGATCGCCATGAGCAGGCCGGGCAACACAGCCAGCACGTCGCGCCGCGACACGGGCATGGTCTGGGTCTCTGACACAGGAAGCTCCCCCGGGTATTCTGATCCCACCTTACTTGCCGTACGGTAAGCTACCGTAAGCTACTTACTTGCCGGCCGTCAAGTAGGTTCGGCACAGCAACGCGAGGCAGAGGATCATGAGAGAGCAGGGCGACACCCGGTCCCGCATCCAGCAGGTGGCCCTGGAGCTGTTCACGGAGCACGGGTACGAGGCAACGTCACTGCGGGAGATCGCCGAAAAACTCGGCGTCACCAAGGCGGCGCTGTACTACCACTTCAAGACCAAGGAAGACATCGTCGCGAGCTTCATGGTGGACCGGGCCGCGGCGCTGCAGGAGATCGTGAGCTGGGCCCAGGCCCAGCCGCGTACCGCCGAGACCCGGCGGGAGGTCATCCGCCGGTACGCCGACCTGATGAACCGCAGCAGCCACCTCCAGGTGATGCGCTTCCTCGAACGCAACCAGACCGCGCTGCGCAGCCACCCGAAGAGCGAGCGGATGCGGGAGATCATGTACACGGTCATGGATCTGCTCAGCGAGCCCGGCGACCCCCTGCCGGTGCGGCTGAAGTGCTCGGTGGCGCTGTTCGCCATGCACGCCACCTGGTTCGTCGACCCGGACGGCAAGTACACCGACGAGGAACGCAGCGCGGCGGCCCTGGAGGTCGCCCTGGAACTGGTCGACTCCGCTACTCGATGACGGCGATCAGGTCGCCCTCCTGGACGACGTCGCCCTCGTTGACCGCGAGTTGCTGGAGGACTCCGTCGGACTCCGCGAGGACCGGGATCTCCATCTTCATCGACTCCAGGATGACCAGGGTGTCGCCCTCGGCCACCTCAGCCCCGGCGGTGGCGACCACCTTCCACACATTGGCCACCATCTCGGCGCGGATCTCCTCGGCCATCCGTCATGCCTCCCAACTCTCGCCTCGGCGTGCGATCAGTATCCAACCATGGATCGCCGGGTACCGGGACCGTTAGGATGTCCGCCATGGCAAAGAAGTCAAGGAAGAAGAAGGCACGCAGGAAGAGCGCGGCCAACCACGGCAAGCGCCCCAACTCCTGACTCGGTGGGTACGCCCCGGCGCGCGGCGCCGGGGCGGCTTTCACTCGGCCAGGTATTCGCGGGCCTCGGCCTCGATGACGAACTCCATCAGCTTGGCCCGCAGCCGCTCGCGCAGTCCGGGCGGGGCCAACTCGGCGCCGCAGCAGCGCGCCACCAACACCTTGACCTCCTGTTCGATGCCGTACTCGCGCAGGCACGGCGAGCACTCGTCGAGGTGCTCGCGGATGAGGTCCCGCCGCTCGTCGTCGCATTCCAGGTCGAGGTAGAGGTAGACCTCGGCGATCACGTCGCGGCAGTCGGTCTTGTGCGGTTCCCCACAGCTCATGTCCTACGCCTCCCGGGCGGCCGAGGCGTCCGCGGGCAGGTCGGAACCACCGCGGGTCAGACCCCGCTCAGCAGCGTAATCTTCCAGCAGCCGGCGGAGGTTGCGCCGGCCGCGGTGCAGCCGCGACATCACGGTACCGATGGGGGTACCCATGATGTCGGCGATCTCCTTGTACGAGAAGCCCTCCACGTCGGCCAGGTACACCGCCAGCCGGAAGTCCTCGGGAAGCGACTGTAGCGCCTCCTTGACGTCGGAGTCGGGCAGCCGGTCCAGCGCCTCGGTTTCGGCGGAACGCAGCCCGCTGGAAGTGTGCGACTCGGCGGAGGCGAGCTGCCAGTCGGCGATCTCCTCGGTCGGCGCCTGGATCGGCTGGCGCTGCCGGCGCCGGTACGAGTTGATGTACGTGTTGGTGAGGATCCGGTACAGCCAGGCCTTGAGGTTCGTGCCCTCCTCGAACTGGTGGAACGCCGCGAACGCCTTGAGGAACGTCTCCTGGACCAGGTCTTCGGCGTCGGCCGGGTTGCGGGTCATCCGCAGGGCGGCGGCGTAGAGCTGGTCGACAAAGGGCAACGCATCCCGCTCGAACCGGGCACGCCGCTGGTCGGTCCGTTCGGCCTGACCCAATCGATTCGCCCTCCTCGGCTGTTCCGCCGAGGATACGCCGAGGGCTTGCGAGAGCGCCTGCGAACCCAGCGCGCCGTCACCGTCCACCGGCCACTCCGGCGCATACAACAACTGGCGTACCAGTCGTTGCGGATGTGCCTGGCTGGGCCTCATCTGAGTGGCCACGGTGCCCCTTCCGGTTGAACCGTCCGGGGGGTGCAACAGCGCAGCACTGCGGATCATTCCGCACCCGCCCTACCCCAGTCCCGGCGTTGCTGGTCGCAGCGCCGGGACGGGATGGGCCTGGGAGGTTGTTCCGGACCTGAGGTACCCGGTCCACGACCTACAACGACGCCGCCGCCCAGCCGTGACGGACCAGCCAGGCAACCACGGCGGCGCCGACTGCGGCCGGGTCGCGGCGCAGGTCGTGCCGCTCGCCGGGACGGATGGCCACCTCGATGCCAGGGCCGGATGACGGCACGCCGAACGGGTCGCGGTCACCGTTGACCACGAGCGTCGGCAGGCCGGTGAGCAGCTCCGGCGCGCGGGAACGGTCCGGGCGACCCGGGGGGTGCAACGGAAAGGCCAGCGCCACGATGCCGGCGGCACCGAGCGCGCCGGCGGTCCGGCAGGCGACCCGGGCGCCGCTGGAGCGGCCGCCGACGATCAGCGGAAGGCCGTCGATGGGCAGCGTTGCCACGACGTGGCTCCACGCCTCGTCGAGCTGGCCGGCCGGGGCGGGGGAACGGCGGCCGCGCACCCGGTACGGCTGGGTGACCCGGGCGACCGTCACGGCGGCGGCGAGCGCCGCGCGGCAGACCGCCAGCAGGTCACCATGGCCGAGGACGAGCAGGCTGCGCGCCGGACCCGCCGGCCGTTCCAGGTCGACCAGCGCAGGGCCGTACGGCGTGGGTACCTCGGCGTGCCCGCTCAGGAAGCGACCCGGTCGACCAGGTCGACCATCGTGCACTGTTTCGGGATCAGTTCGAGCACCGTGCGGCTCTGCTCCGCCGGTGGCTCCCCCGCGTTCTCCGCGCGCCATGCGACCAGCATCGCTCGTCGCTCGCGCGGTGTCGTGGCGCCCCACACGCCATGACAGTCTCCGACCTCCAGCGCCCAGGCCAGGCAGGCGCCCTGTACCTCGCAGGTGCGGCACAGCGCGACCGCCGCATCGGCTGGTTCGCTGGGAGCCGGAAAGAACGTTTCCGGATCGACAGATCGACATACCCCTCGGGTACGCCACGCAGCGTCGTCTTGCCGCTCGCTGAAGGCACGCAACAATCGCGGATCCTTTCGTGCAGCGGCGACCTCGTGCGGGCGTGGCATTCGCGCCCGAGTCATTCACCCACCTCCCCCGTGGGTCCGGACTGTTCAGCGACGCGGTGGATTGATGCGGCGCTGCCGGCAGGGTGTTCTACCGCATTTGACGGTACAACGACAAGTACACGTTGCCGGGTTGTGGAAAACTCCAGGGACAAAAAAGAAGCATGCCCCTAAAACAGCGTCAGGTCTGTCGGCTGTACGTCATTGGTTGGCAACGCTGTCACAGGCATTCTCGCGATGAGTCCGGGGCCGTCGTTGCGGACGTCACCGACCGCGGGCCCGACCGGCCGGACCTCCAGCGAATCGAGGAATTCCTCCGGGGGTACCGCCAGCAGAGCCGCCGGATCCGCTGGCCCGCAAAGCCAACCGGCCCAGCGGTCGGATGGCAGCAACAACGGCATGCGATCGTGCACCGACGCCAGGTGACCAACGGCCGCGGTGGTAACGATTGAACACGTCACCAATCCGCCCGTTGACACGCTCCAAACGCCGGCGAATACGAGTACCTCCGGCGTGGTCAGGAAATACGCCTGCTTCCCGCCGCCTTCCCGGGTCTGCCACTCGTACCAGCCATCCGCCGGTACCAGGCATCGGCGCTGCCGGAACGACGGCGCGAAGGCGTTGGCGCTCATCACTGTCTCCGCGCGCGCGTTGATCATCCGTACCCCGATCCGCGCGTCGCGCGCCCACGGCGGTACCAGTCCCCACCGCGCCACCCGGAGCGCCCGGCCGCCCTTGGCCGCCGTCACGATGGGCACCGGATCGGTCGGCGCGACGTTGTAGTCGGGCACCAGGGCGCCACCGGTCGCGTCCTCCGCCTCGAAGAGCGCGGCCAGGTCCACCGAGCTGCGGGTCGTCGCGTACCGCCCACACACGCCCTTAACCTACCGGGCCGATCGCCTTCGGGGAGCCGGAGACGGCAGACTGTACGGGTGGCCACTCTACCCGTCGCCTGGACCGCGCCCACCGCGCGCGGACCGGTCACCGCGACCGTCCGCCTGCCCGGCTCGAAGTCGATGACGGCGCGGGCGCTGGTGCTCGCCGCGATCTCGGTCGGGACATCGACGTTGCACTATCCCCTGCGGGCCCGGGACACCGAGCTGATGGCCGGCGCACTGCGCGCCATGGGTACCCACGTCAGCTCGGTCGGGGATGCGCAGTGGCTGGTGCGGGCGCGGCCGCTGGCCGGACCGGCACACGTCGACGTCGGGCTCGCCGGTACCGTCATGCGGTTCCTGCCCGCGGTCGCCGGGCTCGCCGACGGGCCGGTCAGCTTCGACGGCGACCCGCGGGCCCGCCTGCGGCCGCTCGGCCCCCTGGTGGCGGCGCTGCGCGCGATCGGGGTACCTGTCGACGCCACGCCCGCCGGCGGCCTGCCGATCACGGTGCACGGCACCGGCCGGGTGGCTGGCGGCGAGGTGAGCATCGACGCCTCGGCCTCCAGCCAGTTCGTCTCCGGCCTGCTGCTGGCCGCGCCCGCTTTCGAGCGCGGGATCGTGGTGCGCCACGAGGGCCCGCCGGTACCGTCGGCGCCGCACCTGCGGATGACGGTACGCATGCTGCGCGCGGCCGGGGCCGGGGTGGATGACTCGACCCGGGACGTGTGGGCGGTCCAGCCGGGCCGGCTGTCCGGGCGCAGCTGGGACATCGAGCCCGACCTGTCCGCGGCCGCGCCGTTCCTGGCCGCCGCGCTGGTGGCCGGCGGCGCGGTGACGGTACCGGGCTGGCCGATCGCGACCACCCAGCCCGGTGACCGGCTACGCGGCCTGCTGACCGCGATGGGCGGCCGGTGCACGCTGAGCACCGAGGGGCTGACCGTGCAGGGCACCGGGCGGATCCACGGGCTGGATGCCGACCTGTCCGAGGTCAGCGAGTTGACCATGGTGCTCGCGGCGCTCGCGGCGCTCGCCGACACGCCGTCGCGGTTCACCGGGATCGCGCACATCCGCGGACACGAGACCGACCGGCTCGGCGCGCTGACCCGGGAGCTGACCGCGCTGGGAGCCGAGGTGACCGAGCTGCCCGACGGGCTGGCCATCAAGCCCGGCCCGTTGCGCGGGGCGACGTTCGGGACCTGCGACGACCACCGGATGGCGCACGCGGCCGCCGTGCTGGGGCTGGCCGTGCCCGGACTGCGACTGTCGGACGTCGCGTGCACCGCGAAGACGATGCCGGACTTCCCGGCGCTGTGGGAGTCGATGGTCGGGGGTGGCCGCTGACCGGTCGGCGCCGCCGGGAGTACGACGAGGACGACGTACGGATCCGACCAGGTCCGGCGTCGCGTCCCCGTACCCGGATCCGGCCCCGCCACGAGCACGCGGCGGACGGCTTCGTGGTGGCGGTGGACCGGGGGCGGTACACGGTCGACCTCGCCGGCCGGCAGTTGCTCGCGATGCGCGCCCGGGAGCTGGGCCGGCGCGGTGTCGTGGTCGGCGACCGGGTGGCCCTGGTCGGCGACCTGTCCGGGGCGGCCGGATCGCTGGCCCGCATCGTGCGCATCGAGGAACGCGAGTCGGTGCTCATGCGTACCGCCGACGACGACGAGAGCACGCCCGAGGGCCGGGTCGAGCGGGTGGTCGTGGCCAACGCCGACCAGCTCGTCATCGTCAGCGCGCTGGCCGACCCGCCGCCGCGGACCGGGTTCATCGACCGGTGCCTGGTCGCCGCGTACGACGCCGAGATCGATCCGCTGCTCTGCCTCACCAAGGCCGACCTCGCCGGGCCCGACGAGATCCTGAGCTACTACGCGGATCTGGACCTGCCGTTCGTGCTGACCCGGCCGGACGCCGACCTGGCGCCGCTGGTCGAGGAGCTGGCCGGGCGGATCTCGGTACTGGTCGGGCATTCCGGGGTCGGCAAGTCCACGCTGGTCAACCGGCTGGTACCGGACGCGGACCGGCGGGTCGGCGAGGTCAGCGCGATCGGCAAGGGGCGGCACACCTCGACCAGCGCGGTGGCGCTGCCGCTGCCGGACGCGGCCGCGCAGCTTGTCGGAGCGGCCCCCAGTCAGCGTTCGTCAGCCGGGTGGATCATCGACACGCCGGGCATCAGCTCCTTCGGCCTGGCCCACGTCTCCGCGGACAGCCTCCTGCACGGCTTCCCGGATCTGGTACAGGCGTCGGTGAACTGCCCACCGAACTGCGACCACACCGGCTCGGCCGGAGACTGCGGGTTGGACGCGCTGGTCGCCGCCGGTGGCGCGGATCCCCGCCGGCTCGCCTCCTTCCGGCGCCTGCTGGCCTCCCGCAGCGGCGAGAACTGACGAACGCCGGCTGGTAGCCGCTCCGACAGGCTTCGCGGCTGACGAACGCCGGCTGGTAGCCGCTCCGACAGGCTTCGCGGCTGACGAACGCCGGCTGG
>WNGG01000950.1_pt1 | contig 37802 bp, 36 predicted proteins | sample 5400661 | NCBI WGS metagenome assembly WNGG01 (sample SAMN13153372, study PRJNA577476) | soil metagenome | isolation source: 100 cm soil or saprolite under Garry oak tree replicate 1 | place: USA:California | collected 2016-06-15
AGATGTGGACTAGCCCGGTCTCACCTGCTTCGAGCCGAATGAACGCTCCGTAGGGCGCTATACGGACAACCGTGCCCGGGACGATGGCCCCGATCTCGGCACTCATACTAATGACTAACGCTCCTTTGCCCACTTTCAACGGTGTCGCCTAGTACACCACTGTCCGCGAGGCGGTCGAGAGGAATCGGCGAGGGCCGCACAAGGCGGCCGCCAGCCCATCGTAGGGACGGCCGGGCAGACCGTCAACAATCGCACTTGCCGGCACGATCCGACCGATCGTCCGAGTCGCCGGTGTGGCGTGGTCTTGGGCGGTCCTGGGTGGTCCTGGGTGCTCCTGGCCGTTCAGTGGGAACGGTCCGTGAGCCAGTGCCAGAAGCGCTGGTACCAGGGCGCCTTATGGGTCGGCTCGGCCGCCGGCGCCGCCGCCGCGTCGGCCGGCGGTGTGCCGGTGAGCAGCCAGGCCTGCTCCCCGGGCTTGACCATGTGGAAATCCCGCTTGGCGAGCTGCTCGACGTAGGCGGGGTCGTTCAGCCGGGTGCGCTCCCGCTCCAGCTGTGCGTTGGCGGCCTGGAGCGCCGCCTGCTTGGCCTGGAGCCGTTCGATGCGCCCCTGCTGCGACACGTATTGGCGCAGCGGGTACACGGCGGTGGCCGCCAGCACGAACAGCACGAGGAACAGCAGGATCCCGCGCGAGGTGAGCCCTGGCTGCGATCGGGCCCTGGAGCCGTTGCGACGGCGGCCACGGCCCGGCACCAGGGCCAGCACCCGCTGGGCGGTCGCCCGCGGCCGCCGCCAGATCACGTCGCCCGCTCCTGGAAGGACCGGCCGAAGGCCTGGCGTCCAGGGTAGGTCGCGCTCTCGCCGAGCTCCTCCTCGATGCGCAGGAGCTGGTTGTACTTGGCGACCCGCTCGCTACGGCAGGGCGCCCCGCTCTTGATCTGGCCACTGCCGAGCGCGACCACCAGGTCGGCGATGATGGTGTCCTCGGTCTCGCCAGAGCGGTGGCTGATCATGGTGGTCCAGCCGTTGCGGTGGGCCAGGTCGGCGGCGTCGAAGGTCTCGCTCAGCGAGCCGATCTGGTTGACCTTGAGCAGCACGGCGTTGGCGACCCCGCGGTCGAGGCCGCGCTGGATGCGCTCGACGTTGGTGACGAACAGGTCGTCGCCAACGAGCTGCACCCGGTGCCCCAGGGCCTCGTTGAGCGCCTTCCAGCCGTCCCAGTCCTCCTCGGCGAGGCCGTCCTCGATCGAGATGATCGGATAGCGGTCGCACAGGTCGGCGAACAGCTCGACCATGGCGGCGGACTCCAGCGTGCGGCCCTCGCCGGCGAGCTCGTAGCGGCCGTCCCGCCAGAGCTCGGTGGCGGCCGGGTCGAGCGCCAGCGCCACCTCGGCGCCGGGCTCGTAGCCCGCGCGCCCGATGGCGGCCACCAGCAGCTCCAGCGCGGCCTCGTTGCCGGGCAGGTCGGGCGCGAAGCCGCCCTCGTCGCCGACGGCCGTGGCCAGGCCGCGCTCGTGCAGGACCGCCTTGAGGGCGTGGTAGACCTCGGCGCCCATGCGAACCGCCCCGGCGAACGACGGCGCGCCGATCGGGGCGATCATGAATTCCTGGAAATCGACGTCGTTGTCGGCGTGCACCCCACCGTTCAGCACGTTCATGAACGGGACCGGGACCACGTGGGCCGACGCGCCGCCGAGGTACCGGAACAGCGACAGACCGAGCGAATCGGCGGCGGCGCGCGCCAGCGCCATCGAAACTCCGAGCACGGCATTCGCGCCGAGGTTCGCCTTGTTGTCGGTGCCGTCGAGGTCGAGCATGACCCGATCGATCGCCCGCTGGTCGTAGCCGTCCTCGTCGAGCAGCACCGGAGCGATGACCTCGTTCACGTTGCGGACGGCGCGCAGGACGCCCTTGCCGCCGTAGCGGTCGCCGCCGTCGCGCAGCTCGATGGCCTCGAACTTACCGGTGCTGGCACCCGAGGGGACGATCGCCCGACCGCTGGAGCCGTCCTCGAGGCCCACCTCGCACTCGAGGGTGGGATTCCCCCGAGAATCGAGGACTTCACGTGCAAGGACGAGCTCGATCGCTGCCATGGGAAAGGTCTCCAGATGGTCGTGGGGTCGCGGGGACGGAAACGGGCAGCCGCGAGCATATCATCGGCGCCGCATTCATTTGAGGATTTCCACAGGGAAATGCGCGAGGCGTGGCGATCAGGTGGACTCGGCGCCGTCGTCCGGGTCCTGGGCGGCCTCGTAACTTGCCCGGAACCGCCTGGCGGCGCGGCGAAGGGCCGCCTCCGGCTCGACACCGCGCTCGCGGGCGAGCGCGACCACCGCGAACAGCAGGTCCCCCATCCCGCGCTCGAGCCGCTCCGCGCCCTCGGCCCCCATGACCTCCTCGAGCGCCTCGCCGACCTTGGCGGCCGGACGGTCCCGGTCCGGCCAGGCGAAGCCGGTGTCGCCCACGCGCTTCTGGAGCTTGGCGGCGAGCTGCAGCGCCGGCAGGGCCGAGGGGATGCCGGCCAGCGGATCGGTGCGGCCCTCCTGCTCCCGCTTGATCGCCTCCCAATTGCGCAGCACCTCGCCGGCGGAGCCGACCTGGACGTCGCCGAACACGTGTGGGTGGCGGCGGACCAGCTTCTCGGTGATGGCGCGCGCGACCCCGTCGACGTCGAACTGCCCGGCGTCCTCGGCGATCTGGGAGTGGAACACCACCTGCAGGAGCAGGTCGCCCAGCTCCTCGCGCAGGTGGTCGGGACCGGCCGGGCCCGCGCCCTCCTCCTCGATGGCGTCGAGGACCTCGTAGACCTCCTCCACCAGGTGGCGGGCGAGGCTCGCGTGGGTCTGCTCGGCGTCCCAGGGGCAGCCGCCGGGACCGCGCAGGCGGGTCTCGGTCGCGACCAGGTCGAGCAGGGCGGAGCCCTTCGGCTCACCCAGCGGGTAGACCGCCTCGACCTCGATGTGCTGGCGGGCCGCCCGGTCCGAGACCATCTGCACCAGCGGGCCGTCGTTGACCGGCGGCAGCAGCAGGGTCGCCGAGCCGCGCTCCTTCGCCAGGCCGAGCAGCGCGTCCGCCTGCCGGCGGGCCATCGCCACCTGGTCGGCGTCGATGCCCTGGCCGACCAGCAGCAGGTCACGCCCTGCCGGGCCGGTGTCCTCCGCGACCGGCAGGACCTCGAAGGGGATCTCCCCGACGTCCAGCGCCGGCAGCGAGGGATGGTCGACGGCGAGCACGTAGACAGGCCGGGCGGCATCCAGCGCACGCCAGGTCTGTGGTGGGAAGAGCAGCGGGAACCGCGGGCTTGAAGCCACCAGCACGACCCTCGTCATGGCACCCCGTTACGGACCGGTCGTCAGCGGCTGCGCCGGCGCCTCGGAGGTCGGGCTGGCCGGGGCCGTCGTTCGCTCGACGACCTTTCCAGAGGCGGAGTCCCAGCGGCCGAAGCGCGGGTTGACCGACACGTTGGCCTGCTTCAGGTGGTCGCTGAACCACTGCTCGGTGGCCGCGTCCCGGCGCTGCTTGAGCGTGGGGTCGAGGGCGTTGCGCAGGTCGTCGGTGAGCGGCGGGACCCGCACCCCGATCACCTGGATGACGTGGTAGCCGAACTGCGTGTGGACCGGGGCGGAGATCGGCGAGGTGCAGGCGCCCGCCGTCTTGCCCTTGCAGTCGCCCTGGTCGGCAAGGCTGAACACGGCCTTCTCGAAGTCGGCGACCGTCTGCCCCTTGGACTCGTAGCCGAGGTCGCCGCCGCGGTCCTTGCTCCCGGGATCGGTCGAGAACTGCTCGGCGACGGTCGTCCAGTCGCCGCCGGAGACCAGTTGCTGGCGCGCCTTCTCGGCGGTCGCCTGGTCCTTCACCAGGACGTGGCGGACGTGGATCTGGATCACGTCGGCCCGGTGCTTGGCCAGGTTGGCCTTGAGCAGGTCGGCGTCGCTCGGCTGCGGCACCAGCTTGTCGCCGACCAGCGTGAGGGCGATCTGGGCGCGGAACTGCTCGCGCAGCAGCGACTCGGTGATGTTGTTCTGGGACAGCAGGTCCTCGTACTTCATGCCCTGGGACGCCGCCTGGTCCTTGACCTGCTGGATGCGGGCGTCGACCTGTCCCTCGTCGAGGGTCACGCCCTCCTGCCTGGCGCCGTCGAGGATGATCTGGAACTGGATCAGCCCCTCGAGCGACTGGCGGGTCAGGGCGTCGATGTCGGTGGCCTGCTGCTGCTGTTGCTGGTTCTGCTGCTGGCTCTGCGACGCCGCGAGCTGCGCCTTGACCATGTCGGTCAGGCGGCTGACCGGAACCGAGGCTCCGTTGACGGTCGCCGCCCGGCTGTTGTCGCTGCTGGCCGCGCAGCCGGCCGCGAGCAGGGCGATGACCAGGCCTACGGCGGGAAGCAGTCGGCGCACATGAACCTCAGCTCGAATCTCGGCAAACTGGCTAGCCAACAGGATACTCGGTGCCTGCCAGGCACGTTCCCCACGAATTGAGAGATTTACACAGCCGTTCCAAGGCCTCGCGAGCTCGACCAGCACGGCGACGGCGACAGCGGTCCTCAGCCGCCCGGTCAGGAGGCGCGGCGGGCTTCGGGGCGGTCGGAGGAGGGCAGGGCGGGCGCCGGAGGCGCGTCGAGGATGCTGGTGAGCAGCTCCGAGAGCCAGGCGGGCAGGTCGACCTCCGGCTGGGCGGGCGACGGTCCAGGTGTCAGGCGTGCCCGGCGCTCGGTCGGCAGCGGCACCAGCAGGCTGTCCTCGGCCTGCTTCCAGATGGCGCCCGGGTACAGCCGGTCGAGCCGGACCTGCTTGGACTCCGGCAGCTTGGAGACCGGCGCCAGCCGGACCCGCCCGGCGAAGCAGACCACCTCGGAGAGCCCGACCGCGCTCGCCTGGGCGCGGACGCCCGCCAGGGCGAGCAGGTTGCGGACCGGCAGCGGCGGCGGTCCGTAGCGGTCGGCCAGCTCCAGCCCCAGCGCCTCCACCTCCTCGACCGTTCTGGTGCCGCCGAGCCGGCGGTAGGCCTCCAGCCGCAGGCGCTCGCGCGGCACGTAGTCGGTCGGCAGGTGGGCGTCGACCGGCACCTCCAGCTTCAGCTCCTTCGGCGGCTCGATCGGACGGCCCCGCAGCTCGCCGACCTCCTCCGCCAGCATCCGCATGTAGAGGTCGTAGCCGACCAGCGCGACGTGGCCCGACTGGTCGGTGCCGAGCAGGTTGCCGGCGCCGCGGATCTCGAGGTCCTTGAGGGCGATCGCCATGCCGGACCCCAGAGCGGTGTGGGTGGCGATGGTGGTCAGCCGCTGGTGCGAGGTCTCGGTCAGCGAGTGCTCACTCGGGTAGAACAGGTAGGCGTAGGCACGCTCGCGGGAACGGCCGACGCGGCCGCGGAGCTGGTAGAGCTGGGCGAGCCCGAGGGTGTCGGACCGTTCCACCAGCAGGGTGTTGGCGTTGGGGATGTCCAGGCCCGACTCGATGATGGTGGTGCAGACCAGCACGTCGTAGGCCTTGTCCCAGAAATCCAGCATGACCCGCTCGAGCTGGTCCTCGCTCATCTGCCCATGGGCGACGCCGATCCGCGCCTCGGGGACGAGCTGGCGGAGCTGGATCACCGCCCGCTGGATCGACTCCACCCGGTTGTGGACGTAGAAGGTCTGGCCCTCGCGCAGCATCTCGCGGCGGATGGCGTTGGCGACCGTGGTGGCGTCGTAGGGGCCGACGAAGGTCAGCACCGGGTGGCGCTGCTCCGGCGGCGTCTCCATGACCGACAGGTCGCGGATGCCGGACAGGCTCATCTCCATCGACCGCGGGATCGGCGTGGCGGTCAGCGTGAGCACGTCCACCTCGGTGCGGAGCTGCTTGAGGTGCTCCTTGTGGGCGACGCCGAAGCGGTGCTCCTCGTCGATGATGGCCAGGCCGAGGTCGGACCACTTGGCGTCGGACGAGAGCAGGCGGTGGGTGCCGATGACCAGGTCCACGGTGCCGTTGGCCATGGCGGTGAGGGTCTCCTCCTGCTCCTTGCGCGTAGCGAAGCGCGACAGCATGGCGACCTTGACCGGGAACGGCGCGAACCGCTCCGAGAAGGTCGCCATATGCTGCTGCGCCAGCAGGGTGGTCGGGACCAGCACCGCCACCTGCTTGCCGTCCATGATCGCCTTGAAGGCGGCGCGCGCCGCGACCTCGGTCTTGCCGTAGCCGACGTCGCCGCACAGCAGGCGGTCCATCGGGACCGGCGTCTCCATGTCGGCCTTGATCTCCTCGATGGCGGTGAGCTGGTCGGGCGTCTCGGCGTAGGGGAAGGCGTCCTCCAGCTCGCGCTGCCAGGGGCTGTCCGGGGCGAAGGCGTGGCCGGGCGAGGCCATTCGGGCGGCGTACAGGCGGATCAGCTCGGCCGCGATCTCGCGGACCTTGCGCCGCACCCTGGCCTTCTGGCGGTCCCACTCCTTGGTGCCGAGCCGCGACAGCTTGGGCGACTCGCCGCCGACGTAGCGGCCGATCATCTCGACCTGGTCCGTCGGCAGGTAGAGGCGGTCGCCCTGGTCGTAGGCGAGCAGCAGGTAGTCGCGCTCGGCGCCGCCGACGGTGCGGTGCTCCATGCCGACGTAGCGGCCGATCCCGTGCACGGCGTGGACCACGATGTCGCCGGGCTGGAGCTCGGCGACGTCGTGGAACTGCGCTCCGCCGCCGTCGTGCGTGGCGCGGCGGCGGCTGGCGGGCATGCGGGCCTGCTCGCGGGTCTGGCGGCGCGTGCCGTACAGGTCGCCCTCGGCCAGCAGGGCGAGCCGCAGCGCGGGCAGGCGGAACCCGTTGAGCAGCGGCGCGGTGCCGGCGAGCAGCTCGCCGTCAGGGGCCTGGCTGGCGGGCAGCTCGGCGGTCAGCGGCACCGGCAGGCCCTCGTCACCGAGCACGTCGACCAGCCGCTCGGCCGGACCCGACCCCTCGGTGGTGAGCAGCACGGTGTAGCCCTCGCCGGCCAGCTCGCGCGCGTCCGCGGCGATCCTGGTCACGTTCGCGCGGTAGGGCTCGATCGGGTGGGCCTCGATGCGTACGGCGTCCGGCCTGCCGGCGTCGAGTGCGCCGAGCCGCACCCGTGCGCGGCCGGAGCGCTCGAGGACCTGGTCGAGCGGCCGGTAGGCGGCGCCCTCCAGGGGTGCGGCGCCACCCTCGGCGGCGGTCCCCCAGGACGCCTGCATGGCCTCCTCGGCCTGCTTGCGGACCTCCTCGGCGCGGTCGACGGTGCGCTTGGGGTCGACCACCACCAGCACCGAGCCGGCCGGCAGGTAGTCCGGCAGGGTCGGCAGCTCGTCGTAGAGCAGCGGCAGCAGCGACTCGACGCCCTCGACGTCCAGCCCGTCGGCGACCCGGGCGAGCAGGTCGCCCGCCACGGGCACCTCGCCGGCGAGCTGGCGGGCGCGGCCGCGCTCGGCCGCGCTGAGGCGGACCTCGCGGCAGGGATAGGCCTCGACGGACGGCAGCTCGGTGAGCGAGCGCTGGCTGGCGACCGCGAACGAGCGGATGCCCTCGACCTCGTCGCCCCAGAACTCCACCCGCACCGGGTGGTCCTCACCGGGCGGGAAGAGGTCCACCAGGCCGCCGCGCACGGCCACCTCGCCGCGCCGCTCGACCATGTCGGTGCGCTGGTAGCCGGCCTCGACCAGCCGGGCGAGCAGCTCCTCGAGGTCGAGCTGGTCGCCCTTGGCGACCCGCACCGGCTCGATCAGGTCCAGGCCGGGCGCCAGCGGCTGCATCATCGCCTTGGCCGGCACGGCGAGCACGGCCAGGCCGGTCCGCTCGGTGCCGTTGCCGTCGCGTTCGGGCTGCAGCCGGTGCAGCAGCGACAGTCGCTTGGCGACCGTCTCGGAGCGCGGCGACAGGCGCTCGTGCGGCAGCGTCTCCCAGGCGGGAAAGCAGTCGACCAGGTCGCGGCCGAGGAAGGCGCCGACGTCGTGGACCAGGGCCTCGGCGTCAGCGGTGGTCGCGGTCACGGGGACCACCAGGCGCCCGCTCCAGCGGGCGAGCCCGGCGAGCAGGAATGCCCGGGCGACGTCGGCGACCACGACGTGGACGCCGTCGCCGCGCTTGGCCAGGGCCTGGCCGCCGAGGGCCCGACCCCCCGCGGGGGCCTCGATCGCTTGGAGGAGGTTGGTGAACGCCGGATCAGCCGGCAGGCGCTCCAGCAGTGGTTCAAGCCGCAATGTGTCTTTGCCTTCCTTCCGGGCACGCGCGAGGACCCCCCGATCGGGACAACCGGGGGGTGCTGCGCTCTATAGAGGGTAACGCAGCCACCCGACAGGAACCTTCCCGGTTCGATGGACTTCTCTGGGACCCGAGCGTAGTGTGCGGCGGTTGTTCGGATGGGGAGTTCAGGGAGATCTGATGAGATTGCTCGAAGTGCGCCTGTCGCCGGAGGGGCGCCAGCCCGAGGCGCGCCAGGAGCCTCGCCGGCGGTTCGAGCTGCGCCCGGGGCGCCGGGACCGGCGCGAGCAGGCCGGGCGCCACGAGCAGGCCGGGCGCCACGAGCCGCAGGAGGGGCGGCACGAACCGGAGACCCGCCAGGGTCTCCCGCAGCGCCAGGAGCGCCGCTCCGATCGGCACCTGACGCGGCTGCCACGGCGCCGGCTGGCCACGCTGCTGGCCCTCGGGGTGGCGGTTGGGGCCATCGGGGGCTACTCGTTCGGGTCGCACGCGCGCTCACGGGCGGTGACGACGGAGACCGGCGGCGTGCACGCCACCCCGGAGTGCACCAGCGCGGTGGCGCGCGCCAACACCACCATCGCCTGGGCCGTGAAGATGGGCAGGGCGTTCGTCCAGCAGACCCAGGTGGTCAACCAGCTCGCCCGCGGCCAGACCACGGTGGCCGGAGCGGTGCGGGACGACCAGGCCCCCAGCGCCGAGGGCGTGGCGGCCGTCTCCAGGTTCAACGACGCGCTCGCCGACTACCTCCGGGTGGTCGACAGCTGCCAGCTCGAATCCGGCTGAGCGCCGGGTCAGCGCACGGGCCGGGCGGATGACATGGGGCCGATCGAGGTGGCCAGGCGCTCGTCGGCGAGCGCGAAGGCGTCGACGGCCAGCGGGGCGACCGGCGGACCCACCGGGATGCGGGCGGGGTCCAGCGCCAGCCGCAGGTAGCCGCCGACGTTCGACGGCCCGAACCACAGCGTCCCGGCAGGCTGCTCGCCAGGGTCCGTGAAGCGGCAGCCGCCGGGGCTGAACGCGACCGGCCGCTGCCGGCTGGTGGCGGGCGCCCGGTGGGTGACCGTCCAGACGGCGCCGGAGCGGTGCTGGTCCGCGCGATCCAGCACGTCGGCCTCGAGCACCGCCGACCTGATGCCGAGCCGCTCGCCCTCGACCACCGCCAGATTGAGCAGCCACAGCGGCAGGTCCTCGCGCCCGTCGGCCATCACCATCAGACCGGCGCCGTAGCGGGTGTTCAGCTCGGTGGGCAGGAAGCCGTCCTCACTGAGCACGCCGTCGACGGTGAACGCGCCGAGATAGCCCACCCGGTCGCGCAGGGCCACGCCGACCACGCCGGCGACCCGGCGCATCGCCTCGCGGTCGCCCTCCGGCGGGTCCCAGAAGGTGGCGGCGCCAGCGAACACCAGGCGGTTGGAGCCGGAAGGCCGCAGCGTGATCATCTCGACCGGGCGCAGCACGGCCACCCCGTCGGCCAGCACCAGACCGTGGATGCTGCACGGCACGCCCTCGATGAACGGCACCACCCGGGCTCGGTCGCAATGGATCGTGAAGAAGGCGACCGCCTCGGCCGCATCCCACTCTTCACGCACCCAGCGGACGTAGACCGCGCCGCCGTTGACCCCCTCGCGGGTGTCGCCGGACCACACCGTTCCGAGGCCCTGGTCCATCCGCCGCGCGGCGGCCAGCATCGCCTCCCCGGTCGCCGGCACCACCTCCGAGGGCGGGCGCCGGATGCCGTGCGCGTCCCACAGCTTGTCGATCAGGGTCTTGTCCTCGAGCCGGCGCCAGGAGGGACGGCGCGGAGCGTAGACGCGGCGACCGGCGATGCTGCGCAGCTCGTTGGCGGGAGGGCTCAGCACCAGCGCCTCGTGGTCGGGGTCGTAGCGGTCCAGCGCGGCCAGCGCCTCCGCCGGAAGGTTCGCCAGCAGCGACATGATCGTCCGGGTCTCGCTGACGATGTCGGGCGCGGTGAGCTGCAGCACGTGCCGGTCGCCCTCCTCCTCGCTCGGCAGCGGGCCGGTGCCGACGCCGGCCGCCAGCAGGAAGGGGCGGGCGGCGCCGAGCGAGCGGACCATCCGGCTGGTGCCGCGCAGCATCGCCAGCGGAGCACCCGTGAGGATGAGCTTGCGCCCATCGTAGAAGCGCCGCAGGCGCGCGGCGTAGCGCCCGGTCATGTCCATACTGGGACTTTATGCGCGGAGCAGGGATTTATCCATATCTACCGGCTCAGCCGCGAACGGCCAGGACACGCCAGCCACCGCCCGCGCACGACCCCTGGGGTCAGGGCAGTCGGGCGACCACGGCGGCGAGGTCGAGGTTGCCGCCGGAGAACACCGTGCCCACGCGGAGGCCCGCGACCTGGCCGGCCCTGCCGGCCAGCAGGGCGGCGACCCCGCACGCTCCGGCCGGCTCGACCACGACCTTCATGCGCTCCATCACGAAGCGGACGCCGGCGAGGATCTCCTCCTCGGACAGCAGCACCACCTCGTCGACCAGCTCGCGGAACAGCGGGAAGGTCCGCACGCCCGCGCGCGGCGCGCAGAGTCCGTCGGCGACCGAGCGAGGCACGACCGGCACCGGACGGCCGGCCTCCAGGGCGGCGCTGAGGGTCTGAGCGCCCCGCGGCTCGACGCCGATCACCCGGCAGTCCGGGTTCGCCGCGCGGACCGCGAGCGCCGTGCCGCAGGCCAGCCCGCCGCCGCCCACCGGCACGACCCAGAGGTCGAGCGGACCGGCGGCCTCGACCAGCTCCAGCGCCACGGTCCCCTGGCCGGCGACGATCTCGGGGTCGTCGAAGGGGTGGACGAAGGTGAGCCCGCGCTCGTCGCGGAGCCGCTCGCTCTCGGCCAGCGCCTCCCCGGTGGTGTCGCCGTACAGCACCACCTCGGCGCCGTAGTCGCGGCAGGCGGCCACCTTGGCGGCGGGCGCGTGCCGGGGCATCACCACGGTGGCCTTGGCGCCCACATCGGCCGCCGCCCATGCCAGCGCGCCGGCGTGGTTGCCGGCCGAGATCGCCACCAGCCCGCGGTCGATCTCCTCCCTCGGCAGGGTGAGCAGCCGGTTCAGGGCGCCACGCACCTTGAAGGAGCCGGTCTTCTGGAGCGCCTCGTTCTTGACCGCGACCGTCGCCCCGAGCTTGGCGTCCAGCGTCGCCGAGGTCTCGACCGGCGTCGCGTGCACCTGCCCCGCGAGCCGCTTGGCCGCGGCCCGCACCGCATCCGCGTCCACCTCGCCTCCCTTCTCGACCGCGCCGTCGTTGGCGCGGCCTTGGCAAGGGCTACGCGCGAAGCGCGTAGCCCTTTCAGCGGTTATGACGGTCCTGAGCGCGCTCCAGGGGCAGGCGGGTCAGGTCCAGCGCCGCGTCGGCGCCTCGCTCGACCAGCACGCCGAAGTCCTCGGCGAGCCGCTTGGGGATCGGCGCCAGCACGTAGTCGGCCACGTCCTGCCGTCCGGGTGGGCGGCCGACGCCGAGCCGGACGCGCAGGAAGTCCGGACCGCCGAGCGCCTTGACGATGTCCTTCAGGCCGTTGTGCCCGGCCGTGCCGCCGCCGCGGCGGACCTGGAGCTTGCCGGCGGCCAGGTCGATGTCGTCGTGGACCACGATCAGCCGCTCGAGCGGCACCTTGTAGTAACGGGTGAGCAGCGACGCCGGCCCGCCGGACTCGTTCATGTAGCCCATCGGCCGCGCCAGCACGATGCGCGTGCCGTCGTCGCGCGCCTCCGCGACGGCGGCGCGCTGGCGAGAGCGCTTCAGCCGCTCGCCGAAGCGGTCGGCGAGGCGCTCGACCACCATCGCGCCAGCGTTGTGGCGGGAGTTGGCGTACAGGTCGTCCGGGTTGCCGAGCCCGAGGATCAGCCAGGGCCCGGTGTCGCGCCGCGACGCACGAGCCTCCTCCCCGCCGGTCGCGGGGTCAGCGGCGTTCGTCCCGGAGCGGCGCCAGCGATCCAGCAGGGACAGGTGCGACTACGCCTCCTCGCCGCCCTCGGAAGCCTCCCCGGCACCCTCGGCCTCGGCCGGGGCCTCGCCCTCGGCGGCCTCGGCGGCCTCCTCCTCGGCCTGGACGGGCTCGACGGTCGGCGCGACCACCGAGACCACCGACGAATCGGGGTCGTCCAGGATCGTCGCGCCCGACGGCGCCTTGAGGTCGCCGACCCGCAGCACGTCGCCGATCTGCAGGCCGGAGACGTCGCCGTCGATCGCCTCGGGCACGGCGGTCACCTCGGCCTCGACACTGAGCTGGTGCAGGTCCTGGTCGAGGATGCCGCCCTGGACCACGCCGGGCGCCTCGCCCACCAGGTGGACGGGCACCGACACGGTCACCTTCTCGCCGCGGCGGACGACCAGGAAGTCGACGTGGGTGAAGGTGCCGCGCACCGGGTGCCGCTGGACCTCGCGCGCCAGCGCGAGGTGGCGGTCCTTGCCGAGCTGGAGCTCGAGCAGGGCGTTGGCGCCACCGCTGCGCATCGCCTGGCCGAACGCGCGAGCATCGATCGACAGGTGCTCCGGCTTGATGCCGTGGCCGTACAGGACCGCTGGGACGCGGCCGGCGGCGCGGACGCGGCGGGCTGCTCCCTTCCCCGTGTCCGTGCGCGACTCCGCGGCAAGCTGGTACTCGGACATGGGGAACGAGCCTCCTTGTCGGGTTCGCCGGTTCCGCAGTGAGGCTGGAACCGCAACGCAGAACGGCCCCGCTGCCGGCGGGGGCGCAGCGCAGGGTAGCAGTGCCGCCCGTACCGGCTCAAGCCGCGGCCCCGGCGCTGCCGCCGGATGCCGGGACCGCAGCAGTCGACGCGCCGGGTGCACGCATCAGCCGGTGCCGGGGCCGGGCTCAGCCTCCTCGATCCTGGTCTCGGGCTCGGCGCCGGGCGGGGAGTTCATGGTGCCGCTCAGCCAGTAGGTGGGCGGCACGCCCTCCCGCACGTACGAGCGCTGCACGCCCTGCGCGGCGCCAGGGTCGTCCCTGCCGAGGAAGGGCAGGAACGAGGTGACCGCCTCCTGGTCCTCGGCGTCCGGCCCACTCTCGGTGGCCATCTGCTCGAGGCGCTCCCGGAGCTCTTCGGCGCGCCCGCTGATGGCTCCGGCCGGGTGGACCATCACGACCAGGTCCTCGCCGACGGCGAACAGCCCCCAGAAGCCCGTTCCCGTCCGCACGGCGCGCGTCGGCTCGGCGAGCGCCTGGTCCCCCGCGGACACCGGCCGTCCCCGCTCGAACCGGAGCGCGTCACGCTGATATTCGGTCACCATTTGCCTCGCCTTCCCTGGGCGGCCGGGCGGGAAACCGGCGGGCCGGTTGGGGCCGGGCTGGGACCGGGGTTGGGAGCCGGTTGGGGCCCGGGCGGCCTGGCTTGGGCCCGGGCTGGGGCCCGGGCGGCCTGGCCCTGCCCACCAGCCCGCGACCGGCGGCTCAGGTGGCGTCGCCGGCGAGGATCTCGGCCAGGTCGAAGGCCACCGGGCGCTCGATCTGCTCGTAGTTGCAGGAGGCCGGGTCGCGGTCGGGGCGCCAGCGCTGGAAATGGGCGGTGTGCCGGAAGCGCCGGCCCTCCATGTGGTCGTAGGCGACCTCGCAGACCAGCTCGGGGCGGAGCGGCTCCCAGGAGAGGTCCTTGCCACCGCTCCAGCGGGACAGCCCGCCGGGGACGCGTTCGGCGCTCACCGTGCCCATCCACGGGTGGTGGTCGCCCTCGTGAAGCCGGTAGGGCGCGATCTCGTCGAGCAGCTCCTGGCGGCGCGCCAGGCTGAACGAGGAGGTCACCCCGACGTGCTGCAGCTCGCCCCGTTCGTCGTGGAGGCCGAGCAGCAGCGAGCCGACCACCGGCCCGCGCTTGTACCAGCGGAACCCCGCCACCACGCAGTCGGCGGTGCGGGCGTGCTTGACCTTGAACATCACCCGCTGGTCCTCGGCATAGGGCAGGTCGCGAGGCTTGGCGACCACCCCGTCGAGGCCGGCGCCCTCGAAGGTCCGGAACCAGCGCTCGGCCAGCCGGTAGGAGTCGGTCAGCGGCGTCACGTAGATCGGCCCGTGCTGACCGTCGAGCGCCTCGACCAGTTTGGCGCGCCGCTCGGCGAAGGGGCGCTCGACCAGTGCCTCGTCGCCGAGCGCCAGCAGGTCGAAGGCGATCAGCGAGGCGGGTGTCTCCACCGACAGCAGCTCCACCCGGGAGGCCGCCGGGTGCAGCCGCAACTGGAGCGCCTCGAAGTCCAGCTCCTTGCCGTCGCGGATCAGAACGACCTCGCCGTCGACCACGCAGCGTGGTGGGAGCTGTTGGCGTGCCGCGGCGATCAGCTCGGGGTAATAGCGCCCCATGGGCAGCTCATTGCGGCTGGCGAATTCCACCTCGTCGCCGTCGCGGAAGACGATCAAGCGGAAACCGTCCCATTTGGGCTCGTAGAGCATGTCATGGGGCAGAATCGACACCGCTTTGGCGAGCATCGGCTTGACCGGAGGCATGACTGGCAGGTCCATACGCTCATGGTTACACGCTGGACCGACGCCGTCAGCCAAACGCGCCCCGGCCGGCGGGTCACCCGCCAACCGGGGCCGCGGTGCGCAGTCGACTGCGCACCGTGGTCGGTTCCGCGAGGGTCAGGCTCGCGCGCCGATCCTGGCCGCCTGGGCCTTGTGGGTGCCCTCGGCGAACTCCTCGACGATTTTGGCGCAGAAGGCCGGCAGGTCGTCCGGCTTGCGGCTGGAGACCATGCCCGAGTCGTTGACGCACTCCTCGTCGACCCAGTTCGCGCCGGCGTTGCGCAGGTCGGTCTTCAGGCTGGGCCACGAGGTGATGGTCCTGCCCCTGACCACGTCGGCCTCGATCAGCGTCCACGGTCCGTGGCAGATCACGCCGACCGGCTTGCCGCTCTCGAAGAACGCCCGCGCGAAGGCGACCGCCATCGGGTTGGTGCGAAGCTGGTCCGGATTGGCCACACCGATCTTCTTCCCTTGCAGGGAGCCTGCCATTGGATGGTTCCTCCCTCCGTCGTGCTTCGGCACGTCGTCCGGCCCCTGGCTGACCGCCACGGCCGGGGCTAAACGGGGGAGATGCTCAGACCTGGTTCTGGTCGTTGAAGATCTCGGACACGCTGGCGTCCTCGAAGACCGCGCGGATCGCGTCGGCGACGATCCTGGCGATCGACAGCACGACGATCTTGTCGATCCGCTTGTCCTCGGGGACCGGCACGGTGTTGGTGACGACGATCTCGGCCAGGGGAGCGTTCTTCAGCCGGTCGATCGCCGGGCCTGAGAAGATGCCGTGCGTGGCCGCCGCGGTCACCCGCTCGGCGCCGTTGGCCACCAGCACCTCGGCGCCCTTCACGATCGTCCCGGCGGTGTCGATCATGTCGTCGATCATCACGCAGTGGCGCCCCGCGACCTCGCCGACCACCTCGTGGACCTCGACCTGGTTGGCGACCTCGCGGCTGCGGCGCTTGTGCAGGAAGGCCAGCGGCTGGCCGAGCATGCCCGCCAGCTTCTCGGCGCTCTTGACCCGGCCGGCGTCGGGGGCAACCACTACCAGCTCGCCCTGCTCGTTCTCGCGGATGTAGTCGGCCAGCACCGGCAGGGCCGTCAGGTGGTCGACCGGTCCGTCGAAGAACCCCTGGATCTGGCCGGAGTGCAGATCGATGGTGATGATCCGGTCCGCCCCGGTGACGTCCAGCAGGTCGGCCACCAGCTTGGCCGCGATCGGCTCGCGAGAGCGGCCCTTCTTGTCCTGCCGCGAGTAGCCGTAGTAGGGGATGACCGCGCTGATCCGCTTGGCCGAGCCGCGCTTGAGCGCGTCGATCATGATGAGCTGCTCCATGATCCGCTCGTTCACGGGCGCCGAGTGGGTCTGGATCACGAACGCGTCGGTGCCCCGGACGCTCTCCTGGAAGCGGGCGTAGGTCTCGCCATTGGCGAAATCGCGCAGATCCACCGAACCGCACTCGATGCCGAGATGCTGCGCCACCTCGCCGGAGAGTTCCTGGCTCGCCCGCCCGGAGAACAGCATGAGGTGCCTGCGCCCGAGGGTCTCCACCATCTTGGGCGTCACACCGTTGCTCACTGCCCGCCTCCCCGGCTCCGCTCCTGTCGGCTCAATCGTGGTCGCTGGTGTGATCTGTGCCGCCGCGCCGCCTGCGCCGGGCCGCCCAACCCTCGATGATGCGCTGGACGGCGCGCTCGATGGCCAGCGCACCGGGCGGAACGTCCTTGGTGATGGTCGAGCCGGCCGCTGTCTGCGCCCCATCACCGATGGTGAGGGGCGCAACCAGCATGGTATCCGATCCGATGAAGGCGCCGTCACCCACGACGGTGCGGTGCTTGTGCTGGCCGTCGTAGTTGACGAACACCGTGCCGGCGCCGACGTTGACGTCCTCGCCGATCTCGGCGTCGCCGACGTAGGTGAGGTGCGGCACCTTGCTGCCACGCCCGATGCTGGACTTCTTGACCTCCACGTAGGTGCCGACCTTGCTGCCGGGACCGAGCTCGACCCCCGGCCGCAGGTAGGCGAAGGGGCCGACCACGGCGCGCGCGCCGATGTGCGACTGGACCGCGACCGCCTGGGTGATGGTCGCCTCGTCGCCCACGGTGCAGGCGATCAGGCGGGTGTTGGGCCCGATCGAGCAGCCGGCGCCGACGCGCGTGCCCGCCTCGAGGAAGGTGAGCGGCTCGAGCACGGTGTCCTGGCCGACCTCGACGTCGCTGTCCGCGTAGGTGGTGGCCGGGTCGACCACGGTCACGCCGGCCCTCAGCAGCCGTTGCAGCGTGCGCCGGCGCAGCACCGCCGTCGCCTCGGCGAGCTGGGCGCGGTCGTTGACGCCGAGCACCTCGTCGGCGGGCGCCTCGCTGGTCGCCACGCGGCCACCCGCCTCCAGCAGCAGCGGGATCAGGGCGGGCAGGTAGTACTCGCCCTGGTCGTTGTCGGGCTGCAGCCGGGCGAGCCCGTCCAGCGCCCGCCGCTCGAACACGTAGAGGCCGGCGTTCACCTCGGTGATGGCGCGCTGCTCGGCGGTGGCGTCCCGCTGCTCGACCACGCCGGTGACCGCGCCGTCGGGCCCGCGCAGCACGCGGCCGAGGCCCGTCGGGTCGGGCAGCCGGGCGGTCAGCACGGTCGCCTGGGCGTCGCTGCGCCGGTGGGCGGCCAGCAGGCGCTCCAGCGTGCCGGCGGTCAGCAACGGTGTGTCGCCGTACAGCACCAGCACCTCGCCGGCGGTCGGCAGCAGCGGCAGCGCCGCGGCGACCGCGTCGCCGGTGCCGCGAAGCTCCTGCTGGACCGCGAAGTCGGCCTGCCCGAACCCGAAGGAGTCGACGACGGTGCGCACCTCGTCGGCGCCGCGGCCGACGACCACCACCGTGCGCTCGGCGCCCAGTCCGGCGGCCGCCGCGAGCACGTGCCACAGCAGCGGCCGGCCGGCCGCCCGGTGCAGCGGCTTGGGCAGCGCGGAGCGGAAGCGCTTGCCCTCGCCCGCGGCGAGCACGACCACGCTCAAGGCCATCGGCCTTCGCCCTCCCATGTTCCTGTCGCCCGCCTCCGGGCGTCTGTTCCTGTCGCCCGCCTCCGGGCGTCGATCGAGACCTGAGCTGGCGGGCAAGGATTCGAACCTTGACCTGACGGCTCCAAAGGCCGCCGTGCTGCCATTACACCACCCGCCACCGGAAGTCTGTTCCCGAGCCCGAATGGTACCGGGCCTGGCCGTCAACGGCCGGCCGCCGTCCACAGCCCCCCTGGACCAGGGCTACCCGAAGGTCACGCCGGGCACGGGGCCGCGGGCGACCTCGACCCTGGCGAAGGCTGGTCGCACCGCGCCGGCGAGCTGGCCGGCGTGCTCCTCGTCCCTGGCCAGCGCCAGCAGGGTCGGGCCGCTCCCGCTCATCACCGCGCCCACCGCCCCGGCCTCCAGCAGCTTGTCCTTGCCGGCTTCCAGGGCGGGGTGCAGGTCGAACGCGGCCGGCTCCAGGTCGTTGGTCAGCGACGCACCGATCCGCTCGAGGTCGCCGGCGGCCAGCGCCTCCAGCAGCGCCGACGGCCAGCGGTCCTCCAGCGGGCGCGCCAGCCCCAGCTCGTCGTAGTGCTGGTACACCGGGGCGGTGCCGAGGCCGTCGGAGTCGATCGCCACCACCCACCACAGCGTGCCCTTGACCGGCGCCGCGCCGAGCCGCTCTCCCCTGCCGGTGCCGACCTGGCTGCCGCCGCTCAGGCTGAAGGGCACGTCGGAACCGATCTCGGTGGCCATGACGCGCAGGTTCACCGAGGGGAGGTGGAGCCGCCAGAGCCGGTCGAGGGCCAGCAGCGCCGCTGCGCCGTCCGCGCTGCCGCCGCCCAGGCCCGCCGAGATCGGGATGCCCTTGCGCAGCCGGAAGCGCACCCCGGGCAGATCGAGCGAGCGCCGCGCCAGCTCCCTGGCGGCCACCAGCACCAGGTTGCTCTCGTCCGGTGGCAGGCCCTCGCCGTCCACCTCCAGGCCGAAGCCGTCGGCCGCGATCGCAACCTCCAGGTCGTCCCACAGCCCGACGGCCTGCATCACCGAAACGACCTCATGGAACCCGTCATCGCGGCGGGCGCCGACCAGCAGCGCGAGGTTGATCTTGGCGGCGGCGCGGGTGCGCAGCACGCCGGGCGGATCGGTGGGCGGGTATTGGCTCGGCAAGCGTTCCCCCATGGTCTAATGCGGCAGGTCTGAGAACCCGGGCATCGTAGTTGGATCGGAAGATTGGTTCAAAACGGGCCCCCAACCTCAAGGCTCGAGCGGCTGCGGCGCGCCCTGGAGGGCGGCAGCGAGCGCGGCGAACGCCGCCACGTCCAGCCGCTCGGCCCGCAGGCCGAGGTCGATCTGGGCGGCACGGCCGAGCGCCTCGACGCCATCCTGGTCCAGACCGAGGGTCCGGAGCGAGTTCCGCAGGGTCTTGCGCCGCTGCGAGAACGCCGCCTCGATCACCCGGTCCAGCGCCCGCCATGGCACGCCGTCCGTTGCCGGATGCCGGCGCCGCCGCAGGCCGACCAGCACCGAGTCGACGTGCGGCTCGGGCAGGAACACCTTGCGACCGACCGGCGCGAGCAGCCGCGCCTCGGCGAGCGCGGCCACCTTAACGCTGGTCGCCCCGTACGCGCTCGTGCCCGGCGTGGCCGCCAGCCGCTCGCCCACCTCGCGCTGGACCATCACGGTGAGCCGCTGGTAGCCGGGAAAGCTGATGAGCACCTCCAGGACGATGGTGGAGGCGAGGTTGTACGGCAGGTTGGCGACCAGCTTGCTGGCCTCCGGCGCCAGCCCGGCCAGGTCCAGGCGCAGCGCGTCCCCGGCGACCACGCGAACGCCGGGGTCGTCGCCGAGCGCCTCGGCCAGCGCGGGCAGCAGGCGCTCGTCCGCCTCGACCGCGACCACCCGCGCGCCCGCCTGGCGCAGCGCCAGCGTCAGGCTGCCGAGCCCGGGGCCGATCTCCAGGACGGTCTCGCCCGGCTCGACCCCGGCCAGCCGCACGACCTTGCGGGCGGTGTTGGGGTCGACCAGGTAGTTCTGCCCGAGCGCCTTGGTCGGGCGCAGCCCGTGGCCCGCCAGCAGCTCCCGCACCCGCGCCGGGGTCAGCAACGGGCCGGCCGCCTCGCCGCTCAGCCCGCACCTCGCACCGCGCGGAGCGGCAGGCGGAACGCGCGCACGGCGGTCGCGGTGGTGGCCTCGGCCACCCGCTCGACGTCCACGCCGTGGACGGCGGCGACCGTTTCGGCGGTCACCGCCACCCGCTCTGGGCTGTTGGGGCGGCCGCGGAAGGGATGCGGCGAGAGGTAGGGGCTGTCGGTCTCCAGCACCATCCGGTCCAGCGGCACCACCGCGCAGGCCTCGCGCAGTTCGGGCGCGTTCTTGAAGGTGACCGTGCCGGCGAAGGAGACGTGGTAGCCGGCGCGCACCACCCGCTCGGCCATGGGCGCGTCGCCGGAGAAGCAGTGCAGCACCACGCGATCGGGAGCGCCCTCGCCCTCCAGGATGGCCATGACGTCCGGGAACGCGTCGCGGCAGTGCACCACCAGCGCCTTGTCGAGCTCGCGCGCGAGCCGCACGTGCGTGGCGAAGGCCTCGCGCTGCACCTCGCGGGGCGCGTGGTCGCGGAAGTAGTCGAGCCCGGTCTCGCCGACCGCCACCACCCGCTCGTCGGCCAGCAGGTCGCGCAGGGCCCCCAGCGTCTCCGGGGCCAGCGTCAGCGCCTCGTGCGGGTGCACCCCCGCCGTGGCCGAGACGCCCTCGAGCCGCCTGGCGTTGGCCCGCGCCAGCCTGCTCGACTCCAGGTCGACGCCCACGTCCACCAGGTGGCCAACGCCCGCCGCCCTGGCGCGACCGAGCACCTCCTCGGGCCGGTCCTCGAGCAGGTACAGATGGCAATGCGTATCCACCAGCATGTTCAGGTCGTCGCCTCATCCCTGCGTAGCGGTCCACCAGGACGCGCACGCGGCGGAGATGGTTGTCACCACTATGTGGCACCAACTGAATTCTCGCCGACGGCAGGCTCCCAGGGGTTGCACAGATGGTTCACAGGTGAGTCACAGTCTGCGGAGAGACGGTTGAGGCACAGTCTCGGGCGTTGCGATGGGGGCGAGCGGGAGCGGCGGGAATGGGTGAGGCGGCGGGCTCGGAGGCGAGGGTGCTGGTGGTCGACGACGAGCCCTCCATCACCGACCTGGTCGGCATGGCGCTGCGCTACGAGGGCTTCACCGTGGCGACCGCCGCCAGCGGCCGCGAGGCCATCTCCAGAGCCGAGCAGTTCCGGCCGGACCTGATCGTGCTGGACGTGCTGCTCCCGGACCTGACGGGCCCGGAGGTGTGCGCGCGGCTGCGCCGCGGCGGGGCGCGCCTGGGCCCGGCCGGCTCGAGCTTGCCGACCTGGTCCTCGACGAGGACGCGCACGAGGCCACCCGCCGCGGCGAGCCCCTGGACCTCACCCCCACGGAATTCAAGCTGCTGCGCTACCTGCTGCTGAACGCCGGCCGGGTCCTCTCCAAGACACAGATCCTCGACCACGTCTGGAACTACGACTTCGGCGGCCACGACAACGTGGTCGAGACCTACGTCAGCTACCTGCGCAAGAAGGTCGACCGCTTCCACCCGCCGCTGATCCACACGGTCCGGCGGGTCGGCTACACGCTGCGCGTCAGGGGCGGCTAGCTGGCGGGACGGCGGGCGACCTTACCCTCGGCGTCCAGCCTCGGGAACAGCGAGGGCGCCTTGGTCACGCGGACGCCGGCCGGCAGCCCGCCCCACGCCAGCGCCTGGGGCAGCTCGGCGCGGGCGAGATCGCCGGGGACCCCGAGCGCCGCCCACAGCTTGGGCGCCGCCTTGGTCAGCCACGGCGCGACCAGCAGCGCGGCGACGCGCAGCGCCTCGGCCCCGGTGTACAGCACCGTGTCGAGCGCGTCGTCGTCGCCGGCCTTGGCCAGGTCCCACGGTTTGCGCTCGCTGATGTAGCCGTTGGCGGCGGCGACGAAGCGCCAGATCGCCGCGAGCGCCCGCTCGAACGCCAGGTCGCCGCGGAGCGCCTGGCTGGCCTCCTCGTAGGCGCGCTCGGCCGCCTCGCGCACAGAGGCCTCTGGCGCGCCCTCGGAAACGGGGGCCGGCAGCACGCCGTCCCGGTAGCGCTCCACCATCGCGGTGACGCGGCTCGCCAGGTTTCCAAGACCATTCGCCAGATCGGCGTTGTAGCGCTCGACCATGCCCTCCCACGAGAAGTTGCCGTCCTGGCCGAAGGCGATCTCGCGCTGGAAGAAATAGCGGAAGGCGTCCGAGCCGAACGGCTCCACCAGCTCGCTCGGGGCGATGCCGGTGAGCCTGGTCTTGCTCATCTTCTCGCCGCCGACCAGCAGCCAGCCGTGGGCCTGGACCGTCATCGGCAGCTCCAGCCCGGCGGCCATCAGGATGGCCGGCCAGATCACCGCGTGGAAGCGCAGGATGTCCTTGCCGACGAAGTGGTAGTCGACCGGCCAGATCCGCTCGAAGCGCTCCAGGTCGGCATCCCAGCCCGCGGCGGTGATGTAGTTCTGGAGCGCGTCGACCCAGACGTACATGACGTGCTTGGGGTCCCAGGGGATCGGCACGCCCCACCCGAAGGTCGAGCGCGAGATCGACAGGTCCTGGAGCCCCTGCTCGACGAAGGAGATCACCTCGCGCAGGCGAGCGGGCGGGCGCACGAAACCGGGCCGCTCCTTGTAGAGCTCCAGGAGCCGGTCGGCGTACTTGGAAAGCCGGAAGAAGTAGTTCTCCTCGCGCACCAGCTCGACTGGCCGGCCGTGGATCGGGCACTTGCCGTCGACCAGCTCGTCCGGCGAGTAGAACTGCTCGCAGGACACGCAGTACAGCCCCTCGTAGGTGTCGAGGTAGACGTCGCCCTGCTGGTGGAGGCGGTCCCAGAGGTGCTGGACGGCGGTGACGTGGCGCTGCTCGGTGGTGCGGATGAAGTCGTCGTAGGCGATGTCGAGCTGCGCCCAGGTCTCCTTCCAGCGCTCCACCGTGCGGTCCGCCCAGCGCTGCGGGTCGACGCCGGCGGCCTCGGCGGCGCGGGCGACCTTCTGGCCGTGCTCGTCGGTGCCGGTGAGGAACATCACCTTCTGGCCGTGCGCGCGCCGCCAGCGGGCCAGCACGTCGGCGGCCACGGTGGTGTAGGCGTGCCCGATGTGCGGCACGTCGTTGATGTAATAGATCGGTGTGGTGACGTAGAAGGTGTCCTTCACCGGTTGCGCTCCTGAGATTGGCCCTGGCCGCCGGACCGCCGCTCCTCGGCGTCGATCGTGTCCTGGCCCCGGAGGCTAGCAAACTCGCGAGCCTCCAGGACGGCCTGGTAGACGGCCCTGCGGGGCTGGCCGGTGGCGCGGGCGACCTGGTCGACGGCGTCCCTGGTCGATGCCCCGGTCTCGATCAGGCCAGCCACCTCCGCGACGACGTCGACCTCCGCGGCGGCGGGAGCCTCCGGCGCGCCGGCCACCACCAGGGTGAACTCGCCACGCTCCCCCTGCTCGGCCAGGCGCTCGCGCACCTCGCTGAGGGTGCCGCGCAGCACCTGCTCGTGGAGCTTGGTCAGCTCGCGAGCCACCGCGCAGCGCCGCTTCGGCCCGAAGGCCGCGGCCATCGCGTCCAGGGTGGCGAGCACCCGGTGGGGCGCCTCGAAGAACACCATGGTCCTGCGCTCGCCGGCCAGCTCGGCCAGGACGCGGGCGCGCGCGGCCGGCTTGCGCGGCGGGAACCCCTCGAAGCAGAAGCGGTCGGCTGGCAGGCCGCTGACCACCAGCGCGGCCAGCACCGCGCTCGGCCCGGGCACCACCTCGACCTCGAGGCCGCGCTCCAGGCAGGCGCCGATCAGGTCGTGGCCGGGGTCGGAGACCGCCGGCATGCCGGCGTCGGAGACCAGCGCGACGCGGGCGCCGCCGGCGATCTCGTCGACCAGCCGGGCTGCACGCGCGGACTCATTGGCGTCGTGGTAGCTGAGCAGGCGCGCCCGCACGCCCAGGTGCGCCAGCAGCTTGCGGGTCTGGCGGGTGTCCTCGCAGGCCACCAGGTCGGCCTCTGCCAGGGCCGTGGCCAGCCGAGGCGAGGCATCCGCCAGGTTGCCGATCGGGGTGGCGCAGACGACCAGCTTGCCGCTGTGGCTGTCACCCATGAGGGCGCCAGCTTACGGCAGTGTCACGTCGAGCATGGCCGCTCGACCAGCAGCAGCCAGGGAACGATGCAGCCGGAGAGCTGGAGGCGGCCGAAGGCGGCGCGCTCGCTGGCCTCCAGCTGGTAGCGCGGGTCGCCGCCGTGCCAGCGCGCGATCTCGCGCTCCACCGCCAGGATCGGCTCGCGCCAGGCGGCCGGCGCCGAGCCGACGTCGGGCGCGCGGGCGCTGGCGAGCACGGTGAGCCCAGCGGCGGCCAGCTGCCCGGCGAGCGCGCCAGGCGCGGTGAAGGCGTTGGCCACCGGTGCGCCCGGGGGGATCGCCGAAGCCGCGACGAAGTCGTAGACGGCCAGGCGGCCGCCGGGCACGAGCACCCGCCGCAGCTCCCGCGCGGCCAGATCGACCTCGGGGATGGTCGAGAGCGAGCCGAGCGCCCAGGCCGCCTGGAAGGCGCCGGCGCGAAATGGCAGCGCGGTCAGGCTGGCGACCACCACGGTGCTGCTCGGGAACAGCCGGCGCGCGCCGCGGGCGGCGCTCGGCATGAGGTCGACGCCGACCGTGGAGCAGCCGTGCTCGCGGGCGAGCCAGGCCATCGGGCCGCCGAGCCCGCAGCCGCCGTCGAGGACCGTCTGGCCCGGCCGGGCGCCGATCAAGCGCGCCAGGTGGTCCAGCAGCGCGGGATGGCTGGAGCCGCGACAGGCGATGGGCACGAGGTCGGCAAGGCCGAGCGCGAGTCCCGCCTCGGTCACCCGCTCGGCGTGCCAGCCGAACTCCGCCTCGAGCCACCGCGCCTGGTGTGGCATCGCACGGTCCCCCCTGATCCCCCGGAGGTGCCAGGACAGCATCATAGGATCGTCGGCCGCCAGTCGTCGTCAGCCTGGAGGGCCGCCTGGCTTCCCGGGCTGGGGTACCGGGCGGCGACGGGCCACCGCGAGGCGCCCAGGCCGGTGAGGACGGCCAGCAGCTCGACGCCGGCGGTGGTCGCGACGGCGCCGCGGGGGCCGATGCCGGCCAGGGTGGGGCCCGCCACGGCGGCGCCGATGGCGTAGGCGCCGATCTTCAGGCTCGCGCCGGTGGTGAAGATCTGGCCGCGGAGGGGATCCGGCGACCACTGCTGCCGGACCGCGAACAGGGCGGCGAAGGCCGGCCCTGCCGCCAGTCCGATGGCGGCGGCGACCGCCACGGCCGCCGGGAAGCTCGGGGCCAGCGCCAGGCCGGCCGTGCCCGCCGCGACCAGCAGCGTGCCGCCCATCACCAGCCGCTCGGCGTGCCAGGAGGCCGCCACGCGGACTGCCAGCAGGGCACCGGCGATCGCGCCCACCTCCTGCGCCGCGAAGAGGTAGCCGGCCGCGCCGCGACCCGCACCCAACCGCTCGCTGAGCAGCGGAAACGCGATCGGCAAGAGGCCCTGCGCCCCCATCGCCAGGCTGCTGGTCACTGTCACCCCCCGCAGCACCGGCGTGCGTGCCAGGTGTGCAAGCCCCGCCCGCAGCGCCGCCCCCAGCGGGTGGGTGGTGGCCGCCTGCCCGGTGGGGTCGGTCGCGTGGAGCGGGCGGATACGGGCGATGGCGGCCAGGCCGACGAGCGCGATGCCCGCCTCCAGCGCGACGGCGGTCGCCGGGCCGAAGCGGGCGGCGGCCGTGGCGGCGAGGGCGGGGCCGAGCACGGCGGCGCTGTTGAAGCTCGCCGCCTCCAGCGCATTGGCGCGCGGCAGCAGCCCCGGCGGCACCAGCAGCGGGACCATGCTGGTGATCCCGCCGGTCAGCATCGGAGCGCCGATCCCGCCGACGACAGCCAGCGCCGGGACCATCCAGGCGGGTGCCCGGCCGGCGGCCAGCAGCATGCCGAGCAGGGCCGCCGCCAGCAGCACCTGGTTGGCCGCCAGTGCCGCGCGGCGGTGCCTGGTCCTGTCCAGCCAGGCGCCGAGCACCGGGCCGGTCAGCACGCTCGGCAGGCTGGCCGCGGCGACCGTCGCGCCCGCCAGGGCCGGGCTGGAGGTGCGGTCCAGCACCAGCAGCACCACCGCGATCGCCAGCATCTCGTCCGCCACGCGCCCGAGCGTCGCCGCCAGGAAGAACCCGGCGTAACCCGGCAGCCTCCAGATCGAGCCCGGCGGCTCCTTCCGATCGCCGACCATCATCGGATGGTAACGTATCTTCTCAAGGAGGCATTACAACGATGGATCCCGAGGAACAGCCGGACCGGCTCGCGCGCCTGGCGGTCGACCTGGTGAACCTGCCCGACGACCGCCTCGACGCCGCCACGCTGGCCGCCTACCTGATCGACCACGGCGAGGCCGAGCCCATCGACCTCGCCCCCCGCGACGTCGAGCAGCTCACCCAGGTCCGCGCCGAACTGTCCGACCTCTTCGACGCCGCCAGCGCTCGGGCGCCAGGCGGGGGCGCCGGCGCGGCTGATCTGGTTGCTGAGCGGGTGAACCGGCTGCTGGACAGGGCGCAGAGGCCGCCGCGGCTTTCGAACCACGACGGGGCGGCCTGGCACCTGCACATCACCGCGGACGAGGCTCCGTGGGCGGACTGGCTGGCGGCTGTGGCCGGGCTCGGGCTGGCGAGGCTGCTGGCCGAGGACGGCGTCGCCCGCCTCGGCCGCTGCGCCGCCCCTTCCTGCCGGCGGGTCTTCGCCGGCGGGCTCCGCAACCATCCTCGCCGCTACTGCTCGCCCGCCTGCGCCAACCGCGCTCGCGTTGCGGCCTTCCGCGCCCGCCGCCGCCCGGCTTCGTGAGCCTCCGCCAGTTATGGTAGGAGGCATGAGCGAACCCTCCGCGGCCGTGCGGGCCGCCGGGCCGGCGGCCGCTCGCGCCGCCAACTGGGCGGTCTACGCGGCCGCCGCCTGGGTGCTGGTCTTCGCCGCGATGAGCTTCTACTGGGCGGCGGGCGGGTCCCTGGGCTCCTCCACCATGAGCGACACCATCCTCGAGCCCGCCAGGGCCCGCGAGCCGCAGTTCGTCGCCCTGCTCTGGATCACCGGCGCGCTCAAGGCGATCGCCGGCCTGCTCGCGCTCGCACTGGTCCGCCCCTGGGGCCGAGTCCTCCCCCGCTGGATCCCAGTGACCGCGACCTGGGTCGCCGGCGTCGGGATGCTGCTCTACGGCGGCGCCAACCTCGCCGTCCGCGCCGTCATGGCCGTCGGCCTGCTCGCCACCCCCGAATCCATGCACTCGGACGCTGCCCGCTGGCACCTGGTGCTCTGGGACCCGTGGTGGGTGCTCGGCGGCGTCCTGTTCGTCATCGCCGCCTGGACGTGCGGCCGGGCTCGCAGCCGCCCGCACGCCTGATCTCGGCGGGACCAACCAGTCGGTCCAGGCGCGGCCTGGGATCGCCGGCGTGCGCTGGTACGAGATCCGCCGCCCGCCGGTCACCCGGTGGTCTTCCAGCAGGGGACCTTCTCCCCCGATGAATCGGGACGGGTCGGTGGCGGCCGCCTCGGGCAAAGCGGCGGCGCGATCCCGCGAGGTTCCCGTTTCCGGCGTGCTTTCGCGCTCCCACGAGGAGTGCGAGACTGTTGACCATGGCGACCACGAGCGTGCTGGATCGAGAGATGTTCTCCGAGGCGGAAGCAGCCAGGCTGCTTCGGGTCCCTCAGTCGACGCTCCACTACTGGCTGGAAGGCGGTGTCCGGCGAGGCAAGACCTACAAGCCTGTCATCCGACCTGAGCCACTGGGTAACAGGCCTGCGGTGACGTGGGCAGAGTTCATCGAAGCTGGCCTGCTGCGTGAGTATCGGCGCAAGCACCAGGTGCCGATGGCTGAGCTCCGCGCTTTCATTGATCTGCTGCGTGACCGCTATGGCGTCCCCTACCCTCTCGCCCATCATCGGCCCTTCATTGCCGACCGCCGGCTCCTGCTCGAGGCGCAAGACACTGTCGGTCTCGACGCGGAGTTCTGCTTGGTCGCTGTGGCCAGCGGCCAGCTCATCCTCACGCCGCCCTCGCAATCCTTCGTGGAGCGAGTCACGCGGAGCGGTGACGTAGCTGCTGGCTGGAGACCGCATGACGACCCCCACTCTCCAGTGCGCATGGCGCCGGGTGTGCGCTTCGGCCGTCCCGCTGTCCACGGCGTCAGTACGGAGGTGCTGTGGGAGCATGCCGAAGCGGGCGAAGACGTGGACGAGATGGCTGAAGCCTTTGACCTGTCGCCCAGCGATGTGCGTTGGGCTCTGGCTTACGAGACCTCGTTTCGAGCAGCGTGAGCAGGTCGGCGAAGCCGGCGATCGTCCGCTTCTACTTCGATGCTGACGTCCTTGGTCTAGCAAAGATTCGTGTGACTCTCCGGTCCGATGTCACCTACCCGGGCGACCCCGGCGGCGTCGTGCACAGACGAGCGCGGCCAGCCTGTCCCATCACCAGCCCTGCCACCGGGCCATTCATCTACTTGGCGACCCGAACGACGCTTCGGCCGGTCGACCTGAAGTGAAGAAAGTTATCGACACACGAGGAGCAGGCTCAGACTCATGCCACAGCTCCACGCGCTTCCAGGTGCGAGGCGATCAGGCAGACGTCGCCGAACTCGTGCCAGAGGTAGCCCTCGCGCAAGGCCTCGTCGTAGGCGGCCCGCAGCGTCGCGGACCGCAGGAACGCCCGCAGCAGGTCGAGGTGGCTGGCCTCGGGCTCGTGGAGGCCGGTCAGCAGGCCGTCGACGGCGCGGAGCTGGTGGTCGGGGTCGATGCGGAGCCGGGTGACGCCGGCGCCCGGGCGCACCTGCCCGGTGGGGTCGGCCGCGGTCTCCAGCGTCCGGACCACGGTGGTGCCGATCGCGATCACCCGCCCGCCGGCGGCGCGGCAGCCCGCCACGGCGGCGGCGGTCGCCTCTGGGACGCGGTACGGCTCGGCCGGCACGAAGCGGCGGTCGACCTCGGGGTCGCCGTAGGTCGACAGCCCGGCGTGCAGGCTGATGGTGGCGAGCCCCACGCCTCGGGCGCGGAGCTCGTGCAGCGTCTGGACCGTGAAGGGCCTGCCGGCGCTCGGCATCTCGGCCGATCCGGGAGCGGCCGCGAACAGCGTCTGGTAGTGGTGCAGGGCCCAGCGCTCCGGCACGTAGGCGTAGCGCACCGGCTGCCCGGCCCGGTGCAGCGCCTCCAGCAGCCGAGCGCAGCAGCGATCGAAAGAGACCCACACCATCGCCGGCACCTCCTCGTGCCGGCCGAGCACCCGCGCCTCCAGACCTCCGGCGAATTTCAGGCGCTCGCCAGGAACCAGTTCCGGAGCCGGCGGGCGGGCATTGGTTGGGACCAGCGCCGGGTCGCCCCGCGCGGGCACGCCCAGCGCCAGCGCGGCCCAGCGCTCGCCGTCGCGGCCGGCCAGGCGCAGCTCCAGCCGCGCGCCCGCCGCCGTCCAACCGGTCAGGCTCGCCGGCAGCGTGCGCGAGTCGTTGGCGACCAGCAGGTCCCCAGGCCCCAGCAGGCGCGGGAGATCGGAGAAGCGGGCGTGCCGGACGGCTCCGCTGCCCCGGTCGATCACCAGCAGGCGAACCCCGTCGCGGCGCAGCCCGCGCGCCTCGGGAGGCGCCGCCGCCTCCAGCGTCGGCGGCAGCTCGAAGCGGACGTCACTGCGCATGCGCCGGCTCCGCGCCGGGCACCGGGAACGCCGATGCCTCGAACCGCTGGCCGCTGATGCCCGCGGAGTCGGGCGAGGCCAGGTACAGGAACACGGCCGTCCGGTCCTCCGGCCGGGCCAGCTCCGCGGGATCGTCCTCGGGCAGCGCCGCCGCGTGCATCGCCGTCGCCATGTCGCCAGGGTCCACGGAGTTGACGCGAACCCCCGTGTCCTCCAGCTCGCTGGCCCAGATCCTGGTCATCTGGTCGAGCCCCGCCTTGGACACCCCGTAGGCGCCCCAACACGGGTAGCCGACCACGCCGGCGTCGCTGGAAACGTTGATCACGCTTCCCCAGCCGGCCGCCAGCATCGGACCGAGCAGCGCTCGCGTCAGCAGGAACGGGCCGAGCAGGTTCACCTCGAGCACGCGGCGGAGCGCGTCCGGATCGGTGTCGATGAGGTACGGCATCGGCGTCGGGCCGAGCTCGGAGGCGTTGTTGACGAGCACGTTCACGCGGTCGAAGGCGTCCAGCGCCGCAGCCGCCACCCGCTCCGCCTCCGACGGGTCGCCCACGTCGGCGGCCAGCGCGACCGCTCTGGCGCCGAGCGACTGCGCCGCGGCCCTCGCCTCCTCGAGCGGACCCGCGCGCCGTGCGACCAACAGCAGGTCGGCGCCTTCCAGAGCACAGGCCAGCGCGATGGCGCGACCGAGGCCCTGTGAGGCACCGGTGATCAGGACAGTTCGGCCGGCCAATCGGCCGGTGGCTCGTGCCATCGCTGACCTCCATGGCTCCATTGCTCCGAGGCGGAACGCGGCCATCGTGCCGCCGCCCACCGACTTTGTCAACGCGCATGTTGACTTATTGGCGGCGGGGCGGAGGTCCTCGCCGGCGGCGGGCCGGGCGGCCCGAGGTCGACGGGAGCGCGCCGACTACGGCACGCTGGGCTCGCCGCCCGGCATGGGGTCGCCGTCTCGATCCGGAGTGCTCACCTTGCGTCGTCTGCTGCTGCTTGCCTTCATCTGGGGCTGGTCGTTCCTGTTCATCAAGGTCGTCGTCGAGGGCGTCCCGCCGACGTTCCTCGCGTGGGGACGCATCCTGCTCGGCCTTGCCGTGATGCTCGCCTTCCTGCGATCGACCGGCCAACCATTCCCGGAGCGCAGCACCTGGGGGCACCTGCTGGTGCTTGGGCTCGCCATGAGTGTCATGCCCTTCATCCTGATGGCCTGGGGCGAGGAGCACATCACCTCCGCGCCAATGGCTTCCTTCTAGTCACTCCTGGAGGATAGGCTCCACTGAGGAGGGAAGACCATGTAGGGCAGGTGCGCAGTGGACACGGCCATTTACGCGCGACTCAGCATGAACCGCACGGGGCTGAGCGAGAGCGTCGAGTTTCAAACGCAAGACTGCATCGAGTACGCGGCCGGGCAAGGCTGGAACGTCGTTGGCAAATTCGACGACGATGACGTGTCGGTATCGCGGTACTCCAAGAAGGAGCGAGAGGGCTATGAAACCCTGCTCGCCGCCATCAGGGCGGGAGACGTTCAAGCTGTTCTCGTGACTGAGATTTCCCGCCTCTACCGCCGGCTTGAAGATCTGATCGACCTTATATTGCTTGCCCGCGACAGCTCGCTTCGGAAGATCTGGACAACCAACAATCGAGGCTTCGATCTCTCGACCGATGAGGGCATCCGCAACGCCGTAAATGCCGTCTACGAGGCTGCGGAGGAATCAAGGCGGATCTCCGAACGGGTGAAGCGGGCCAAGAAGAACCGTGCTCGTGAAGGCAAGTTCAACGGCGGGCGGCGCCCCTACGGGTATGAGGGTCCAGTCTTCGACCAGAACGGCAACATCACGAACCGAGACAGCATCGGCATCGCCGTTGTCGAGGAGGAAGCTCTCATCATCGTCCGAGTGGCGGACGAGCTTCTACATGGACGCTCCGTCCGCTCGGTGGTTCATGCGCTGAACGAGGAGGGCATCCGAACCGCAGCCGGCAATCTGTGGGAACCGTTCTCCCTCAAGCGCGTCCTGCTCAGCCCACGCCTCAAGGGAGTGCGAGCCCATCTCGGAAGCGAGTACCCCGCCCTTTGGGAGCCGATCCTTGATGCGGAGAAGTGGGAACAGCTCAGTGTGCTGCTGAAGGCCGAGCCCCGTTCCCGTGGCGCCGGCAAGAAGGGCGGTCGCAAGTATCTGCTGACGGGCAAGGCCGTCTGTAGCCTCTGCGGGAACCCCCTCATCGGTGCTGGCATGACCAGGTACAAGGGTGGTCCCGTTCACCGTAGATATCTCTGCCGTAGGGTCGATGATGCTGGCCGTGTAACTGGTTGCGGAAAGATCAGCAGAGCCGCCGATCCGCTCGACGCGCTCGTTACCGAGGCGGTCTTGTACCGTTGGGATTCCGAGAACCTGGCCGAAGCCCTCGCGAAGGCGAGTAACAGCCCATCGGCCGAAGAGGTGAGCGACCTACTCGCGAAACGCGCCGCCGAGAAGGCAAAGCTCGTCGAGATGGCCGAGGCTTACGCAAAGAATTTGATGAGACTGGAGCAGGTTACCGCCGCAACGCAAATCGTCGAAGAGACGATCGAAGCGATCGAGCGGAAGATACACCGGTTCACCAGCAACCGAATCCTGGCCTCAATGTCTGTTGACGCCACGCTACGTGAGGAATGGGATAAAGGAGACCTCGACTGGCGACGTAGCCTTCTAGCTCTCATCATTGAGCGCGTGGTCGTTCACCCGTGCGGCCGGACTGAGGTACGGTACCGCCCACGCCAAGACGATCCCCGCGAATGGCGATTCGACCCGGAGAAGATCGAGATCGTTTGGAAAGTGTGAGCAGGCGAACTGCTCCCAGAATTGCCCATCCTCGACCTTCTCGGGCACACCGGACGCAGCAGCCGACCGCCGAACCCATTCAACGAAGGTGAAGGAAGGCGCCGGCTCTGGATGACGAGCGACACGACCAAACGAGGACTCCCGCCGCCTGGCGTTGCTACTTTCAGGCAACGGCGGTCAGCTCCTCGCGGGCGATGCGGCGTTGCTCGCGGTGGTTCTCCAGGAGCGATCGGGCGAGCAGGGCATCCCCGAGGGTGGTGTAGCCCCGGCCCGCGTAGGTCCAGCTGGCCAGCACCACGGCGGCCTGCTCGACCTCTGGGCGTCCCCACGCGTCGAGCGGTCCCCCACCGAACGCGCGCCGTTGCTGGTAGTCCTGCTGCGCTGCGCGGAGCCTGGTGAAGGTGGTGGAGTAGCGGCGGCTCTTGGTGGTGCAGTGCCCGCCGTAGCCGAGCTGGTGCGCCCAGGCCCGCAGCCGCAGCTTAGCCAGCTCTGGCCGGGCGCCCAGCCGCCAACAGGTCTGGACCAGGCGCCCGATGTGCTCGGGCAGCGCCAGCCGCGCCAGCTCGGCGGCCGAGGCGATCGGCCGATCGAGCGTGGTACCGGCAAGGGCCTCGGTGGCCTTGGTGGCGTACTTGGCCAGGTAGCCGGCGACCTGGCCCTCGGAGCCCTCGCCCAGTGTCCCTGCGGTGATGGGGCGGATGTCAAGCTGGTCGCCCCAGCCGACCGGCTCCAGCTCGAGCCCGGCCGGGCATGGCACCAGGACGGCGGTGGCGGCTTGATGGATGGCGGCCGACAGCAGCTCAACCGTCGCCCAGCCTGGTGGGGCGGTCGTCTCGCCGTCGTCGCTGATGCCGTCCAGGCGGATGACGGCGTGGTAGTGGACGGCACCACGAGCCTGGTACTCGGCCACCTTCACGTACGAGATCCGCACCTCGCGCGCCAGCTCACGCACGGTGCGGCCGGACAGCCGGGCCAGCGCGCGCCGCAGGTAGACGGTGGTGCGTCGCCACAATACCGGGGCGAGCGCGTTCCAGACGGTGGCGGCCTGGTAGTCGTAGCAGCCCAGGCACAGCGGGATTCCAAGCGCCGGGTCGCCGTCGTCATGCTTGGACCAGCAGGCCATTCGTCGCCCGTGGACGCAGTGATCGCCGAGCCGGCCAGCATGGCAGGGGTAGAGGGTGCCGCCGTGCTCACGGCGGGTGTGGACCGGGCCGAACGATGGCGCGGTGAAGGAGACGAACACCCTTGGATGGCCGGCGACCGATGCGGGGATGCCTTGCCGCCGGCGACCCCAGCCCGCACCAGGTGGCAGGCGTCGGCCTGGTAGACCTCGGCGCACGGCTGGCAGCGTGCCGCCCGCCGGGTGCCGCACGCCTTCAACAGGATGCCGTCTGGCTCCTGGTCGGTGTCGAAGGTGGCGCGGGCCTCGCCGGTTGCCCTGTCAACCTGGTCGATGGCGCCGGCCAGGCGGACGGGCCGGGTGCAGTGTCGGGCGTGGCGGACCTGGCGCTCCCAGCGGGCGTAGGCTCGGGGATCGCCGGCTCGCTTGAGCAGGTCGGAAAGAAGCTGCCCGCTCAGCAGTGGGGGCGGCTGCGGCTGATGGTCGCCGCCCTGGTGGGGGCGGGATGGCATGTGGGCGCACTCCTGCAACTCGCGGTCCAAGTTGGGGAGTGGACCCACCCTCCGGTTTGCCATCCCTCGGGGCGGGAGAGCCACGGTATCACGGTAGCGAACCTACGTTCGAGGCCGCAACGTCGGCTTCCTGACAGCACGGCATGACGAACGCTCGATTCTTGCTGCCTACGTGTTTCCGCTATCGGACCATCGATCACCCCCTTCGTTCTGCGTGGATGACGGGCGAGCCTAGAGCCTGCCTGCGGGCCGCCAGCAGGATCGCGTCAGGCCCCACGACCAGCCCGGGTCCGAGGCTCCCTATGGCAGCGGCCTCCCGCTCTCACGCAGGCGACCCGGGGATGCTGCGAGCTTCGGGACGGGTGGCCCGGTCCTGGCAGGTCCTCCCAGGGCGGCCAAGGACCTTCCTCGATAAGGCTGTGCCCTGGGAGTTCGTCCCACCGGGACCGGGCCGTCTTCGCCATGGGTGTTCGTGCACCCGGCGAAGCATTGACGGCTATGGGTGGCGAGCCGGAAGCCTGAGGGTTCGCGGCAAGCTCAGGCTCCACGGCCCGCCCATGACCCCGCCTGGCACGGCACCCTGGACCTCCCAACCAGGGCCAGCTCGGGGCCATCCTCGTTGCCGCCTTGCCCACTGGCGACCTCGCCGAGCAACAACCGGGCATGCAGCGCGCCAAGCACCCGCAGCAGCCCGAGCAGATGCCGTGTCGCCGGCACCGTGGTACCCCGCTCCCACTGCGAAACCGAGGACTGCCGCACGCCCAGCACACCGGCCAAGTCCTCCTGCGACAGCCCCGCCGCCAGACGAGCCTCCCGGATCGCCGCGCCCAGCTCCCCCCGCCAACCTGGGACGGTCATCGCCCGAGCCCCAGGAACCCCCGGCGCCTCGATCCCTTGTCGAGCAGCCGCAACGACCAGGCATGCATCGCCGCCAGATCGGGCAGCTCCGCCGCCCGGACCTCCAGCCGGAGACTTGCCTCCTGCACGACCTGGACGAGGTCGGCGACGGCAGCGACCACCACGCCCAGCTCCGCCGCGTCCAGGCTCGCTTCCGCCCGTACCTCCTGGACGGCATGCTCGATCAGCACGCGGCCGTTGAAGAGCCGGTCGCCGCTCATCGGCATCTCGATCCATCGTCACGACGCATCCCGGTCGCCTTCTGGCGGTCGGTGGCCGCGTTGCGCGCCGCGGTGAAGAAGTCCACGTTGACCCGAGCCTGATACCGCTGGACGGGATCGCCGCTGGCAGTGGCCAGCTCCCGGTGCTCACGGGCGGCCTGGTCCAACAGCCGCGCCAGGCTGGCGTACTCCTCGGTGGTCATCGTTGCGTCCTCATGGTCGTGCGTCATCGTTCTGGCGGCGATTCCCCGAAGGGGCGGCGCGATGCTGTGGACGCATCGTGCGGCCAAGCGGGCTACGCATCGCCAGTCGCTACCTTCGCCGCTGCTGCGAGCGCCTGAATCCCCCGGGCCGTCAGCGCGACCGCCGAGTACCCTCTCGGCCACAGCAGCGCGGCATCCAGCAGACGCTTGACCGCCAACGGGTCCAGCTTGTGCCGCGGCCACATCCCACCGTTCGCGCCAATCTCGATCAGAACCGCCAGCTCGGCGTCATTGAGTGCTGGCGGTCCTTCGCTACCCACGCGCAGCGGGTCCGCCGGGTTCATGCTGGCCATCTTCGAGCACCTCCGGTCATATCTGACCGAGGCACGCTAAAGGTCTAGGACACGCAGGAGGAACGGACGGAGTGTCCTACTCCACTGCCGTCAATGCCAATACTCGGATGAAGTGTCCTAGGCGACGTTCAGGCGGGCCGCCAGGCCGCGCAGTGCCGGAGTACGCACACGCCGCTCACGCTCCAGCAACTCCCGGACGATCGTCCGCGGGAATGGCTGGTACTTCATCCAGTCGGGCGCCATCCGCTCGATCGACAACAGCGTCTCGGTTGCCTCTCGATCCCGGCCGAGACTGGTCTGTGCGGCGGCCACATCGGCCAGGTGCCGCGCCTTCCCAGCCGGTGGAAGGTCGGCGTCCGGCGGCATACGCCTCGCCACCTCCAGCGCCCGCGCGGGCCTGCCAGTAGCAACGTTGGCGTCTACGGAGACCTGCACCACCACCGGCATGCCAAACGGCCGCTCATGGTCGATCCGCACCGCACGCTCCGCGGCTTGCAGGCGGGTCGCCGCGGTCTCCGCGAGGTTGAGCAGGTCTTCAGCCTCGTCGAGCCGCTCATCTCGCGCCGCCGCAACCGCCCCCGACAGCAGCAGGCCACCCCAGACCGCGATGTGCTCCGGGGTTGCCTTGGCAACGCGAGGCTCGATCGAGTCGGCCTCGCCAATCGCCAGCCGCTTCGCCTGCGACGCGCTGCCGGTCTGGTGCATCAGCAGCCACGACATCCAGCCGGACAAGGCCGCCCTGCGCAGCTCGTCCTCGGAGCGCTCCGCCGCGCCAATGGCGCGCTCCATCGCCAGGAACGCCAGGTCGATGTAGCCCAAGTGGACGAGCATCGACCCGGCAACCCCGTAGGCATCAGACAACGTCGCATGCGTCTCCGGTGTCCCGTCCTCGCGGACGGTTGCCCGAGCAATGGAGATGAAGTCCGGTAGCAGTCCCGCGAGCACATCGAAATGGCTCGCCCAGTACGCCGCCCAGGCGTAGCGCGCCTGCCGTCGCAACTCATCGAGGCTGGCGGGCTCGGCGTCGTCGCCGATCGCCGTGATCGCCAGCCGGATCGCCACCACCCCGCCATCGTCAGCGACGGCCGCCTCGACTCGCTCCGGTCGGGCCAGGAGTGCCGATACGTCCACATCCAGCGCTGCTGCGATCCGATGCAGGTTGACCAGCAGGGCGGTCTGCTTGGTGCCCTGCTCCAGCTTCGAGATCAGGTCCACGCTCACGCCCGCGCGCTCCGCCAGCTCGCGCTGCGTCATCCGAGGCATCTGCTGGTAGCGGAGGTGCCTGATCCGCTCCCCGACCGAAGGGAGCTTGGCATCTGTCATTGTCGGGCCTCCAGCCCAAAGACTCTCTGACCGGCCCTCTCACGCTATCACGCCGCAGACGAGCTAAACCCCGAAAGGACAGGTCGCCCCTCGTCGCAATGGCGATAGGCTCGTGGGCGGTGGCTCGCGGACGACTCGTGATCCGCGCCGGCAGATGCCGATGCGGCTCGTGCCGATGCGGCTCGGTGAGTTACGAGTTTCCTTACTGGATCAAGCCCGCCCGCCTCGGGCGCTGCGCGCGGCGGCCTGACGGCCGCCGTGCTCGGCCCGGCCGGGCGGCAACCTCATGGGGACCCAAGGACCCATTGCCGCCGCACGGCCACCACTGGCGCTCGGCGCCACACGCGGCGGCCATGAGCCCTGTCAACACCGGGAACCATCGTCAGCCCGTCCACCCCCGTCTCGGACGTCGCTCCAGCACGGTACCTTGGAACCCCTGCTACGACGCAGGTCCACCCGCTGCCTCGGTCGAGGAGTCAAGCGCATCACGAATCACCAGTCGCAATTCGCGGTTGATGGAGTTGGAAACGATCGACGCTTGGACCTCTCCCATTAGCTGTTGCGATAACGGAGGCAGACAGGCGGGAAAGTCGCTACAGAGCGCACCACAAGTAGTACGGTCGGGAAGCTTCTCGCCCCGGTGGACACAGCAATTCAAGCTCGTTGTCGGTTCCTTCCCCGAAGCCGATCGGAGTTCCCTCCCAGCCCTCTCTTGGTAGGACGAACCGTACCATCATGCTCAGACAGCGAAGGTGGGCCAAGGTGCTGAGCCTCGGTTGGCAGCTCTCGGCCGGCCAGCTCACCGCCGGGTGCCTCGCCCTGCTGCCGTTCGCCGGTTACGACGTTGCCATCGGCAGCGTCCACCTAAGCTGGCTCCGGATCCTGTGCCTGGTGCTCCTCGGCGCCCTCGGCACCGGCTACGCCTATCTGCTGAACTACCGCACCCTGCAAGCCCAGGGAGCTACCGCCGCCTCGCTGGTCACCTATCTCATCCCCGTCGTCGGCG
>WNGG01000712.1_pt1 | contig 37748 bp, 40 predicted proteins | sample 5400661 | NCBI WGS metagenome assembly WNGG01 (sample SAMN13153372, study PRJNA577476) | soil metagenome | isolation source: 100 cm soil or saprolite under Garry oak tree replicate 1 | place: USA:California | collected 2016-06-15
CTGACGCTCAAGAACGTCTTCGACGCGGTCGCCGCCAACAACGCCAACGCCGGCGGCAGCTACATTCCGCGCGGCCAGTACGCGGTCACCGTGCGTGGCATCGGCCTCATCCAGTCCACGCGCGACATCGAGAACATCGTCGTCTCCGCCCAGAGGGGGACGCCGGTGCGCGTACGCGACATCGGCGAGGTCGGCATCGGCCACGCCATCCGTCTCGGCGTCTTCGGGCGTGATGGCGAGGACGACGTGGTGGCCGGCATCGTTCGGATGCGCAAGGGCGAAAATCCCGGCCGGGTCATCGACGGCGTCAAGGCGAAGCTCGACGAGATCAAGCAGCTCCTGCCCGAGGGCGTCGAGATGCGCCCGTACTACAGTCGCGACAAGCTGGTCGACGCCACCGTGCACACGGTGTTGAAGAACTTGGTGGAAGGCGCGGCCCTCGTCGTCATCCTCCTGACGCTCTTCCTCTACAACCTGCGCGCGGCCCTCATCGTCGCGGTGACCATCCCGCTCTCGCTGCTGTTCGCCTTCATCTTCATGGACTTTCGCGGGATCCCGGCCAACCTGCTCTCGCTGGGCGCCATCGACTTCGGGATCATCGTGGACGGCGCGGTCATCATGACCGAGAACATCGTGCGCCACCTCGCCGAGCGGAAAGTCACCGGACACCGGGTCACCCGCGAAGTCCAGCACGCCGCCATGCAGGTGGCGCGGCCCCTCACCTTCGCCGTCCTCATCATCATGACGGTGTACGTGCCCATCCTCACCTTCCAGCGCATCGAGGGAAAGCTCTTTCGGCCGATGGCGGTGACGATCTCGCTCGCGGTGATCGGCGCGCTGATCCTCACCCTCACGCTCATTCCCGTGCTCACCACGGTGCTGTTCCGCCGCCCGCCGTCGGACCGCGAAAGCCCGCTGATCCGCGGGCTGCGGGCGCCCTACCTGCCCACGCTGCGCTGGTGTTTGCGCTGGCCGCTCGTGCCCATCGCGGGCGCCACGGCACTGGTCGCGCTGTCGCTCCTCGTCTTCACCATGCTCGGCAAGGAGTTCCTGCCCGAGCTGGACGAGGGCGACATCTGGCTGCGGGTGACGTTCCCTCTCGGCATCTCCGTGGAGGGCGCGCGGCCCTACGTGCGCGAGATTCGCGCACGCCTGGGGCAATTCCCCGAGGTGCGGGCCGTGACGTCGCAGCTCGGCGCGCCCGACGACGGCACCGACCCCGAGGCGCCCGACAACGCCGAGTTCTACGTGGGGCTCCGGCCGCGTGAGGAATGGCGCTTCCGGACGCGCGCGAAGCTGGCGGAGGCGATGGACACGGCGCTCGCCGACATCCCGGGGAAGACGACGAACTTCTCGCAGCCGATCAAGGACAACGTCGACGAAGCGCTGGCCGGCGTGAAGGGCGAGCTCGCCATCAAGCTCTACGGCCCGGACAGCTTCGTGCTCGATGCCAAAGCCCGCGAGCTCGTCCAACTCCTGCGCCCGATCCGCGGCGTCGCCGACCTCGATTACGACCACTTCGTCGGTCAGCCCCAGCTCCAGATCGTGGTCGACCGCACCGCCACCGCACGGTACGGCATCAACGTTCAGGACGTTCAGGACGCCATCGAGGCGGCGACGAAGGGGCGTACGGTGACCGAGGTCTTCGAAGGCGAGCGACGGTTCGACCTGCCGCCTTCGCTCCGAGGGCGATTTGCTGGCCGATCTCCGCCGTCTCGTCATCAGCGCGCCCAATGGCGAGCGCATCCCCGTCGTGCAACTGGCGGAGTTCATCCAGGCCGAGGGGGTGGCCGAGATCAATCGCGACGGCAACCAGCGTCGCGTCGCGGTCAAGTGGAGCGTGCGCGAGCGTGACATGGGCAGTCTCGTCGCCGAGGCGATGCAGAGCGTGAAGTCGCTGAGCCTGCCGCATGGCTACCGCATGGTGTGGAGCGGCCGCTTCGAGGACCAGCAGCGGGCGCTGGCCCGTCTCTACGTCATCGTGCCGCTCGTGATCTTCATCATCTTCATCCTGCTCTTCGGCGCCTTCCAGTCGGTGGGCGATGCGCTGCTGATCATGCTGAACCTGCCCTTCGCCCTCATCGGCGGCACGCTCGCGCTGTGGCTGTGGGGGGCCAACTTCAACATCTCGGCGGCGGTCGGGTACATCGCCGTCTTCGGCGTCAGCGTCCTCAACGGCGTCGTGCTCGTTTCGTCGATCCGCCAGGCGCGCACCGAGGAAGGTCTCTCGGTCCCGGACGCCGTCGTACGCGGCTGCGCGATCCGCTTCCGGCCCATTGTCGTCTCCGGCATCGTCGCCGTCATCGGTTTCATCCCAGCCGCCATCTCGCGCGGCATCGGCTCGGAGATCCAGCAGCCCCTCGCCCGTGTCGTCATCGGCGGCCTCGTCTCCTCGACGATCCTCACCCTGCTGGTGCTTCCCGCGATCTACGCGCTGGTCGCGGTGCGCCACGAGCACCAGCCGTCGCTGGAGCCGTCGACGTGATCGCCTTCGTCACGCTCCGCGACACCCGGCCGTGCCTGTGGCTGGCCGTGTACGCGCTGGCCTTCGTCTGCGTGCTGTCGTTCATCGCCTTCGAGATGCTCGATCTCGACGGCTCCGACCTCCAGACCGATCCGCGCCACGCCACCTTCAAGCCGGCCGAGGCCGAGCACGCCGACGATGTCCGGCGGGCGAGCCTCGTACCGGTGGATGCCATCGTCGCCCGGGTGATTGCGATGCTGGACGACCGTCCCATCCGGGACGAGCGTCTGGCCAGTCCGTCGTCACGCCCGCTGCCGCCGACCTGGCGGCCGGGGGCTTGTCTGCTCGCTCGCGCCTCCCTCGCCGACGTCCCTCCCGCAGCCTGACCGTCGTCCCGGATCTCTCGTAATGCCCATCTCCAGACGGGAGGACTGTCGGCATGATCACGCGTCTCGTTGCGTTCGCGCTCCACCAGCGCTTCATCACGCTCGCGCTGGCCTTCTTGCTCACCGTGGGCGGCATCATCTCGTATCACCGCCTGCCCATCGAAGCCTATCCCGACGTCGCCGACGTCCAGGTCGACGTCATCACGATCTGGCCGGGGCACGCCGCCGAGGAAGTGGAGCGGCTCATCACCGTGCCGCTGGAGAAGGAGCTGAACGGGATCGCCGGCATCACCTTCCTCCGCTCCGTGTCCAACTTCGGCCTCTCCAACATCCACGTCCTCTTCGCCGACGGCACCGACAACTACTGGTCTCGCCAGCAGGTGCTCGAGCGCATCACCGGGGCCGAGCTGCCACCCGACGCCAAGCCGGGGCTGGGGCCGTTGGCCAGCGCGATCAGCGAGGTCTACCGCTACACGCTCGAATCGAAGACGATGCCGCTCGTCGAGGTGAAGGCCCTTCAAGACTGGGTGCTGGAGCGCGAGTTCCGGAAGGTCCCGGGCGTGGCCGACGTGGTGTCGTGGGGCGGTGGGATCAAGCAGTACCAGATCATCATCGATCCCGGCCGGCTGCGCGGCTACAACCTGACCCTCAAGCAGGTCTTCGACGCGGTGACCGCCAACAACGCCAACGCCGGCGGCAGCTACCTGCGCGACGGCGAGTACGCGCTCATGGTGCGCGGCATCGGCCTGCTCCGCTCGACCGAGGACCTCGCCGACGTGGTGGTGGCCGCCCAGAAGGGCACGCCGATCCGCATTCGCGACATCGGCGAGGTGGGAATCGGTCACGCCATCCGCTTCGGTGTCCTCGGCCGTGATCACGAGGACGATCTCGTGCAGGGCATCATCCTGATGCGCAAGGGCGAGAACCCCGACGCGGTGATCGATGGCGTGAAGAAGAAGCTGGTCGAGGTGAAGCGCATGCTGCCCGCCGGTGTCGAGCTCTACGACTATTACAGTCGTGACCGTCTGGTGAAGACCACCGTCACCACCGTGCTGCGCAACCTCGTCGAAGGCGCCGCGCTCGTCGTGGTGCTGCTCTCGCTCTTCCTCTACGACCTGCGCGCTGCCTTCATCGTCGCCCTCACGATCCCGCTGTCGCTCCTGTTCGCGTTCATCTTCATGGATCTCCGCGGGATCCCGGCCAACCTGCTTTCGCTGGGAGCCATCGACTTCGGGATCATCGTCGACGGGGCCGTCATCATGGCCGAGAACATCCTCCGTCACCTGTCCGAGCGGCGGCCGACGGGCCACCGCGTCGTGCGCGAGGTCCAGCACGCGGCGCTCGAGGTCGCGCGCCCGCTGACGTTCGCCGTCGTCATCATCATGACCGTGTACGTGCCGATCCTCACCTTCCAGCGCATCGAGGGCAAGCTCTTCCGGCCGATGGCGGTGACGATCTCGGTGGCCGTCGTGGGGGCGCTCCTGCTCACGCTCACGCTGATCCCCGTGTTGTCCACCTTCCTGTTCCGCCGGCCGCCGCGCGAGCGTGAGAGCCCGCTGATCCGCTGGCTCCGTCGGCCGTACACGCCCGCCATCCGCTGGTGCGTTCGGCATCCCGTGTTTCCCCTCCTCGGGGCCGGCGGCCTGTTCGCGCTCGCCCTCGTCGTGTTCGCGCTGCTCGGCAAGGAATTCCTGCCCGAGCTGGACGAGGGCGACCTGTGGCTGCGCGTGAAGTTTCCGGTCGGCATCTCGCTCGAGGGCGCCCAGCCCTACGTCCACCGCATCCGCGAGCGGCTCTCGAGCTTTCCGGAGGTCCGCGTGGTGGTGTCGCAGCTCGGCGCGCCCGACGACGGCACCGATCCCAATGGCCCCGACAATTGCGAGTTCTACATCGGGCTCCGCGCGCGGGGCGAGTGGCGCTTCCATGACAAGGGCCAGCTGATCGATGCGATGGCGGCATCGCTCGCCGACCTGCGTGGGATCACGACCAACTTCTCCCAGCCCATCAAGGACAACGTCGACGAGGCGCTGGCCGGCGTGAAGGGCGAGTTGGCCATCAAGCTCTATGGACCCGACGTCTTCGTGCTCGAGGCCAAGGCCCGCGAGATCGCCAGCGTCCTGGCGGCGGTGCGAGGCGTCGCCGACCTCGACTACGATCACCTGGTCGGACAGCCCCAGCTCCAGATCGTGATCGATCGCAAGGCCACCGCCCGCCACGGCATCAACGTCCAGGACGTCCAGGACGCGATCGAGGCGGCCACCAAGGGCCGGAACGTCACGGAGATCTTCGAGGGCGAGCGCCGCTTCGGCGTCGTGGTGAAGCTCGCCCACGACGGGGATCCGCTCTCGAGCCTCAAGGCCCTCACCGTGAGCGCGCCCAGCGGCGAGCGCATTCCGCTCACCCAGCTCGCCGAGGTCATCAAGACGGAGGGCCTCGCTCAGATCCTGCGCGAGGGCAATCTGCGGCGCGTCGGGATCAAGTGGAACATCCGCGATCGCGACATGGGGAGCCTGGTCGCGGAGGCGATGGCGAAGGTGAACGCGGCGGTGAAATTACCCGAAGGGTACCAGATGGTCTGGAGCGGACGCTTCGAGGACCAGCAGCGGGCGCTCGCTCGGCTCTATGTTATCGTCCCGCTCGTGATCTTCATCATCTTCATCCTGCTCTTCGGCACGTTCCAGTCCGTCGGCGACGCGCTGCTCATCATGCTGAACCTGCCGTTCGCGATCATCGGGGGCACGCTCGCGCTCTTTCTCTGGCGCTCGAACTTCAACATCTCGGCCGCCGTCGGCTACATCGCGGTCTTCGGCGTGAGCGTGCTCAACGGCGTCGTCCTGGTCTCGTCGATCCGCCAGGCGCGGACCGAGGAGGGGCTGTCCATCCACGACGCCGTTATCCGGGCGTGTGAGATCCGTTTTCGGCCGATCGTCGTCTCGGCGATCGTGGCCGTCATCGGTTTCTTGCCGGCCGCGCTCTCCCAGGGGATCGGCGCTGAGATCCAGCGCCCGCTGGCCCGGGTGGTCATCGGCGGCTTGATCTCGTCCACCGCCCTCACCCTGCTCGTGCTGCCGGCCCTCTATGCGCTGCGGACCCATCGCGGGCGGGTGTCGGACGCTCCGGTGACGTCCTGAAGTCTTCGCGAGGCCGGCGGCTCGCGCTCGTCCTGCTGGTCGGGTTCGGCTGTGCGGTGGGGCTCGTCCTGATCGAAGTCGCGCTTCGGCTCCAGGAGGCGAGCCGGGACACCGTGCGCAATCAGTTCGTCGAGGATCGCGTGTTGCTTCACCATCGCCTGCGTCCGAACTTCAGTGGGATGATCCGGGGTGCGCGCTTCACCACGAATTCCCGGGGGCTCCGTGATCGCGAGTTCGCCGTCCCGAAGCCGGCCGGCGTCTTCCGGATCGCCGTTCTCGGTGATTCGTTCACCGAAGGCAGCGGCCTCGACGACGCGGAGACCATGCCCAAGCGCCTGGAAGCGCGCCTGCGGGAGAATTCGTGCGGCCCGGGAATCGAGGTCATCAACGCGGGCGTGTCGAGCTACTCGCCGATCCTCTACTACCTTCACCTCAAGCACGTGGTCGCGCCCCTCAGGCCAGATCTCGTCGTCGTGAACTTCGACATGACGGACGTCCAGGAGGACATGATCAGAACCGAGATCGCGTCGCTCGATGCCGAGGGCCTGCCCGTCGCCGTGCGGGCCAACCGGCGACTCGAGTGGGCTCAAGTCCTGCCGCCGCTCCTGCCGCCGGCGCTGCACGGGCTGGACGACCGGCTCTCGCGGCTCGCCGTCTACCAGCGATGGCGCCGGTCATCGCTCGGCACGTGGCTCTTCGGCCAGCGGCAGCTCGATCTCGTCGGTCTGGAAGAGAGTGGCCTGGTCGGCGACCTCCGCTACGATCCTTTTGCGATCACACGAGAGATCGACACCGAGCAGATCCGCCGAGCGTGGGCGCTCACCGGCCGGTACGTCCGCGGGATCGCCGATCTGGCGCGCAGCCTCGGCGCGCGCTTCGTCCTGGTCACCTATCCCCATCCCCACCAGGTGAGCGCGACCGCCTCGCCGGCCGGGCGCCAGGGAGCAGGGATCGGCGCGCACCTCTTCGCGTCGGAGCGCCCGTTCAAGATCCTGGAATCCCTGGGCGCGCGGAACGACTTCCCGGTGATCAATCTGCTGTCGCTGTTCCGCTACCGGGAGGCCGTCGACGGCCCGCTCTTCCGATACGAAGATTTCCATCACACGGTCAAGGGCGCCGACCTCTTCGCCGAAGGCGTCTTCACCGGCCTGCGCCAGCAGGGGCTCATCGCTTGCGCCAAGACCACGTCCGGAACGCAGGCTCACCAGACCCAGTGGCCGGGAATCCAGACCGACTCGAGGCCCGTCGCGCACCAGTCGCCCGGAACCCACATCGGCCGATAGCCCGGATCTGGGAAGGCGCGCGACGGGCAGGTGCTGGCACCGCTCACCGCCGGCGCGCGAGGCTGCGGCGCGGCTGCTCCCGTGCCACCCGTCATCGGCCGGACGACGCCGTTGACGACGAGCGCAGAGTCACGCGGAGTACGAACGGGCTGGCTGCCCCCGAACGCCGCAGCCGGAACGAGCACCGCGGCCAGGACGGCGATCAGGATCCTGATCGATGCCATGACTGCAGTGTAAGGGTAATGGGATTTGGGGGCCACGATAGGGCCCCGCATCGCGGTGCGGACCGCGCCGCCGCCCACGTCGCACGTCGTCGACCTCGTCGAGGCACCGTTCACCTACATCAGGGGACCCGTCGCGAAGTAGCCCAAACGCACCAGGCCAGGTCGTCCTGGGATCGGAACCGTCAACGCAGTGACGCGCGCCGAGTGTGTCACCGATGAGCCGTTTGCGCCTCGAGTGATGCACTCGCATCAGCGGCTGGCGGCGCGAAGTGTCACGAAACGGCGTGAGTCCGGGTATCGGGACCGGAATCGAGCATCAGGCGTTCAACGCGCGTCGGTAAAGTGCGACGCGAGGCGAACACATGCGAACCAGCGAATCCCAGAGCCCGAGAATTCTCGTCGTCGACGACGACGCCGTCGTGCGGCGCATGGCGAGCGAAACGCTCGGCCGCGCCGGCTACGCCGTCGTCCAGGCCTGCTCCACCACTGAAGCGCTCCGCGTCGCCGCCGACGAGGAGCCGGCCCTCGCCATCGTCGATCTCGTTCTGCCCGACGGCGACGGCATCGAGCTGCTCAGCCAGCTCCGGGCCTCGTGGCCGACGCTACCGGCGCTCGTCGTGGCCGCCTACGTGGAGCCGCGCAGCATCGTGGAAGCGATGCGGCGGGGCGCCCACGACTACCTGAGCAAGCCGCTCGACCCCGACGTGCTGCTCTCGGCCTGTCGCGCCGCCCTCGCCCGCCGTCCCGTCGTGAAAGCGCCGGTGCGGCCGGCCGAGCTGCCGATCGTGGGCGCGAGCGCCGAGACGGCCCGCGTGCGTGAGACGCTGAGCCGGCTCGCTCCCACGCGCGCCGCCGGCGTGCTGATCGTCGGCGATGCGGGAGTCGGCAAGACCTGGCTCGCCGGCGCGCTGCACGCGGGCAGCCACCGGCACCACGCGCCTTGCCTGCTCCTCGACTGCGGCCGGGCCTTCGCGCCCGCCGTCGCCCTCTTTGGCGCCGACGGCAACGGCGGCCTGCTGACGGCGGCGGCCGGCGGCACGCTGATCCTGGACGACGTCGAGTGTCTCGCGCGCGATGTGCAGGCCGCACTGCTCGACTGGCTGGAGAAGCACCGCGGCACCGCCCCGCTCGTCGTCGGCCTCACCACGCAGGCAGCCGCCGAGGGTCCGCTCGTCGCCTGGCTGGACCGAGCCAGCGTCCCGGTGCCGCCGCTCTGCGAGCGCACCGGCGACATCCTGCCGCTGGCCCGCCACTTCCTCGCCGAGGCGGGCGCGCTCCACGGGCGTCAGTTCCTCGGCTTCACGCCGGACGCCGAGCACCGCCTGCTCGGGCACGGCTGGCCGGGTAACGTGCGCGAACTCCGGGAGACGATCGCGCGAATCGCCGAAGGGCTTGCCGGGGGCACCGTGCGTGGCGAGCAGATCGCCCTGGCCACCCGCGGTCCCGCCCCCGCCTGGATGCCGATCGGCAGCCCTCGGCCGCTCAAGGAGATCGAGGACGCGTACATCGATTACGTCATCACGCTCGCTGGGGGCAACAAGACCCGAGCCGCTCAGCTCCTGGGGATCGCGCGCGAGACCTTGCGCACCCGGATGATCGCGCGCAACGCCGAGAATCACGTCTCTGGGGAGAGAACCGCGTGAGGCCATCGGGTACAACGACGTCATCGAGGCCGAGAACGGCCAAGTCGCGACAGGCCTCACGCTGATGCGCGCCCTCCGCCAGAACGCTCTGACCAAGGCGCTGCCGATCTTGAGGATGCAGCAGATCCTGGGCAACGCGTGAAGACCGCTCCGCGCTCCGACACGCACGCCCGCGCGCTGCAGAGCCTCGGCGCCATGACGGCGACGGTGGCCCACGAGATGCGCAACGTCCTCGGCGGCGTCGAGCTCTACGCCACGCTCGTCGCCGAACAGTGCGCGACGGACGCCGACCTCCAGCCCATGACCGGCCGTCTCCTCGAGGGCGTCACGCGGCTGCGCGCGGTGGCGGCGAATCTGCTGTCCGTCAGCCGGCGGCCCGAGCCGAGGGAGCCGATGACGCGGACCTCCGTGGCCGCGACACCGGCCAGTCTTTCCGCGTCCGCGACGACAGCGGCGCCCGAGGCTTCACCGGTCAGCGCGGACTTCCTGGCGCTGCTCCTCCTCACCATTTGTGTCGGCATGGAGACGTCGGAATCAGAGAGCGACAGGTCCGATCCAGCGGACGACCAGCCCGTCGTGCAGGTCGGTTCCGTCACCATCAACCTCGCCGACGTCACTACGATCGGCACGCCCACCATCTGAGGAGAACCGAGCATGTTGCGAGCTCTCTCCATCGGGGCCACCGGCCTCCGGACGAATCAGGAAGCGGTCGACGTCATCGGCAACAACATCGCGAACATCGACACCACGGGCGCCAAGGGCCACTCGGGGGAATTCGCCGACCTGCTGGCGAAGAACTCCGGCCCACGCAAAGCATCCCGCTGGCCGTTCCAGTCCGCCGGAAGGGCGGTTCGCCCCGAGGCCGTCGAGGCCGCGTGGAAGGAGTACCGCGCCACCGGCTCGCCGGAGGCGCGCGAAACGCTCATGCAGCGTTACATCCATCTCGTGCGCTACATGGCCGGGCGGCTCGGCCGCACGCTGCCGCCGAGCGTCGAGTTCGACGACCTCGTCTCGACGGGCGTCGTCGGCTTCCTGGGCGCGCTCGACACGTTCGATCCCAGGCACGGCACGGATTTCAGCGTGTATGCGCTCACGCGCATCCGCGGCTCGATGGTGGACTTCGTGCGCGAGATCGATCCCATCGGCCGGGTGACGCGCCGCAAGCTGCGCGAGATTGAACGGACCCTGATCGACCTCGAGCAGGAGATGTCGCGTCCGCCCTCGGACAGCGAGGCCGCCGCGCGACTCGGCATCTCGATAGACAACTATCACGGGCTGCTGAGCCAGGCCAGGGCGGCGATGACGCTCTCGCTCGAGTGGGTGGAGAGCGAGGGCGACGACGGTGAACCCGTGACGCGCGCCTGGATCCCCGATCCCGCGACCAAGGATCCGCTCGCGTCGCTGATGGACAAGGACAGCGTGGGCCGGCTGGCCGCGCTGGTGGCGGCGCTGTCGCCAGCGCAGCAGCTCGTGCTTCATCTGCACTACATCGAGGAGTTGAACTTCCGCGCGATCGGCATGGTCATGGACATCTCGGAGTCGCGGGCGACGCAGCTTCACACCGCGGCGGTGCTGGCGCTACGCGGCCAGGTCAAGACCGGTCGGCTTCAGCCGGCGGCCGGGCCGCGATGAACGTGCAGGGCTAGCCGCACGCCCTGACCGTCGTGCTCGCCGGCTGCGCCATCGCCGATCGCATCCGTCTATCAGACGACGTCGGCGTCGAGCACGACTTCGACAACGCGCACACCTCGCGCACGCTGGCCCACACGAGGACGTCCTGCAGCAGGCGAGCCTGTGGGCGTCGCCGTTCTACCGATCGTGGAGGCCTGGCTGACCGGCGGATCGCCGATGCCGACACCGACACGAAGGCTCGCCACCATCGTCTTTCTCGACGTGGCCATCTACGAGCAGCTGCGGGGCGAGCGCGGCAAGCGCACGCGGGTTGGCCTCACCGCGCGCAGCCGCAGGACCTGACGCGCCTACACGACGCCTGAAGATGTGACTGCGTGGACGCCGCTCACAGCCTCGGCGTCGATCTCGTCTGCGCGCCCGAGCGGCCGAGCATGCTCGAAGATGTCGCTCGGGACTCATTGCTGACGCTCGACTTCGCGGATCCCGAATGAGGGGACGCGAAGAGGACGGCCGCCGACTCGCCGGCATCGCTGCGCGTCTCTTCGGTGATCTGGAGCGCCGCCGCGGGGGACAGCCCCAGCACCTCCACGGCGGCGTTGTCGAGGCGTACCGGCGAGCCCTCCTCGAGGTCGTCGATCGCCTCCTGGCTGACCAGATTGTCCGCGAGGTGAATGACGGCGGCATTCCACTGGTACGCCACCGGCGCCAGGTCGAAGCGGTGGTGGGCGCGGATGGCGGCGGTGATCGATTCCGGCATCATCCAGTGCGTGGCGAGCAGAGCGCCCAACTCGCCATGATCGGTCTGGAAGATCTCGAACTCGGCCAGGCAGATCGGCATGCCCTTGGCTTCGGCGTGACGCTTCACCGCAGAAGCCTCCCTCGGGTAGTGGCTTTCGAGGACGAGGAGGCCGAGGTCATGAAGCAGTCCTGAGAGGAAGACGCTTTCGGGATTTAGATCCGCGGGGGCACCGATCGCGTGGCGGGCGATGATCTCCGAGCGATGGGCCACGGCCAGGCTGTGCTGCCAGAAGATCGCGCGGGAAGCCTGCGTGCCGCGGACGGGCACGGCGTCGTAGAGGCTCGCTACCAGGGCGAGCCGTCGGATGCGAGCCAGGCTCAGACGGAGGAGCGCGTCGCGGATCGACGACACCGAGCTGCGGCCGATATAGGCAGCCGAGTTGGCGGCCCGCAACACGCGCGCGGCGATCACGGGATCCTGGCGAATGATCGCCGCCACCTCGGCCACCGAGGCATCCTCGCGGTCGAGGGTTGCGATCAGATGGGCAAGGACCGGCGACAGCGACGGAAGGTCGCTGAGGCCTTCGATGTCGGCGACGAAGCGCTCAGTCAGCGTCGGCATACTTTCCCCCTTGTCGGAGGATACGGACGCTCGTCGCAGTCGCAGCGGGCTTTTCCGGTCCGTCTATGCGGACTCAAGCGAAACTCGAGAGAAAACGTAAGGCGGACATGGTGCGCCGGCGGCCGGAAGCGTCGATAAAATTTTCGCACCGAAAGTCCGCCAGCAATCTGACGTGCGACCGCGTCGGCCCGATATCACCCGATGCGGCTCTCTAGGAGTTCCTCCCCGGCGGTGGGAATGCCTCCGCGTCGTCCCGCCCCGCCGGCGTATGGTTGCACGCGCTAACTGACTGTTTCCCTTCGCGAAGCGAACCTGGTATCCGCCTTGCGAGTGTGCCCCGGTAAGAACATGATCAGTTCGCCACTGATAAGCATGGCGCGCGTCCAGACGACGTTCCGAGACCTCGTCGTCTGCGCTGCCTGCGACGAGTTCCCCGACGCCTCGATCGCACGTCCCAGCCCGCGGTCCGGCCCGAGAAGTTTTACGCGCTAAAGACTGAGAGGCACACGCCAGATGGACACGGCAGTGAAGACGCGAAGGCTCGAACAGCACCAGGGAGAAAGGCCTAACGCGCTCGGGCGGCTCACGGGCGAGCCGCCGGCGACCCCCTCTCAGGGCTCTCTGCTCGCTGCGGCCGCAGAACTCGTGGCCGCGCTGGAGGCATTCGACGTCGGCGGGGACCGCAGTGGGGAAGTCGGCCGCAAGGATGAATCGCTGAACTCGGGCCGTCAGGTCGTGACTGGCGCCTTCCAGAAACCACGCGCGCGCGGGCCCGAGTCCGCGGCCGCGGGTCGCAAGGCGAGCGGGACCGTGCCGGGCCTCACGGGGAACGAATGGGCCGCCGAGGCTCTCGAGGTTGGGCAGCACCCTCGTACGTCAACTGATCTCACGCCCTCACCGGCGTGGCGGGACTTCTTCGCACAATTCCGGACGCCACACGCGCCCTATCTCGTGATCACGGCCAAGGACCAGGCGTGCCTCTATGACTTTTTCAAAGGCACGTTCGCGGGGGTGGAGACCGTGGAAGTCAGAATGGATCGGCGCTCCGGCGAACGGCGCCCGCCGGCGGACACGTCGGCAGGCGACCGGCGCCCAGCTGATCGCCGTTCGCGGCCTGAGATTGACGCCGAACTCCGCGCCAGTGGCTTTGCCTTCGTCCGCTCCCAGGCCCGCCCCGATGTTGGGCGGGCCGACTCCTCACGGGGAGAACAGGGGCATCCGCCAACACTGGGCCGCGCGCCGTCCGCCGTCGAGCCGCCTCGACTCTCGCCGTTTCGCCGGGCCTCCAGCGCTTGACGAGGACACCATGGTCGGAGATTTGCTCGTTGTCGGCGAGGTCCGCATCCGCGGAACTCTGGACTCCTACTGAATTGAAAGGTGGGCAGTAATAAATGGACGGCAAAGAGAAACCGGTCACCGAGGTTCAGCAGCAGCTCATGCTCTGGGTGGAGCAAACCAAGCGTCTTCTCGTGTCGCTCCCGACCTGTTTCAGCGAACTCGAGCAGCTGAAGGGGGAGGCCGGCAGGTTCAACGAACGGATGAGCGCGCTCGAGCGAGAGAATCAGGAGCTTCGGCGGAGTCGCGATGACCTCACCAAGACCTTTGGCAAGCTGAAGGAACTGATTGTCGGGCCCCGTGACGAACCCTCCCAGACCGTCGCCGACGCGCCGAGCCCGGGATCAATCGGTACACTTGACCCTTCGGCGTTACATGCCTCAAAAGTTCGCCTCTTCTCCGGGCTCCGTCAGCCTGGGGACAAGCCGCACAACTAGTCCATGATCGCCTTATCTGGTTTCCACGGCGGCCGGGCCGCGTGCGAAAGCGGTCATCACGATGACTGCCGCGCCTAACACGGCGTCGACCGCCGTGAGAACGCTTGGCCAGCCGGTCAGCCGGCGCCTGGGCGACGTCCTGGTCGCGCAAGGATTAATTACCCAGGACGGTCTCGCGCGCGCGATCGCCGCGCAGAAGGGCACGAGCGAGAGGCTCGGGTCCGTGCTCCTCCGCCTGAACCTCGTCGCCGAAGAGCAGCTACTCGGATCCCTCTCGCGCCAGTACGGGGTCCCCTCGATCACGGTCTCGCAGCTGGAGATCGACCCTGAAGCTCTGAATCTCGTGCCAGCGCAGATTGCCAAGAAGCACGCTGTCCTGCCGATCAAGCGGGTGGGCAACATGCTGACCCTGGCGATGGCGGATCCGACCGATGTGTTCGCGCTCGACAACGTCGCCTTCATGACAAACCTGCAAATCCTGCCGCTGGTCGCGTCCGAGGTGGCGATCCGCGAGGGGATCGAGCGGCATTACGAAGGCCAGACGAGTGGTATTACCGACATCGTCTCAGAGCTCAACAGTGGAGCTTCCCCGGACGTCGAGGTCGTCGATGAGGGCGACGAGGCGGCCACGAAAATCGACGTCTTCGAGCTGAAGGAGTCGGCCGACGAGGCGCCGGTCGTGAAGCTCGTCAACAAGGTGCTGGCCGACGCCATCCAGAAGGGCGCCAGCGACATCCACTGGGAGTCTTACGAGAAGGTCTTCCGCATCCGGTTCCGCATCGACGGCGTGCTGCACGAGATGCTCTCGCTACCCAAGAAGGTGGAGGCGGCGACCATCTCCCGACTCAAGATCATGTCGAACCTGGATATCGCCGAGCGCCGGGTCCCCCAGGACGGCCGCATCAAGCTGCGCTACAACACGCGAGAGATCGACTTCCGGGTGTCGGTCCTGCCGACCATCTTCGGGGAGAAGGCCGTCCTCCGAATCCTCGACAAGGACGCCCTGCAGCTCGATCTGTCCAAGCTCGGCTTCGATCCCTGGGCGCTCGAGCAGTTCGAGAAGGTCATCCGGCAGCCTTACGGAATGATCTTGATCACGGGGCCGACGGGCTCGGGCAAGACGACGACGCTCTACTCGGCCATCCACACCATCAACTCGCCCGAGCACAACATCATGACGGCCGAGGATCCCGTCGAGTACAACCTCAAGGGCGTCAACCAGGTCCAGATCAACGAGGGCGTGGGCCGGACCTTTGCCTCCGCCCTGCGCGCCTTCCTGCGCCAGGACCCCGACGTGATCCTGGTCGGCGAGACGCGCGACCTCGAGACGGCGCAGACCTCGATCCGGGCCGCGCTCACCGGCCACCTGGTCTTCTCCACGCTGCACACCAACGACTCGCCCTCGACGATCGCCCGGCTCATCGACATGGGAGTCCCCCCGTTTCTGGTCGCCTCGTCGCTGCTGCTCGTGCTCGCGCAGCGGCTGGGCCGAAAGATCTGCAAGGACTGCAAGGAGCCGTACGAGGTGGACGAGGAGTCGCTGCTGCCCTACGGCCACGTGCTCACCGGCGTCGGGCGGACCCAGGTCTACAAGGGCCGGGGCTGCACGACGTGCAACTTCACCGGGATGAAGGGGCGGGTGGCGATCTACGAGATCATGCCCGTCACCCAGGAATTGCGCGACATGATCATCAAGGGCGCATCGACCGCCGAGCTCAGGGGCATGGCGCAGTCGCAGGGGATGAAGACGCTGCGCCAGGCGGGCCTTCTGAAGGTGCTCTTCGATGGCGTGACGACGGTCGAGGAGGTGCTGCGCGTCACCGTCGCCGAGTAATTCAGTGAGAAGCCTCGTTCAGGCCCGAATCAGAACTTCAAGAGTCTGTTCGTCCGGCCGGTCACCGTGAGAGCGTGCCGCCCGTCAGGCGGCGCGGCGGGACTTGCGAAACTTCGCCGAGGCGAGGCGGCGTCGAGTCGCACGAATCAGCCGCCAGTCGGCGAACCATTCCCAGATGGCGCCCACCATGACGGCGCCGCCGATGATGCTCAGCAGCACGACAAAGTTGGCTATAGCCATCGTGAGTCGTGGTGCATGAGCCGCATCCAGAGCATGTGAAGCGCGGCGACCAGGAGCAGGGCGTAGCCCCAGGTCGTCGAGACCACGATGGGCGAGCTCGCTCTCATAGCCATGGCGCCGCCCGCGTGATCTCCCACGTCGAGATCAGATCGGGATCGTAGATGATCTCGCTGGTGGAATTGAGTCGGTACTCACCCCGGCGCGCGGGCGAGAACCCACGCACGTCGGGTGGCAGCCAGAACGTCTCGCCTTCCCACACGCCCTGGAGGGCCACGGCGAAGCCGCGCGCCCGATCCGCCGACACGATGATGCCGTGGACCTGAGGCTGGGCGACGACGTCGCCGTCCTCGTCGAAGTACGTCAGGGTGATGAGGACGTACTTGCCGATGTAGGCCGCGATCTCACGTCGGTCCGCCGCCGTCCCCGCCTGGTCACGGCCATCCGGCGGCCACCAGCCTGCACAGGCGCCGAGCAGCAGCGCGAGCGTCGTGATCGCAACGAGGAGGCCGAATCTCTTGGAGCTGCCGGTGAGAGCGGGCGGGCGCATCCTGCCCGGCTAGAGCATGGGCAATGCCACATTCGTTCGAATCGCAACGTGAGCGTTCCGAGGGAAATTCGTGAAGTCGCCGATGACTCAGGTGGCGACACCTGCCGGCGTGGCACCAGAGTGCCATCGCGGCGTCCGGTTCTACCCAGCGGGAAGCTCGACCTTATATGTGACGCCGCGGTCGGGCCGGTTGGCGACGGTCAGGCGGCCGCCATGGGTGTCCACGATGGCGTGGGCGGCGGCCAGACCGACCGAGGGACCTCGCCCGCTCTGACCGTCGCGGACAACGAACGGCTCGAAGATGCGGGCCAGCAGATGGTCGGGAATGTGAGGGCCGTCGTCCTCGAGCACCGCCACCGCCCAGGCACCGCCGTCGCGCTCCTCCCGGCGGGTGGACACGCGCAGCGTCCCGCCCCCGGGCACCGTGAGCAGGGCATTCTCCGATTCCAGGACGAGCGCGAGCAGGGCGCGGCCGATCTGGCCCGGATCGCCCAGGGCCGACGGCCCGCCCGACGGATACAGGCGCTCGATGCGGATGTCACCACCACGGAGCTGGGTCTGGCGCAGGCGCAGGATCCGCTCGAGCAGCGCCGTGAGATCGACGAGCGTGCGGCCGATCCCGCCGCCTGTCGCGAAGCGCCGGAGGTCCCCGATGACATCGCCGATTTCGCGACAGTGTCCTTCCAGCGCCCGGAGCTGGTGCGCCGTCTCCGCGTCGGGCGGCGCCTCGAGCAGGCGCTCCATCCTCAGCGTGACGGTACCGAGGAGATTGTTAACCTCGTGGACGACACCGGAGACGAGATGGCCGAGCGCCAGGACCTTCGCGGCTTCCACGAGCTCGCCCTTGGCCACCTCGAGCGTCGCGGTCTGGCGCTCCACCGTCGCGGCGAGCACCGAGTGCCTCAGGGCGAGCGACGCCTGGGTGGCGTACATGTCGAGGAGCTGCCGCTCGATGCCCGGGAGCACGGTCGTGCCCGGCGGGAGCGACAGCCCGAGCACTCCGAGCGCGCCTTCGGTGTCGGCCAGCAACAGGCCGTAATAGCTCCCCTCACCCGCGCGCTTGCCGCGGATGAGGAGGGGGCCGGCGGCGTTCAGGACGCGCCGCGCATGATCGGTGTCGAGCTCGGACACGGAGGCCTGAATCGGGGCGATGGCAGCCAGTCGAACGCCGTCGCCGTCGACGAGTTGCAGCGTCGTCACCACGCCCGGACGAAGCGTGGCGGCGCCGGCAGCGATCATCTCGTAGAGGGTGTCGGCGCTCTTGGCCGTCGGCAGGGCCTGGGCGGCCCTGACCAGCTCACCAGCGCGGACCGACAGCGCGGTACGCGTCACCGGTCGTCGAGGTGGTAGGACTTCAACTTGTTGTAGAGCGTCTTGGGATCGACGCCCAGGATCTTCGCCGCACGGGCCCGGTTACCGGCGCAGTGCTGGAGGACCTTCAAGACGTGACGGCGCTCGACGTCGTCGAGCGCGATGAGGGAGGTGTCGATGTCGTCCATCGACACCGCCGGCAGGTAGAGCGCGACCTCGGCCGCCGTCACCTCGCCATCTTCGCTCAGCACGCTGAGCCGCTCCACCACGTTGCGCAGCTCGCGCACGTTGCCCGGCCAGTGATAGCGCGTGAGCAGGCCCAGCGCTTCGGCCGTCACCTTGATGGGGGCGCGCCCGGGCGGCGCCACCTGCTGGGTGAAGTGCTCGACGAGGAGCGGGATGTCCTCCACCCGCTCGCGTAGCGGCGACATCTCGATGACGATGACCCCGAGCCGGTAATAGAGGTCGTGACGGAACTCGTTGTTGGACACGGCCTTGGCCAGGTCGCGGTTCGTCGCGGCGATGATGCGCACGTCGACGTACAGGGTGCGGTCGCCGCCCAGTCGCCGGATCTCGCCGCAATCGAGGGCGCGCAGGAGCTTGGCCTGCATGGCCACGCTCATCTCACCGACCTCGTCGAGGAAGAGCGTGCCCATGTGGGCCAGCTCGAGGAGGCCGTGGCGGCGCGCCGTCGCACCCGTGAAGGCGCCGCGCTCGTGACCGAAGAGCTCGCTCTCCAGCAGCTCGTCGGGCAGCGCCGCGCAGTTCAAGGCGAGGAACGGGAGATCACGGCGCGCGCTGCCCCGGTGGATCGAGCGCGCGGCCAGCTCCTTGCCGCTGCCACTCTCGCCGAGGATCAGCACGTTGGACGCCGACTGGCTGGCGCGATCGAGCAGACCGCGCAGCCGATCCATCGCGCGGCTCGACCCGTACAGCAGCGGCTCGATCTCATGCTGGGAGACGGCACGGCGGAGCGAGCGGTTCTCGAGACGAAGCCGCCGGTACTCGGCGGCGCGCGTGACGGTCTGGAGCAGCTCGGCCATCTGGAACGGCTTGGACAGGTAGTCGAAGGCGTGCAGCTTGAGCGCGTCGACGGCCGTCTCGATGTCCGCGTGCCCGGTCACGATGATGACCTCGGCGTCGTGGCCGTCGGTCCGCATCTGCTGGAGGACCTGGATCCCATCCCGGCGGGGCATGCGGAGGTCGAGGATGACGACGTCGAATTCCTGCTCGGACAGCGTGGCGAGACCGGCATCGCCGTCGGCCGCAGCGGCGACGTTGAAGCCGCGCTTCGCCAGCCCCTGTACCAGGATCTCCCGCAGCTCTTGCTCGTCTTCGACGACCAAGAGCCGCAGCGCGTTAGGCATTCGCCCTCACCCGAGCCAGTTAAAGGTGGCACCGAGAGTAGCGCAGGGGCTCGGCGCCTGACAAGAAACCCGTCGAACGCCGCGGCTCGCCCGAATCCTGGCCGACGGCGTCCCTCCGAACCTGCCATCCCGCGCCGATAACCCAGTCAGAGGCTCGTCGTGCGACCGGGGGAGGACAGGACAATGCGACACGCTGGCCGGACTGGGAGTGGCCGTATCGGTCTGCGTGTCGATCATCTCGCCGTGATCGGGCGGCTGCCGACGTTGCCGAGATGACGACCTTGAAAAGGAGACGACCGTGAAATTCCGCTATGTCGATCGGTGCATCGCGCTGGCTGTCGTCGCCTTCCTGCCCGTCGTCGCGCTGGCCTCGAGCTTCGAGGTCACCCCGACCGTGCTGGCGGAGCTCGAGAAGCAATCGAAGGTCCTCGCCGCCTGGGCGGCCGATCCGATCATCGTGGCCGCGGTGAAGGAACAGAATGCCAAGGGCCCGATCGCCGGCATGGACAACGCGAAGTGGAAGGCGGTTCGCCGGAGCGATCCGATCGTGCGGGGCCTGACCGGCAGCGCGGCTGGCCAGTTCCTCAAGAAGAAGGTCGAAGCCAGCAACGGCACCCTCGACAAGGCGTTCCTCAACGGCGCCCAGGGCGAGAAGGTCGCGTTCGCCGAGAAGACGATCAGCTACATCCATAGAGGCCAGGAGAAGTTCGACGTGCCGATGCGCACGGGCAAGGCCTGGCAGATGACGAGGCCGTGGTTCGACGAGTCGCTCCAGGGCTACGCCCTTCAGGTCGCCGTGCCGGTCATGGACGGCGGCAAGGCCATCGGCGTGCTCGTCGCCAGCGTCCCCGTCACCTATCTGGAACGCGTGGCCAAGAAGTAACGGCGAGAGCCGGGAGATCGACATGAACGTCATCATGCGACTGCTGCCAGGGTCGTCGATCCGGGCGCGCCTCCTCGGTGCCTGCTGTGGTCTCGCGCTGCTGACCGCGCTCGTGGGCGGCGTCGGGACCGGGGGATTCGCCACGATGAACGCGGCCTTTCAGCAGGCCGCCAACGAAAATCTTCCGGCGGTGAGCCATCTCGTGCAGGCCGACCGCGACATGCAGCGGGCCCTCGTGGCCCAGCGCACGCTGATGTTCATGAAGTCGGACTCTCTGGCGGCACAGGAGCAGATGAAGAGCTACACGAGCAGCATGCTGCAGATCACCGAGCACTGGAAGGCCTACGTCGCCTTCCCGGCGCACGCTGGCGAGGCGAAGCTCCGCGCGGAATTCGAGGCCGCCCGGGCCGAGTGGGAAAGATCGGCGGGCGAGGTCGTGAAGCTCCTCGCCCAGGACTCGACCGACGCACGCAAGCACGCCATCGACGTCTCGCTCAACGAGGGCGCCGAGAAATTCGAGAAAGCCCGCACGGTCCTGCGGTCGCTCAGCGACATGCATCTGAGCGCGGCGGCCAGCAGCGTCAAGACCGAGGAAGCACGGGCTGCCACCATCCGCTGGTGGATGTTCATCGGGATCGCAGCCGCCCTGGCGTCGGCGTTGACCGTGAGCCTTCTGCTCGCCCGCTCCATCTCACGACCGCTCGCCGAGACGGTCGAGCTGCTGCGCGACATCGCCGAGGGCGACGGCGATCTCACCAAGCGTCTCACGGTGCAGTCCAAGGACGAGATCGGTGAGCTCGCGAGCTCGTTCAACACCTTCATGGATACGCTGACGACCATCATCGGCAGCGCGCGCCTCACCGCCACCCACGTCACCGGCGCCCCTCAGCAGTTCTTGGGCGCCACCGGCCAGCTCGCGTCGGGCACCCAGGAGCAGGCCGCCAGCGAATCGACGGCCGGGACGGAAGGAACGAAACGTCAAGAGCGGAGGAGGATGAGGGCTGAGGATCCGGGGCTGGCGGAGTTCATCGAGACGCTCACGGTCAAGGGGACGAATGGCCACACCCACGGCAATGGCCACTCGCACAACGGGTTCGAGGAGCTCTAAGCTCTTAGTTCATTTGCACCAGCGGCAGATCTTGCCGTCGGCGACTCCCGCTGCCGCCCCGCACACTGCAGGTCGCTTCGGAAATCTCCGAGATTCCTGACGTCCATCCCCGGCATCGGCAGTGCTCTTCCTGCCCGCTCGGAGGGACATGGCAAGAGCCCAGCTCAAGGAGGCCATCGCCCTCAAGGTTTTGGGTCCCCTCCCTCGGGATCGGACACCACACTGCCGATCACCTTACTAGCATCCCGGAAGTAGTGGGGGAGGAGACCCAGTACCCATGGACATCGACGACGTTCAATGTCGAGGGACCAACACGGCCGGCGAATCCCGTGACAGCGCCGTCGGGCCGTCGTACTGGAGCGAGGCCGTCCAGGAAGCTCGCCGGGTCGGTCTCGACGTTCCCGATGGGCAGACCGATCGGGTCGACGCCCTTCGCAGCCGGATCCGGAGTGGCGATCTGGTCCCGGATCCCGACCGGATCGCCAAAGCTCTGCTCGGTCAGGGAGTCGTCGACGCGTAGGATCAGGCTCGGTAGAAGCGCCCAGAGCGCCTCGCCGAGCTTCGCCGAGCTGTTGGATCGCAAGGGTGACCTGTACACCCGCACCGAAACCCTCGTGCTCCAGCTTCGTCTGCTCGAGAACTCCCGCGACGGGCAGGTCTGAGCGTGCCCGTGCTCGTGGATCTCGTCATTCAACCTTCACGACTGGAGTTCCTCAAATGACGCCGCTCGACACAGCGCTCGTGTATCGGTCGCCGAAGCTGGGCGACTTCAGCTACGGGACCGAAGACGTGATCCGGTTCCCGCAGGGCATCGCGGGTTTCGAGCAGTTGCGGGAGTTCGTACTCTTGGCTCGCGACGAGTGCGATCCCTTCATCTTCCTGGCCGCGCTCGAGCAGCCGGAGGTGGCGCTGCCGCTGGTGCCGGTGGCACCCGGCACGCTCGACGTGCGGCCCTCGCGGGCGGCTTTCGCGTCGCTCGGTCAGCGCACGCAGGCGCCGATCGCCTACTATGCGGTGGCGTCCATCAGGCCGAACGGCGGCGAGATCGGCGTCAACCTGCGCGCCCCGATCGTGATCAATCTCGACACCCGGCTCGGCTGCCAGGTCATCCTGCCCGACGAGACGCTGCCGATGGCAGCGCAGCTGCCCGCCTAGCGCCATGCTGGTTCTGACCCGGCGCATCGGCGAACGGCTGCGCATCGGCGCGGACATCGAGCTGGTCGTGCTCGATGTGCGCGGGCGCGACGTACGGCTCGGCGTCAGCGCGCCCAGCAACGTCGCGATCCATCGCGAAGAAATCTACCTGAAGATCCAGGACGCCAACCGGACGGCGGCGGCCGGCCAGCCCGGGCTGACCGACGCCTTGGCCCGGGCGGCACGTGCGCTTCGCCGGCGCACGCCAGAGCCTCCGGCCACGGATGGTACTCAATGCGCGAGGCCGTCCGCACATTGATGCCGTGGACAAGGCTATGAAGGTCCAGTTTGCCGACGTCGGCATTGCAGGCAAGCCCTACGAAACCGACGTGCTGGCCGCCGCAATCCGTGTCCTCAAGTCCGGAAATTACATCGGCGGCTCCGAGGTGGAAGCCCTCGAGCGCGAGTTCGTCGAGTTCTGCGGCGCCGCCGAGGCCGTGTCGGTCCGCACCGGAACCGACGCGCTGACGTTCGCGCTCCGCGCGGCCGGCGTGGGGCTCGGCGACGAGGTCATCACCGTGCCGCTGACCTTCATCGCCACCGCCGAGGCCATCTCTCACGCGGGGGCCACGCCAGTGTTCGTCGACGTAGACCCGGAGACCGCGCTGATGGACACCCGCCGCGTGGCCGCCGCGATCACGCGCCGGACGCGCGCGATCGTGCCCGTCCATCTGTGGGGCCAGCCAGTCGAGATGAGCCCGCTGATGGCGCTCGGACGCGAGCACGGCATCTCCGTGATCGAGGACGCCTGCCAGGCCCACGGCGCCGAGTACCGCGGGCGCCGGACCGGCAACCTCGGCGATCTCGCCGCCTTCAGCTTCGGTCCGTCCAAGAACCTCGGAGCCTGCGGCGAGGGCGGCATGGTGACCGCGCGGGATCCAGGCGCGCTGGCGCTCGTGCGCCGCCTGCGCGACCACGGTCAGTCGGGGCGCTACCAGCACGACGTCATTGGCTACAGCGGCCGGCTCGATGCGTTGCAGGCCGCGATCCTGCGCGTGAAGCTGCGCGCGCTCGACGCCGCTAACGCCCAGCGCCGGAAGCTGGCGCTCCGGTACGAGGAAGCGCTCGGGGACATCCCGGGCCTCGTGCTTCCGCGTCACCCGGCGCACGTGCTCCCGGTGTGGCATCTCTACGTGATCCAGGTCCCCCAGCGCGACCGGGTGCAAGAGAAGTTGGCCGCGGCCGGCATCGAGACCGGGCTGCACTATCCGACCCCGGTTCATCTGCAGCGGGCCTATCGCTTCCTCGGCTACCAGCCCGGCGACTTTCCGGTCAGCGAGCAGCTGGCCGAGAACATCCTGAGCCTACCCTTTCATCCCGAGCTCAGCGAGGCCCAGATCGCCTACGTCGCCGACTGTCTGAGGCGCGCGCAGTGAGCCGGCTCGACAGCCCAGCGGAGTCCGGGTTGCCGGCCTCCCCTGGGCCACGAGGGTCGGCCGTGATCCCGCTGACCCGGCCATACATCGGAGACGAAGAAGAGGCAGCCGCGGCGGCGGTCCTCAGAAGCGGATGGCTGACACAGGGTCTGAAGGTCGCCGAGTTCGAGGCGGCATTCGCCGAGTACGTCGGGGCCGATCATGCTATCGCGGTCTCGAACTGCACCGTCGCGCTGCACCTGGCCCTCCGCGCGCTCGACGTCGGCCCCGGCGACGAGGTCATCTGCCCCACGCTCGCGTTCATCGCCACGGCCAACGCGGTGGTGTACTGCGGCGCTACGCCGGTGCTGGTGGACGTCGACGACGCGACGTACAACATCGATCCCGACGCCGTGGCGGCCGCCATCACGCCGCGCACGCGCGCCATCCTGGCCGTCCATCAGTTGGGGCTCCCCGCAGATCTCGAGCACCTGCACGCGCTGGCCAACCATCGCGGGATCGTCCTCGTCGAAGACGCCGCCTGCGCGGTGGGTGCCCGGTACCACGACACGAGAATCGGCCGGCCCCGCGGCGTGTTTGCGAGCTTCAGCTTCCATCAGCGCAACAGCATCACGACCGGCGAAGGCGGCATGATTACCACGAGCGACGCCGCACTGGCCGAGCGCGTGCGTCGACTGCGGCAGCACGGGATGGCACTCTCGGGTCTCGATCGTCACCGCGGCGCCACCGTTCAGTTCGAGTCCTATCCGGAGATCGGCTTCAACTACCGGATGACGGACCTCCAGGGCGCCGTCGGCATCGAGCAGCTCCGCAAGCTCGACGGCGTGCTCACCCGTCGCCGCGCGCTGGCCCATCGCTACACCGGAGCGCTGGCCGGCGTGCCGCACCTCACCACGCCCGTCGAGCCCGCCGGGCTCGCGCATCCGTTCCAGTCGTACATGGTCCGCGTGAGCCCCAGCGCGCCTTTGAGCCGCGACGCGCTGATGGTGCGCCTGCTCGCCGAGGGAATCGCCACGCGCCGGGGCGTCATGTGCATCCACCGGGAGGCGCCCTACCGGAAGCTTCTCGGGGACGTCTTCCTCCCGACGGCTGAGCGCGTGAGCGACGAGGGCCTCATCCTCCCGCTCTACGCGCAGATGACCGATGCCGAACAGCGCACCGTGATCGCGGCGGTTGCCGCCGCGCTGGGATCCCACTCATGACGGCGTCTTCGATTCCGAAGGCTCAGGTGAGCCAGGCCCTCTGCGAGGCCCTCGACGCGGCCGAGGCGGTCATGCACGCACACATGGGCGGGGGGTCAGGCTGCGTGGATCGACATGACTGAGAATCTGGGTCGAGAGCTCGATCTCCTCTCCGGCTGGCTCTCCCAGACCGCCGAGATCGAGCGACTGTCCGCGCGCTTCGCGGGGCTCGCCGATGCAGTTCGGGTCGGCGTGGCCGTGATGACGCGAGAGCGCGTGCTGTACGCCAACGGCCACGTGCCTCGGATCCTCGGGCGCTCCGCCGAGAGCCTCCCCGCCACTCCGCTGGTGCGGCTCTTCCCGGCCCGCGAAGTGCGGGCGCAGGTTCGGGCGGCGGTGAAGCGCGCCTGGGGTGGCACGCCGGAGGCCCTTGGCACCGTTTCCATCACGCGCGACGACGGCAGTGTGTGCGACGTCGCCGTCGTGCTCCGGCCGCTTCCGCGCGAGGTGGAACCGACGCTTCTCGTCATAGCGGACGACGGCATGGGCGCAGGGTCGGCCGCGCCACGACGGCCAGAGCGCGAAGACACGCTGCGCGTCTTCGGCCTCTACCTGGCGGGCCTCGCCAACGATCTCCGTGGCCCGCTCACGGCCTTCCTCGGGCACCTGACGCTGCTCACGAAGCGCTCGGACTTGCCCGGCGACCTGCGCGAGGCGTTCGAGCTCTACCGGCAGGTGACGGCGGAGACGCTCGACCGCTTCGGGCGCGCCATGGAGTGGGGCCGGCGTGTCCCGCTGGTCGAGCGCGTCGATCCCGAGACGGTGGTCACCGCCGCGGTCGCGACGTTCGAGACGGAATCGACGCCGGGTACCGTGTGCCTCGAGCTCGACCTCGCCCCCACCGCGGCTGTTGTCGGCAACGCCGACCAGCTCCAGCTCGCCATCGAGCACGTGGTGCGAAACGCCTGGGAATCTTTCGGGGGCCGCGACGGCACGATCTCGATGACGCTGGAGCCACGCGGCCGCCAGGTGGCCCTCGTCGTGAAGGACAACGGCCCGGGGATTCCCGACTCGATCCTGCCCCACGTCTTCGAGGCGTTCTCGTCCACGAAGAGCATTTCGGCCGGTCTCGGGCTCGGTCTCGCCATCGTGAAGGACATCGTGGACCGCCACCAGGGCCAGGTCACCATCGAATCGTCCGGCGCGGGCACGACGGTGACGTTCCTGTTCGATGGCGTCGACGAGGCCGTGGGCGACGGGCAAAGGGCCACGCGCAAGCGCGTGCTTCTTGTCGAGGACAACGTGGCCGTCCACGAGACGTACCGCTTGCTGCTGGAGAAATCCGGCTTCGAAGTGGTCTGCGCCACCGACGCCGACGAGGCGCTGCTGCTCATCACGCGTGACACGGTCGACGCGGTCGTCGTGGACGTTCAGATGGCGGGCCGCGATGGCCTGGCTCTCGTCGAAGCGCTCGCCAACTGGCATACGCACCTCTTGCCGAAGGTGACGCTGCATACGGCCTACGCCTACGAGGACCGCGTGCGTGCCGTGGCTGATCGTTATGGCATCGGGCTCCTCGAGAAGCCCTGCCCGTGGGACAAACTGCTCGAGACAGTGACCCGCCTGGCCAACGCGTAGCTGTCGTCGGCCAGGTCTGTCTGCGCGGTATTGGCGGGAGCTAAGTCCGGGCGCTACGCGACGAGGGGGGTTTGGGGGGAAGCGGAACGGGTCCCCCCAATTTCATAATCAAGGCGGTCGCCAGTTCTCCGACTACTCGCCGCGCGCTACTCCGCGCCGGGGAATCCGGGGGGGGCGGTGGCCTGGCCGTCGCGGGCGCGCTTGAGGCCGTCCAGCACCTCACCGTCCACGCTGACGACGTCGCCCTGCATCACGCGCATGAGCCAGCGCTGGCCACACGTGCAATCGAAGACGACGGTCGACTGGAGCGAGCCCTGCTTGCCGCCGTTCAGGAGATGGATACGGTGCAGGCGCATGCCGTGTGTGGACGCGCACGTCCGGAACTTCATGTGGGGCTCGATGTCGGTCTCCGGGCGCGCCATCAGGCGAACGCCAGTTCCTGCGCCTGGGGCGCGCAGCGCGGACCGCAGAAGCGGAGCGAAGAGCGCGGGCTCGCGAACGGCTCGTCGCAGCACGCGCAGGCGCGCATCCACCAGCCGCGAGGGCTGATCTCGTTGCGCAGGAAGACGAACAGGCTGAGCGGATGCACGTCGCGCATCACGCGGCAGAGGGCGTAGAAGTCGAGGCCGCGTCCGTTGTTGAACAGCGAGGTGACGTCGCTCTGCTGGGCCTGGGTGAGCGGACGGTAGCGCGGAGCGTCCGGGTCCTTCCACACCGGCACGCCGAGGCTGGTCAGCCGCGCCAGCACCGTCAGCACGCGCTTGCGGTCGCAGTCGAGAATCGTGGCCATGTCGTTCACCGAGCAGCTGCGGCGGAGGAACACGACGGCCGCGATGAACGCGGGATCGACCTTCAGCGACACGGAGCGGCGCTCGGCCGATGTGACCGTCATGCCTGCGCCATCGTCCGCTCGTCGCGGAGTCCAAGGATCTCGGCCAGCAGCGACTGATAGCGGACCACCGATTCCTCCCCGGCCAGCGCAGCATCACTGCCTTCAAGGGCCGCGGCAAAGCGCGTCCAGTCGGGAACGGCGACCGCGGGGAGCGCGACCGCCATCAGCCCACGCACGGTATCGGGCAGGTCGAAGTCCTGCGCGACGACGCCATCGACGCCGACTGCCTCGCCGCTGACCTCACCGCGCGCGATCGCCGCGAGCAAGTCGAGGACGGCGCGGTTCAGCCCGGCCACGCGGTGGAGCACGCGGGCCGCGGCTTCCGTCCACAGCCAGTGCCGTCCCTCGGAGCCGTACGTGTAACGGACCAGCGCGGCCGTGGGCTCGGGGGCGGCACGCCGGACCGAGGTCACGAACGCCGCCTGCAGCTCGCGGTAGCGCGCGCGCGCAGCGGCTCGAGCTCCCTTCGTTCCGTCGGCTCGCCAGGCCGCCGAGACTCGCAGGCGGTCGGGCAGGATCTGCGCAAGCGACGCACGCGACGCGAGCAAGCCGCTCAGCGGGATGTGAATGCCGCCGTTGACGTGGGAGAGCACCGCGGGCGGCGCCTCACGGTCACGGCCATAGAGCAGATCGACGACGGTCGCGGCCGCCGCCGACGACGGCAGCCGCAGCAGCTCGTCGACGAACGCCACGACGGCGGCATTGACGGCTACGAGCGTGGGATCCAGCGCCATCAGGTCGCTTGCCTCTTGGGCATTGCCAGTCTTGCGCATTGGCCTCCAGAGGGAGCAAGAGGCATTCCACGCTGCATTTAGTTGATTTCGCGATGGGGCGTCCGTCGCACCTGGGCCCCACCCGGAAACCCTTACCAGGGACGATGGGAAAAATTCCCGCCTCGAATTTGACAGATCCACCAATTAAAGGTCGCTGCCCACCGGAATCGCCTGCAGAACGCCGAGCGGAATCGTGACGTGGGTGAGGCACACCAGACAGTAGAAATCCGCCTCGATCAGTCCGCGAACGCCCTGGAACGACAGCGGCTTACCACAGCGGCCGTGACAGAGGGTGTCGTCGGGGCGGCGGAACGCCGTCACAACCGGTGGAACTGGAGCTGTCGCCGGCGCCGGCGTGATCGTCACTGGCCGGGGCCGCCGGAGTTGCCGCTTGGAACGTTCGCTGGTCAGGACGGTCATCGGTGAGCCTCCTTGGCGTCGTCACGAGAGCAAGAAGCTCACCAGACCTGCGGAGATCGACACGACGCGGACTTGCGGCGTCAGCGTGCAGGCGCGCGCCGGCAATCCGTGCCGAGATGGGCGACATTGCCGGAGGGCCCATGCGATTTGGCCCCAACGTCAGTGATGACAGATCACGCACTCGAGCGGCGCCTGGGCGCCACGGCGGTTCTGCTCGCGATGGCAGTCGATGCACCAGCCCATGCTCAGCCGTGGTGGCGGCGGTCTGAGGCCGACGAGGTTCAGCAGGTCGTTGCTGAGCGTGCGGCCGGTCTCGGCGCCCACCACGCGCATTCGCTCGATCGGCCCGTGGCAGGTCTGGCACGCGACACCGGCACGCACGTGAGGCTTGTGCGGGAAGTAGGTGAACTCCGGAACCTTGAAGACGCGGACCCACGGAATCGGCTCACTGCGACGGGCGTACCCGTGGATCTTGGCGATCTCGGGATTGTCCTGAGCTCCGATGATCTTGTGGCAACCCATGCAACGCTCGACCGACGGCAGTCCAGCGGCTGTCCCCCGTCGCGCCTGGGCGTGGCAGTACTGACAGGCGAGCTGGAACGAGCCGGCGTGCACGATGTGGTTGAAGAAGATCGGCTGGGTCGGCGCGTGCGGCGCCGTCGCGACGGCTCGATGATCCTCGTCGCGGAACGGCGGTTGCGCGAGCGAACGGACATAGGCGACGACCTGCGCGACCTGCGCGGCGCTCAGTAACGCCTTGAACGGCGGCATCGTGGGCGCGAGACCTTCGGCGGGGCCGCCGTTCTCGATGATGTTTCTGAGGAAGCCGTCAGGCAGTCCATTCATCAACCGGCCGTCGGTCAGATCGGCCGGCTTCGTCCCGAACCCGGCGGCCGAGGCTCCATCACCGCGGCCCGATTCTCCGTGGCAGGGGGAACAGTTCCGGGCGAAGAGGGCCTGGCCCGCCTGGACGTCTCGAGGATCGAGGGCAGCAAAGGCGCCCGCCCAGAAGGCGACCAACAGGAGTGCAAGAACGGCGAGGAGGCAGCCCCCGCCCATGAGCGAACGAGCCATGGGCCACCACGACGCGGAGGCAGGAGACCTCCGCCGGAGGTTATTCCTTGATCATCTGCTCCCGGCGCTTCAGGTAGAAGTGCCGCACCGAGCTGTACAGGTCGATCGTGGTCTCTTCCACGCCCTGGAACAGCTCGTAGTTCAGCGCCCGATCGTTGATGGTCTCGCCGACCTTCATCCCGAGCTGGTCCCAGAAGAACGGAATGAAATAGTTGAGCGGATTCATGGCGCCGTCGACGCCCCTGCCGATACCGTCGCGCACGGTCATCGGGCCGAAGAACGGCATCACCAGGTAGGGCCCGGGGCCTGCGCCCCAGACGCCGAGTGTCTGGCCGAAGTCTTCCCTGCTCGGTTTGATGTCTCCGGTCTTGGCCGCGTCGAAGAGCCCACCGAAGCCGAGCGTGCTGTTGACCACGAACCGGGAAACCTCGCGGAGCGCGCCTTCCCACTTTCCCTGGAGTAGGCTGTTCACGAAGCGCGGAACCCACGTGATGTTCGAGAAGGCGTTGTCGATCATGATCTGGGCCTGATCGGGCATGACGGCGCGGTAACCCCGGGCGATCGGCTTCAGAGCGTAGCGATCCAGGTTGTAGTTGAACGTGAACATCTTCTCGTTGAACTTTTCCCACGGATCGTATTCGTCGTCATCGCTCTGAGCGCCGGGATCGGCGGTGGCCTGAGCCGCGATGATCGGCGCTGACGGAGTGACCGGCGCCTCGGCCGGGTTCGGCCGCGGGAGCGCAGCGACTTCCTCGTCGGTCGTGGTCGTGATGGTCGGGACCTCGGCTGCCGGTGGCGTGACGGCGACCGGCTCGGCGTCGCTGACGGTGGCGGGCGGGAGCGCGTCTTCGCTACGGAGCGTGCTGGTGAAGGTTCCACAGCCCGTGAGCATGAGTCCCACGAAGAGCCAGACGATGGCGAACGGTGAACGACGCACGAGCCACCCTCCCCGAGCCCACGGACTCATACCTCAGATATCGACAGACTATAGCCGAAGCGAGAGCCCGGCTGGTGAGAAATCCTCAGAGGGTCACGTCAACATTGTATCGGCGGCCGGGATGCCGTAACGTGGGAGTGCAAGAAAGAGTCCACGATCGTAAGGAGCGTGCGTGAGTCGGGGAAAGAGCCGCGAGTTCGTGTGTGACGTCGTCTCGGAAGCCGTGCAGATCCGCTTGAAGAGGTGGGGCGGTTTCGGGCGCCCTCCTGGGTATTTCGTCCAGTGCAATCAGACCGAGTGCCAGTACGTGGACGAGAACAAGCCCCCCTGCCCGCTACACATCGGGATGTTCGCCGACGAGATTCGTGAGGCGGATGCCGAGCGCGCCCGCCGCGCGACTGACGGCTGAGCGGGCGCGCTGCGCCTGCGCATGATCAGTGCTTCGTGATGTCGTAGATGGTGCCGGCAGCCGCCCCTAGCCCCGTACCGATCAGCGCACCCTTCCCGGCCCCATAGCCGGTCCCGGCGCCAATCGCCGCCCCGGCGCCCGCTCCGACCGCCGCTCCCCCTACGGTCCGACAACCGGCAGCCGCCATGACGAGGAGCAGCATGCCGGACATCGCTCCGAGACTGGGGGCGTCCGCCTCGAATTCGACGGCCTAGCGACCGGCCGGCGGACGGAGGATGACGATGGTCGGCGCCCCGAGGTACCGCTGGGCCACGCGCATCAGGTCGGCCGCCGTGACGGCCTGGACGGCGGCGCGATAGCGCTCGGGAAAGTCGCCGCCCACGCCTTCGATCTCGTAGAACGCGAGGTACCAGGCCTGGCGGGCATTGGTGCGCCGGTCCATAGAATAGTTGCCGAGGAGGAAGCCCTGGGCGCGCCGAAGCTCGTCGGCGCTCACCGGCTGCGTCCGCACGCGCTCGATCTCCCGCTGCAGCGCGGGCTCGGCGCGCGCGACATTCTGGGGTGCCGTGCCGAGGTAGAGCACCAGGAGGCCGGGCTCGCGCACCGGCTCGTAGAAGGCGTTGGCCGTGTAGGCGAGCGCCTCCTTGTCGCGCAGCTCGGCGAAGAGCCGCCCGGCCATTCCGCCGCCCAGCACGGTGGCCAGCACCTTGACCGCAGCGTGATCGGCGTCGGCGAGCGCGGGCGCGAGACCACCGGCCGCGATCTGTGCTTGTTGCGCCGGTTGCGCGATCACGAGACGTCGGGCGCCGGAAGCGGGCGTCCCGTTGCGGGGCTCGGCCAGCTCGCCGCCGCGCGGGAGGCCCCCGAAGAGCTTCCGCGCCTCGGCGACGACGTCCGCGCTGCGGACCTGGCCGCTGACGGCGAGCACGATGCGCTCGGGCCGGTAGAACTGACGGTACCAGGCGACGATCGCGGCGTGGTCGATGCGCTTCAGCGACTCCGGCGTGCCCAGCGTGGGCAGGCCGTACGGGTGGAATCCGTAGGCCGCGGCGTACAGCTCGTCGAAGGTGCGCGCCACCGGGTTGTCGCGCTGACGCTGGATGCGTGAGAGCAGCCAGTCGCGCTCACCGTCGACGTCGGCCGGTTCGAGCTTGGGCGTGAGCGCCACCTCGGCGGTCAATCCGATGAGCTCGCGCCAGAACCGTGCGAGGGCCGACGCCTGGATCCCCGAGTAATCGACCTCACCGGACGCAGTCAATTTCCCGCCGAGGCCCGCGACCGCCTCGGCCAGGTCGGCGCCGCTGCGCCGCGCGGTCCCCTTCACCATCACGGCGTGCACGAAGTTCGAGATCCCGGCGTTCTCGGCGCGCTCCCAACGCGTGCCCATCCGCACGAGCAACGCGACGGCCACGACCGGCGCCAGCGGGTTCTCGCGCACGAGCACGGTGACGCCGTTGTCCAGGCGTTCCCGCGTCACGTCCTCGGCGGCGATGGCGGGGGCGGCGCGGCCGATCATCGCCGCCACGAGGACGGCGATGACCACGGCGGCCGTGGAGCGGATCGAGCGCCGCATTATCGAGACGCTGGAGGGAGGAAGCGCACCCGAGCGTAGTTGTCGTCGGCGAAGTACTTCCGGGCCACCGCCTGGATCTGGGCCGCGGTGATCTTGCGCAGCCGCGACAAATACGCGATCTCGTCGTCGAGCGTCCACGTGGTCTCGGCCTGGCCGTAGGTCTTCGCGAGGCCTTCGGCGGTCTCGATGTCGAACGCGTAGTTGCTCTCGGCCGTGATGATGGCGCGCTGGCGCTCGGCCTCGGTCACGCCCTCCGCCTTCACGCGCTGGATGACCTCCAGAATCGTCGCCTCGGCCCGCGCGAGATTGGCCGGATCGAGGCGAGCCACCACGGTGGTGAGCCCCGCCCGTTCCCAGGCGCCGTAGGCGGCCTCGATGGCAAAGACCAGGCGATCCTGATCGCGCAGGCGCTGGCTCAGGCGTGACGAGGGCGAGTCGCCGAGGATGTACGTGAGGAGATCGACGGCGTAGACGTCGGGCTCGTTGGTGGCGGCCGTCCGCCATCCCAGGCCGAGATACGCCTGCTGCTCGGAGCGCCGGATGTCGTCGCGCCGGCCGCCGGCGAGCGTCGGCGGGCTCGCGCTCGGCGGCCGCGGCGGCGGCGAGCCGCTCAGGCGCCCGAAGGTGGCCACGACCGCGTCCCGCACGTCCGCCGACTTCACCGCACCGACCGCGACCAGGACCATGTCGCCCGGCACATAGAACTTCTTGTAGTAGGCGTTGAGACGATCTCGGGTCAGGGCACCGATGAGCTGTTCCGTGCCGAGGAGCGGCCGGCCGTACGGATGGGGCGCGTAACCGACTTCGTAGAGCCGCCGGACCATGAAGCGGTCGGGATTGTCCTCGGTCAGCCGCATCTCCTCGAAGACGACCTTGCGCTCGGCGTCGAGCTCGCGCTGCTCGAAGCTCGCGTTGACGGCGATGTCGGCGAGCAGCTCGATGCCGGCGCGCATGTGCTGGGCCGGCAGGACGACGTCGAAGTGGGTGTAGTCCTGCGACGTGAAGGCGTTGCTCGTCCCGCCGAGGCCTTCGATGAGCGCGTCGATCGAGCCCGGCGGCCGGGTCGGCGTGCCCTTGAAGAGCATGTGCTCGAGGTAGTGCGACAGTCCGAGCTCGTCGGCCGTCTCGTCGCGACCGCCGACGCGCATCCAGAGCTGGAGCGCCACCACGTCGCTGGCGCGATGCTCCTGCGCGATCAGCACGACGCCGTTGGGGAGGACTTCACGCGTGGGCCGGCTCGACACGGCGGCCCGGCTTCCCGCCGCCCCGGACGCACAGCCGGCGAGCAGCACGAGCACCAGGACGAGGCGGCCGCGAGCGCTCATGCGACGCGGTTCAGCGCGTAATCGAAGATGTCGAAGTTTCTCAGGTCCGTCCCCGCGCGCGTTCCGGACACCAGCGCGCGGTTGAGCACGAAGGGCACGGTCTGCTCGCTGACGCCGCCGTGCGAGCGCAGCGGCTCGCGCAGCAGCGAGAGGTCGTGGGCCTCGGGCGCCTTGCCGAGCACCACGTCACGTTCGGAGACCACGATGACGTCGCCGAGACGGTCGGCAGGAAGCTCGAAGCGCGCACAACCGGTGGGGCCGTCGTACACCTCGGCGACGCCCGGCGTCGCCGCGAGCCGGGCGATGACGCGGGACGCGTCGTCGGCCCGCGAAAGGTGGATCGTGGCGAACGAGCCGAGCGCTCCGTGGTGGACGACGTAGGGATCGGTGATCGGCAGGATGACGCGGGCCTGGCCGGATCCCACCATCGACTCGACGAGCGGCGTGAGGTAGACGACGTTGGGCGTCCCATCGGCGCGCGACTTGGCGTTCATCCCGTGATCGGCCGTGATGCCGAGGATGGCGCCGCCGCGGTCGAACGCATCGAAGTAGTGGTCGAGCATCGCGTAGAACTCGTTGGCCACCGGATCGCCCGGCGGATGCTTGTGCTGGATGTAATCGGTGAGCGAGAGGTACATCACGTCGGGGCGCTCGCGCCCGAAGAGGGCCAGGCCCGCCGCCAGCACGTACTCGGAGAGCTCGGCGCTGTAGACGTCGGGCACGGGCATCGCCACCAGGTCGGTCACGCGATCGATGCCGTGCTCTTCTTTCGTGGCCTCCGCCGCCTTCTCCGACGAGAAGCAGACGCCGCGGAGGCCGTGGCCGAGGAGCCGGCGGAGCTTGTCCTTGGCGGTGATGACCACGACGCCGGCGCCCTCGCGCGCGAGCACGGCCAGCAGCGTCTCGCAGCGCAGGAACTGCGGGTCGTTCATCATGACCTCTCGCGCGCCGGCGGCGTCGTAGAAGTAGTTGCCGGCGATCCCGTGGACCGCCGGCGAGACCCCGGTCACGATCGAGAGATTGTTCGGATTGGTGAAGCTCGGCACCACGCTGCGGGCGAGCGTGGCGAAGCCCGATCTCCGGAAACGGGCGATGGCCGGGCTCCGACCAGCCGCGATGGCCGCGTCGAAGTACGCCGGCTCGGAGCCGTCGATGCAGACGATGACGACCGGATCGCGTGGACAACGGTAGGTGCGGCCATTGACGGTGACCGTGGGCCCCGGGGTCATGGACGCCACGGATACTACTACGGCGGCGTGGCCGGCCGCGGGTGAGGAATTTTCCCAGCGCGCCGGGCGAGACGGCGCGCCCCGTCGACGACGCGCACCCCGAGCAGCACGGCCAGCACCGCCGCGTAGATGTACTGATCGGTGCGCCCGACCTTGGCGAGCCAGATGAAGTGCAGCGCGGCCAATACGCCCGTCAGGTACACGAGCCGGTGCAGGCGCGTCCAGCGCCGCGCTCCCAGGCGCCTGATCATCCCCGTGGTCGACGTCAGCGCGAGCGGGATCAGCGTCAGCAGCGCCAGCATCCCGACCGTGATGTAGGGCCGCTTGACGACGTCCTCGGCCATCTGGCCCCAGTTGAAGAAGTGATCGACGAGGATCCAGACCGAGAAATGGAGCACCGCGTAGGTGAAGGCGAAGAGGCCGAGCAGGCGGCGCAAGAGCGCGGGCCAGCCCCATCCGAACACGATGCGGAGCGGCGTCATGGCCAGTGACGCGAGCAGCAGGCGGAACGTCCAGTCGCCGAGGAGATTGGTGATGAACGAGATCGGGTTGGCGCCGAGATCGTCGGTGTTGAGCCACACGGCTCGGCCGATCCACCACGCCAGCGCAGCGAGCGGCGCCAGGCCGATCGCCCACACCACGATCTTCGGAACGAGCCGGCCGCGACGGCTCACGGCCGATCAGTAGTACTTCTTGAGGTCCATCCCGGTGTAGAGCGACCCGACCTGGTCGGCGTAGCCATTGAACATCAGCGTCGGCCGGCGCCGGAACTCGCCGATGCGCCGTTCGGTGGCCTGGCTCCAGCGCGGGTGACTCACGTTGGGGTTCACGTTCGAGTAGAAGCCGTACTCCTGCGCCGCCGCCTTTTCCCACGCCGTCTTCGGCTGCTCGCTGACCAGCCGGATGCGCACGATCGACTTGGCGCTCTTGAATCCGTACTTCCAGGGCACGACGACACGGATCGGCGCACCGTTCTGGTTGGGCAAGACCTGGCCGTACATGCCGACGGTGAGCAGCGTCAGCGGATGGAGCGCCTCGTCGAGCCGCAGGCCTTCGACGTACGGCCAGTCGAGCCCGCCGCCGAAGAAGCCCGGCTTCTGGCCGGGGAATTGCGCAGGATCGAGCAGCGTCGTGAACTCGACGAACTTCGCCTGGCTCGTGGGCTCGACCTGCTTGAGCAGCGCGCTGAGCGGAACGCCGATCCAGGGGATCACCATCGACCACGCCTCGACGCAGCGCAGGGCATACACGCGCTCCTCGAGCGTAAACGCGCGGACCAGATCGTCGATGTCGTATGTCTTGGGCTTGTGCACGAGCCCTTCGACCTTGACCGTCCACGGCCGCGTCTTGAGACGATGCGCTTCCCGCGCCGGATCGTCCTTGTTGACGCCGAACTCGTAGAAGTTGTTGTAGGTCGTCGCCGACTCGAGCTTGGTGGCCGCGTCCTTCACCGAGAGCGCCTCGTTGCGCTCGGCCTTGAGTGGTGCGCCCGCCGGCGGCGCGGCGGCGTCGGCGACGTCGTACGCGCCGAGCGCGACGGCAGCGGCGCCACCGGCGATGAACTCGCGGCGGTTCAGATAGAGCGTCTCGTCGGTGACGTCGGACGCCTTGAAGCGCTCGGCCCGTCGGATCAGCATCGTCCCTCTCCCTTTGCCGTCACTATCTCACACGCTCAAGACCCGGCGAATCGGTAGCCCTGCCCGTGCACCGTGAGGATGAAGCGCGGATGCTCGGGATCCGCCTCGAACTTCCGGCGCAGCCGCAGGACGTGCGTGTCGACCGTCCGCGTCGTCGGAAAGCGCTCGTAGCCCCACACCTCGTCGAGCAAGCGCTCCCGGGTAATGACCTCGCCGCGATGGGCGAGCAGGTACAGGAGCAGGTCGAACTCCTTGCGGGTCAGCATCACCTCGTGGCCGGCCTTGAAGACCTGCCGGCCCCGGCTCCGCACGCGCACGTCGTCGAAGGCCAGCTCCTCGCCCTTCTGTCGCGGCCCCGGCCGTCGCAGCACCGCCCGGACGCGCGCCAGGAGCTCGCGCAGCGAGAATGGCTTGGTCAGATAGTCGTCGGCGCCCAGCTCCAGGCCGCGAACGCGGTCGGCTTCCTCACCCCGCGCGGTCAGCATGATGATCGGGACGTCGATACCGCGGGCGCGCAGCGTACGACAGACGTCCCACCCGCTCACCACCGGCATCATGAGATCGAGCACGATGAGATCGGGGGCCTCGCGGGCCGCCACCGCCAGCGCGTCCGCGCCGTTGCCGGCCGTCAGCGTCTGATAGCCCTCGAAGCGCAGGTTGTCCTCGAGGCCGCGGACGATCTCCGGCTCGTCGTCGACGATCAGGATGCGCGGCATGCCCCTAGCGTAGCGCCAGGGTCAGGCCACGTGTCACAATCTCGTCAAATCGTTCGGTCGGGGGCGGTGCTGACCTAGCGAGGAGCTCCAGGGGCGGCATTGAGGTCGATGTGGTACCGCTTGGCAACGGCCTGCCAGTCTCGAGGACGACCCCACTGAATGAGCCTGCCGTTTTCGAAGAGGAACCAG
>WNGG01000786.1_pt1 | contig 37645 bp, 39 predicted proteins | sample 5400661 | NCBI WGS metagenome assembly WNGG01 (sample SAMN13153372, study PRJNA577476) | soil metagenome | isolation source: 100 cm soil or saprolite under Garry oak tree replicate 1 | place: USA:California | collected 2016-06-15
TGTACTTGACATGAGTACAGGCTCACCGCAATTCTGGCAATTCGCCATACCAGCTGGCACTAACTTCCCACAACGGTTACACGTAATCACTTTTGCTCCTCACTTTCGCCAGGCCTCGGCACGGACACAGAGCATCTCTTAAGAGTTTCGCTTCTCACTCATTAAAGTTGGACGGTTGAGGGTGTCCCAAAACTTCCACTGACTTTTCTCCACATTTGGAGCCCCTTGTTGAGCGGGGTTCCAAGGGGCGGCCAAGCCCCTTGGCAGGGGCTTGGGGGTGTCTCCCATCTGCTCTTTTTCTTTTCACGCCGCCTGCGGCGGCAAGAAAAGGGAGAAAAGAAATGCTCTGGGGACACCCCAGACCCCGGCAGAGGGTGTTGCCCTCTGCACTCCCACAAAATGCGGGGAAAGGACAATGCACCTACCCATTATCGCAACAGATATATAATACACTATACAGCGTACAAATCACCCGAAAGTACTACACCACAGGAGACAACAATGCCAGAGCAAACAAGTAAGAACAATCAGCCCCCCAAGGATACCTCTCGCGGACACCCGCCGCGGCAACTTCAGCTCACCCTCCCTCTGCCTCCCAGCATCAACGAACAATATGCCACTGTGGAAGGGCGGCGTGTCAGCTCCCAAGTTGCCCGCCGCTTCAAACAGCAAGTACGGGAAGTACTCCGCTCGCTTGAGCAACAGGGAATATTGACCGATGAACTACGGCATGATTTCCGCCAGGGCTACCTGGCTCTCTTCCTCGACTTCTACTTCACTACACCACTCAAACGCGACCTCGATGGAGGTCTCAAGATTACGCAGGATGCGCTTTGTGAAGGTCTGGGCTTAAATGACAACCGGGTCGTCGATATTCATTTGACTAAACACATCGACCCCCTCCATCCTCGACTTTATGTAGAGCTAGAGGCTCTCCCCGATTGGCAATTTGACCAGGAGTATGTCCTGCTCACCTGACCCCTCTCGGCTTGTTTCCCGCACCGAACCTTCATTAAAATAGAACTGGTAATAGCATCGTTCTGTAACAAAATGTACCACAATTTCTGAAAGGTACTATCATTATGTTCGGACTCGTTCGTACACCCTCATCAGACAAAAGCCCTTTGCGTTCACAGGCAACAAAGAAACCAGGGCAGAAGGGCAGAGAATTACTGATAGGTCTGATTTCTAGCAGCATCATCAGTCTGCTGGCCTATCGACGCCACTCACTCAATCGAAGCGGTACTGCTGGGGCAATCGTCACCGGAACAACTGTCTGTGGCCTGGGAGGGTGGAGGTGGGGCATCACCTTGGTCTTCTTCTTCGTCTCTTCCAGCCTGTTCTCGCACTTCCGAGAACAGGACAAAGTACGTACCGTTGCAGAGAAGTTCAGCAAAGGCTCAGAGCGCGATATCACACAGGTGGCGGCAAACGGCGGTATAGCCACCTTGATGGCTACCGGGTATGGAGTGACACAGTCCGCTCCACTACGCGAGTTATTGGAGGCAGGTTTTACAGGGGCCTTCGCCACTGCCACTGCCGATACCTGGGCCACCGAGTTAGGCGTACTGAGTCCAGTTGCGCCACGTCTGATCACCAATGGAAAGCCTGTTCCTCCTGGCACCTCTGGAGGTATCACACCACTGGGTACTGGTATGGCTACCCTGGGTGCGCTGGCTCTTGGGATGGTCCATTGGATACTGCACCCCTACCGGAAAGCTCATACCACCTTGCCTTTCATTGCACTGGTAAGCGGGTTGGCTGGGAGTCTGTTTGATAGCCTTCTCGGTGCAACAGTGCAGGCGATGTATTATTGCCCCACCTGTGACAAAGAGACTGAGCGGCGCATACATACCTGTGGGACAAGGACGAAGTCATTGCGTGGCATATCCTGGATGAACAATGACGTCGTGAATTTGCTGGCAACGCTTTTTGGAGCACTTATGGCTATAGGAATGACTCGAAAGGACCATCCATGAATTTTCTCTGTCGCGTAATTACGCCAGGTTGGCGACCAGGACGGGCTGCCGTCGCTGGTCTGATAGCTACTATAGTTTATAGTATAGCAATGCAAGGAGATATGGCTCTGACAGGCAATCGCTTCAGCGATGTGCGCTTCATTGAGGGCATATTGGAAGGCAAACCTACCGCACAAAAAAGATTTCCTGCACTCGCCTGGACCATGCATTTACTCAACGGCGTTCTGCTGGCAGAACTCTACGCCGCTATCTTCAAACGTTTTCTGCCGGGGCCAAACTGGCTAAAAGGAGTTCTGTTTGGAGAAATCTTTACTATCGCAGCATGGGGTGTAACTCCGCTCGTTGACAAATATCACCCGATGATTCAGAGCGGCGAACTTCCCAGGCTCGTTAGCTGGACTTCATTCCTGCAAAACCTTGGTCGCCATCTAAGCTTCGGGGTAACGCTCGGACTGCTCTATCGAGACTAGAACTGGATTCATGAAGCATCTCGAATTTTCTACCTGCCCTTGCAGGTAGAAAATTCGAGATGCTTCTTAAAAGATTCAAGCCAACCTATCGGCCCACTTACTAAAGAACGGCAAACGATAATCTGTGCGTAGAAAGGCCATAATCATCAGCCATACCCATAAGAGAGCTCCCGCCCACCACACCATATCGTATATAAACCCCAGGGCAACGCTAACCAATTTAAACAAAATGCCGATCACGAGAATATTCGCGAGAATACCTCCTGTCAGACCTGTCAGCAGACTCAAAACAAACAGTACAAGTGACACTGTTCCGAAAGTAACCAGTGACTGGGCGGCATGCCAGCGGACATTCCGATTTTTTTCAATAAAGAAGAGTATCAAGCCTGATACCCATATAAAGGCATACGCCAGAACTCGTTCCAGGCGCTCATCAAGCCCAAGCGTTGTCGTCCGATGCATCATATTGTTTTGCCTCATCATTTTTCTCCTGCGCGCAGAACTCTCGATACCGTGTCTTTTCTCCTCAACACGTCTACCTGAGTTCTTTGGCTCTTTCATTCGCCTTCCTAACATGAATACGTAGATGTCAGAAACAGGTTGCAATATTGCAAAGTTATAGCGCTTGCAAGAGATACCTATCCTCTGGTATCCTTAGTAATAGAAAATATTTGCGGGATTTTAGAATCCTGTTAGTTCGTACACCATTCTACTAGAGGAGAGGGAGTTCTGATGAATAGTCCTCTACAAAGTACTGATCTCACTGCGGACGAACTGGCTACGTCCCCACAGACAGATGAGGAGATAGAACGCACGGGAGAAGAGGGTCATATCCACCTGCCAAACCCGAGTTTCTGGCCAATTCTTTTGACCGTGGCGCTCGTGCTCGCAGTAGGTGGCTTGATCACCTGGACCAACGGTAACCTTCCCTGGCTCTCTATTATAGCTATCCCTCTGGTGCTCATCGGTATCATAGGTTGGGGCCTGGAAGACCCAATGGCTAAGCCAAAGGAAGAAGCAGCAGAGCGCATAGAAATACCAAAGACCTATGCTGAGGCTGTAGCGGAAGGCAGGCTAACACCATATGCAGAGGCACTGCTACGCGAGGCCCAGGAGGCGGTTGATCGCACCGTTACAATTGCTAACATTCCATGGAGTGCTCACCCAGTCAGTGTAGAGGTTGAGCAAGAGGGCGTTGTCCTGTCACTGTATGGGAAGGTGGAGCTGGAAACGCAAAAGCAGGCTATTGAGGATGCTCTGCTGAAGCTACCAGGCGTGATTGACGTCAAGAATTTCATTGTTGCCGAAGAAGAGATATTGAATGCTGCCAATGCCCGTATCGAGAGCCTGAGGGCTGCTGGCAAGCTTGAGGGAGCCAAGGATCTCGGGGTGCAGGTTGAGAACTACATCGTGAGTCTCTACGGAGAGGTTCCCAACCGTGAGATGAAGTATATGCTAGAGAATGAACTCCTAAGCATCCCGAAGGTCCGTGTGGTTATCAATCACATTGGCCTGAATAAGGACATTCCTGGCAACCTCGGAAAAACCCGCAACAAGGTAGGAAAATAAAGGAAGGCTGTTGCAGAGCTTTAGAAGCCGCGGCATTCTAAAGCTCTGCAACAGCCTTCCTTTTAATATTACTTTTTGCGTAGGAAGGCGGGAATATCGATGACATCGCCGGAAGGTGCATTCCGATTTCCGCGTGGAAGGTCGAGCACCTTCGGGTCTGGGCGACGAATCGGGCGCTGTGTGCGCGGATCAGTAACCGGCCGCTGTGATGGCTGAGCCTCTGGCTCTGGCGCAGGAACTCCCTCGCCTGCACCTGCTGACTCAGCAGGCTCATCCTCCAGCTCCATATTAAACCCATTATCACGTCCACCTGCACCAACAGGCTGCCGCATTGGCTCCTGCTGCATTGGATGCATTGGAGGAGGTGGTGGCGACTGCGGTGACTGCAACGGCCCCGTTGGTCGATTCGCGACATTAGCGGGTGATGGAGTTGCAGGCAACGGGTTATACACAGGCGGGACGCTGCGCTGCGACTGCGATTGTGGCTGGCGCATCGGAGCATTGTTGCTAACCCCACCAACTGGCGACGGCTGATAGTAGGAACTTCGCGGATAGTCTACACGCCCAGACTGCTGGCTAAATTGTGACCCATGTGTAGGATGGGCAATACGTCCATCGAAGCCTGTCGCGATCACTGTGATCTTGATCTTACCCTCAAAGTTCGGATCCTGCACGGCACCAAAGATGATATTCGCCTCTGGATGCGCTGCCCGGCTGATGATATCAGCCGCCTCACTGACCTCAGACAGCGTCAGGTCCAGACCACCAGTAATATTGAACAGCACGCCGCGTGCCCCACTGATGTCGATGTCCAGTAATGGGCTGGCAATCGCCATGTGTGCTGCATCCGTTGCACGAGAATCAGTGGTTGACTCGCCAATTGCCATCAGCGCTGAGCCAGCCGCCGACATGATCGTCTTCACATCGGCAAAATCCAGGTTAATCAGACCAGGGATAGTGATCAGATCACTGATGCCCTGAATACCCTGGCGGAGTACATCGTCTGCCAGGCGAAATGCCTCTGCAAGCGGCATCTTCTTGTCTGCTACCTGCAGAAGGCGATCGTTGGGCACCGTGATCAGTGTATCTACATGCTGCTTCAGGTTAGCGATCCCCTCTTCAGCCGCAAGACGACGCTTGTTGCCCTCGAAGGTGAAGGGCTTTGTGACTACCCCGACGGTTAATGCGCCGACCTCGCGAGCAATCTGTGCCACTATTGGACTGGCACCTGTTCCTGTACCGCCTCCCATACCTGCAGTGATGAAGACCATATCAGAGCCTTTTAGAGCCTCGTAGATCTCCTCTGCATTCTCCTCTGCTGCCTTTGCCCCGACACCAGGATTGCCACCTGCACCGAGGCCACGGGTCAGCTTATCACCGATACGGATACGATGTGGTGCGTCTGTCAGCAGCAGAGCCTGGGCGTCGGTATTGACCGCGATGAACTCAATACCAATCATGTTGACCTGAATCATGCGGTTCACTGCATTGCTGCCTCCGCCTCCAACGCCGATTACTCGGATCTGGGCGAAGCCTTCAACCTGATGCTGTCCCATTGGTACCATATGTTCGTGGCCTCCCTTACTAGCTTCTCAAGAATATAGAACAATTATACACGAGAAGCACTGTCTATGGAAGAAACGCTTGCAACCAGCGACCCAGGCGAGCCAGGATGCTAGCTGGCCAACGTTCCTCCTCCGCCTCCTCATCCACAAGGAGCGCGGTGTGACGCAATCCCCAGAGCAACAGGCCGACCGAGGTCGCATAGGGCGGTCGAGAAATCGAATCGGCAAGGCCATGCAAACCTAGCGGCGAACCGATGCGCGCTGGCAAATCAAGCGTCTGGCCCGCCAGTTCTAAAATCCCGGCTAACTCAGCGGTTCCACCCGTGAGCACTAAGCCGCCTGGCAGTAAGCCATCGTAGCCCGATTTCCTGATCTCCTCATGCACTATCTCAAAAAGCTCTTCTACGCGAGCCTGAATGATTTCAGCAAGCAATTTGCGAGGAACCAGGTCATTGCAGTCGGGCATGAACTGTGCCAGGTCGATCATGTCGTCCTCATCGATAGCCGAAGGGTCGCAGTGACCATAGGTCACTTTGAGCTCTTCCGCCACAGCAGGAGGCAAACGCAGACCGATGGCGATATCGTTCGTAATTAAGTTGCCTCCGATGGGCAACACGACTGTCTGCCAGATAGCTCCGTCAGTGAAGACGGCGATATCCGTGGTGCCAGCCCCAACGTCAACCAGCACGACCCCGATGTCAGTCTCACCATCCGCCAGTACGGCCTCGCTGGAGGCCAGTGGGGCAACTACGAGGTCTTCAATCTCGACATGGGCCTTGTGCACACACTTAATTAAGTTGTGGATTGATGATACCGCGCCCGTGATGATGTGCGTCTCCACTTCGAGGCGGAAACCGGACATGCCAGTAGGATTCTTGATGCCCTCTTGCCCATCGACGACATAGCCGCGTGGAATCACATGGATAACCTCGCGATTCGCAGGGATGGCGATAGCACGAGCAACTTCAATTGCCCGGCTAATGTCGTTCTGCACAATGTCACGGTGGCTGGGAGAGATAGCAACAAACCCCTTGCTGTTCTCTGACGCGACGTAACTGTTAGCTATTCCCACATAAGCTGTGGTTATTTTCTTACCGGAAAGGCGTTCTGCACGATCTAGCGCCGCTGCGATACTCGTGACCGTCTCTTCAATGTTCACGACCACCCCACGGCGCAACCCCTGTGAAGGGCAGGTGCCAACGCCAACAATATTCAGTTTCCCGTCGCGATCCAGTTCGCCAACGAGTACACAGATTTTTGTTGTTCCGACGTCGATACCGACAATCACCCGCTCTTGCACGATACACGCTCCTATTGGGCGGCAAAAGAGACGCACTACGGTTCCATCACTAGGGATGCCCCTACGTTTTCAACGTATAAACCGGGCGAAGGCCAAAGCGTAGATCAATGGTCGCCAGGTGCAGTTGCTGATCTTGCGTGATCGCGAGAATCTGTTGAAGTTCGATTAGCCGATTCTCCAGCGGATTCGCATTGGCCGCATCACCAAGGTAAGCTACCCATCCATCTGAACTCTCGACCACAAAGCCCAGTCGTCCAGATGCACCCGTTATTCTTGTGTATAGTGTACCATCATAATGCAATGTAAACGAGGTTATACCTGTCACTTCTGGCAACCTCGCAAACACCTGTACTGCAAATGCAACGTCTGCTGCATTCAATCGGGTGCCAGGATGGATTGGCTGGCCTACTTGCTTACTTATATCTACGACAGTTTTCAGGTGGTTTATCCCATCTGTCTCGTTCGCAGGAGCCATCACTACCCCTTGTTTATCCACACTATACGTCGCTTGCCTGGTCTGCCAGAGCAAGACTGGAATTCGTTCTACCACCGTCACTGTGACTGAGTTGGGCCACTGCTTCCCCACAGTTGCAGAGGCCACAAGCGGCAACATTTCAACCTGGGCCGCCAGTGCCAGGGCATCAATCAGAAAAATGTTCTGGCCCTGAATACCCATATGCTGAATGCTCTTTACAAGCACGGGGTTATGGGTGCCCTCAATGTTCACCTGTTGTACCTTAAAGTTTGTGCTGGTGAGTGCGAAGTTAACCCCTAGCACTCCGATCACCAGCAAGACGAAAAAACTTATTACCCTCCAAACCAGCCCTTTCGGCCCTATTTTTAGTTTTCCACTACGTCGTGGTATAGGTGAGCGCCTGGGCAAAGGTTGACCACTTGAGGCAAGACCTCCTGTTCGAGCAAGTGTACGCTTCACCAATGGATGTGCCTGCTGTCTTGCAGGACGGCGATGCATTTTCACCCGCGCTCGTCGATCTGCCCATGTGAGCGGCTCGCTGATATGTTCTGGAGTTGTGACAACCCGTCGGCGTGAGTGTGGAACCATACCTGTTCCTGTTCCTCCTCTCGATACGCTCGTCCCCCCTCCCCCATTTGACGGCTCTCGTCTACCGATAGGGTAGGAGGTCGGCAGTGCTGTAGGCCGTGTATAGCTATAAAAAGCTCTTTGCTCTCGCAGTTGTTTCTTTTCTTCGGTCATTGCATCTCCCATTCACCGCGTAATTCGACTTCCAATTCCAGGTCCACACCAAACCGCTCTAAGACTCGGCTGTGGGCCTCTCTAATCAGCTCTACAATATCAGCAGCCTTTGCCACTCCAAGGTTCACAATAAAGTTGGCGTGTCGCTCAGAGATCTGCGCTTTCCCATGTCTCGTTCCCTTCAACCCTGCCTGGTCAATCAGGCGACCTGCAAAATCACCAGGCGGGTTCTTGAAAATCGAGCCTGCGCTTTGCTGCGGCGGCTGCGTCTGCTTCCGATGTTGCTTATATTGTTCAATCAGTGCGCGTAACCTCTGTGGGTCCTCACGATGGAGACGCACACCCAACTGCATAATCATTTCTACAGGTTCGATCAATCCATGTGCTGGAGCTACTGGATAACCTTGCTCGTTAAAGCGAACGCGACGTTGTGCGCGAAAACGGCTATGCCGGTAGCCCAGGTCAAGTTCATCATGCATGTAGCGCCGCACCATCGGCACTGAGGAGTATTCGTCAGAACTACTGCGGGCATCCAGGACTTCGATCCATTCCAGGACCTGCCCAAGATCGCTATTGTGCGCCCCTGCATTAGAGATGACTCCACCACCAAGCGTACCTGGTATGCCAGGCCCAAATTCCAGTCCCCCCCAACCAGGAGGAGCCAGGTCATTCAGCAACTTCGGCCAGCTTAGCCCTGCGCCTGCTACCAGTGTCGCTGTCCCATCACCATGATCTTCAATGCTGTAGCTGCTCATTGTGTTACGTACCACAATGCCTCGTACACCAGCATCGGCAAACAGTACGTTTGTGCCGTTCCCAACGATCAGCAAGTGGAAGCGCTGATCAGCACACATCCGTACCAGGTCAACAAGCTCTTGTGGCGACTCAACTGAAACCCATATATCGGCAGAGCCACCAACGCCAAAGGTACAATGACGAGCAAGTGACTCATTCCGACGCACCCGCTCTCGAAAGTGCGGTTGCAGTTGAGTATAGACAGTATCAACATCGAACGTCATAAGTGATCCTTCGTAGGGGCCCGATTTATCGCGCCCTCTGCAATAACATGTCAGTGACAGTGTAAATGTTCCCAGCTCCCATAATTAACGCCAGGTCACCAGAACGTAGTATCGTGCGCAGCAATTCCGCTGTTGCTGATACATCTCCGCCATACAGAACCTGCAGTCCTTTTTGTAAGACCTCTGGACGTTTCTTCATGGCCTCCACAAGCTCACGCGAAGAGATCAGGCCAGTATCGCGTTCGCGCGCCGGAAAAATATCGGCAATGATAGCAACATCCGCCGCATCAAAGGCCGTCAAAAACTGCTCAAAAAAGGTTTTTGTCCGACTGAACATATGCGGTTGGTAGACTGCAATCAGTCGTCGCTGTGGATAGTGCCTGCGTGCAGCTTCCAACGTTGCTGCTATCGCCGTTGGATGATGCGCATAATCATCGACCAGCACTACATCTAACATCTGATCATCGATCTTCAGCGGCTCCAGGTTACGAATTTCAAAGCGTCGTCGAATGCCGCCAAAGCCTTCGAGCGTCTTCACTATTGTGTCAGCATCGATTCCCACAGCATGAGCGGCTGTAAGCGCCGCCAGGGCGTTCTGGATATTATGCACTCCTGGCAACTGCAAATGAACTACTCGATCCGCCAGAAAAGTGCCATCCGGCTCTGAATGAACACGGAAGCTCGTTTCACCATCCAGCTTCACATCGTAAGCCCGAAAACTCATATCCTTATGTAGGGTATACGCCACGTTTATATCTTTTTTGGGTAACGCTAATCCTTCCACCGCATACGTCACGATTTTCCCCGACCAGTTCCCAAGCCGCTCACAAAGTTCCAGACAACCTGGACTGTCAGAATTTACAATCAGTGTCGGCTGCAGAGGCCAGTTCCCATGCATATCCATGCCACGAATAAAGTGTTCAAAAGCTCCTAAAAAGGCTGGGTAGTCAGCAAAGAACTCTGGATGCTCAAACTCAATTGAAGTCACTACTGCCAGGCGTGGATGGTAGTGCCAAAAATTATGGTTGAACTCATCCGCTTCATTCACGAAGTACTCACTCTTGCCCAGGCGATAGTTGACACCAAAGCGCGGCACAACCGCCCCAATCTCACAGGTCGGGTCCAGTCCTGCATCGACCAGCATCAATGAGAGCAACGCAGTCGTTGTTCCCTTGCCATGAACACCGCTCACCGACAGAATACACTTTCCCTCCATCAGCTCACCCAACAGTTCCTGCCATGTGATGACCGGGATCCCTCGCTCATATGCTGCAACCAGTTCCGGGTTCTGTGGATTGAGAGCAGTAACCGCAGGGCTGATCACTACGGCATCAACACCTGCCAGGTGCTCTGCGCTATGACCAATCTGCACAGAGATTCCAGCATGCTCCAATGCCTTCGTGGTAGCCGAGGCATGCTGATCACAGCCTGTCACGATATTCCCCGCCGCCAGGGCCATCTGCGCCACTGCCGAGATACCTTGACCCCCTATACCCATAAAATGTAACCGCGCATTTGTGCGAGACTGCCAGTGCTTCAAGTTTTCGGACCTTTTGCTATTTTTATAACTTCTGCCGCGATCTCTTGCGTTGCCTGGGGCTTTGCGAGAGCGCGCGCCGCTTCTGCCATAGATGTTAAAAGCGTAGAAGATGTAAGAATAGAGATTACACGCTCTACGAGTATTTGCGGTTTCAGATCTTCATCACGAATGACCTCAGCCGCATTTCTACGATGAAACATTTCCGCATTTGCCTCCTGGGGCGAACTCCCAATTGCTGGAGGTAGTGGTACCAGGATACTCGGTTTGCCCAACAGCGCCAGTTCGCTCAGGGTCGATGCTCCTGAGCGACAGAGCACCAGGTCTGATGCCTGTAATGCTGCTGGCATCTCTGCATCCATATAGGGTACCAATCGATAACGTTGCTTCACCTCCTCATTCAAGTCTGCCATGATGCGCTCAGCTAACTCGCGCGTCTCGTCAAAAAGTCCCTTGCCACTGATCTGTAACACCTGGCAATGTGGAAGCAGGTCTGGTAGCGCATGGCATACCACCTGGTTCAAATGCCTTGCTCCCTGACTCCCACCCGTCACCAGCAGCAACGGCACCTCTATGGAAGGCCGATTTATCGTACCCTCCCAATTTATTGCGCCCCCTAATATACTCCGTGCCTGCTGTGGCGAAACCTCCCGCATATCTAGCATCGCCTGCCGCATCGGATTGCCCAACTGTAACGTCTTGCGTGCCGGAAAGTAAGCCAGCGAGTCTGCAAAAGCCACAGAGATGCGTGTTGCCAACGGTGCAATCAGCCTGTTTGATAGGTTAGCTGGTACATCCTGCTGGTGCATCAACAGCGGCACACCATTGAGCCGTGCCGCCAGGCCCGCCGGAACTGCCACATATCCGCCACTGGTAAAGGCCGCGTGTGGTCGAAACTTCCGCACGATGCCGACTGCCTGGGCCATTCCCACTGGCACACGAGCTACACCCGTGATTGTTCGCCACGAGACGTAGCGTCGTAGCTTCCCGGCCTTGACGATGGCTATAGGAAAACCAGCCTTCGGAGCTAACTCGTTCTCCAGGCCATCGTCACTGCCGAGATATAAAATCTCTGCCTGATACTCTTTCTGTAACTGCGTGGCAACTGCCAGGGCCGGATAGATATGCCCTCCAGAGCCTCCACCTGATACAAGTACCCGCATACGTGTCCTACATTTTCTTTTGTAGACGCATTTCTACGCTGCGTCGTGAGAGCGCTGGTATCTCTGGTTCCTGAATATAGCGCGAGATGTTGAGCAGTACGCCCACGCCTGCAAGTGAGACAACGAGCGATGAGCCACCAAAGCTGATGAACGGGAGCGGCACTCCTGTATAAGGAATGGTGCCCGTACTCGCTCCTATATTGATTATCGCCTGCAACACCAGCCAGGTAGTGATGCCAGTTGCTAACAGTGCGCCATAAAGGTCTTGCGAACGCCTTGCCAGTCGAAATCCGCGAAATGCTAAGCACAAAAACAACAGAACCACGATGGCACAGCCGATAAACCCCAACTCCTCACCCAGAATAGCAAAGATCGAATCCGTATATGGCAAGGGCAGATAGCCTGTCTTCTGACGACTAGCCCCCAGTCCCAAACCAAACCATCCACCTGAACCCAATGCCAGTAACGACTGGTAGAGTTGCAAATTGATGTCCGTAATGTGCTTAAACGGATTCAGAAAACCTGTCAGGCGATAGTAGCGATAGCCCTTGAACGCCTGAGTCAGGAAAATCAGTCCGCCGCAGCCCATTGCGAGCAAAAACTGCACCATGTTGGCACCTGCTGTAAAGAACATGACGGCGGCAAATCCGGCAATGATAATCGCCGTGCCCATGTCGTTCTCCAACAGCACCAGTCCCAGGACGATGCCTACTAAAATGACAAACGGTGCCAGGCCGTAAAGAAATGTGCCAACCTTGTTTCCTTTCCGGGCCAGCCAATCCGCAATATACAGTGCCAGTACCAGTTTGGTCAGCTCGCTTGGCTGGAACGAGAAGAAGGTGCCGAAAGCCAGCCAGCGCGAGGCACCATAAGCAGTCACACCCCATTTCAGTACGATCACCAGTAACGGCAGTATGAGCACCATACCAGCCAGCGAGAAACGCCGCCATTGGCGATAGTCCACGCGCATCGTCACGACCATCGCTACCAGGCCCAGTGCTACCCACATCAGCTCCCGCTGGAAGTAGTACGAAGCATCACCGTAATAGCGGGCAGCAATATATGAGCTTGCGCTGTAAATCATCACCAGTCCGATGCAGAGCAACGTCAGGACGATTATCAAGAGCCACGAGTCGATCTTCCCTGCTACACGCGGCAACTGCATCTCCAACTCGGTGAGCCTTTTCTGCTCCTCCTCACTCATCACCTGCAGCGAGGCATCCTGCTGCTCAGGCTCCCACAGGGCTTTCAAGCGCCAACCCGCTGTTATGCCTGTATGCTGACGTTGCGCTGGTCGATTGGTATAAGACGGCAGGCTTTTGCGCGGTATCGCAGGACGAACGACGATCTCCTCTGCTTTGAGAGACCGCGAGCGGCCTGTTCCGCCTGCGACCCTTCGCTGCCAGGGCCCTGGCTCCCTGCTCCCTCTCTTTGCCTTTCGCTCCTTTTCCGCAGACTCCAGAGCGGGAGAACGCATATAGGGAGGTGAGCCTGGTGCTAGCTCGCTTCGCCCTGAGCGCCCGGTCCCTACAGCTTTATTCTCTTGTCTACGGATATCCTGCGGCATGGCTTCTTGTGTTCTTTCACCTTTAATAATTCACCGTGTTGCATGTTGCCGTTGACAGGGCGCAATAAATTGGGCCCCTACAATTCTTGCTCCTCCCGCATGACCTGTAATGCCTGCTCTACGTCTTTCTCACTGAGTCGCACCTGTTTGGCCTGTATCTGGGCCTGCTGAAGGTCAATTACTTTGATACCTTCTACGTGAAGCAACTCGCTCCAGGGATCATCAGGTAGGGGTACCGCCTGTGCTTCGCTTTCTGGGTGCTCTGCTTCAGCAGGGAGGGCACCCAATAGCTCACGCCAGATGGGACTCAGCTCTTGCAGAGTTTTGTCCTGTTGTTTCGTGCTCTCCTCATTTTCCGGTGATGTCATGATTCCGACCTACCTTTTATTCGCTTTAAGAATCCTGCACTATGGTCTGTCTGGTGGAACGTGATAGTACCACATTAATTGTTGGGCGATGGCTTTCCACAGGGGAGCCGCCGCAGTGCCGCCATAGATGGTGGCTTGTGGTCGATCGATCTTGACCAGGATTACAAACTGCGGATTCGATGCGGGAAGAAATCCTGCAACCGAAGCCTCGGTCTGGTCAACCGCAAAACCCTGGGTTGTTGCTGTACCAGTTTTTGCAGCAACTGTGTAGCCAGGAACCAGGGCACTTTGAGCCGATCCATCAATAGCTACCTGCACGAGCATCCCTGTCAACACCTGGGCCGTCCTGGCACTGATTACCCGCCGCACGACCTGGGGCTGTAGTGTGACGGTGTGCCCGTTATCGTTTATGTTAGTGACGAGGTAGGGACGCATCATCACACCACCATTGGCGATAGTCTCATAGGCCAGTGCCACTTGAAGTGGTGTAGCCAGAATACTCTGTCCAAAAGCCTGGCGAGTCAGGTCACTCGATGTCCAATCCTGTGAGCCCGGTGAGCGATAAAATCCGGCCGCCTCTGGACTATCAACATCTGTGGGTTCCCCAAAGCCAAAACTCTTCAGGTACGGATAATAGCGGTCTGGTCCCAGAACTTTGTATGCCACATAGGCCGCCCCAACATTTGCAGAGTGCTCAAGCACCTGGGTCATTGTCTCGATGCCATAAGCACGTCCGTTCCAGTTCCACACGATTGGTGCATCGCCTAGCTTGATATATCCCGGATCATAGAGCGTTGTACCCGGCGTAATCAGCCCTTGATCGAGCGCTGCCGCCATGGTGACAGCTTTCATCGTCGAACCAGGCTCATAGGCACAGTACAGTGCGGGATTCAGGAAAACTCCTTCACTACCCAGGCAACCTTTCTCGTTTGCAAAATCGCCATAATGGTTGGGATCGAAGGTAGGCTCCCCGGCCATTGCCACGACCGCACCTGTATGGGCATTGAGAACGATGACTGTTCCTCCCTGAGCCTTTAAGTTCTTCACTGTATCAGCCAGGCCAGTCTGCACCATGTATTGAATAGTGCTATTGATAGTCAGTGTCAGGTTTGCCCCATCCACCGCAGGCTGCTGAGCATTGACTCCTACAACGAGGGGATTCCCGCTCAGGTCGGTCTCTGCCGAGAAGCTCCCTGGCTTTCCTGCCAGCAACTCATTGTACTGACCCTCAATACCATAGACACCATGAGCATTGTTCTCATCCTCACTTACATACCCTAATACCTGCGCTGCCAGGTTGTTCCCTGGATAGATTCGCCATGTTCGCGGCTCCAGAAAGATATCCGGTTGCCCCAACTTCTGCAGTTCCCCTCTTTCTACGCTTTGTGCAAGTTGTTCACTCTGCTGAGGCTCGATGCGAACTGCAACGCGCACCGTCGGCCAGTGGTGGTCAATCCCGGCAAGCAACCGGTCGATGCGAACTGTTGGGACTACCTGGCGCAACGTGTTGATTAACAACTTCAGGTCGCCCTCAAAGTTGTCAGAATGATCGATGCCAAACTGAATTGGCTCAAAGTAGAGATCATCCCGCACAATATTTGTCGCGAGAATATGTCCCTCTATATCATAGATGATGCCACGCGGCGCATTCACTATTTGGTTTTGAAGGTGCTCATTGTTCGCCAGTTTTGCTAACTGGTATCCACTCTGTGACTGAAGCACTTGCCAGTAAAACAGGCGGCCCAGGAGTACCGCTATACCGATAATAACCAGCAAGAAGATGAGCATTTGTCTGCTACGTGCACGTCGCATTTCTAAGCTCATGTCATCTCCTTCTACGGTTCGATATCCTGGTTATGTTTCGGAATTGGTCTCAGATGCCGTACTACCACTACCTGGACGGCCTTTGGATCGGCAGGAACGAGGCCCAGGGATTTTGCTTTCGCTGCAATATAAGCCGGTGACTGCTCCTGGGCGATGGTGTAGACCAAATCTTGATTCTGGCGCTGCAGGTCGGCCTGTTGTGTACGTGTATCCTGAAGCCTCTGGTTAGCAGCGACGGCCTGCCCCAGCTGAGTCAGATACAGAATAGCCATCAAGCCCATCAGGAGCACGCTGCTGAGACTCAGTGCAACAGGTCCCATGCGAAAAAAGAATGGGTGGAGTTGTCGGCGTTGCTTGGCCGCCAGAATAGGTTGTGGTGATCCAGACCGATCTCTTGGGCGAAACATTTACGGCGTACCCTTATAGAGTAGGGGCGAAAGACGCCCAATGGATGACGCACTACGAGCCAATGATTGTTTCGGCGGCCCGCAGCTTGGCACTGCGAGCGCGTGGATTAGTCATAATCTCCTGGGCAGTAGGTGTGATCGGTTTAGGAGTCAACAGGCGTAGACTTGCCTTGTGACCACACACACATACAGGTACGTGAGGTGGGCAGAGACAATCCGTTGCCTCACGTCGCATAAACTCTTTGACCAGGCGATCCTCTAATGAATGAAATGAGATAATGACCATTCTTCCGCCTTCCCCTCCCTGCTTCAATACCTCGAGTATCTGAGGAAGTGCTGCTTCCAGACGCTCTAGTTCGTGATTGACAGCAATACGCAAAGCCTGAAAGGTGCGCGTCGCTGGATGGATCGTCCCTCGTTTGTAAGGTACTCCGGCAGCAGCTAATGCTGCCAGTTGCGCTGTGCGCGTAATCGGGCTTCGTGCCCGCTCCTGTACGATGCGTCGTGCAATTTGGCGAGCGCGTCTCTCATCAGCATAACGCCAGAGGATATCTGCAAGTTCCTGTTCACTGGCGCTATTCACCAGGTCAGCAGCCGTCACTGGTTGTGACTGATCGAGTCGCATATCCAGTGGACTATCCGCGCTGAACGAGAAGCCGCGCTCTGGATCATCCATCTGATCTGATGAAAACCCAAGGTCAAGTAAAACACCCTGTATAGATACAAAACTGGCCTCGTGCACAATACGGGCCAGTTCGGCGAAATTCCCATGTACCAGCACCAACCGCCCATCGCTCACCCACCGGGAGAGACGTTCGCGCACCCTTGCTAGTGCCTGGATATCTGCGTCGATTCCCAGCACTCTACCATCAGGAGCAGATTGCTCAAGAATGGCTTCAGTGTGGCCGCCTCCACCTACCGTACCGTCTATATAATTCCCACCAGGTTCTGGCTGAAGAAACTTCAGCACTTCGGATAACATTACCGACACATGCTGTGTCTGCATATATTTTTTAGAAGGGAATTTTATTTCCCTCCGCCTCAAGTTTCGCCTGATATTCCTGCCAGATGCCGCGACCCCAGATCTCAAAGTGATCGCGCACACCTACCACGGTAACGTCATTTTCCAGTCTGGCATAGGACCGCAACTTGGCCGGAATAATCATCCGTCCCTGTCCATCCAGCTCTACCTCGCTGGCACTCGGATAGATCAGCCGTTCAAAGTCGCGTATTTCATCATTTGTTTTCCCGGCGACAAGCTCCGCAGATTTCTCCTCCCAGCGCTCCATGGTACAGACCGCTAAACAGGTTCCCATACCTTTGCTGATTACCGCACCATGATCCAATTGTCCCCGAAACCTTGCAGGAACGGCTATACGTCCTTTAGAATCAATAGTATGTTCGTATTCGCCAAGAAACATAATTTAACTTTCAGCAAGCAAACGATATACCACTTTCCTCCACTTTTCACCACTTCCCTCCCATTATACACTAATTTAAGGTGTGAGAAAAGGGCTTAGTACCATCCAAAAAACCCTTGTGTAAGTGGATAACTTGTGGATAACTTCCCTGGAGGAGAGGACTGACGAAGATGAGATGAGGCGGCGAGGGGGAAGAGACGGGAGGATAGAGATTCATCAACTTCTAATCAATTTTAGGTATTAGCTAATCTGATATCTTTTAGTACAAATATTCTAGTTATTTTTGTGAAGGTCACTAATACCACCTGGTCGTTCAATGCGGATGATGTAGCAGGGGCAGGCTTAAAATTTGACACACCCCCAACCTACACCATACAATCAACACAGAACGGCTTGTATAGTAATCAACGACAACGACAAGGATAATCCCTTCATGCAAAAATCTCCACCGCTCCAACCTCGACGGCAGGATGAACCACTTCCAGAAGCTCGCGAGGTTGCACTCGGTATCTGGAAAATCACACTCCCTATACCTTTTCCCTTGAAGACAGTCAATGTCCATGCACTCGTAGGCAAGGATGGCTGGGCGCTGATAGATGCTGGCATGGGCATGCCCGACTCCCGCACTGCCTTCACAGCAGGACTAGAACGTGCAGGCTTGAGCATCGAGACCCTGCGTACCATTGTCCTCACACATCATCACCCGGACCATATTGGACTTTCTGCTGAGCTACAGGAACAGAGTGGCGCAGCGGTCTACATGCACCCGATTGATGAAGCCAGTCTACAGGTCATCTGGTCGGGGACAATGCCCGACAAATTTCGACGTGTCTCAAAGTTCCTTATGCGGCATGGACTCCCTCCTACTGAGCTCTGGTTTTCACAAGTAGACCCGGAGGTCATGCGCACGATCATTCGTGTTCCTCCGCACGAGGCAATCACACCGGTTGAGGATGGAGAATACATTGACCTGGTTGGTGAGCGTTACCAGGTAATCTGGACGCCAGGACATACGGACGGACATATCTGTCTCTTCCGCGAGCGAGACGGCGTCTTTCTCGCCGCCGACCACGTACTGCCACGGATTACACCAAATATTGGCCTCTACTCGCAATATGACCGTCCGAATCCCTTAGGTGACTACCTGCAGTCGCTGGCAAAGGTTGCAACATTACCCGCCAGTATTGTCCTGCCTGGACATGGTGACCCCTTCTCTGACCTGGCCGGACGCACCAGCGAGATTATCCGGCATCACGAGGAGCGTGAGATGGAGCTACTGGCTCTGCTGGACGAGCGACCCCAGCATGCTTATCAGCTTGCCGAGCAACTCTTCGGACATCGCCTGAAAAACAATGAGGCACGTCGTATGGCTCTCGCAGAGACGCTTTCGCACCTGGAATACATGCGCATCGGTGGAAAAGTCGAGCAGTACAGTACCACAGATGGATTGATTTTATATGCAGTGGCATAAGAAATAGTACATTTTACCTATCACTATACTGAGCAATTATTGGTTTAGAGCCGCCTGAGAAGCCAATTTTTCACTTGTTTGATAGCTCTAAATTGGCTTCTCAGGCGGCTCTAATGTATGAGGCTAGTCCTGGAGCATCATCAGACCCTTGTATTTCTCAAAATCGCATGCTATACTCCTAAAGGCAGTGAGGTTGTGATGTGAATGCCGCTCTACAGGCCCAACAGCCCAACAGTAACGAATATTGGGCATGAAAAGCGAGCAATGTACGTATAGTAACCGTCATGTTGTAAGGAGGATTGTAAATCCATGGCTACAAAACCTGGTTCGTCAAAGGCAGGACCATCCAAGGCAGCAACATCCAAGGCTGAGGCAGCAAAGACAGCATCTGCAAAGTCTGAAAAGGGCACCATTGGTCGGCAGGAGCTTTCACGCCGCATCGCTCAGGAGGCAAAGGTCTCCCAGAAGCAAGCCGCTGAGGTGTTGGAAGTTACCCTGAAAACCATTCGCGAGGCTCTCCAGGGTGGCGACGAAGTACGCCTGGTTGGTTTTGGCTCTTTCAAGGTCCGCCAGAGCGCTGCTCGCAAGGGGGTCAATCCACGCGACCGCAAACCCATCGAAGTCCCCGCAAAAGAGCGAGTACGCTTCTTCCCCGGCAAGGAACTCGCGGAAGCTGTTCTCAAGAAATAACGTAAGGCTGGGTAGGGGCGACCCTCACTCTCTCCGGGGGAAGAGGTAATAGTCGCCCTCTACCACTTGCGGGCATCCATTTCGTAGTGCGTTATGCCTCACTGCCATAAGCGTATTTGCCAGTTGACCTGGTACCAGGTGTCTGGCATCAAAAACCTGGTACCAGGACCCTGGCACCCACAAGGGGTGTCACTACTATGCCCCAGCCCCACGGGCTGTTCGTCCATAGTAGTGGCACCCCTTGTGGGTGCCAGGGTTTTACTGCTCTGCCTTGGGTGCCAGGCTGTTACTGCTCTGCCTTTGATGCTACCCTCTCCTCTTCCAGACCTTCTACAACAGTCAGGTACTATGCATCTCACCTCTCTTGCGGTACAATAAAGTTACAAAATCACAAAAACATCACACAAAGTAGTGGAGATAGAAACACAGCCTCACCACATACATCGTCGTATGGTCAGACAGGCGAACACTGGTATTATCCGCTAGCATCCAGGATCATGGAAAAAGAGGAGAGGGCTTATGGCAATCAGCAATGCAACACTGGCAGGGCTAACCCGGACACAACTGCTGGAAATGCACTACAAAATGGCGCTCATACGCCGCTTTGAGGAGAAGAGTGCCGAAGAATACACTCGTGGGAAAATAGGTGGCTTTATGCACCTGTATATTGGTCAGGAGGCTGTAGGCGTAGGTAGTCTCACTGCACTACATCCCAGTGACAAAATTCTGAGTAGTTATCGAGAACACGGACACGCTCTGGTGAAAGGCATGGACCCCCGTGAAGTGATGGCCGAACTTTTCGGCAAGAGCACTGGATGTAGCAAAGGGAAAGGTGGCTCCATGCACATGTGGAGCAATGAATTGGGTATCTTCGGAGGCAATGCAATTGTTGCCGCACAAATGCCTATTGCCGCAGGAGTAGCCTTTGCAGCACAATATCAGGGGCAAGATACCGTCACTGCCTGCTTTTTCGGTGATGGTGCCGTTGACGAAGGAGCCTTCCACGAAGCTCTGAACCTTGCGTCTATCTGGAAGCTCCCTGTTGTCTATATCTGCGAAAATAACCAGTATTCGATGGGCATGGCCGTCGGGAAGGCGTGGGCCGTCGATAGTTTGATGCCTCGTGCGGCTGCCTATAATATGCCGGGTGAGCAGCTCGATGGCATGGATGTGATCGCTGTCTACGAAGCAGTGAAACGGGCTGCCGAGCATGCACGCGAAGGCAATGGCCCAACTTTGCTGGAGATCAAGACGTATCGCTTCCGTGGACACTCCATGGCCGACCCTGCCTACTATCGCACACGCGAGGAAGAGCAGCAGTGGCGTACCACACGCGACCCCATCGGCATTTTTGAAAAGAAATTGCTGGACAATGGAATAGCCACTCAGGCTGAATTTGACGCGAACGACGCCAAAGCGACCGAGGTAGCCGAAGATGCCGCCGAATTTGCCGAGAATAGTCCTGATCCTGCACCGGAAGAACTCCACACCGATGTCATGGCTGATAACTCCACGGCGCTCAGCTACCGCTACGAGAGGAAAAAGTAGAATATGCGTGTGATTACCTATCGTGAAGCGCTGCGCGAGGCAATCCGTGAAGAGATGCAACGCGACGAGCGCGTCTTCATTCTGGGCGAAGATATTGCTGGCTATGGTGGCACCTACGCGGTCACCAGGGGGCTCTTTGAAGAATTTGGTGAGAAGCGCGTCCGCGACACTCCCTTAGCGGAAGAAGTCATCACTGGTGCAGCTATGGGTGCTGCGCTTGGCGGTCTGCGCCCGATCCTCGAACTGATGACTATCAATTTCAGTCTGCTTGCCAGTGATATGCTCATCAACAACGCTGCCAAGTTCCGTTACATGTTCGGTGGACAACCAGAAATACCTATGGTTGTGCGCATGCCTGGTGGTGGTGGTGCGCAACGTGGCGCACAGCACTCCCAGATGCTTGAGACCATGTATGCCCACGTCCCCGGCCTCAAAGTCGTTATGCCTGCTACCCCCTATGATGCCAAAGGCATGCTCAAATCTGCGGTCCGCGACCCTGACCCCGTCCTTTTCATTGAGCATGAGCTGCTCTACAATATCAAGGGCGAAGTGCCCGACGAGGGTGAGGAATATACCGTCCCACTCAATCGTGGCGAGGTGAAACTTGAGGGTCGCCATGTCAGCATTATCACCTTCTCGCGTATGCTGCATGTCTCTTTGCAGGCAGCTGAAGACCTTGCGAAACAGGGCATTGAGGCAGAGGTAATTGACTTAAGGAGCATCCGCCCCATTGATATCGATCTGCTTGTTGACTCTGTGAAGAAGACCAATCGGGTTGTGATTGCTGAAGAAGGCTGGAAATATTACGGCACAGGCCAGGGATTGGCAGCGCTGATCTACGAATTTGCCTTCGACTACATGGATGCGCCTATTCAGCATGTTACAGGCGCCGACATCCCCATGCCATACTCAAAAGTGCTGGAACGTGCTGCACTTCCCAGGAAGGATGATGTGGTCAATGCTGTGAAGGCAATTGTGCCCACAGCCCTGGTTCAAAGATGATAAATCTTAAAATTTTATTCGGGTATACCCAATGTAGGGGCGCAATGATGAATTTTACCGACCAAGATCGGCAATGTGTTGTCACCCTGAGCGCAGCGAAGGGTCTATCGCGATGGGCAGACAGATGCGAAGCTCGCGCTCAGCATGACAGGACCGGTTTTGATTGGGAAAACTCATAATTGCGCCCAAGGGGCTGGGTGGGGCATCGGCCCGAACGCCCCCGCCGCACCCCATTGGGCGCAATTCATTGCGTCCCTGCATTGCTGATTCATTCCACGGAGTACAATTATGAAAACGGTAGAAATGCCCAAGATGGGCGACACAATGGAAGAAGGGAAGATTCTCCGCTGGATCAAAAAAGAGGGCGACCAGGTAAAAAAAGGTGAGTCGCTTGCGGAGGTCGAGACAGAGAAGGTCAACATCGAGATAGAAGCGTTTGCCAATGGCGTCCTGCGCAAAATACTTGTTCCCGAAGGGCAATCGGCTCCTGTTGGTGCAGGCATCGCCTTGATCGGCACACCCGACGAGCCTTTGCCTGAAGATATCAGCAGCGGCAAGGAAGCTACGAAAGCACCTGCAGCCGTAACAGATGCAGAGAAAAGGCAGCCTGTAGAGGCCGGATACCCCCAACGGGAGGCACAGGCGACACTCACCACACCCCCCCAGGCTCCCGCAGGCGGACGAATTTTCATTTCGCCGATTGCACGTCGCATAGCAGAAGAGCACCAGCTTGACTACACCCGGATTGCCGGGACAGGACCAAACGGGCGCATTATCAAGATGGATGTTGAGGCCGCTCTCGCTGAACAAAAAGTGCCCGTCACTGCTATACCCGCTGTACCAGCTGCGCCTGCACGACCTACTGAGGTTGCTGCCGAACCTGTAACCGTGCCTCCTCCTGTGGGCATAGAAACAGGTGAGGTCATCGAAATCCCGCTCACCTCGATGAGGCGTACCATCGCTAAACGCCTGAGCCAGAGCATGCAGACAGCTCCGCACTTCTACGTCACCAGTGTCATCGACATGGGCAAAGCTGCTGCCTTACGCAAGCAGATCAATGAATACGCCGCTCACGATCCTGCGCCGGTCAAGGTCAGCTTCAATGACCTCATCGTCAAAGCGGTAGCACGAGCCTTAGTACGTATGCCGCAGGTAAACGTCTCGTTTGCAGAGGATAAACTCTTACAAAAGAAACAGATAAATATCGGTGTAGCTGTGGCACTTGAACAGGGCTTGATCGTTCCTGTGCTGAGGAATGCGGACCAGCGCGGTATTCTCGATATCGCTCGTGAGACACAACGCCTGGCGGAGGCAGCACGCACCAACAAGCTCCGTCCTGAAGATTTCAGCGGTGGCACTTTCACCGTAAGCAACCTCGGCATGTTTGACGTGGATAGCTTTACCGCCGTCATCAACCCGCCGGAGTCGGCTATTCTAGCTGTTGGCTCGATCACGCCCACGCCTGTAGTAGTTGATGGTCAGGTAGTTGTGCGCGACCGCATGAAAGTGACGCTCTCCAGTGATCACCGGGCGATTGATGGAGCCACAGCTGCACGCTTCTTGCAGGAGGTCAAACGCCTGCTGGAAGAGCCGATGGGTCTGCTGTTATGAATTAGGAGGGCCAAATCTTTATGTCAACACGCACAATCAACGGTGTCGTTCTGGCACTGATCCAGGGGGACATTACAAAGGTGCAGGCGGATGCTATTGCGAATGCAGCCAACTCAGCACTAGCAGGCGGTGGAGGCGTCGATGGTGCCATCCACCGTGCTGGTGGGCCAACTATCATGGAGGAGTGCCGTAAAATTGGAGGCTGCCCTACAGGAAGTGCGGTAGCAACGACAGCAGGAAGACTTCCGGCAAAATACGTCTTCCACGCCGTCGGCCCAATCTACGGCTACCACGACGGCGAAGAAGCCCGCCTATTAGCAAGCGCCTATCAAACATGCCTGAACCTGGCAGAACAGTACAAGCTGGAGAGCATCGCCTTCCCCTCCCTCAGCACCGGCGTCTACGGCTATCCTCTGGAAGAGGCAGCCCCAATTGCCCTAGGCACTATTATTGAGCATATCAAGAAACCAACGAGTCTAAAGCAGGTGACAATGGTGCTGTTTGGCGAGAGGGCATATAAGGCGTTCGAGGAGGCGCTGGCTAGACAACTACCTTAGTAGAACTATGTTTTGTCAGGCTGACATTCCACACACTACTATTGTGCATCGCAATGACTGCTCGTTTGTTGTATTTGTTGTATTTTTCGCGTATACTCCCTGATGGATACTCCGATTACTGCACATCTCATCGTGTTTCTGTTGACCTACGTATCTCAGCTTTCGCGTCACCCTTTCTACCAGCAAGGAAGCAATAACCACACAGGAGGCGAACATCATGGCACTGTACCTGGTTCAAGCTGCTTACACCACTGAAGCGATTGCAACGATGGCGAAAAACCCACAAGACCGCAGCGTAGCCGTGAGGGAACTGCTGCAGAAGCTGGGAGGCCGGTTAGTCGGCTTCTACTTCTGTTTTGGTGAGTACGATGTCGTTGCGCTCTTTGAAGCGCCCGATGACAGCACTGCCACAGCAGGAGCGATGGCAGTAATTAGCGCAGGGCACCTCAAAGCGTATAAGACGACCAAGTTGTTCACCGTCGAGGAGACGATGGAGGCCATGCGCAAGGCTGGCAGTGTCACGTTCCAGGCACCATCCAAAGGGTAGAGCAGGTTGCTCTCTCAGCAGATGAACAGTCCTCTCCTTTGCAAAACACGAGGGGGTGTGGGTATCCCCGCAAGATGTGCGCTTCGCTCTCGCTCCCTCTGTTCTCGTGTCTGTCCAGGAAGAAAGGAGGCATACAAGCAACTCAAAGAGTATACCACTCAGGTCACATCGTCTTTCGCGTTTCGTGCAGACCTACTCCATCCGAGCAAGGAAGTAACACACACAAAGGAGTATGTACTATGTCAACCGAAGACAACAAGGCGCTCATTCAGCGTATTTGGGAAGTTTGGAACCAGGGGAACCTGGACGCATTAGACAAGTTCATTTTCGACGCCGCCAACTACATCGAAGATGGACAGGCAGTCGACTTCGAGAACTGGAAACGGGAAAGAGCCAGCTTCCGCGCCGCTTTCCCCGACTGGCATGAAACGATTAACGATATGATCGCAGAAGGGGACAAGGTCGTGGTGCGTTTGACTGGGCACGGTACACACAAAGGGGAGTTATTTGGTAGTATCCCGCCGACTGGCAAGCAGGTGACGATCACGGGGATCATGAGCTTTCGCATTGCTGACGGCAAGATTGTGGAAGACTGGGAGAACTGGGACATGCTGGGCATACTGCAACAAGTCGGCGTTGTCCCTTCAATGGGGTAAGCAAGGTACTCTCTATCGTCCTTTCCATCTGAAAGACAAGGAACTCGGTAGTGAACTACTGCCGAGTTCTTTGTGGTTGCAAGATGTACGCTCTGCTTGAGAATACGGTGGGGGTGGTGCTCTGTAAGGAACACCTGGTGCCCTTTTTGAGGAACAGTTCGAGAAACTCATGGAGGAAATGGTGCCGTTTCAGAGGAACAAGTGGTGCCCTCTGAGGGCTCATCCTCACATTAAGTGAGCTTGCTTGCTTGGACAAGAGCTCAGTTTTCTGCTAGATTGACATCGATGCAATTGGATAGGACGTTGTAGAGAGGAGAGCCGCATCGATGGGTTGTGTGGACACTCAAGTGTTATCCTCATTGTTCCTCCTGCCTGAGACCATTGCTATTGATGGGGTGTATCCCACCAAGACCCACCTGACGATCCAGGTGACATGCGTGTTGAAGAGCGCAGCCTGTCCCCTCTGTCAGCACCCCTCAGAACGGATTCACGGCAGCTATAGGCGAAGCGTGGCTGATGTGCCTTGTGGTGGTCGCAGGGTCACGCTGGCTTTAACGGTGCGCAAATTTGTCTGTGGCACGCCCGAGTGCCCACGCAAAATCTTTACGGAGCGTCTGCCTGATTTGGTTCAGTCTTATGCCCGCATGACCAATCGCCTCAGTGAAGTGCTCCAGACGCTTGGCTTTGCCACCTGTGGGGAACTAGGAGAACGATTGGTTCCCAAACTTGGGATGGGGGCCTCGGGTCCAACGCTTCTTCGCCGCATGCGAGCCGTTTGCATCTCCCCGCCTTCGTGCATACGCATTTTGGGCATCGACGACTGGGCTTGGAAAAAGGGTCAGACCTATGGCACCATTTTGGTCGACTTGGAAACTCGCCGTCCTATCGAACTCCTGCCAGATCGTTCGAGTGAAACGGTGGCAGCTTGGCTACGGACGCACCCAGAAGTGGAGATCGTGAGTCGAGATCGCGGGGGAGAGTACGCGGCGGCGGCCAAGCAAGGCGCTCCCCAAGCGCAGCAAGTTGCCGACCGCTTTCACTTATTGAAGAATTTGCGTGAACGACTCAAAGAGGTGATGGATCGCAAGCAGTCTTGTCTGCCTGAAGTAGAAGAACACGCTTCTGATGCGATCCCCGCTAAAGCGCAAGGCATCAAAGGCAAGAGTCTCTCTCAGATCGCAGAGCCACAAGGGGAACCTGAACTGGAGAAACACTACCGAACTATTCCTCCCTTCCCCTATCAACGACCACCTGGGATGAGTTACGATGCATTTCAGAAGCAGGTACGACGGGACAAGCGTGTGGCACGCTATGAAGACGTGCGCACACTGTTTGCACAGGGGCTCAGTCAGCGAGCCATTGCACGCAAACTGAAGCTGTCACGGGCGACGGTGGGCAAATTTGTCCAGGCAGAGGCCTATCCTGAGAGGCACGCATCCAAAGCAGGAGCAAGAAGGAGTCTGCTTGACCTCTACAAGGGCTACCTTTTGCAGCGCTGGCAACAGGGATGCCGAAACAGCGTGCAGCTCTATGATGAGATCACCGCTCGTGGCTTCAAAGGGTCGGCTCCGCTGCTCAGAAAATTTCTCGCAGAGCTGAGGAAAAAACATCAGCAGGCAGGCTCCGCCTCAGTCCTGACGCTGGATGCTGCCACGCTGGCCCTCGAAATTCCTCCTGACCTGCCTGCCAAACCCCATATTGCCTGCCGTCTGTCTGCCACACGCGCCTCCTGGCTCTTTGTCAGCCAAGCAGGAAAGCTGGATGAGAAGCAAAAGCAGCACGTTGCACAGATTCGAGCTGCACACCCTGACCTGGAGAGGGCGTATCACCTGAGCCAGGAGTTTGTCATGATGCTGGCAGAGCGTCGTGCAGCCGATCTAGAGAGCTGGCTGACCCAAGCAGAAAAGAGCGGCCTGCCCGAATTCAAAAAAATGGCGAGTGGCATTCGCCAGGATTATGCGGCGGTCGAAGCCGCGTTTTCTTCCGAGTGGAGTAATGGGCAGGTCGAAGCGCAGGTCAACTGCCTAAAGCTTCAGAAACGGATCGTGTTCGGCAGAGCCAATTTTGACTTATTGCGCTTACGCGTCCTGCGCCGGGCGTAACCCTCCCTTCCCAATGCACGCAAGACTCTTCTTGTTCTCCAGCCTCAGTGGTGTATCTGTTCACTATGGTATACTTGAGAACGGAGCAGAGGAAGGAAGCCAGCAAACAGAGAGGTGAGGAGCGCCTAAGGGAGTCGATGACGGGAAGGCCATCTCCATTGACCAAGGCTCCCGCCAGCCGCAAGCTTTCTCACCGAAGTTCAGAGCATGAAGGAGATGAGACCTCATGAGTACATTCGATTTTGATGAAGTCGTTGAGCAATGTCACCTCGCGCTAGGCGAGTTCGTGAAAGGAAACCCCGAGCCCTACAAGATGGTGTACTCCCATCAGGAAGACGTCACCCTCGCTAACCCCTTTGGCCCTGTCGCGCGTGGGTGGAAGCAGGTTGCTGAGACAATGGAGCGTGCCGCATCGCATTACAGAGATGGCGAGGTCATTGGCTTCGAGAACGTAGCGAAGTACGTGACTGCTGACCTTGCATATATTGTGGAGGTAGAGCGGATCAAGGCCAAGGTTGGCGGAAGGCAGGATGTCGCCCCAATCGCTCTGCGGGTGACGACGATCTTTCGGCCTGAAGACGGCACCTGGAAGGTGGTGCATCGACACGCCGACCCGATCACCACGGCTCAGCCAGTCGAATCGGTCATACAGAAGTAGATCAGTCGCAAACCGTCCAGGACGGAGCCCATTTCTGCTCGCTTGTACGAAGTCCTTTCTGGGGATCGAAGCAAGCAAGCTCACTTAATGTGAGGATGAGCCCCTCTGAGAGGATCAAAAACACCAAACCAAAGTTAAATCACCTGTCATCTTTTCCCCCTTTCAAGAGTGTAATAACTAGCAGAAACGCCTGATCCCTACAATGGAGTAGACAGGATCGCAGGCATGTTCTTAATCGAGAGAAATTCACTGTGCAAGGAGGAGAAGATGAACAATCTAATGGCCCCTCGTACTCGTCCATTGGGCATCACCATTATCGCCATTATTCTGGCTGTCCAGGGTATTCTGGCTCTGATAGGTGCTATAGCTCTTATGACAGCAGGTGCAACTGCCCCCGGAGTGATTGCCTTAATCCTGGCAATATTGACACTCGTTCTGGCGTGGGGCCTATGGACATTGCAATCCTGGGCATTCTGGGCAGTAGTAGTGCTTGAGGTTATCAATCTCATTTATGCCATCATTGCCCTGGTAGGAGGTAATGTTAGCCTCAGCTCCCTTGTTAGCCTGATCGTCCCGCTGGTAATCTTGATCTATATGTTTGCCGACCGCAATGTGCGTGCCGCATTCCGCACATGAGATTGGCCCTTGAAGCCATGTCCATCTCTATAGGGAAGGAATAATGGTCGGGGTGGCAGGCGACAAGCTCACCTGCCACCCCGACCATTATTCCTTCCCTACTATGAATCTTCCTGCAAGCCCTTCTTCAATTCGCGAAAAAAACCAGCAACTCCCTCCGCCCAGGTCATTTTTGGTTCGCGCCTGGCCTGTTCTTGCTTGCGGCGTCGTGCCTCTTCCATGGCCGCACGCCATGCCGCATCTTCACGCTGCTCATCGTAGGCAGCACGTCTTGTCGGGTCGCTCAGTACTCTGTACGCTTCGTTTAGCTGTTTAATGTGATCATCCAGGGCCTGAGAATTGAGGTCAGGATGGTGCATGCGTACAAGACGCCGGTAGGAGCGTTTAATCTCCACTGTGGTCGCCGTGGGAGGAACTTCGAGAATACTATAATAGTCTGGTAGCCCCATAGAGATTATGCACCTGTACTTCCGAATCCACCACGTCCTTCGCCCATATCATGCACTTCATTCCAGGCAACCCGCACGAGAGGAACAAATATACCCTGAGCAATACGCTCACCACGCTTTACCAGGACAACAACATCGAGGAAATTATAGACCTGCACCATCAACTCGTCACTATTGCCAGAATAATCCTGGTCAATCACACCTATACCATGAGGAATGAGCAGACCTTTGCGGCGCGGAGTACTACTTCGCAGCGTCAATAGCAGCAGGTAGCCTGGCGGGGTCTTGACAATCACATTCCCAGGAATAAGCCCTAACTGGCGCGGCGCAATCTCCGTATCTTCCCGGCAGAGCAGGTCAAAACCTACCGAACCTGCGGTGGCATAGGTTGGCAAAGGTAAATTTGTATCAATTCGTTTAACAGTGACTCGTAACGGTTGCGCTAATGTATCCATATCTGTTATTCTAGGGGTAAGGTAACGCAACGTCAAGAGCCATTTTCTGACATCCCCTCATAAGTATTTGGTTGGGCCTGCGGCCCTCCTTGAGGGAAGAAAGAGCAAGCGGGGACACCCCGCGCCCCGGCAGGGGGCTTTGCCCCCCTGCACCCCCAGTTCTGAGGGGATGTCAGCCATTTTGCGGCGTTGCCACTTTGAGCAACGCCCAAACGTATATTGAAATATATACAGGATTGCCCATATTTTCCCCAAGATATGGGCAAAAGGGGCTAGAACAAAAGGAGGCTTTTGCGTTATAATTAGAGTAGCATGGGAATATTTTCTGGCTTTTCTGTGTTCAAAATACAAGAGAGACAGCATGTGAGCGTCATTGACTTCCTCCCACTCGACACTCGGACACAGAGTTCCAATAAAGCAAAGAAAGGACTACTTTCCCTGAGTGCCGAATAGACAGATCGGAAATAAACCGACGGAACATACTGCTATCTTACTGTTTAAGATACAACATTTTCATGGAGGACGCAAAATGATAGAACTACAGGGGCGTGCCATGACGGGAACAACGCTTACTCTAGATGAAAATAAAGAGACAGATCTGGAAAAGCAAGTCGAACAATTGCTTACGAAAGATCTTGAATATATTGAGGATGAGGGAGAGGTGGAGGAATCGGGCAAAGATGAGCGGGAGCTGGAAGAAGACTTTAGCAGTCTTGAACCAGCATCCCTGGAGTTAGAAGAAATGGCTGATATACCTGAGGACCTGACTCAACTACAAACCTCGCCTGAACTGGAGCCTGTCTCCGCTCTCACACTGCCAACAATCACACCAGGCAGAGAGCTCCCACCACGCCGTTCAACGCTGCGCCGCCGCCGCTCGGATGAGCAGGATGAAAATGCTATCAGCCCTGCTGATGCTGGTGAATCCGATGCTGTAATGACCTATCTGCGTGAAATTGGCCGTGTACCAATGATCACGCATGATCGTGAAATCGAGTTAGCCAAGCGCATCGAGAGCGGTGATCGCGAAGCAATGAAGCAGTTCATCTTAGCGAATCTCCGCCTGGTCGTAAGCATCGCTAAACGCTACGTTGGGCGTGGACTGACACTACTGGACCTGATCCAGGAAGGCAACATCGGATTAATTCGCGCTGTTCAACGCTATGATTGGCGGCGTGGGCACCGCTTCTCAACGCATGCCACCTGGTGGATTCGCCAGGCGATTAGCCGCGCCGTTGCAGATAAGGGACGCACAATCCGTCTCCCTGTCTACGTCAATACGGCGCTCAACCGTATTCGTCGCGAGCGCCAGCGCCTCTTGCAAGAGTTGGGCCGTGAGCCAACCGAGCAGGAACTGGCAGATGCCACAGGCTTAGACCCTATACGCATGGTCGAGTTACAGGCAGCTCCCGGTGCACCAGTTTCCCTGGAATTGCCGGTCGGCGAAGACGAAGAGCAAGAGTTGGGAGATGTACTTGCGGATACAGAATCAGCTTCCCCTGAAGACATTGCCACCACCCAGACACTGAAAGATGAAGTACAGCGCGTTCTCGAATCGGTACTCACACCAAGGGAACGCTTAGTCTTACAATTGCGCTTCGGCCTCGGTAACGGCCAACCCCATCCTTTGGAGCAGGTTGGACGCGAACTCGGCATTACCCGCGAGCGGGTACGCCAGATTGAAGCCGGAGCACTCGCCAAGCTGCGCCAACCACCCGTGTTGGAGCGCTTGCGCGGATAAAAAAATTATAAGCGGAATACATTTGTGGCCTGTTTGCCCTGGCGAGCAGGCCACAAATGTATTCCCAATAAATTCACTCATTTTCTTGCACGTGAACGTGTTCATTCCACCTTACGGCCATGATACCGCACCCTTCCCTGACCGGGCTGCACGATATCGTCATTGATTCCAATAGAAACAATATAGGTGGGAGTGATACGAAGGATATCAGGCGCGAAGTCCTTCATGATCTCCTTTCCCCCTTCTGGAAATGCCTGAACGGTTCCTCGCACCTCAACTAAGCGCGGTTTCCAGGGGGGTAAGACATCATCGACGACGAAGGCCACGCGCCCGTGGCGTACCGCCTCGCGGTACTTCCTGGTTGGGACGATGTTATGTCCACCGATATCAATGGTATCCAATGCTGCATTGTAGCGAAAGCCGACAGGGACGACGTGGGGATCGCCCTTCTCATTGACGGTGGCCAGTCTGCCCAGGCGCTGGCTCTGCAAATACTCAATCTCAGCCGGTGTAAATTTACTCATGCTCTCTTTCTCCTCTCTCCAGACTGTATTTTATCACCTCAGGGCAATCGCATCTAATTTTTCAACAGGCTTGTAGAGGGCATTTATGCTTTGGAGAATTGTAGGCTGCTCAATTTGGATGGGGCTATCAGTCTCATTTCCCAAATTTTGATGCGATTGCCCTGCTAATTCTCAGGGCGATTTACAAGTTCTGTTTTGCCGCACGTGCTGGATCAATCTCTTCCCTCTCCCCCGGAGAGGGTGCTCTACAAATAAAGGGGTGGAAGGCGTTGTGCGAGGACACCTCACTCCTTTCAGACCACCTGGGCGAAGCCAGAACGAAGTTCGTTGGTGGTCTGAATATCACCTCGCGCTCCGACAAAGGGCGGCCGCCCTCTGCACTCCCGCTTGGGGGCCACTTGCAAGGGGAGGAAGGAGTTGTGCGAGGTCACCTCGCGCTCCGGCAACGGGCGGCCACCCTCTGCACTCCGGCTTGGGGGCCACTTTTACATCGCCCTGGCTAATTCTCGCTGTCTGGTTGCGAAACCCTGGGGCTCATGGTACACTCAATAGTTGTGGGTAGGTCAGGTCGTGCGGAGAGTTACACTCCTTATTCGTCTGGATGCACATAAACTTCCACATGGAAGACGCCATCGAAGATGACGATAGCCGCAGTGAAATAACACTGGTGACACAGGAGGCAAAACTTGAGAAGTTCCAGACTGAAGAAGCAGTCTCAACCCACTTACCGTGAGGGTGCGCTGCGAGAACAACTTCAGGCGTGTTACAACGAGCAGGAAGTCTTAGCGCAGCAACATCAACTGCTCCTGGCCGAGCGAGACCTGCTCTACTGGGCGCTGATACAAGCTGCGGTCACCGACGTCATTACTGGCCTACCGAATCACCAGGCTGTGATCAACAGGCTCGAGGAAGCGATAGCCGGTTACCAGCAAAGGCCTGGTTCTTGTGCACTGCTGTTCGTGGACATGGACCACTTCAAGCGCGTGAATGATACCTGGGGCCATCGGGCAGGAAATGCGCTGCTGCATGAGATTGCCCATCGGCTGCGCACGACGTTACGCCCGGAAGATTTTGTAGGGCGCTATGGCGGGGAAGAATTTCTCATCCTGTTGCCTGGGGTGGACGTGCAAGCAGCAATCCAGACCGCAGAATACTTGCGCTCAGTCATTGGCTCACACACTTATACCTGGCAACCTGACAATGGCTCGACGGCTGTGCCGATCTCCACCACCGTCAGCATTGGCGTGGCGATCTATCCCCTGCATGGTACCTCAGCCGAAACCTTGCTCGAGGCCGCTGACCGTGCCATGTATCGGGTGAAATACACCGGACGCAACCGTGTTTACCTCGCAGACCTGGAGATGGCATCTCCGCAGTCCCTACATGATGACAAGGAGTACCTGGCGGTGCAGGCCCTGACTGCCGCAGCCTCAGTCCATGATGGAGGTACCCATAGCCATGCACAGCGCCTCGTACACCTTATCGAGGTGACAGCCCGCAAGCTGAAACGACCGGAAGCAGAGATTCACCTGCTGCGCCTGGCGGCACTCCTGCACGATATCGGCAAAATCGGCATTCCTGAGACCATCCTGCACAAACCCGGTCCACTGACCGATGATGAGTGGGCTATTATGCGCCAGCACCCTGAGCTCGGTTGCCAGATGCTCGAGCAAGTTGGGGGAGTCTTTGGACAGCTTGCCCAAATCGTGGAGACGCATCACGAACGGTGGGACGGGCGAGGCTATCCCAACGGCTTAGCGAGAGAGGCTATTCGAGGAGTGCCCGCATTCTCGCCGTGGTAGACGCCTACGATGCGATGATCTCACCCAGACCCTATCGTCGGGAGCCGCTCACCATCGTTGAGGCAAAAACAGAGTTACAACGGTCTGCAGGCAGCCAACTTGATCCTGATGTTGTCAAGGCGTTTCTGTGTGTGTTGGAGGAGCAGGAGAACCAGCAAGGCCCTCTGGAGGAAGTGAAGGCTCCCGGCACTTCAGATCAGTCCGGTCCCACCATCCCTGTACCCACAGGCAACGTGTGGCAGTCAGTGGCAGAAATGCGAAAGAGGATGGCAGAAATGCAACAGCGGATGGCAGAAATGCAACAGCAACAGTTAGCCTTGCAGCAGCGAATAGAGGCTTCGCAGCACTACCAACACTATCTCGCCTGGCGAAAGCAAGAGCGAGAACGACAACGACAAGAGCTATTTACAGAAGCAAGAAGCAAGCAGTAATGATGAATATACCTAAAGCAGGGAGCAAAGTTTCGAGACCAGGCGATGTAGTATTTACTTCAAAGGGTACAGTTGAATACAGCCGGATGGCTACACCCATCCGGCTGTATGGCTAGTCATGATGGGCTGGCGTAAGCAGGTACCAGCGTTTTCGGCGCTCCCATTCAGCGCTCTCAAGCGAATCCCTGCTATCGTGCCCCCAGCGTAGTGCGACTATATCGAGCACGAGTATGATAAGCAACAAGGTAATGGCGAATTCCATTTTGCCCTCCTTACGTCTCTGGCTCATCAAAAAGTGGTAGTGATGGAGCAGAGGATGTCCTCCGAAATCCAGTGATCGCATCTCACATTCCTCTTCTTTCTGCACCCCCGCTCACACTTGACAAGAGTTGATTTAACTAGCTAAAATTATTTTGATGGTTAGAGTATACCATGAAATAACTAACCTGTCAATAGTGTTTTGATGGTTGGGTGCCCCTCGTTTTTTTGCGAGGAGAGCCTGGCACCCACAAGGAGAGCCTGGCACCCACAAGGGGTGCCACTACTATGCTACGCCTTCGCACCTCCGTCCATAGTAGTGGCACTCACAAGGGGTGCCAGGGCCCAACGCAACACTTTAGGGGACACCTTTGATAGTTGACTGGTTGGTAACTGGATGCTCAAAGGAAGAAATCCCAATCCTTTGATAGTTGACTGGTTGGTAACTGGATGCTCAAAGGAAGAAATCCCAATGAGTCCATTCGCGAGGGGCGAAGCATTTGCGCCCTGGCGAGGTAGTACCAGTGAGTGGTGCAATGTGAACCTCTGTCATTGCATGACTCCGGCAACGATCCTAACTGTGAGGAGAAAGGTTCCGTTCTTGATGGTACAAAGACCTGGTTGTACTGCTTCATACCTTACAGCATAGAGCGGGGGCGTGACCGACGGAAGGTTTGAGACGCTTCCAAGCGTCCCTGGAGGGGTACAGGAAACCTGGACATTCTTTTTTGGGTACTTCTGTGGGTTGAAAATGATCTGAAAGCGAGAAGTGACAGTATACGTGACCGTTCTCCCACTATCCTGTTCTGTGAATTCATACTGTTGAGTAAGTTGAGGCGCAGGAGTAGTCGAGAGGTGGTTGCCCGGTGAGGTCGGGGTTCGCTGTGGTGTTGTACCTTGTGTACTGAGGGGATTGGTGCAGCTCACCAGGAGGAGGAAAGCCAGACCCAGGAAAGTACCTATTGTGACTGCGCTCGGTGTGCGAGGTCGCTGTGCCCCTGTGTCAGCGTCAGCAGAGGTGGAATAATTGCTCTCCATCTTGTGATTGCTCCTTTCCGGCGTGATGGCCTGATTGATGGGTAATATCAAATCCGTTTAAAGAGAGATGATTTGGGGACACCCCAAACCCCGGCAGAGGGCTGGCCGCCCTCTGCACTCCTGCTGATTTTCATCACTCTTCAGCCGGATTTGATATGACATGCGACCTATTTCATAGCCGTCGGCCAAGGATATGGTTCTTCCGAATCTGTCATTGCTGGCGAACCCTCTCTTCTGGCGTATCTCGATGAGAAAATGCTCAGTTTCTACGAGAGCAGCACTTCTTCAAAGAGGAAAGCTGCCTCAGAACAGAAACGAGGGGAACTCTTCTTTCGGCTTCTACCCTCTTGATTGGCTTGGAAAGAGGACGGGCAGATTGCGTCCCAGACGCATCCATTGCCTCCATTGATAGCGCTGATGGAGACCCACACTCACCAAGAATGTAACGACTCCCGCACTTGTCGTAATCACCAAGGGCAAGGTGAACGCAGCAAGCAGCAGGCCCACAAAGCTTCCTGCCAACACACTATTGATCACGGCCATCATGCCAGCCATCGATAAAAAGACCTGCCACCTGGATCTATGCATCGCCCCAAGGCTCTCCATGGGGAGACTGGTATCGTCATGAGATGAGAGGATGAAGTAGGGCTGCATCTGCGGGGCATACTCCAGATAGAGGTGGCGAATGCGGTTGAGGCCGCGCGCATAGATGATATCTGCTGAGTTCGCTTGCAGCAGGCGCTCAAAGGTGATCAGCCCCATAAAAAAGAGGGTAGGAATGACGACCAGACTAAACACGAAAAAGGCCGTTCCCAGGTGGGAGATCTGTCCGACAAAGGCGAGGGCAACCAATCCACTTGACACGGCTCCAACAAAGAGACTGGAGCGGCCATTGGCTTCCGCAATGGTCATGGAACGCCCAGTCTGCAAGGTGTAGTGTTCGGTGGTCATGATCGAGACGAGTTGCGAGGAAAGTTCCAAGGGGAGGCGTTCGTTGTTCTGTTGCTCCATCAGTATCTGCTCCTTTCAAGGTATGCGTTCTTGCTTTTCATTCACAAAGAGAGATCATCATGCTTCTCGTTCAAAAGAACTCCAACGAGCTTTGGGCCGTTCCTGCCATTCTACCTCACAAAAATGTGGAGCCATCATGTCAACTGAAAAGGTCTCCTGCGCTATCGACCCAGCAGAGTCCTCTTTTTGCTGCTTGTATAAAGATCGGTGAGAAGTCATATGTCAAAACCTAAGAGGACTGACCCACTAGTAATTATAGAGGGTATTGACTACTCTGGTACTGGCCTGTCAGGTTCGCTGTTCCGTTGGGGTATTGGGAGAGGTGGGAGATGGCTCGTGCTGTTTTCAGAGGCTGGGACAGGCTGGACATTGGTGAGCGGTGGAACGTGCGGGATGTGAGCAATACTCCCGTTGGGAGGTGAGCCGTGTGGGACCAGTGGGACATTCGTGGCTGATACGGTTGGCGAAGTGTGCCCTACCCCACCCAAGGGCGCGATCAATCGGGCCCCGACGCACCCGGCATCGCTTCGCTCGCCGTCCTTGGATCCTTCGCCAACAGAATCAGTGGCTGGTGGAGCAGCGGCTGTGAGGTTGTCGAGGTTTGGGACAAGAGGGACAGGTGGGACAGATGACTGGGGTGTGTCAGGATGAGGGGTTGCACTGTCGTGCGCCAGGCAGGGGTGATTGGGGGTAGTATAGAGGCCAGGAGCCACGGGAACGAGTTCGCCTGCCTGCTTCATGCGCAGCAGCATCTTGCGCCCAGCTTCGTAGTCGTAGCTGGTGGCGCTCAGGATGTCTTTGATGCTGTGGGGAGTGGGACGGTGGTGCAGGAAGCGCAGAATGGCCTGCCGATGCAGGGAGCGGATCGGACCGGTGCACAGGCGAGTGAGCGAGGAGCGATCGCATTCGCCGAGCCAGTGGAGGGTCGGGATGGCTTGCGCGGTGGCGACGATCTCGTAGGCGAGCAGACTGGGCGGCGTGCAGAGGGAGTGTTTGGTCGTGACGAGGAGGGAGGTGTGCTCATCCGCGGAGTTCGGCGTGAGGAGCAAGCGA
>WNGG01000650.1_pt1 | contig 37636 bp, 33 predicted proteins | sample 5400661 | NCBI WGS metagenome assembly WNGG01 (sample SAMN13153372, study PRJNA577476) | soil metagenome | isolation source: 100 cm soil or saprolite under Garry oak tree replicate 1 | place: USA:California | collected 2016-06-15
TTCTTCCTCGGCTCGCTGTACCTGCGGCAGATCCAGGGCTACGGCCCGCTGCAGATCGGCCTGGCGTTCCTGCCGGTCGCGGTGGTCATGGGCGCGCTGTCGGTCCGGTGCACCGACCGGCTGGTGATGAGGTTCGGCGCCCGCACGCTGCTGTTCCCCGGCCTCGGGCTGATCGCCGCCGGGCTGGCCCTGTTCGCCCTGGCCCCTGCCGCCCGCGGCGGGTACCTGGCCCACGTGCTGCCGGTCACGCTGCTGATCGGCGCCGGGGCGGGCCTGTGCTTCCCCGCGCTGATGACGCTGGCCATGTCGAGTGCCACCCCGCAGGACGCCGGGCTGGCCTCGGGCCTGGCCAGCACCACCGCCCAGATCGGCGGCGCGCTGGGCCTGGCGGTGCTGGCCACTGTGTCGGCCTCCCGGACCAACGCGCTGATCGCGCAGCATCGGCCGACCGCGGCCGCGCTGACCGAGGGCTACCGCCTGGCCTTCTGGATCGCCTTCGCCCTGGTCGTCGCAGCCGCCGCGGTCGCCGCCGCGCTGCTGCGCCAGCAGCCCGCCCTCCCGGTGCCCCAGCCAGCGCCCGAGCTCGTCCCGGCGGTCCAGGCCGACTGACCGCCAGCCGAGCGTCGCAGGGGCACGCTCGACATGCAGCGGGAGGCGGCAACATGCACAAGAGAGGCGTCTTTGATAAATCCCGCAACCATCTGGCCAGTTCAGCGCGTCGTCTGGTGATCGAGGCCGCGCTCCGCCGCCGGGACATCGGCTGACTTCTGGTGATTCGGCTGACTTTTGGTAACAAGGCGTCCATGCTGCTGACTGGCTGAAGGTGACCTCTGTAGGTTCGTGGGGTCATCCGATCCTTTGCTCCATGCCTGCCAAGGGAGTGCACCGTGCGGACCACCTCCCGCGTCACCTGTCGCGCAGTCGCGGTCGTCCTCCTCGGCGCGGCGGTCCTCGGCACCGCGACCGCCTGCGGGACCAGCGCTTCGAGCAGCTCGGCCACGTCAAACGCCGCGTCGGCGTCGGCCCGGGCTGCCGGGAACCCGCTGAGCGGGCTGACCGCCGACCAGGTCGCCACCCGCACCATCACCGACCTCAAGACCGTGTCGTCCGTTCACGTCACCGGGCAGGCGAAGGACTCCGGCCAGGTCATCACCTTCAACCTGATCATGGGCCGGAAGGGATGCAAGGGCACGATGGGGATCAGGGGAGAAGGCTCGTTCTCGCTGCTGAAGATCGGCAAGACGGTGTGGATCAAGCCAGACACCAAGTTCTGGAAGTACGCCGCGGGCAGCAGCCTCACCCCCGCGGTGATGCAGATCGTGGTGGGCAAGTACATCAAGCCGGCGGGCAAGAACTCGAGCCTGGGGGCGCTGGGCGCCTTCTGCAACCCGGGCCAGTTCGCCAACATCTTCGGCGGCCCGACAAGCGGCCTGGTCAAGGGCGGAACCAGCACGATCTCCGGCCAGCCCGCGCTGCAGCTCAAGGACACCGGTGACCCGGCCGTCGCCTATGTCACGCTGTCCTCCCGCCCGGAGTTCCTGCGCATGGACGGGGGCAGCAAAGGGCGCCTGGACTTCACCCGCTACAACGCGCCTTTGCGGCTCACCCGGCCGTCGGCCCGCGAGACCCTAGACGGCGCCAAGTACGGCTTCTGACCGCCGGGCTCACGGACGCTGATAGCGCGACTGCGCGGCTCGACCGTCTCCCGGTACGGCGCGTGACCGAGGACCGTGACCACTCGCGCGCCTTCGAGCTGGCCGGCGCGGGCACGGCGGCCTGATCGTCCGGCCGTCCGCAAACCCCTGGATTCGGGGATCGCACTTTGCATACAGTCGCCGATAAACTATGCATGTACCCAGGTAAACCGGAGGTGGGGGAAATGTCGCAGGGGGTTACGGCGGCAGCGGCGATGATACGGCCTTTGCAGCGGCCGGTGCCGTTGCGCCAGTCAGTGTACGACGCGCTGATCGATCTGATCGTCGGCGGGGAACTGCCGCCGGGCCAGCATATGGTCGAGACCGACCTGGCCCGCCAGCTCGGCGTCAGCAGGCAGCCGATCCGCGAGGCCCTGCACCGCATGGAGGCCGAGGGGTGGGTGGACCTGCGGCCCAGCCAGGGCGCCTTCGTGCATGTCCCCACCGACTCCGAAGTCGACGAGCTGCTCGACGTCCGCGCCCTGCTCGAGGCCGAGACGGCCAGGCTCGCGGCGGCCAACGGGGTCAGCCCGGCCCGGCTGGCGCGGCTCAGGGAGATCTGTCACGAGGGGCAGGCGGCCGCCGAGGCGGGTGACTTCGCCGGCGCCGTGGCGGCTAACAACATCTTCCACGCCGAGATTGCGGCCGTCGGAGGCAACGCGGTGCTGGCCGAGCTGGCCGACATCGTCGGCCGGCGGGTGCAGTGGTACTACCGGATGGTGGCCCCGGCGCGCGGGCACGGGTCGTGGACCGAGCACGCGGAGATGATCGAGGCCATCGAGGCGGGCGAGGCGGAGCGGGCGCAGGCGCTCGCCGGCAAGCACACCGAGCGGACCCGGCAGGCCTACCACGACCCTAAGGGAGCCTGACCACGCTCACCGGGTCCGCGGCGTAGGGGTCGTTCGCGTTGTCGATGAGCTCGATCTCGCCGCGGTCGGACATGATGTGGTATGACCCGTCGGCCCGGTACTCGCGGATGATCGTGCAGGTGCCGTCGGCGTGCGTGTAGCGCTCCTGCGTGTAGGAATCCGTGGCGTCCTTGGCCGCGCCGACCGCGGCCTCATCCCGCCAGACGAACCGGTACGGGGCGAGCGGCAGCCTGAGCTGGTACGGATACGGGGAGGTCATGCGGGCGGCCCTCCGGATGCGGACGGACGGTGTCTCGGTACCCTGTCCATGATCGTGGTGGATGCATATCCGTCGCTACCGGGTCATCCACCACGATCATGGGGATCGGGCGGCCTAGGCCATCGCGGCCTTGGGCGCTTCGGCCTTTTCCGGCGCCGCGCGGACGGCGGCGTCCATCTGCTGCACGGTTGGCCGCTTGACGAAGAAGATCAACGTCAGGGCGGCCAGCGCGCCGAGCCCGGCGCCGAAGAAGAAGCCTCGCGCCCAGTGGAACGTGGCCGTGCCGTACAGGGTACCGGTCATGATCAGTGCCGCCAGGCCTCCGGCGAAACTGCCGCCGAGCGCCTTGAAGGCGTAGATCGATCCGTAGTTGATGGCGTTGTTGGTCTCGCCCCAGTAGTCGGCCACCAGTGCCGCCGTCATCGGGAAGTTCGCTCCGGACAGGCCGCCGGAGATAACCGCGCAGATGGCGAAGAGCGGGGCGTTGTGCGCCGAACCCGCCCACAATGCCAGCAGCTGGAATGCCACGTTGCCGGAGTAGGCGTAGATCATTGTCCGGCGTCGGCCGATATATTCGGATAGCCATCCGTAGAACGGCCTGAAGCCGCCGTCCGCCAGCGCGAATCCGGCGAAACCGACGAGGCCCACCAAGCCCAGGCCCTTTGCCTCCGCGAACGGGACGTAGTACGCCACGCCGAACAGCGAGCAGCCTACGTACAGCGCGTATTGGATGCCGACCCATTTGGCCTGCGGCGTGCGCCACATCTGATTGACCGTGTAATGCCGCAGGGCCGGCGGGTTGTTCTGCAGGTCCCGCGTGCTGTGCTTATGCCAGTTGAGCGGGTCGATCTCCTTCGGCCACCAGTTCTTCGGCGGGTCCTTCAGGAAGTAGCCGGCGATGGCGATGCCGACCGTCATGATGGCGGCCTGGACCCAGATGTAGGTCTTGACCCCGGAAGGGCTCATGGTGCCGACCCCGGCTCCGCTGTTGAATCCGCCGATGACCAGGATGAACGGCACCGCCCCGTAAGCCCAGCCACCGTTGACGAAGCCGGTCCGCCAGCCCTTCCGGTCCGGGTACCACTTCGCCACGATGTTGATGCAGCTTGAGTACACCATCCCGGAGCCGATGCCGCCGAGCACGGCGTAGCCGAGATACGCGGTCCAGATCGACGTGGACTCGGCGAGTACTCCGTACCCGATTATCCCGCAGACGAGGCCGCCGATAATGGTGGCCCACCGGACGTTCAGCTTGCCGCGGTTACGGAGATAGCCGGTAAAGATCTGGACGAAGGACTCGAAGATGACGAAGAACGAGAACGCCCAGTAGACCGGTGCTGGCCCCCAGTGGTGAGCGGCGGCCAGCGAGGGGTTCAGCGCGCCCCAGGTGTATTCGAGCAGGCCGGCCAGCATCATGGCCACCCAGGCGGCGATGATCACCACCACCCGGGAGTGGCCGAGGATCTTTTCCGGATCTTCACCGACCCGGAATACGCGGCCGGTTGAATTGGTAATTTCTTGATAGGGGACTGTTCCTTCGACAGTAGCCATCGGTTGCCACCGATACCTCTCGGCCGAGACGTTATTGGCTCGTGTCCGGGCCCGCGACGAGGGCGCGGACGGATGCTCGCGAGGAGCGGGTATCGAGTACGGCTACGACGGTCCCGGCGTACCGGCCCCCCAGCCGGGGCCGTCGGGATCCGGCCGGGCGGCGGATCCCGGGCCGGGCCGCGACATCTCCGGTGACGGCGGTAACGTCGTTGTCCCGGCATGCCCGTCTCCAGTTGCGCGGCCGGCCCGACGGCTGGGGCCGCGCCTCGTTCTAGGTATCCACGAGCCCCAGGGCCCGCAGCAGCGCGTCCTGTGCTGGTCCCGGCTCGGCCGCCGCGACCAGCTCGTCCAGCCCCCAGCCGGCCTCGTCGAGGAGCCCCGTCGCCTGGTCGAACAGCAGGACCCGCTGCGACGGCGGAACGGCCTGCACGACAAGATGCCGAACGACCTGGATCACCGCCGCGCGCAGCAGCACGCGGCGTTCCCCGGCCGCCCTGGAGATGCCCGGCATCAGCGGGATTATCTTGCCTGGGGGCGGACGGAATGCGTCGTTCATCAGGGAGGTCCGTCCAGTTCCCGGCGCAGGCGGTCGATCTCGCCTGGCCGGGCGAGATCGATCACCTCGACGAGGGCGAACTGCCTGCCGCCGTCCGAGCCGTCGGCGAGCCGGACCCGGCCAGTTTCCGCCAGCACCTCGAACCGCGGGCTGGCCGCGTGCGGCCCGACGGCCAGCACGTACCCGAGTACGGCCTGCCGGTCCGGCAGGTACCGCTGCTGATGCCCGCCGTCGAACAGCACCTGCCATTCCATCGCTCAGGCGCCGACGCCGCGGTTGACGGGCATCGAGTACTCCTCGTCGTGCAGGCGCTGGTGGCGCGCGGGATCCTCCAGGTCGCGCAGTGCCTTGGGCACGTCCATGCCGATGGCTTCCCAGTTGCGGTTGGCGCCGGCCTGCATGGTCGCGACGTGCTCGGGCAGCATGTGCCCGAACCGGCCCTGCATGGCCAGGTAGTCGGTTACCGGCCGCTGGACCGGCGGGTGGAAGTAGTGGTACGTCCGCTCCTGCGGGTCGTACTCCCAGACCGGGAAGAGCCCGGCCTCGACCACCCGGCGGCCGAGTTCGACCGTCATCGAGGTCTGGTAGACCCACCCTTTCTGGCACGGCGTGTAGCAGTGCAGGAACCCGGCGCCCACGTGGTTGAGGCCCTTGCGGGTCTTGTTCATCAGGTCGACCGGGTAGCCGACGGTCGTGGTGGCCACGTAGCAGTGCGGGTGGCCCTCCGCCATCATCTTGGCCAGGTTCTTCGGCGGCAGCTTCTTGCCTTCCGGTATCGCCTTGCCGAACGGCGTGAACGTCGTCATGCCCGCGTAGGGCGTCGTCGGCGACGTCTGGATGCCGGTGTTGGCGTAGCACTCGTTGTCGTAGCAGATGAACAGGGCGTCGTGGTTCCGGTACAGGGCGCCGGATATCGACCCGATGCCGATGTCCGCCACCGACCCGTCGCCCGCCATCACCAGGATGTTCGGGTACGGGCCTGGGTACCGGCCCTTCCTGATCATCGCCTCGTAGCCGGCCGCCATGCCGGAGGTGAACGAGCCGCCGCTGGCGATCGGGGTATGCGCCCACGGCACCGTGTAGGGCGTGCACAGGTAGGTGGAGTTGGCCACGTACATGCACCCGGTCGGCCCGGCCACCACGGTGTCCTGGCCGGCCGCCTTGAGCACCCACCGGTACTGGATGGCCGGCCCGCAGCCCGCGCAGGTCCGGTGCCCGGCCGCGTACGGGTCCTCCTCCGGCAGGTCCGGCAGGTAGTGCAGGTCGCGGCCGTGCTCGTCGTCGGTCGCCGCCGCGCGGCCGTCCTCTTCGAACAGCGGAAGCTGCTGGCGGATTACCTCGAAGGCCATGGTCTACTCCTCAGTCCTCGAATCCTCAGTCCTCGAAGCCCACCCAGTGGGCGGCCTTCTCGACGTGGCCGCGCTCGACCGCCTGGCCGAGCTTGCCGGCCATCCAGTCGAACTCGGCCATCGGCACCGTCTCGCCGCCGAGGCCGGCCATGAACGATGTCACCAGCGGGCGCGGGCCGGGCAGGTGGTACAGCGCGGTGGTCACGTCCAGCGAGAGGATGCCGCCGTAGCTGGCGCCGCCGAGGCCCAGGTTGGTCTCCACCACCCCGACCGCCTTGACGCCGCGCAGCGCCTCCCGCAGGTCGTCGCTGGGGAACGGCCGGACCCACAGCAGGCGGGCCATGCCGACCTTGATCCCCTGCGCGCGCAGCCGGTTGATCGCGGCCCGGCAGGTGACCGCGTGCCCGCCGGAGATGACGATCGCGAGCTCGGCGTCCTCCAGCAGGTACGACTCGACGAAGTGCGGGTACTGCCGGCCGAAGACCCGGGCGAACTCGTCGGTCTTCTCCCGGATCACCGGGATCGCGTCCTCCATCGCCCGGGCCCGCTCGAGCTGCAGCGGCGGTCCCTGCTCGGGATGGATCTGCGGGCCGTGCGACACCGGCCGCCGCGGGTCCAGCGGGAACGGCAGCTGGTACGGCGGGAGGAACGCGTCTACCTTCTCCGCCGCCGGCATGTCCACCTCGCCCGCGATGTGCGACACGAAGTACCCATCCTGCACCACCATCTGCGGCAGCAGCACGCGCGGGTCCTCGCCGATCGCGAAGGCGAGCAGCGACTTGTCGAATACCTCCTGCGGGGTCGCGGCCCAGCCCATCAGCCACCCCATGTCCCTGGTACACAGGGCGTCGGTGTGCTCGGAGCCGAAGTCGCCCGGCGGGTCCAGGGTCCGGTCAGCGATCGCCATCTGGACCGGGATGCGCGCCCCGGAGATGATGGAGTACATCTCGTAGCCGTAGGTGACGCCGACCCCGGACGAGCCGGTGTAGGCCCGGGCTCCGCAGGAGGCCGCGCCGAAGGCGGCGGAGAACTGCGAGTGCTCGCCGTCGGCGTGGATGTACTCGGCGTCCAGGATCCCGTCCGCGACGAACTGCGCGAGGTTCATCATGATCGCCGTGTACGGCCTGATCGGGTACGCGGTGATCACGTCAACGTTCGCGTACAGCGCCGCATACGCGGCCGCCGCGCATCCGTTCTGGCGCACCCGGGTGCCCGCGATGCCGCGCAGGAACTTCTCCCCGTCGGGGGTCCGGATGGCCCGCTGCAGCCGGGGCGGGCCGCCGGCCGCCGACCCGGGGTCGACATGCACCGTGGTCATGGCGTGTCACCCCGTCCGTTCGGATGACTTGATTTTCCGTTCGTTCTCGCCGCGTCGTACTCGGCGATCGCGTCCTCGATGAGCTGGCGGGTGAACGGGGCCTGCTCGGCGTGCGCGCCGTCGTACGGCGCGAACGCGGTCTCCATCCGGACCACGTCGCCCGGGTCGTCGAAGTCGAGCTCCGGCACCCGCTCCAGGCAGCCCGTGGGGCACTCCTGCACGCAGACCAGGCAGCCCTTGCAGTAATGGGTGCGGATGGAATAGCGTCCGTTCTCCCGCGCATCCCGCATCACGCTTACGTCGGGGCACACGATGTAACAGTTATCGCAGCCGTTGCAGACGCCGCAGGACATGCAGCGATCCGCCTCGGCGACCGCCTCCTCCCGGCTGTACGCCAGGGTGACCTCGGTGACCTGGCTGGCGCGGCGCTCCGCGGCGGGGGCCAGCGGGGCCTCGGTGCGCGGCGCGTGCCGGAAATAGGCGGTGTTGAGCTTCTCGTAGGGCATGACCTCGACCGGGTCCTCGGGGCGCAGCGGCTCGGCGGACAGCACGCGGTCGATGTCGCGGGCCGCGCGCTTGCCGTCGCCGAGCGCGTCCACCACCATGGACGGGCCGCGCATCACGTCGCCGCCGGTGAAGACCGTGCCGCTGGGATGCGGGAGGCGGCCGTAGTCGTCGGCCTTGACCAGGCCGCGTTCGGTGCAGTCCGCGGGCAGCCAGTCGAGGACCTGCACCTGGCCGATGGCGGCCAGGATCGTGTCGCAGGGCACCTCGACCTCGGTGCCCTCAGTGAGCTGGGGAGTGACCGCGCCGTGCTCGTCCTTGTGCAGGGACGCCTGGCACAGGACGGCGCCGCGGACGTTGCCTTCGTCGTCGGCCAGGACCCTGACCAAGGCGGTCCGCGGGCGGAAGCGCACCCCTTCCTCGCGGGCCTGGGCCAGGTCCTCGGCCACGATCAGCAGTTCGTCCTCGGCTTCCAGGGAGACGATCGTGGCCTGGCCTCCGCCCAGCCTGATCGCCGACCTGGCCGCGTCGGAGGCCGTGTTGCCGCCGCCGATGACCAGCACGTTCCTTCCCGTCTGCACCGGGCGGCCCAGGCCGGTCTCGCGCAGGAACTCAAGCGCGCCGATCACGCCCCGGGCCTGCGCGCCCTCGGCGCTCAGGCGGCGGCCGACATCCTGGCCGAGGGCCAGGAAGACCGCGTCGTAGCGGCCGGCCAGCTCGTCCAGGCTCAGTTCGCCGTCCGGTCCGCCGACGCGGGCGCCGCAGCGGATCTCGATCCCGCCCAGGCGCAGGAGCTTGGCGATCTCCGCGTCGAGGATCTCCTCGGGCAGGTGCCAGGCGGGGATGCCGGCCCGCAGCATGCCGCCCGGCTGGTCAAGCGCCTCGAAGATGACGCTGGCGTAGCCCAGGCGGCGCAGGTGGTAGGCGCAGCCCAGGCCGCCGGGACCCGAGCCCACGATCGCGACCGACTTGCCATTCAACGGCGGCAGGTCATCCTTGACCGGGTCGTCCGCGAGCTTGAGGCCGAAGTCGCCGAGGAACCGCTCCACGCCGCGGATGCCGATCGGCTCGTCGTGCGCGGCCCGGTTGCAGGCGGTCTCGCAAGGGTGGTAGCAGACCCGGCCGGTGACCGACGGCATCGGGTTGTCTTCCATGATGGTGAGGTAGCCGTCGAGATAGCGGTCGTGCTTGACGTGATCGAGGTACTTCTGGATCTGCTCGCCGGTCGGGCAGGCGTGGTTGCACGGCGGCGTCTTGTCCCGGTACACCGGCCGGTAGAAACGGAAGTTGCCGGTCGGGAAGAGCCGCTGGCCGTCTTTTTCCGTGGGTGGCGGCGTGACGCCCGCGATGGGCAGCCTGAGGTGTTCTGGGATGTGGGTCCCGCGCACGGACATTTAGACCTCCCGGCCGGTTCAGGCGGCGGCGTACTGGATGACCGCGTGCTTGGCGGCGCCGCGGAGCATGGCGTCGCGGTCGGCGACCACGTCCGCCACGGCCTCGACCGGCAGTTCGCCGGTCGCCGCGACCAGGGCGCCGAGCAGCGGCGCGGCGATGCCGCGGCCGATGGCCAGCCGTTCCACCGCGCCCTCGGTAGACATCCGGTCGAAGGCCAGCTCGGACAGGTCGCGGACGAACATCCACGGGCTGCTGCCGCGCTGCTCGGCGAGCCCGCATCCGTCGACCACGACGAGCTTGTCCAGCTTGGCCAGCATGTGTTCGGGCAGGAACTTCAGCAGGTACTGCGGATCCCGGGCGGAGTTGACGACCAGCACGCCCTTGGCCGGGTGCGTGCGGTGGAAGAAGTTGACCGCCTTGATGATCGTTTCCTCGACCAGCACTACCCAGTCCGGGTTCGGGTTCTCGTAGACGAACCGGTCGAGGATGGGCTCGTCGGCGAACCGCGCGTACCTGCGCACGAGGCAGTTGGTGCGGTCCGGGTCGTCGACGTAGTCGCTGACGTTCTCGGCGTAGTAGCCGAGCTTGCGGGCAGCGGTAGCGATGCAGGTGGAGACGTCACGCGCCTCCTTGTCCATGATGATCCCGCGGGACCAGACGGTGAGCTCGTGATGCACGGGCGTGCTCGCTTCCGGGATTGTATACCGTCGGCAGGATACCGTCATCGTACGCCGACGGTAATCGTCGTCAAGGCCCGGAAAGCGGTTTTCGTCCCCGCCCGCCGCGGCCTGGGCCGCGTTCCGCGCGCTGGCCAGCATGCGTCTCCTGGTGCCCGTTTCCTGCCGGTACCCGCAGCTGTCACTTAATGTGATATAGGCCTTACCCTTGGCAAACCCGCAGGTCGCGACTTGCCGTAAAGCCCGGAATACATCATGCCGGGGGCGCCCGGGCAGTAGCGTGGGTCTTCGTATCGCGGCCCGCAGCTTGGCAAATTATCCAAGTAGGTAGCAGAGTGTCTCGTTTGTCGCGATGATGCTAGAGATCATTGACCTGCTGGACGACAGACAGGGGAGTGACCCGGTATATGAGGAGCGGTTCGCCGGCTCAAGATGGCGGTGGGTGGCCGTCAGCGCAGCGTCCCCATTCCGATATGGCCCCGGGCAACCAGGGCCGCTACGGATCAGGACCCAGGAGCCAGGCGGACGAAGGCCCCGGCGGACGGCGCGAGGCGCCGTTCGGACCCGAGATCTCCTGGCCCTACGGCTTCCGGCAGCTGGACGCCGAGTCCCGGGACGTGCTGGAGTCGGCTTACGGCACCGGTCCCTCCTACCAGCAGCCGGCCATGGACGACTACGGGGATCCGGGTTACTCCGACCCGTCGTACGAAGGCCCGAGGACCCCGTACGGCGGCCCCGCGTTCCCCGGCGGTCCCGGCCACGCCGCGGCGCCCAGGCCGCCCGGGGGAGCCGGCTACCGGCCGCCCGGCCCCGGGCTTCCCGGGTACCACGTCCCGGACGTCCGCGACTCCTCCCGGCCCGGCTTCGCGGGTCCCGGCCACCAGCCGCAGGAGTTCGCGCCTCCGTCCGGCGGCCAGGAGATCTGGCCGGTGACCGGCGCCCAGGAGGCCCTGCCCGATACCGGCCCGCAGCCCGCCGTGGATGGCCGGCGCGGCTCTTCCCGGCCAGGCAGCGCCGCGTACCCGGAGCAGTGGTACGACAACCCGCGCCCCGGCAACCCGCACCCCGGCAACAGGGCGCCGGAGCACCGGGGCGCGGACGACGTGCGCCCGGCGCGGCCGGCCGACCGGCGGCTCGAGGGCATGACCTACGGCGAGCTGCGCTACGACGACCCCGGCCACGACAACCCCGGCCACGACAACCCCGGCCACGACGAGCCGCTCGACGACGAGTCGTGGTACGAGGAACTGCGGCGCAGCGCCCCGGCGTACCCGCAGTCTCCCGGCGGCCCGCTGGGTCCAGGCAGCGCTCCGCTGGGTCCAGGCAGCGCTCCGCTGGGTCCAGGCAGCGGTCCCCAGCGCCGTCCGGAGCCGCGCGGTCCTGCCTCCGGCCCGCAGCCGGGTCATCCGCAGGCGCCGGACCGGGCGGCCGGCTACGGTCAGCCCCGCTGGGACGGCTCAGGGCCGGAACGGCCGCAGCTGAACGCCGGCCGCCCGGCCGGGCGCGGCCAGCCGGGCCAACTGCAGCCGGGCCCGCTCCAGTCGGCCCAGCTCCAGCCGGCCCAGCTCCAGCCGGGTCCGGCGGCGCACGGCAGCGGCTTCCTCAGCGCGCCGGCGGCCCCGGTCGGCCTGCTCACCCCGCCCGACGGCACCCGGGTCGACGTCCTGCGGGACGGCGGCGCCTTCCCGGCCGCTCCCGCGGCGCCCCCCGCCGCCAGCCCCCTCTCCCGGGCCAGCCACGCCCTGACCACCCCGGCCGCGAGCCGTCCGGGGACCGCGGCGGTACGCCCCGGCCACGGCCTGGACGGCCCGGAGATCACCTCCTCCTGGCCGGTCCAGCCCCCGGCCGACCTCGAAACGTTCGAGGACTTCTGGCGGGACGACGCGGACGAGGAGTACACCGGCCTGTTCGGGGACCGGGAAGCCGAGTTCGAGCGCGCGGACGCCAAGCAGGCCGCGGCGTCCAAGCGGCGGACCGGACGCCGCCGCAGCGGCAGCAACGATCGCCGTCTCTGGCTGAGCCTGGGCGGGGTGGTCGTGGTGGCCGCCGCCGCGATCGTCGGCGTCATCAAGTTCGAGTTCCCCTCGCACAGCGGGCCCGTGCACTCCATGGCCATCCCGGACAAGATCGGCTCCTATGCGCGCACCGTGGGCCTGGAGCAGCAGGCCGACCTGCCCGCGCTGCGCGAGAAGGTCATCAAGATGAGCTCGGGCGAGGCGAGCAAGGTGGTATCGGCAGTCTACGAGTCGGGCAACTCGGCGGCCGGCAACACCGCGCAGATCATCATGTTCATCGGCGGCCACCTGGCGAACGCCGACCCGGCCGCCTCGATCGCCGCCTTCACGCAGCAGTACCCCGGGGCCAAGGTCGTCAGCGCGGGCGCGCTCGGCGGCGAGGCCGCGTGCGTCCAGGAGGGGACCGGGGCGCACAGCCTGGCCATGTGCGCCTTTTTCGACGACGACAGCTTCGGCGAGGTCGCCTCCCCGACCATGAACGCCGCCGCCCTGGCCAACGCGATGCGCACGGTCCGCCCGTCGGTGGAGGTCGTGGACAAGAATTGACTTCCGCTCCGCCCTGAAGGGCGGAGATTCCCGTCTGTCACGCCGCGTCCCGGCGTGGCTCCGGGTGGGTTCCTGCTTCGCCGCGCGGCGCCGGGATTACTCCCGGTCTTACCTGCGCTCCACAGGCTGTCACCGCCAGTCCGGCGGCCCTGGCGACGTTGACCGCCGCGTTGATATCCCGGTCCAGCCACGCGCCGCACCCCCGGCACTGCCAGGCGCGGACGTGCAGCGGCTTGGGGCCGCAGGAACCGCGGGGAGGCGATCTTCCGGCCGTCCGACAGCACCGCGAAATGGGCCAGCCCCAGATCGATACCCGCCACCGGTTCCGTCTCAGGGAGTGCGCCCTGCGCGGCCTGCACGACGAAGCTGGCGAAGTACCGGCCCGCGGAATCCCGGATCACGGTCACGCTGGACGGATCGGACGGAAGCGCCCGGGACCAGCGCACACGCAGGTCCCGACCTTCGGCAGCCGCAGCCGCCCGTTAGCCAGGACCCGGAACCGGGCGTTGGCGGTGAACCGGACCGCCTGCCTGTGATCTTTGCGGGACTTGAACCGGGGCGGCGCGATCTTCGGGCCTTCCCGCTTCCCGGTGACCGACGCGAAGAAGTTCCGGTACGCGGCGTTCAGGTCCGCGAGGGACTGCTGGAGCGCCACCGCGGACACCTCGCCGAGCCAGGCCCGCTCCGGGGTGGCCTTTGCCGCGGTCAGCCGGGCCGGCAGGTCCGCGTCGGTGGGGTACGGCAGCCCGGCGGCGTGCGCCTCCTGGCGGGCGCGCAGCCCGTCGTTGAACACCACCGGGCGCAGCCGAACGCCCTGGCCAGTGCCATCTGCTGTACCGGCGTGGGGTACAGGCGGTAGTTGTACCGGAGCTGCATTCCTCGATCATAGTTGCGTTTTATGGCTTAGTACAGGACATTCGCACTGGCTGGTGCTGCGTGTTCATCATGCACCTGGTTTTCGTGACCAAGTACCGGCACCGGGTGTTCACCGCGGCCCACCTGAAGCGCATGGAGGAGATCATGCGGGACGCGCGCGAACTCCGGATGCGAGCTGGCCGGGTTCAACGGCGAGCCCGAGCACCTCCGCCTGATGGTGAACTTCCCGCCCACCGTGGCCATCTCCCGCTGGCGCCAGCAGCCTCAAAGGCGTGTCCTCGCACAGGCTGCGGCAGGAGTTCCCCGGGCTGCGGCGGCACCACTGGCGGGCGAGACGCCTGAGGTCCGGGTCCTACTTCGCTGGCTCCGTCGGCGGGGCGCCCATCTGTGTCCTGCGCCGGTACATCGAGCAGCAGAACCGTCCCACCTGACCGGCTCACGTCCGTCCGCCTTCACCACCGGCCTAAAGGCCGGCGCACTGCCGGACATTTCGGGTAGCCGCCCCCGCGGGCGGCGTACCCCGCCGACTCAGCCGGACGTGCCGGTCATCCTGCGGTACAGCCAGAACATGAGCCGGTTGTGCCGCGCGCCGGTTTCGGCCTCGGCCTGGCTGGAGGCGGCGACGGCCGCGTAGCCGTAGTCACGCATCTGCTTTTCGTAGTCACCGATGGCCGCGACGGCCACCCGCAGAGCGCTCACCGCCCCGGCCCGGCGGGCGGGCCGCCCGGCGGCTGCGGCCGCACGGAGGGCCGCGGGCCGGCTAGCGCCCGGGTGATCGCCTGCCGGATCCACCAGGTGGCGTACGTGGAGAACGGGTAGCCCCTGGTGTCGTCGAACTTCTCCACCGCCCGGATCAGGCCCAGGTTGCCCTCCTGGATCAGGTCCAGGAACGGCACGCCGCGGTCGGCGTACCGCTTGGCCAGCGACACCACCAGCCGCAGGTTCGCCTCCAGCAGGTGGTTCCTGGCCCGGGCGCCGACCTCGGCGAGCCACTCCAGGTCGATGCGCTCGCCCGGGGACAGGCTGGCGCCGTCGGCGGCCAGCTTCGCCTCGGCCTGCCGGCCCGCCTCGATCTGCCGGGCCAGTTCGGCCTCCTGCCCGGCGCTGAGCCCGGGCACCTTGCTGATCTGCTTCATGTACTCCCGGACCGGGTCGGCGCCGTCGGCCGTCTCCGCGTGCGCGCCGAGCCAGGCCAGGAAGCGGTCTCGCCCGCGGCCGGCGTCGTAGCCGCTGGCGTGCTGCTCCGCGAGGTACTCGCCGAATTGCGGGTAGAAGTCGGCCACGAACAGGTCCGCGCGGTCCTGATGCGCCCCTGGGCCGGCGGTCATGACACTGCTCCCTTCCCGTCGTCCCGGCCGGGCGGATAGTACCGTTCCAGCCCTGCGATCAGCTTGCCCCGCGCGGTGTGCAGGTGCGCGTGCACGGTGCCCTCGGCCACGCCGAGCTTGGCCGCGATCTCCGCGGCCTTCATCCGGTCCTGCCACCGCATCAGCGCGATCATCCGCTGCCGCGGCGGCATCTCCTCGATGATCTCCCGGGCCCGCTCCAGCGCGATCGCGTTCAGCGCCTGGGCCGCGGTGTCGGCCGCGGTGGGCTGGTACCTGGCCTGGATGTCGGGCTGCCTGCGGCGGAACGCCTCCTTGCGGCGGAAATCGCTGACATCCTTGTTCGCCAGCGTGCCGAGCAGCCAGGCCCGCTGCCGGCCGCTGGCATGCCCGCGCAACGTCGCCCAGGCCCGCGCCGCCGCCTCGAACGTGTCCTGGACGAGGTCCGCGGCCAGTTCGCGGTCACCGCGGGTCCGCACGCACGCGTGGCCGAACAGCCACTGGTCATGAGCCGCGAAGAAGTCGCTCAGCTCGGCGACATGGCGCTGCGGGATCCTGGGCTCGCCGCTATCGTCCATGCCGCACCTCCGCCGCCCCCCGCCCGGATCGGCCCGGGCCGGAGTTTACTGAGCGCATCATGATTATGTAGTCGCGTACCGGCCGCAAAACCTTTAGCCGGCCTGTCGGTCCGTCGGCCCGGCGCGTCGGGTCGGCTGCCGCGTCGGGTCAGCTGTCCGGCCGGGTCAGCTGCCCTGCTTCCGGGACCTGAACCGCCTGCGCAGGGGCAACCGGGTCACCGTGAGCAGGACCGCGACCGCGAGCGCGATCAGCCCCGCCACCTGGCCGGTGAGCCCGGGCTGCCCGAAGGCGAGGGCCGAGGAGTCAGCTACCGGCGTGGCGGTCCGCCCGCCGCCCGCCGCGTGCACTCCCGGCGCGGGGCTGGGCGTGGCCGACGGGTTGATGGCGGGGAACAGGCCGGATGCGTTCCCGGCGCCGATGAGCGAGCTCGAGATGCCGTTGAGGTTCGGGATCGGCCCGAGCGGCAAACTCGTCGCCGGCGACGAGTTTGGCGACGACGCGCCCGGCGACGACGGAGACGAGGCCGAGGTGACGGCGACCGTCTCGGCGGCCGACGGCGGCGTCCAGGCGGCCGTGGTGACGATGCTGGCCGTGGCGGTCAGCTTCACCGAGGTGACCGAGGTAGCGCCGGCCGCGACCGGGATCTGCGCGTGCAGGGTCGCGGGCTGCTTGTCCGACACCGAGCTGACCGTGCAGCTGGCGGTCCCGCTGCCCGCGGCGCAGCCGCTGGTGAAGGCCGGCTTCTGCGCGGACGGCTGGGCGGTGAGGGCCACGGTCACGCCGGACGCCGACCCGCTGTTCTCGGTCGAGACCCGCACCACGTAGGCGGCCGGCTGGCCGCGGCTGACGCTGGACTGCGAGCGCTGGACGCTCACGCACAGTTCGGGCTGGGCGGCCGTGCTGGTCGGACTCGGCCTGCCGCTCGCGCTCGGGCTGCCGCTGGGGCTAGAGCTGCCGCTGGGGCTAGAGCTCGCGCTCGGGCTCGCGGCGATGAAGGCGTCGAGCGAAGCCGAGACGGTAGCCGAGGCGGACGCCTGGGACGATGACGGCGAGGCGGAGCCTGACTGGACGGGTGAGCCTGTCCCCGAGGGTGAGCCTGTCCCTGCGAGGGAACCCGACACCGAGGGCGAGGGCGACGCCGGCGTATTGGTCGGGGTGTTGCTCGGGCTCGAGCTGGACGCCGGGGCGGTCGCCGGGGCCGACGCAGGAGAACTCGAGGGGGCAGAAGACGACGGCGAGGGCGCCGGCGACGACGGGAGATGCAGCGTGGGCGTGGGGGTCGGCGAGGGCGTGATGGCCGCCGGCAGCACCTGGCACTTGGTGTCGGTGCTCGCGCCGGCGCTGGTGGAGGTGCCCGGGCTCGGCGAGGCCGCGCCGGGCCTCAGCGTCCCCGCCCGGGCCGCACCCGGCCAGGCCGCCAGCACGCCCAGGGTCAGGAGAACCCCGGTCAGCAGGCTGAGGACCGCTGCTCGCACGTGCGCCAGACGCATAAAAGATCGCCCTACTCGTCGCGGTTACTGTGTGCTCTACGTGGGGTTCGGAGGCGACTAGGTGACGGATGGGTATGAACTGTCATATCCGGTGCCCGGCTAGTTATGCGTGTACCGCTACTACCGATCACGGCTGGGCCGCCCTCGCGGTTCGGCGGCCCGGCCATGTGATGTGACGATCCCGGCCCCCCGATCGGTTCCCCTTACCGGCGCGAAATAGTGCGCGCTACGGTCTCCCGCGCTGCGTCATACCCGCTGAAGTGGGCTTTTATAGCACTAGCGGGTCGCGAATGAGTCAGCGGTCCTGGTTCGGGCCGCCGCGGCGGGAGCCGGCCCGGGGTCAGCGGTGTAGTCGGCCGGCCTGGTCTCGTCGTACCCGTCCTGCAGTCCCGCCTGGCGGAAGACGAGGGTGAGCACGGCCGAGACGGCCAGGTTGACGATCAGGGCCGCGATCGCGATGTAGGTGATGTGCCCGAACACCGGGGTCACCGAGGCGCCGAAGTGCGCCTGGCCGCCCCCCGGCGTCCGGTACGCCTGGAACGTGCCGCAGGCCATTCCCGCGGCCCAGCCGATGATCAGCGCGATGCGGTGAAACCAGCGCGTGTACAGGCCGATCACGATGGCCGGGAAGGTCTGCAGGATCCAGATCCCGCCGAGCAGCTGCAAGTTGATCGAGAACGTCTTGTTCAGCTCGAGCGCGAAACCCAGCGCGCCGACCTTCATCAGCAGCGAAGCCAGCCGCGCCACCCGGGTCTCCTCGGCGGGGGTGGCGTAGGGACGGAAGAGCTCCTTGTAGATGGTGCGGGTAAACAGGTTCGCCGCGGCGATCGACATGACGGCGGCGGGGACGAGCGCGCCGATGACGATCGCGGAGTCGGCGATTCCCGCGAACCAGGCCGGGAACATGTGCGCGAACAGCAGCGGCACGGACAGCTGGGCGTTGCCGCCGCTCGCCTTGACGCCGGCGTTCACCGCCGGCACCGCCCGCGCCATGTAGCCGAACAGCGCGATCAGCCCGAGCACCAGCGAGTAGGCGGGCAGCATGGCCGCGTTGCGCCTGATCACGTTGCGCCGCTTGGCGGCGAACACCCCGGTGGTGGCGTGCGGGTAGACGAACAGGGCCAGCGCGGAGCCGAGCGCCAGGGTGGCGTAGGCCCATTCGCCGGCCGGCAGCACCACGATGCTGCCGGCCGGCTTGCCGGTCGCCGGGTTGACCGTCTTCAGCTGCGCCGAGGCGGCGCCGAAGATGTGCCCCCAGCCCCCCAGCCGGCCCGGGATGACCAGGATCGCGACGATGACCGTCAGGTAGATGAGGATGTCCTTGACGAACGCGATCAGGGCCGGCGCGCGCAGCCCGGCCAGGTAGGTGTAGGCCGCCACCACGGCGAAGGCGATGATCAGCGGCAGGTCCCTGACGACGGCCTGGCCCGAGCTGCTGCCGATGCCCATCACGGTCAGCACCGACTCGATGCCCACGAGCTGCAGCGCGATGTAGGGCATGGTGGCCAGGATCCCGGTCGCCGCCACGGCGAGCCCGAGCCCCTGCGAGCCGTGCCGGCCCCGGACGAACTCCCCGGGGGTGACGTAGCCGCGCGCGCGGGCGACCGACCACAGGCGCGGCGCGAAGACGAACACGATCGGGAAGACCATGATCGTGTACGCCAGCGCGTAGAACCCCGCGGCCCCGGTGGCATAGACCAGCGCGGGCACCGCGATGAAGGTGTAGGCGGTGTAGATGTCGCCGCCCAGCAGGAACCAGCTGACGAACGTGCCGAACCCGCGGCCGGCCAGACCCCACTCGGCCAGCTGCATCGGGTCCTCGGCCGGCCGCCAGCGGGCCGAGGCGAAGCCGATGAGGGTGACGATCAGGAACGAGGCGAGGACGATGGCGAGCGTGACCGCGTTCACGTGGCTCATTTCCGCGCGCCCCGGGCTGGCCTGGTCCTCAGCAGCAGGTAGCAGATCCAGAGCATGACGGCGGTCAGCGGTACCCAGATGAGCTGGTACCAGTAGAAGAAGGGGAAGGGACCCAGCGCCGGCCGGGACCGCGCGTAGAGCGGGACCCACAGCGTGCCGGCGATCGCGACGGTCAGCAGGACCGCGACCGCGGCCCACGTGACCGGTCTCCTGACCGGGCCCCTGGGCGGGGGAGCGGGCGGGGCCATCGCAGCCTCTCAGGGGTGTGATCCGGGTTTTCAGCTCGTCCAGGTTGGCAGGCGCAGCCCCGGACCGCAACTCGGTCCGGCCCTCTGACCAGCCAGAACAGGCAATAACAGGAAGAAGCAGCCGAACGGCCCGGCGGACTGCCCCGGTTGACCGGAATGTTCGGCGTCCCCTAGGATCGTGCCGCCCATGCGGGGTTCCCGGTTCGTCCGCTGGCTTTGCGAGCGCAAGGAGACATGGCCGTTGGATTCCCCGGCGCAGATGACCCGGCGTACCGCCCTGAAGCGGGCAGGCGCGCTGGCCGTGGCGCTAGGCGCACTCGAGGCGGTCGGCCCCTTCTCCTTCGCCCCGCAGCGGGTGGGCGCTTCCATCGTCCCGTCCGACATCCAGTTCGACATTTCCCCCTTCCTCGCCGTGCCGCCGCAGACCTACGGCAGCGACGTGCGATTCCAGATGCCGCCGGTGCACACCGTCTTCCTGACCGCGGCGCTCGAACGCACCCCGACCAGGGCCGACCAGGCGGAAATGAACCGCGTGCTGGGGCGGCTCGAGCAGTTCTACCCGTGGGGCGCGACTCACCTGGTCACGTTCGTCGCCTACGGGCTGCCCTACTTCGGCCGGCTCCCCGGCGGCCGGGCCGGGCACCTTGTCTCCCGCCAGATGCCGCGGCTGGCCGCCGACCCCGGCCGGTACGCGCTGGAAGAGGCCTTGCCCGGGCCGACCGACGTCAGCCCGGCCAACCCCAGGATCAGCAAGTTCCGGTACAACGTCGACGTGCTCATCGAGCGCAACGACATGCTGTTCACGCTGCGCGGCGACAACCCGGGAATCCTCGCTGACGTGCTGGCCTGGTTCGGCGGAAGCAACAAGCTGCGCGGGCACGCGGTCGCCTCCCCGGCCTGGGACGGGCTCATCAGGTTCACCTCGAGCCGGAACATGTTCGTGCAGATGGGCATGCCGAGGGCGGTCGCGAAGCAGCACGGCCTGCCCTACGCGAACTTCGTCCAGCCGCAGTCGCCGATGTGGATGGGCTTTGCCGACCAGCAGGTCACCGGATCGGGCCCCGCCCCCATCTGCACGTTCGCCGGCACCCCCGCGGCCCGCCTGACCACGGCCGCCCAGGGCGACTATTTCGACAACGGCTCGGTCCAGCATCTGTCCCACGTCATCCTGGACATGCTCCAGTTCTACGACATGGACAACGACGAGGAGCCCCCGGGCCCGGACGGCGTGTTCACCGAGCGGGTGCAGTACATGTTCCACGCGCCGAGCCTGGTCGGCGGCAACAAGGATCAGTTCGCCGACGGCGGCGGCCCGGCCCTGCTGCCGAACGAGAACCGCGGCCCGCACTACGCCGCGCAGACCGCGCAGGGCATCGGCACCGCCGGCGGGAAACACCGGATGGGGCACCTTTCCTGCCTCCAGCGCTCATCCCGCGCGGCCGACGGCACGCCCATGCACATCCGCATGGACGGGCCCGGCTTCGACGCGATGGACGTCCCCGGCGGCGCCGCGGCGCCCAAGCTCCAGTTCACGATATTCGTGCCGACCGCCGAGTTCTTCCGGACCCTGCGGACCAGCCAGGCCTCGCTCGACCTGCAGGACAAGCACAGCGTGAGCGTGAACGACAACGGCCTAGAGCGATTCCTGACCGCCACCCGCCGGCAGAACTTCCTCATCCCCCCGCGCCGTCACCGCGCCTTCCCGCTGACCGAACTCGCCTGACCGCCGCCTGCCCGCGCCGGCTAGTGGCTTGGCCAGCGTGCGGACCAGGATGACCAGGTCCAGCCAGAGCGACCAGTGCTCTATGTAGTTGTTGTCGAAGCGGACTCGTTCATGGATCGAGGTGTCCCCGGTGAGACCATGCACCTGTGCCCACCCGGTCATCCCGCCGTTTACCCGGAGCCGATCCTCATAACGGGGAACGACGTCGGAGAACTGCGACGCGAAATACGGTCGTTCGGGACGCGGGCCGACAAGCGACATGTCTCCCCGCACCACGTCGAGCAGCTGGGGTAGCTCGTCCAGGTGCGTTGCCCGCAGCCAGCGGCCCAGTGCCGAGCAGTCCTCGGGTGACACCGTCCAGCGTCCGCCCATGTCGCCGTTCGTCACGGTCCGTAGCTTGGTTATCTTCATGATCCGGCCGGAGCGCGTTACCCTGGCCTGCCGGAACAGGACGGGCCGGCCGCAGCTCAACAGGACGCCAAGGATGAGAAGCCCCAGCAGCGGCGCGAACAGGCCCAGCAATACCGAGCCTGCGACGATATCGAAGGCGCGCTTCATGGCCTGGCGGGACCGGAGCAGACCGGGGCGACGCAAGAGCACCAGCGGAATTCCCCATATGTCATCGCGGTAGACCGCCGGGACAGCTTCGGCCAGTTCATGCACGCGCGGTACTACATATACGTCTGCCGCCAGGTCCCGGCTGCCACGCAAGGCCGGAACGAGAACCGCGTCACCGTAACCGGAGGGAGTTATGATGACCCGGCGGACATTAAAGGATGACATGACGTCTGGTATCTCTGAAATCGTGCCGAGCAGTGGCAGAGAACCTGCCGAATGCAGGCCCGGGTTATCGATGAAACCGATGGGCCGCAATCCCAGTTCGGAGTGCTCGTGCAGCAGCTCCCAGATTTCGACGCCGAGTTTCCCCGATCCTATGATGAGTACTCGCTCGCCGAGCCATTGATGCCGGTTGGCCGCGCGTATCGTGGCGTAAAGCGCGAGTCGCGTCGTCACCAGCAAGACACCGCAGAGCGCGACGAGCCTGTCCAGTCCTCCCCGGTTCATGACGAACAGGAATAGCGGCAGCGGCAGGACCGCGGCGGCGGCCAGGCGGGTAATCTCATCCGACGCCCGCAGGCATATCCGCAACCGCTGCCGCCCGCTGAATCGCAGGAGTGCCAGCACGGCCGCCGCGTATGCCGCCGTCTCCCAGTCCGTCGCCGTGAGCAGTGCCGCCAGGGACACCGCGAGTGCGTCGCCGGCCGGCAGGGCCGCCCTCCTGATGAGGGTCGTGTATCGCCTCGCCGCCTGCGGGGCCGGGGGCCACCCGGGACGCTCAGCGGTGATGAGCCGCTGCGGCCGCTGCCCGTTTTCCGTCCGGAGTCCCCGGAAGGTACCCATGGAAGTCATTGGCTAACTTCGCTCGTCACAGCCCGGATCCGGCGTTTTCGCACAACCGGAGTAAGTCGAGGACACGTCGCCTGGCGACACTGTCGATACGGGCGGCCGGCGCGAGTTGACCGAGAACGCCGTCGCCCCGAAAAAGGACCTCGTCGTTACGAAGTCCGCGGAGAGATTTCTGCTAAGGCCCCGGAAGGGGTGCGTCCCCGCTGCGGCAGAGGACGAATAGCGTATTTACCTGCAGTGCGAAAATGGCAATGTAAAGCATAGCTGCCCGCTCACAGCCCTGATGACCCTAATGCCCGCTCTTTGCCTCGGTGGCGCTGCGGCCCATGGCCAGGACACCTTGAGTGTAGATCGTTTGTGGGTGACTGCATAGGCTTCGGGTGCAGATGGGAAAAGTTTCCCGGCCGCTTGATGATTCAGTGAATGGTGTGCAAGCATTTATCCGGGAGACTACTTTGATATTCTGCGCAGGGAAGCGCTGCAAGTCTTTGGTGTGATTATTGTCGTGCCGGCGGGCTTACCCGGAACCGCCGCCGTCATTCCCGGCGGTGCGCAGGACCGCTCCGCTGGCCGGCCCGAGGGTGATCGTCTTGACCGGACGGCCGGTGTCGTCGAGGTAGGTACCGTCTAGCGGGACGACCAGCGTGGACCGGGACGGGTTCACCACTGCGACGCCCCGGGTGAAATAGCGTCGCCAGGATGCCCCCGCCTGGAACATGATGCTCAGGCGGCCGCCTAGCGTCAGGCCAGTGCTCGCGGGTTCCGCCGTCGCCCCCCCCACCGCGAGGAACTGCCGGCCATCGGTAGCGAGCAGGTAAGATGCCAGCGCGTATTGCCTGGTCTGAACCGTGACCGCGGCCGAGTACTCGCCGGCGTGGAACCAGCAGCTCTTGTGCTGGGCCGCGCACGCGGAAATCTCGTTCTCATAGACGCCCCACGCCGCGCCCACCGCGTCGGGCCGGGCGGAGGAAGAGAGATAGAACTGTTCCTCCAAGCCGTCCGCCGGCCCCAGCCAGTGCTGCCACAACCCGGGAAACGCCGTCGCGTAACCGACGTTGAACACGTCGGGCACGCCGGCCTGGTGCAGGGCAGGGCCGATGCTCCGCAACGCGGAGTACGTCGCGGCCTGGACCGCCGCATCGGTCGGATACTTCGCCGCCGCCCCGTATGCTGCGGCCACCGTTAGCGCGTTGTCCACGTCGACGCCGTCCCAGCCATGACCGCGGACGTCTGCCAGCACGTCCCGGACCCATTGACGCTGGTAAGAAGCGTTGCCGTAGTCAGTCTCCCACGTTCGCGGGTAGGTCCTGAACTGGAAGGGCCGGCCGGTCCCCGCTGCGTCGAGGAGCCAGTCCGGGTGAACGCGCTTCACCCAGCAGTACCCCATGCCCGATGACAGGTAGGCGCTGTCCCTGACTCCCGGCGGGCAGGCGCCGCACTGGCCGTCCCGCGTCGTGCAGTCGTCCGAGCGGACCCCGGACAGATCCTTGTACACCCAGACCCTGACCCGGGGATTGGCCTGCTTGAGCAGGGGAATCAGGCGGAAGTCCCACGAATTGAGCACGATGATCGCGTTGTCGCGGGCCACCATGGCCCATTCCGCCGTGGTGGTCGCCTGAACCGCTGCCTCATCGAGCCACTCGCTGAAGGTCTGGACCGCTTGCGCTGGCTGGTCGGGCTTCCGCGAGCCCGGCTGATCTGAACATCCGGCGAGCATGGCCGCCACCGTGACCAGCCCGGCCAGCTGGACGGCTGCCATCCAGCCGGTCCTGCGGATAAGACCCAACATGGCAGATCCGGGACTTCCTCTGGCCGTTCTGGCCGGAAACGCAGCGGCAGCCCGGCCGGAGTGAGCCGGCCATGCCGCCGTGATGCTCCTCGGGCCCGGGATACGACCCGAGCCGCGCAGAGTCTAACCCGGCCCACTGATCTTCGCCAGGCGGCCCGTCCGGCGCATTGACAGGCTTAAGGCAGCGGGGCAGCATTGTAACAATTCGCCTGCAAGACACTCTGGGGGGCGAATGGAAACCATCCCGGCCGAACATGATCTTCCGACGCTCGGGCAGCTTCCCGGCGGGGGAGCCTTTCCTGAGCAGTCGGCCGAGTTCGTCCACCACCTGCACGAAGACGAGCGGCTGACCCTCCAGGCGGTCGCCGACCTGGCTGACCGGCTGCCGCGCCAGTCGGTGATCTGCGATAACGCCGCTCAGCCGCTGCTGGTACCGCAGGGAGGGCCGCCGCGGGGCGCGCTGGCCCGGCCTGGTGATGTCATCCGCGGGATAGCGGACGCCAGCGCCTGGCTCACGCTGCTCAACATCGAGGCCGACCCGGCCTACGCCGACTTGATGAACAGCGTGCTCGACCGGCTCGAACCGGGGATGGCCCGGCGGCAGGGCAAGATGCGCAATCGGGTCGGGTTCATCTTCGTTTCCTCGCCGAATTCCGTCACCCCGGCTCATTTCGATATCGAGCACAGCCTGCTGATGCAGGTCAGCGGGGCCAAGACGGTCAGCTTCGGCCATTTCGAGAGCGAGCGGGACCGGCGGCACGAGGTCGAGCGGTACTGGGACGGCTCGCATGGGCGTATCGAGTCGCTGCCCCCGGAGCTGGCGTCGTATCCGCTGACGCCGGGGCGCGGGGTGTACATCCCGCCGGTTGCGCCGCACTGGGTGCACAACGGCCCGGCCATCTCGCTTTCCGTCACGCTCACCTACTTCACGGCGGCCACCGAGCGCGAGAACCTGATCGAGGCGTTCAACGGCCGCCTCCGGGCGGTTCACCTGACCCCCCGGCAGCCCGGCCGGTCCGCCTCGGCTGACCTGGCCAAGGTGGCGGTCATGCGAGCCTGGGGATTCACCAGGCGTGCGCGCCGGCCCCGGAAACATGGCGAGGGTAAGGGCTGACCCGGGCGGGTGACCTGGCCAGGGCAGGCCGGATCGTCGCGGTCGGCCAGTAGCGCCTGGCCTGGCGCGCGGCCGTTTCCGCCGTCATCACGACCCGGCCCGGCCTGCCGCTGGCCGCTCTCAGCCTCAGCAGCTGCCGTCGCTCGGGCGCGAAGCTGCGCTTGTACGCCTCATCCCCGCGGAGGAAGTCGACCTCGGTGAACCCTCGCAGGCAGGCGTCGCGGATGATGGCGTTAAGCAGCACTGTCGTGGCATCACGCCAGGGGGAGTCGGTCCGGCGCGCGCTCTGGTACAGGCTTACCCGTCCGGCCACCTCGAAGGTGACCATGATGGCGATGACGGCGTCTGCTACGGCGAGATCGTGTACCGCTATCTCGTCGACCTGGGCTCCCAGGCGGCAGCCGGCGGCAAAACGATCGAAGCTGGGCAGGAACCGGGAGCGGTCACCCCACTGAGCGCGATGCAGCCGCCGAAGTGCGTCCAGCGACCTGATCGCCGACGTACCCCGGCTGACGTGGTGATCAGCACCCGCATCGGCCATCCGGGCGGAAGCCCGGCGGAGGGTCTTCCTGAACCCCGCGGACCGGGCGGCCAGATAGGTATCCGGGTCGGAGGTCAGTGCCGCCCGCGGCGCGACCGCGAAGGACTCGCGACGTACCGGGGCCGGCAACGCGCTGATCACGAGAGGGTCGGCACGGATGCCGTCGAGGCCGAGGAGGCGCGTCCCGGGACGTCGTAGCCAGCCCGATACGCTCGAGATGACGTCCTCCTGGTGGCCTGGCCTGGCCAGCAGGTCGAGATGATCAGGGCAGAGCGGGCCGGCCCCCATCATGGTGAGGAACGGCAGGCCCGTCCTCTGCCTTTCCTCAAGCGCCAGCCCGCCCAGCAGCAGGTCATCCCGCACTACCAGCAGGAAGCGGCGCCGGGCCCCGGCCGTTCCGGTGAGCCACCACGATCGCAGGAACGGAGAAGGGAGCGGCGAAAGGTCGACCAGCTGATCCCACTGGGCGGCCCAGCGGCCGAGGGCGGGACGGACGAGCAAGCCGGCCGGCATGCTGTCACCCGGAACCGCGCAGCGCCGTCAGCAGCGGATCGATGTGCACGGCGCCCCAGTTCTGGGTCCACCGGTCCGCAGAGCCGCCTTCGTTCTCGCCGGTCGCATAGTGAATCACGGTGGCGAGAAGCAGGGCCCGCTGTTCGGACTGGTTCCAGGACCCGAACGGCTTCCCGCCGACTTCCACCGTGGCCAGATCGGCGGATCCTGATCGCGCGACCCAGGCCGCCGCTTCCCCGAAGGTGCATTTCTTGTCCATGACGACGCGGCAGAGTTGCGCGTACACCGCGTCCAGGCCGGCCGGAGCGTCGGGCCGCGCTCGTTCCCAGTCGATGACCACGGGTGGCAGCGGCGGTTTCCGCAAGAACACGTTGCCTGGCCACAGGTCACCGTGACACCAGGCGGTCGTCATCCGGGCGGCGCCTATCGGTGCCAGGCCGTCCAGGATCTCCCCGGCCGATCCGGGCGCGACCGCGTCCAGGCCTGTTACCCAGTCACGGGCCCAGTTGGCATCGGCATGACCGGTCTGGGCTTCGGCGCCAAGCTCCGAGGCGATGGCGCGCAGGGCATCCCAGCCCCGGCCGGACGGACGCCAGGAGCGGCCTGCCCGCAGGACCCGGAACTTTATCCAGCGCTCGGCGACCCATGAGATGCCGTCGGCGTTTCCCGAGGCGACGACGTCGGGAAAGGCCAGGGTGTGCCGCGCTGACCCGAGGCGGGCAGGCAAGTCGGCCAGGGCGCGCTGATGAGTACCGAGCCGCCGGACGCTATCCGGAGTGACGGCCACCCGCGCGGCCAGCTCGCGTCCGCCGCAGGAGATCCGCAACGTGAACTGCCCGAGCCCGCGGCCGGCGATCAGGCCGCGCAGGCACGCGCGATCACCAAGCGCGGCGCCTACCTGATCAAGGACGGCGCTGACGACGCTGTCGCTTGGCCACGGCAGGGCGAGTCCAGACCTGCCCAGATAGGGCCACATGCGGGTAGTGGCCAGCCAGTACCCCAGCCATCGCCGCGGCGAGCCGTCGTAGGTGAGCGGCCACCCTCTGCCGATGACGGCGCGCAGCTGCTCGGGCGTGGGGAACAGGGCAAAGCGGTAGGGCCGGGCCGGGCCGACGATCGCGGCGTGCTGGCCGCCTGACGCCAGGGCGGGCCGGAGAGCCTCGCCGCACATCGTGTCGCGGTCGTCGCACACCAGCAGGGCGACGGTACCCGCGCGGAGCGGGGATCTGCGGCCATCCCAGATGGCGGCGCGCGTCGCCCCCGCCAGCGCGGCCGCGGAGCGGCCCAGGACGAGCGCGGCCGGGTAGGAACGGAGCAGGTTCTGGTTCATGACCTGGTCCAGGTCGGCGAGCACGACCGGCCCGGAGACGTGCCTGGGCAGCAGGAACCGCCAGACGGCGGGGTGTCGCGCGTATTCCCTGGCGAGCTGGCCGGCAGAACTCACCGGGCGATGGCTGCTCCCCCCGCCGTGTGACATCAACCGTCAGGCCCGGCTGGCGCAGCGCTGGCGACCAGCAGGAAGCTGCCTGCGATCGGCCGCAGGAACCCGTTCCCGGCCAGCCTCGTCTCCGCGGCCCGCCGGGTCGCGGCTCCGCGCAGGTTGCGCCCGTCCCTGCGGTAGGGGAGATAGCTGTACCCGAGGATCTGGCGAACACGGAATCCGCTGTCGGTGAACAACCGGAGAGCGCCCGCCGCGTTCATCATGGCTGGCGTTTCTGCCGGGTTCATCCGGAGCCTGAGGTATATCCCGCGCAGGCTGAACGGGTTGAGATGGAAGTTCACCACGACCAGGCCCCGGGGCCGCAGTGAGGCTCGCATCCAGGCCAGGACCGCACGCCGCAGCGGAGGCTCGGCGTTGAGGAAGAAGCGGAACGCGGTGATGAGGTCGAAGGGACCTGACGCCAGGCCGGGCGTGGTGGACACATCGCCAAGCACCAGCCTGGCGCGGGGGCACCGGGCGCGAGCCAGCGCGAGCATGTCCGGTGAGATGTCGATGCCGACCGGCTCGGGAAAATAACGACCGAGGAATTCCAGGACGCGTCCGGTGCCGCAGGCGAAGTCGGCCACCGACCAGGCCGGCTGGGCGGTCCGGAGGATGCCCGCCAGGAGGCGCTGCTCCACCAGCCAGTCGAGCCCCTTCGCCGCCCCCGGATCCCATAGGTCTTCGTCATAGGACCGCGCCTTGGCGGCGCCCAGATGGCTCTCCCGGTATGAACCGGGCGGAGTTACCGTGGCGTGATTTCCTCGGTCGCGCACATCAAGTTCCTATCCGCGTCCCCCGGCCACCAGGCTACTCGCCTGATCATCCCGGTGGCGAGGCCGGCTACGGGACTGATCCGCCGATATCGCCCGGCCGGCCCCCGCCCTCCGGCGGTTCCCGCCCGCGCAGCGCCGCCCACCCGAGCCGGATCGGCCCGGGCATCACCGTCATCAGGATGGCCGCGAACACGGCCATGGCCAGCGGGGCCAGGATCAGCAGCGAGATCCACGAGGGACCCGAGCCGACGCCGCGGGCGATGTCCGCACCGAAGACGACCGCGATCATGCCGGCCACGCCCAGGCACGGCAGGCCGACGGACCGGCCCAGCGCAGCCAGCCGCACCGACGCGTAACGGGCAGTCCACAGCCAGGCAATGACGGCTATCCCGGCCGCCACCAGAGCCTGGTCGAGCGCGACCACCGTGATGCCGCCCCGCACCGTGCCGAGCAGGACGGCGGTCAGCGTGACCAGGTGCAGCCCGCGTCCCAGGAAGACGAGGTTGCTGCGGCCGACCGCCTTGAGCACCTGCAGAGCGGTCAGGACGAGGGAGAGGAAAAAGGCGTATATGGCCAGGAATCGCACCGCTCCCGCGGCCGGCGTCCACTTGCTCCCGAGCAAGGAAATGTCGTTGGCGAATAGCGCCAAGCCGGCGAACCATGGAATGCTGACCGAGGCGATGAGGCTGATTATATTTTCCGAGGCCCGGCCGATTTGCTCCCGGGAAGGCAGCCGGCAATAGTACGGGAAGGCGGCGCCGTTCGCGACTACGGCAATCGCCAGATAAGGCATATAGCAAATTCGGTAGGCCAGTGAGTACAGGCCGAGCGCGACCGGGCCAAGGACATGGCCGACGATGATGTAATCCACGTTGAGCAGGCCGAGGTTGATCAGGTCCGCGGCGCTGAGATAACCCCCGTAACGCAGCAGCCGGCGGGCCATGACCGGGTTCCATCCGGGCAGGCATCGCGGACCGAGAAGAAAGGCGACGATGGCATTGGCGGCGGAACCCGCGACCTGCCCCGCGACCAGGCCGATCAGCGGATAGCCGCTGATTACCACGGCGATGGTGACCGCCGCGCCGATGGCCGAAGGCAGCGAGTCGGTGACGGCCCGCCGCCGGAAGCTCAGGGAGCGGGTGAGCCTGCCCACCGGGACCTCGGCGGACGCGTCCAGGGGCAGGCAGACGGCGAAGCCCCTGAGCACGAACGCGGCGTCCGGGCTGTGAAAGAAGGATGCGATTACCGGAGCGAGTATCCAGGTCACGGCCATGAGCGCGAAGCCGGCGGCCAGGACCATCGAGAGTGCCGTCCGCGACGCTTCCTCGATACGGTCCTGCAGGTAGGTCAGGGCATCGGCCACGCCGAGCTGGTTGATGGCGGACAGGATGTTGTACGTGAGGGCGGCGATGGCCAGGATCCCGAATTGGGACGGGGCCAGCGCCTTGGCCAGGACGAGCAGGACGATGGTCTGCGTGGCCTTCGCGCTCCAGGAGCCCGCCGATAGCCACAGGACTCCGCGCGCGGCGCGCGTCCGGCCGGCCGCGATGGCGGGATCGGGAGCGGCTATGACCGCCGCCAGCCCTGTTCCAGGAATATCGTCACGTCTCTGAAACCCCCCTAGCCACTGGCGAATTCGCGCCGCCGGCTTCCGGGCCTGCTGACCTTGGCTGTATTAACCTAACGATATGGCGGTAAACCGGCTGATGTCATGACGGCCGCCGGAGAACTTTCCCGCGTTGCCGGCCGGGGAAAGCGAGCCCGGATAGCGACGGGCGCGGTGATGCTCGCTATCGCCTCGGCCGCCGGTGTCGCCGTGGCGAATTGGCTGGTGCTTGTTCTCGCCGGGCTCGTCGCCATCGCCGCCGTCGTGCTCCTGTTGTGCAGGCTCGACCTCGTGGTGGCCTTGCTGGCCGCTGATTTCTTCTTCAACGCCTACCTGAACCACGGGGCCGGCCTGGTGACGATCGACAAGGCCATAGGTGCCCTCGCCGTGACGGCGTGGGCGCTCGAGTGGGCGGTGAACCGGCGCCCGGTCGCTGGTAACCGGCAGTTGTGGGTCCTCGCCCTCTTCCTGGCCTGGACGCTGGTGTCAGTCGCCGGTGCCGAGAACGACAAGGCCGCCCTGGTCACCTCGCTGCGGTACCTGATCTTCGTGACCCTCTACTTCCTGGTCCTGCAGACAGTCCGGGGAGAACGGCGCCGCGCCGACGTCCTGCTGCGGGTGATACTCTCCGCCGCCGCCGTGGCCAGCGTCGTCGGGCTGATCGCCTTCTTCAGCCATCACGTCGCCCGGGCCAGCGGTCCGATCAAGGATCCCAACGATTTCGGGTTCATTCTCGCCAGCAGCGTGCCGCTGGCCGTCTATCAAGCGCGGTGGGCCGCCACCTGGTGGGGGAAGGCCGCGTGCGCGGCGGCGCTCATCCTGACCCTGGCGTGCACGCTCGCGACGTTCTCCCGCAGTGCGCTGACGGGCCTGGCCCTGGCTGCCGTCTGGGCCGTGCTGACCAGGCGGCTGCGGCTGCGCTGGGCGCTGGCCGTCCTGGCCTGCCTGGCCGGCGTCCTTCTCGTCACGTTCCTGGCCGCGCCCAGGCTCATCAGCGGCGCGTTCGGCCAGAAGGCCCACGTCGCCAGCGCGAACGTGAACGTGCGGTACGGCTACTACCGGGTCGAGGTCAGCGAGTGGGAGCATTACCCGCTCACCGGGGTGGGACCGGGGAATTTCGTCTACCGGTTCTACCAGTTCGCGCCCGCGACGCGGGAAAGCCTGCCGTTTCCTTCCAACGTCCTGACCATCAGCGGCGAGGAGGCCTACCTCGTCATCCTGGCCGAACAGGGAGCGGTCGGGCTGGCCCTGTTCCTCGGCTACCTCGTCTTGTCCTGGATCGACCTACGCCGCCGGTTCCCCGATGACGAGCGACGGGATCAGCTCCAGGCCGCCTTGGCCACCGGCTTCATCGTGGCTTGCATCGGGGCCCTGTTCCTCGCCGAGCAGTACTATCCGCCCCTGTGGTACCTGCCCGCCCTCGCCGCTTCCGGGCTGGGCGCCCAGGCGGCCATCCGCCCGGCCGGCCGCCAGCCAGGCCCCGGGCAGGTGCAGGTACTCGCCTCCGGAGCGCACCGGTGAGGCCGGCGGTCGCGCTGGCGGTCCGGGCCCGGGCCCGCTGGCCGCTGCCTCCCGGGCCGGCGGTGGCGGTCCTCGGATGGCATCGCGTCGACGTCGAGGGAGGTCGGCTGGCGGTTCCGCCCCGGCGCTTCGCCCGTCAGATGGGCCTGCTCGACGAGCACCGCCAGCGCTTTCCCGTGGCGCACCTGGATGAGGCCGGGCGGTTCCTGGCCGCAGGCGGGAGCCGCTCCCGGCGCGTGGTGCTGACCTTCGACGACGCCTGGGCCGACAATCACGCCAACGCGCTCGGCCCGCTCAGCCAGCATCACCTGCCGGCCATCTTGTACGTCCCGAGCCGACTGCTGGGCGAAGCGGGCTACATGACGCGCAGCCAGGTGCTCGAGATGAGCGACGGCGGCGTAACGATCGGCGCGCACAGCCGGACCCATCCCGACCTTCGAGCCTGTGCCCGCCAGGAGCTGGAGCGCGAGGTCCGCGGGAGCAAGGAAGACCTCGAGGATCTCATCGCCCGGCCCGTGACCTCCTTCGCCTATCCCGCCGGCCTGACCGACGACAGGGTGTCCGCCGCCGTCGCGGCGGCCGGCTTCACCTCGGCGGTGACGACCCGTCCCGGCTGGTGGCGTCCGGCCACGAGGCCGCTGGAGATTCCCCGCAGTTTCGCGGAGGACTTCTCCGACGCCACCTTCCTGGCGGCCATGGCGGGTGGCCTCAACGTCCTCGGCCCGCTGGGGGCGATCAAGAGCCTGCTCCCCGGATCCGGCCGGCCGTGAGGGTCGCCTTCCTGCTGACCCAGGACCGGGGCGGCCCGGTGGACCTGACCACGAGCCTGGCCACGGAACTCGCCGTCCGGGCGGATGGCCCGGAGGTGGTCATCCTCGGCCCCGGTCTGGCCGGCGGCTCCGGCCTGCCCAGGACCAGGCTGCTTCCGGTGCAGGTGCGGTCGAAGGGGGATGCCCGGGGTTTCTCGGCCGTCTCCAGGCTCCTGGAACAGCTGGCGCCCGATGTCATCCACGCCCAGGACCGCCGGGCCGGCCTGGTGTCCGTGCTGATGGCCGACAGGAAGGTTCCCGTCGTGCTGACCTTTCACGGCGTTCCTGACCGCGCCGCCGGCCGCTGGGTGCAGGCTGGACCACTCCACGGCCGCCGGCCCGGCCTAGCGGGCGGCAGCCGGCTCGTGGCTGACGCGATCATCTCCCGCGCGATCACCTGCACCGTCGCGCCGTCGAAGGCCATGGCGGGCTTCCTCAGGCACGAGCTGCACGTGCCTGCCCGGAGGCTGCGCCTGGTGCGTAACGGAGTGGCCATCCCGCCGCACCGCCACCCGGTAGCGAGCATCCGCACGTTCATCACGGTGAGTTCGTTCGCTCCCTGCAAGGCCACGCCGGTGCTGGTTCAGGCCTTCCTCGCCCTCGCGGGCCACCGCTCAGGCCTGCGGCTGCTGATGATCGGAGCCGGTCATGACCGCCGGCGCTGCGAGGACATGGTCAGACGGTCCGGCCGGGACCACCAGGTGGAGTTCGCTGGTTTCCGTACCGACATCGCCGCTCAGCTCGGCCGGGCTGACGCCTTCGTCCTGCCGTCGGTGAACGAGAACCTTCCGCTAGCGCTGCTGCAGGCCATGGCGGCGGGCATGCCATGTATCGCCGCAGCCGTGGGCGGGGTGCCGGAACTGCTGAGCGGCCCCTGCGGCCTGCTCGTTCCGCCCGGGGACGCTGATGCGCTGAGTGCCGCGATGGAACGGTTGATCGATGAGCCTGATCTGGCGGCCAGGCTCGGTGCCGAGGCCAGGAGCCGGGCGGCGGAGAGCTTTTCCCTGGCTCGTTGTGCCGGTGAGCATCTGCGGCTGTGGTCGGACCTCGCCGGCGGTGGCCCGTGAGGATCCTGCACGTGCTGCCGGAATTTGCCCCGGGCGGAATGGAGCGCCTGGTCGTGCTGCTGGCGCAGGACGCGACCGAGCATGGAGATAGCGTGACCGTCGCGTCGGGACCGGGCGCCTGGGTGGAGAAGGTCGTGGCGGCCGGCGCTCAGCACATGGCATTGCCCGCCACCTCGCGTGGCACCGCTGTCGCCATGGGCGCGGCGACGGCCCGGCTGGCCCGCGGCATCAGGCGGCTGCGCCCGGACGTGGTCCATTCCCATAACGTCCGGGCCACCGCCCTCGCCCGCGTCGCGCTGCTCGGCGCGCGCCATCGGGCCGCGCTGGTACCCACGATTCACGGGGTGGCGCCCGGTGAATACCGGGCGGCGTGCCGGGTGCTGCGCCCGGCGGCCCGCCGCGTCATCGCCTGTGCGCCCGCCGTCGCTCGTTCCCTGCACGCGGCCGGCTTTCCTGAGGAGCGGATCGATGTCATAACCAACGGGGCCGCCCTGCGCCCGGCCGGCCCCGGCCGGCAGGCCGCCCTGCGCCGGTCCCTTGGCCTCGGCCAGGCACCGCTCGTCGTCGGCATAGGGCGGCTCGTCGAGCAGAAGAACTGGCCGGTGTTCATCGAGGCCGCCGGGCGCCTGAACGGGCCGTCCTTCGCCGTAGCGGGCGAAGGGCCGCTCCGGCAGCCACTGGTCAGCCTGGCCAGACGGCGCGGAAGCCCGGTCCGTTTCCTCGGTGCCGTCGACGACGTCGCCGCTCTCGTCGGCCTCGCCGCATGCGTGGTGTCCACCTCGGCCTGGGAAGGGCTTCCGCTCGCGCTCCTCGAGGCTCTCTCCCTCGGCGCGCCCGTGGTGGCCACGGCGGTCGATGGCCTTGCCGACCTGGTACCGCCCGAAGCGGCACTGCTGGTTCCGCCGGGAGATCCGGTCGCGGTAAGCGCGGCTGTGTCGCGCATACTCGCCGACGACGAGCTTGCCGCCTCGCTGCGGGCTGCCGCCCTCGCGGCGGCCCGGGCCTGGAGGCCGGAGCGCATGCTCGGTCAGTATCGCGGCGCTTACCGCGCGGCGGTCGCGGGAGAACCCCGGTGGGTCTTACCCGCCCCAGGCAGCTAGCCGCGGAGCGGGCCGATCCGCGTACCTTCACTGGGACCAGGACGCGGAAGACTTCGGGCCCGGTATCGGGCCGGTGGGTTCGTCGTCCTCTTGCCCGTCGGCGCGGACGGCGCTGTCGGCGTCGGTGAGCACCGTTCCGAGTACGGTCGTCTTGTGCTTACCCAGCATGCGCAGGTCAGAGACGACTGCCTCGGGCCAGGCGCCGTCCGAGGAAACGACGAGCAACACCGCGTCGGTGGTACGCGTCAGCGTGTCGGCCGCGGTGCCGCCCTGCAGCGCCGGGCCGTCCACGATGACGAGATCTGCCAGCGAGAAGAACTCCGGCAGGCGCTCCCAGCAGTGCCTGGCCTGACCGCGTTTGGGCAACCGTGGCCCGGACGTGACCACCTGCAGGCCCTTGACCGACGGTATGGCCGTCGGGAGTGACGCCGGATCCGCGTCGCTGAGCACGGTGGACGTCAGCCCCTTGCCGTTCTCGATGCCGAAGACCTCGTGCAGCGCCGGGTCGTTGACCGCGCCGTCTACCAGTACGACCGACATGCCAAGTTCGGCCAGAGATACGGCCAGGTGGACCGCGACCGTGGTCTTGCCCTCGCCGGGACGAAGGCTCGTGACGGTTACGGAGCGTACTTTACGGCCGGCGGTGGAATACATGAAGTTGGTCCGCAGCGAATCCCGCTTGCGGCGCAGTACCGAGCCGTACTCGGCCGCGAGGATCGTGCTGGCGTCGCGTTGCTCGGCGAGCCTGGGCATGACGCCCAGCACAGGCGGGCGAGCCTGCCCGGCTAGCTTCCTGGCGCCGTCCGGCTTCCCGGACAGCCTGTCCCACAGCAGGCCCGCGCCGAGGCCGAGGACGATGGCCAGCGCGACGATCGCGCCCAGCAGGAGCTTGACGCTCGGCGGAGCCGTCTTGACCGGCACGACCGGCTGGCCATAGACGCTGGGGATGACGACACCGTTTCCCTGCAGGTCGTCGAGGAACACGGCCATGGTGCGGGCGGCGATCTGCTGAGACCGCGCCGCGTTGCCGGTCTGGGCCACGATATTGATGACGGCCGCGTTGGACAGCGACTCCGCGTGCACCTCATTCGCGAGCTGGGCCGCGGAAACGGTGAAGGGCAGGGTCGCCGCCACCCGGTTGAGTAGTGCGGGGCTGGAGACAAGCTGGACGTAAGTGGGGATGAGGCTGGCAAGCAGATTCGGATAGTTAGGCAGGATGCCCGCGTTGGTGGAAACCGGCAGGAGTGCGACCGAGGCCGTCGACTGGTAAGCCTTAGGGCGGGCCAGAACGTACCCCGCACCGCCCAGGATGACGGCCGCGGCGACGATCGAGCACACCAGCTTCCTCCGCCACAGAACGCTGGCCACCCGCTGGGGTGTAATCGCGTCTTGGGATCCGCCGGAATTCAACTGGCCTTCTTCTCCGTCGAGATATGCTCGGGCCGGAACTCCCTATCCGGCAGGCCGGTAGCAGGCCGGGCCCCGAGACTCTGCCACAGCCTCAGTATTTCCTGGAGCGAGCGCTGAAGTGAATAATGCCCGGCCGCCTTTTCGCGGGCCGCGGCGCCGAGCAGCCGCCGCCGCCGGGGATCGGCCAGCAGCGCGTCGGCCGCCTTGGCCAGGCTCTCCGGGTCCTCGGCGGGAACCAGCTGACCTGCTCCGGCCAGCGCGGAGCTACCGGAAACCCGGGTAGCGACGATGGCCGCGCCGCACGCCATCGCCTCGAGCAGGACCAGGGCCATCCCGTCGTAACGCGAGGGGATCACGACGACGTCGGCCGCCCGGAGGTCCGGCGCGGGGTCGGGGCGGAAGCCGCGGAACTCGACCCGTCCGCCCAGGCCGAGCGAGCTTACGAGGTTTTCGAGCCCGGGCCGGTCCTCCCCGTCTCCCACCAGCCGCAGCCAGGCTGATTGCGTCCGCATGAGGGCCAGGGCCCTGACGGCCACGTCGGGTGCCTTCGCGTGACACAGGCGCCCGACGAAGACGACGAGTGGTTCGTCCGGCCGTTCGGCGACAGGTCCCCGCGGGCAGAAACGGCGTGGATCGACTCCGTTGGGAATGACCGTGATCCCGTCCGCCCGCGGGCCGAGAACGGCCCGGCCATCGAGCCGTTCCTCGTCGGACACGGCTATCACCGCCGTGGCCAGCGGAAGCATGATCCGCTCGATCATCCGGTAGGCGGGAGCGAGTCGCCCCCCGACCAGCCATGACCAGCCATGCGGCGTGAACACCACGGGAGGCCGCCGCCACCCCAGGCTGGTCACGGCCAGGCGCCCCAGGACACCGGCCTTCGAGGAGTGGAGGTGAACCAGATCGTGGTTCCTGGCGAGCCGGCGCAGCCGCCTGACGGCCAGAAGGTCGCCCGGGTGCGGGGAACGCCGCATCTCCAGCCGTTCCCAGGCCGCTCCCCGTTGCCGGGCCCAGCCGGAAAGGTCCCCCGTCGAAGGACAGGCGACCGTTACCCGATATCCCGCGCTGACCGCGGCCCGGACGAGCTCGCGCACGCAAACGGCCACGCCATCGACCGTGGCCTGGGAGACGATCAGGACGCGAGAGCGTCCAGGGGCGGCGGGGGGGACAAGCCGGTTTGCGCGGAGGCGCTGCCTCAGGCGCCGGGCCAGCGCGCCGCCCGAGGGCTTGCGCTCGCGTTGCCTGACCGCTTTCATCGTGCCGCTACTTCCGTCTCGACCCCTGCGGGCAAGAGAAGATAACGGAGCCTGCGACGCTATCTCCGGAAGAGAAAGAATGGCTTTGATCGCGCATTTATGTAGGACCCGGGAATTCTCGGCGATAACAAGGAAGTCTTACCGGCACGCGCAAGTGCGGGGTACCGTTGACTGGTTTCGACGTTTATGTGAGGTTCTGTTTAACTATGCCGGAATTGTATCACTCTGAGCTATGTGGAGCTAGTGCTCCAGTCGGCACGATCAGGCATCAGGAATGCCGGCTGGCGCCAGCTGGCGTAAGTCCTGTGACTCCCGGGAAAATTGAGCGAATCCGTGACGATAGAGATCGCGGATTG
>WNGG01002174.1_pt1 | contig 37627 bp, 40 predicted proteins | sample 5400661 | NCBI WGS metagenome assembly WNGG01 (sample SAMN13153372, study PRJNA577476) | soil metagenome | isolation source: 100 cm soil or saprolite under Garry oak tree replicate 1 | place: USA:California | collected 2016-06-15
TTTAGGTAATTAACCCAATTTTTGTCCAAATTAGTGGTATCTCAGTGTAAGAAATGGGATGCATTCCTGATTAGGAACACAGAAGAAAGGAATTGACAACCTGTACTCAACGCTCTATACTGAGGATGGTCAAAAACAAAACTTCGCCGCTGTGTATCACCAGAGAAATTTGTACATAGCGAGCTAAGAGGAGGATATCTCGACAATGACGTATGTAATTACTCAGCCGTGCATTGGCGTAAAAGATGCATCCTGCGTGGATGTCTGCCCTGTTGATTGCATCCATCCTACACAGAACGAGGAAGAGTTTGAGACGGCTGAGATGCTCTATATCAACCCGGACGAGTGTATTGACTGTGGTGCGTGTGAGCCTGCTTGTCCTGTCACCGCCATTTTTGAGGAGTCAGCAACTCCTGAAGAGTGGAGACACTTTATTAAGATAAATGCCGACTTCTTCAAGGGCTAGAAGTGGTCAATCAGGATAGTTGTCCTGGTCTCCCAGCCTGATCAGAGCGGGCATCTCCATTTTGCCCTTAGCGGTGCCAGCTAACTGATTCAGGCGTGGAGACCCTACAACCGCCCTCCTTGGGCTGGTATATTTCACACTAAACCTTCTCTCCGTACTGTGATATAATGCATTGTAAATGCAGTACGCATCTACTACTTCTGAGGGAGCAGGCCTCTATGCCAATCACACGACGTAAACGCGCTAATCCACCAGATCAGCCAGAGAGTAACAATCATCTTGCCGATCAAACTGAAAACTCTGTAGAATCGCTTGATGGTGAGCAAGCTTCTACCACTCCTGAGAATGGAGAACAAGCCGGACAGGCAGTTCCGCCCATTCCTGAGCAGGCAGAAACTCTGCCCTTCCCATCTATGGCCTCTTCACCGACGCCTGTATCGAATGGCGACCGTGTTGAGCGACAGGAGTATACCTCTTCCATAGAAAGTGGCCGTCGAACATCGCGTGGCGAACTGTTTCGCCGACCACCGCAGCCACCTGTAGGGCAGCCATTACCGGCCCCTACCGTCTCAACTCCCCCGGCACCGTCACACGAGATCTCGTTGCCGTTGGGAAACTTGCTTCATCTTGCCTATAATCCGAGCTACACTGGATCAGATGAGGCTCGCAGTGTCTTACTGCAAAAGTTGGCAGATGAAAGTGCAAAAGGTGGACGGGCACGTTGTTGGAACTGTGGCTCCATTGCCATTGCCTATGATCATTGGAATACACGTAACAAAACCTTTGGTGAAGTTGGAATTGCTTACTGTGAGATATGTGGTGTGTGGAGTGTCCTGTAGCCAGTTTTAGTTGACTCCTTTTAGTCACGCTCAGTTCGTTTCACTTGTTTGGCACTTCATCAGTTTTCCGAGGAGAACCCGAAATGACACAGAGTCAGGGTACCCCTGTGCCCCGTCGCTGTCCACGTTGTGGTGGCGCTATGTACCAACCCTCTGGGAGTTTGCTCTACTGGCATGCCGACAATAATCACCCCCGTTGTGATATTACAAATGTTATTGATCCTCCTGTAGCTGTGCAAACTTCCAACGAGGACGAATCGCCAAAGTCAGCTGAACCACCGAAGAGTGAGCGCAAGAAAAAATAAGTTCTTTCCCATCTCGGGAATGCAACCGGTACCCCCTGCACTCCGTATACTTGAGTGGACAGTAACTTTCTCTTCATCGTATTGAGGAGGTATAAATTCTCTACCAGACGAGGTTTAACTATGTACAATCAGAGAAATAACAGCCCCTTTGGGGGAGGTAATCGCCTTTTTGGGGGTTCGCGATATCAGTATGAAACAGTCCCCTATGGGTATGAAGCCACGCAGACAGGTGGTCTGATAAGCAAGGTAATGGGCTTACTGGCCTTCTCTTTCCTCTTTGCCGCCATAGGAACCTTTGCGGGATTTGCTCTCTATAGCGCTGGTGGATACGGCATTGGAACCTACTTTATTGTTGCCATTGGGGGCCTGGTTGTCCTCATTATCCTGAATTTTACCGTTCGGGTACCTGGACTTAATCTTTTCCTGCTCTACCTCTTCACCTTCCTGGAAGGTATGTCACTCACACCGATCATTGCTTACTACCTGGCAACGAACGCCAACATCCTGGGTGAAGCCTTCTTGATTACAGCCATCGCCTCACTGGGGTTAGCAGTCTATGCCTGGACAACCAGGCGTAGTTTTGCAGGCATCGGGACTTACCTCTTCGTTGGCCTGATCGTGTTAATCGTGCTGAGTATTGCTGGCATCTTCTTCCAGGGGTTCTTCCACACGACCCTCATACAATTGTTCATCTCGATTCTGGGTATTGCTATCTTCTCTGGCTATGTCCTGTACTATGTGCAGAGCGCCAAAAACGTGGCAGACACGATGCCAAACGCCATTCTGCTGACCGTCTCTATCTTCATCAGCGTACTGAACCTGTTCCTCTTCATCTTGAGACTGCTCTCTATTCTTCAGGGAGGAGACCGTCGAAGATAGATTAATAAGTGGGGAAATGAGTGAGGGTGGGATTGGCGGCATGCCGCCAATCCCACCCTCACTCATTTCCCCATGTAGGTGTCACAATCTCGTATAATATCACCGTGATAACATTAGGGAATAAGAAGAAGCAAGCCTTTGTTCTCTTGGGTAGAAACCTTTTTAGGTAGCCAACATATCTGAACATGAAAGCGAGTGATTTACATAATGAACGAACATGCTAATCTGATGTATATTGGTGATCAGGATTTTGAGTCTAAAGTGCTCAAAGCTGATAAGCCAGTCATCGTTGACTTCTGGGCTGCGTGGTGTGGTCCCTGTCGTGCTATTGCTCCCGTCTTTGAGAAGCTGAGTAGTGAATATCAAGGGAAACTCGATTTTGCCAAGATGGACATCGAAGAGCACGAAAGGACCCCGAACAGCCTGCGCATCCAGGCTATTCCTACACTCATCATTTTTAACAACGGCAGAGAAATTGGTCGCCTGATCGGGCCACGACCTGATCGTCTGAAGCTTGAGATCGACCGCGTACTTACTGCCAACGGCCTCCAGGTTGCCTGAAACCTGGAATAGCAAGCTCGCATCAAAGTCGTGTCAATTTTTGCGTACAGGCGCCTGCACGCAAAAATTGACACGACTTTTCTTCTCTTGCGGGTACCCTGGCTCAGTGCTATACTAGTCAAGGATTTTTACCCTGCTTTTTGAGACAGGTACACAATAGAGGAGAAACAATACACGTTATGGATGACATGCAGAATGTAAATGGTGGAAGTGCCGGAAGTGTCCGCCAGAATAGCACTTCGGAAGAGGAAGTGAATCGCGAAGTCCAGGAATGGACAGACAAAGGCAATACTGCCGCAGCAGAGGGAGACTACGAGGCAGCTGCCGAAGCTTTTGAGCATGCAGTGGCCGCCAATCCTACCGACGCCCGTGCACGCTACAACCTTGCCCTTGCCCATCAATTTCTAAGTCAACCGGAACTTGCCATTGCCGGGTATCGACGAGCCATAGACCTTGACCCCGATCTAATCGAAGCATATCTTAACCTGGGAACGCTCTATGGGGAGCTTGGGATGTATGAAGAATCCCTCGAAACCTTCCAGCAGGCACTGGAGCTAGATCCCGAGGACGATGAGCTCTACCGCAATGCTGGCGATGCCTATCGTAGTCTGAATCTCTACCAGGATGCGATCCAGAACTATCGCCAGGCTCTTATCCTGAATCCTGACAACACACTGGCTGCCGACAATTTACGCGATGTCCGTGAGCGAGTCAATGAACAATTGCGCCGCATCATGGCCCAGGAGCGGGTGGTGGACGAAAACCCGGCTGATCCAGCTTCGTATGCAGAACTTGTCAGCCTCTACCTTGATATGCGCCGCTATGACGAGGCCCTTTCACTCGCAAACCAGATGCTTACACTTGATCGTGAGAGCCGTACCGCCTATGATGTGCTGGCATCGGTGTATGAGGAGATGGGCGACCAGGTCCAGGCGGCAGAAACCTATACACGTATCGTAGAACTGACACCCGACGATGCGGATGCCTGGGAACATCTTGGAAACTGGCGTGCTCGCCTGGGAGATACCGATGGGGCAATTGCCGCTTTTAATCGCGCCATCGAACTCGACCCGGACCGCTACACCGGGCAGTTTAGCCTGGCAGAGACCTATCTGGAGGCCGAACGTTATGACGAGGCCATGGCTGTCTACCGCGACCTGGTTGAGAATGGCGAAGACCTGACCTCCGATGACCTTGCGGCAGCTTATGCCGGTCTCGCCGATACATACAATTCGATAGGGCGTTACGAGGATGCCATCGAGACTGCAAAAACACTGCTGGAAAAATCCCCGGATGACCCGGAGGGCTACTACCAGCTTGCTACGGCATATGACGCACTCGGACGCTTTGATGAAGCGATTGAGAACTACCAGAAGGCAATTGAGAATGATCCCCTCAATGCCGACTACTATAACGACTACGCCGACACTTTGCGTGAGCTAAAGCGCTACGACGAGGCGCTTGAACAGGCGCAACAGGCCATCGCCATGGATCCTTCAATGGTACTTGCCTATGAAACTCTTGCCCAGATTTACGAGGAGACGGGACGACCAGAAGAGGCTGCGGCAGCGATGGAGCAGGCCAATGAACTGCGAGCAATCAAAGGGTAGAATTTAAGCGGATAGAACTCAGTTTCAAGAGCCAGGAGGCTCTTGAAACTGAGTTCCATCCGCTTATTATTGTGCTTGTTTCTCCTCGACTGTATCCGCGAATGTCTCCAGGTCTCCAAGACGCTGCTGGATATGGTCATAGAGGATATCACGATTGAGTATGTCTGGATCGTGTACCAGGGCATCACGCAGGTTGGTAAGTATTTCCAGGCGATATGCCAATGGACGTGGAATAATCTGCTGAGCGGCTACAATACTCAGAAGTTCGTGATACCCCTCTGGACGGCGTAGTCCAAAAGAAGCAACCAGAATACCGCAAATCTGTAAGCAAGCTTCGATTGCTAATTGCAGGTAGCGCTCAGCCAGGCCATAGACGCGAAAATTTGCCGTAAACTCCTCGCGATTCGTCTTCCCAAGCTCACGTAGGATGCCTACAGCTTCTCGCAACTGTTTCAGGTGACGCTGGAGCAACTCTTTATCTACTGGCAGGCCCTGCCCATGGAGTCGGCGGCTCAATGCCTGGTTCTGAAGGTCATCAAACTTCTTGAAATCCAGGTAATCCATTACCGCTTTCGTCTCAAATGCAATCCGCTGTTTCTCATCCCGGCTAAAGAGAAGTTGGCCGTACTTGATTACCTGCAACTTGAGCAGCAGAGAAGCCTGGTTCAAAATCATTACATCAATGCTCTCAGACTCCAGTCGCTTCGCCAGTTCGCTGAAAAAGTAAAGCTGGTAGTCAAGAAACTGGTCTGACTTGATCTGATCCATCAAGAGGATGGCAATATCTACATCACTGAGGTGTCCAAACGAAGCGCGGCCTGAGAGAGTACCAGCGAGGTATGCAGCGTTTACCGGATTTTGCGTGAAAAGCTGATTTAGTCGAGATTGCTTTTCGAATAGATTCATGAACGCCCTCCAGGAGAACTCCTATAACTTAGCCCAGCCTGATCTATCCTGGCATGGCTTGTGCCATTGAAGTAGACAAAGAACTTTTCTCCAAGGAAGAACAAAACATCTGTTTATGAAAGAACTATAACATAAAAAGTCCTCGTAGCGTAACCCCCTATTGATCAGCCTTCTACCCACTCCTCCCCATCAGTCGCTACTTCTTTCTTCCAGATAGGCACAGTTGTTTTGAGGGTGTCGATAATATAGCGACAGGCTTCAAGCGCTTCAGCACGATGCGGTGTTGCTACCACAATAATCACGCTTGCCTCTCCAATCTCCAATCTCCCGAAGCGGTGTGCAACAGCGACACGCTCTACACCCCAACGTCGTTGTGCTTCAGCGATAATCGTACGTATTTGCTGTTCTGCCATCTCAGCATAGACATCATATTCAAGGTAACGCACCTGTTTATTGCGTGCATTGTCGCGTACCACTCCTTCAAAGATCACGATGCCACCGACACTGGGATGCGAGACGGCAGCAACGAGTGCCTCACGATTGAGCGGCTCGCGAGTAAGCTGAATCAATGGCTCCATAGCAAAGACTCCTGGCATCCTCCACCCATGGGAGGGATAAACACAAGCTCGTCACCATCACGAAGTATCGTCTCACCAGGGACGTAGCTCCGATTCACTGCACAGAGTGAGCGCTCCATGATAGGTTGCAGGCGTGGATAGCGTGTGAGTAACAGCGCACGCACATCTGTCACTGTAGCCCCGTCGTGCAGCGTCAGTGTTTCCTCATTCTGTCCGACGATCTCTCGCAATGAGGCGAAGTAGCGAATACGAATGTTCATGGAACTAATATAGCATATCCACAAATTGAGGGCCAACCAGAGGATGCAGGGTATTGTGTCCTATAGTTGGCCCTCTAGGGAGAGCCTGGCACCCACAAGGGGTGCCACTACTATGTTACCGGCGGAGGCCGTTCCGTCCATAGTAGTGGCACCCCTTGTGGGTGCCAGGGCCCAACGCAAAACTTTAGGGGACACCCAATCCACTGGTTAAGCTTCGGACAGGTCGTAAATCGCCTTAAACTTATCGGTCAGGTAGCGCACAAAGTACTTCGGATCTGGTTTCTCGCCAGTTACACGCTCCATCAAATCTTCTGACAGATAGATGGCACCGACGCTATACATGTGTTCGCGCAGCCAATCCAGGATAAAGGCAGCATCGCCTCTTGCCAGTCGCTCGTCGAAATTCGGGAATGCTCTGCGGAGTGCGTAGTAGATCTGTGCACCGTAGAGATTGCCGAGCGTGTAACTTGGGAAGTAGCCAAAGCCGGAGGTCCAGTGGATATCTTGCAGCACTCCTTCGGTATCCGTCGGAGGCTCAATGCCCAGGTACTCCTGATACTTTGCGTTCCACAGGCCCGGCAGCGTCTCAACTGCAACCTCGCCATTGATCAGCGCCTTCTCCAACTCGAAGCGTACAATGATATGCAGGTTGTATGTCACCTCGTCAGCCTCGACGCGAATCAGGCTTGGTTGCACTTTGTTGAGTGCACGAGCGAAGGTGGCAACATCCACCTGGGCAAATTGTTCAGGAAACGCCTGGCGCACGACTGCCAACTGACCCTGCCAGTACGGTTCGGAGCGCCCAATCGCATTTTCCCATAGACGCGACTGAGATTCATGCATTCCCATAGAGGCCCCACCAGCCAGAGGTGTGCGTACCAGCGTGGGAGCACTACCCTGCTCATAGACAGCATGGCCCCCTTCATGAATAGCTGCCATGATTGCCGCCTGGATAAAGTGTTCATCAGGACGGACGGTGAGGCGGACATCAAACGGGCTACCGAAGCTCGTTGTAAAGGGATGTGGCGATTGGGCGATGCCACCGTTCGAGAAATCGTAACCTATACCTTCCAGTAAGGCTTTGCACAAGGCTACTTGCTGCTCTACGGGGAACTCTCCCTCCAAACACGAAGCATCCACCGTGTTGCCGCTGGCCTCAATGCGTCGGAGTAATGCTATACTTACGTCTCGTACAGGCTCAAACAATCTCTCTACCTTGCGTGCTGTCAGCCCTGGCTCGAATTCATCCAGCAACGCGTCATAGCGTGTCTCGACATAGCCTAGCCGATCCGCAACCTCACGTTGTAGGCTGACAGTGCGACTGAGCCACGGTGCAAAGCTGGCGAAATCATTCTGTTCGCGAGCACGTCTCCATGCCTCAAAACTGGAAGCCTGCACGCGAGCGATCTCCTCAACAAGCTTGCGTGGCAGCTTTACCGCATGATCATAAGAGCGGCCTGCCTCGCGCACCAGCCCACGGTCTGCATCAGTAAAGTGTGCCTGCTTGATAACATCGCTGAGTTCACCCAACAGAGTCCCCAATCGTGGGGTAGTCCAGCGTTCATGCAGCAGGCCCTGAAGTGTCGCTAGCTGATGGCCGCGTACTTCTCCGGCACCTTCAGGCATAGCAGTGTTCTGATCCCATTCCGCGAGAGCGTTCAGGGATTTGAGATCTGTAATTTCATGCATATAGTCAAGCAGTTCGCTGATGCGTGCATCTTTGTGTGTGAAGTCAGGCATCATCGGACTGTCTTGTTTTGACATAATCACTTTTTAGTCTCCTCTTATGTGAGATGTAGGTAGATCGATGGCAGGTCTCTATTCACCCGCCGTCCTCAATGCGAGTTCAACCAGCGTCCGCACTCCAAACCCTGTGGCACCCTTCTCTTGATACGGCAGCTTATCATCCGTGTAATCCATACCTGCAATATCCAGGTGCGCCCACTTCATGTCTCCCACGAATTGCTCCAGGATTTTTGCTGCCGTGACCGACGATGCCGGTCTCCCACCCGTCTGCTTGATATCCGCCACCTCGCTCTTGATCAGTTCAGCATATTCCTCGTCCAGGGGCATACGCCAGAACTTCTCACCTGCCGCCTGGCCAGCAGCGATCAGTTCATCACTCAGTTTCTGATCATTGCTGAACAAACCTGCCATCACTGAGCCAAGCGCGATAACGATACCCCCGGTGAGTGTCGCCACATCGATAATTGGTGACAGTCCTTCTTTAGAAGCATAGGAAAGTGCATCAGCCAGGACAAGCCGTCCCTCGGCATCTGTATTCACGATCTCGACCGTTTTCCCATTCATGATCCGTATAATATCGCCTGGACGATAGGCTGTACCGCTCGGCATGTTCTCGGTTGACGAAACCAGCGCTGTCACATTAACGGCGGGTTTTAGTGCTGCAATGGCCTGCATTGGGCAGATAACAGCCGCTGCACCAGCCATATCACCCTTCATCTCGTGCATACGCTCTGCGGGTTTGAGAGAGATGCCGCCAGTATCAAAGGTGATGCCCTTTCCCACGAATGCCATACCTTTATATGGACTCTGAGGATCACCACGGTAGCGGAGGATAATGAACTTGGGCGGCTCAGCACTTCCCTGGGCTACTGCAAGCAGTCCACCCATACCCAGTTCTTGCATTTGTGGTCGATCCAATATCTCGCACTCCAGCCCAAACTGCTTTGCCATTATGTTCGCTCGATTTGCCAGTTCGGTGGGTGTCAATACGTTGGGGGGTTCGTTCACGAGGTCACGGGCATAATTTGTTGCCTCCGCTAGAATGCTCCCGCGCTGTATTGCTCGCTTAACTGCATCTTCATCTCTATATCTTGATAGCAGCCGAATCTTCGTAATGCCATGTCCATTTCCGTTATCATCTAAGTGCTGATATTTCTTGAAAGTATAGGCTCCTAATAATGCACCCTCTACCTGTGCCTGCGTCCCTTGCTCGATAGCTGCATTAGAATAATCCCAATGGAGTGCCAGGGTAAGCTGGTGTGCTCCAGTGTTTTGCAGGTGCCGGGTAGCAGTTGCACTGGCTCGTCTGATTGCCTGAGCATTCAGGGTCTCCAGTGGTCCCAGACCGACAAGTATCACCCGTTTTGCAGATAGCTTGCCCATCGTGTGAACGGTGGTTATCTCTCCCAGGTTGCCCTTGAACTCACCATCAGCACAAATCTCCTTAAGTAGACCACCCAGCAAGGCATCCACTGTTTTAGCGATTTCCGAGAGCACAACCACCCTGGTTCCTGACCCTGCTTTTTTCCGTGCTGCTCCTACCACCAGTGCGTCACATACTACGTCATCTACCGGCTGTGTTGTTAGTCGAATGTCCATAAATTCACAACTCCTACAATCTTTGCTCAAAGTTTGCAAGCAAAAAGAGAATGACCAGCCATCGTTGGCCGGTCAGGTGATCGCCTATGATGGTGTACATCATAACAAATTTTGGGCAGGTGCGCTAGCTCTAGTGCTACTTTTCCTATCGTTGTGGTAGCAAACGATCAACCACTTCTAACAATTGTCGTGGTTTGAACGGTTTCGTCAAGTATTCTGTGCAGCCAATGCGCAGGGCTGCTTCATTTTCATCACTCAATGCATAAGCTGTGACTGCTACGATGGGCACCTCTGCCAGTGCTGGACGCTCTCGAATCAATTGGGTTGTGCGGTAGCCATCAAGCACAGGCATTGAAAGATCGGTGAGGATCAAGTCCACCTGTTCGTAGTCGAGCATGTTCAAAGCCTCCTGCCCATTTGAGGCAGAGAGGCAACGGTAGCCCCGTGTGGACAACACTCGCTCGATCAGAATACGATTGGAGACTTCGTTCTCAATAATCAGGATGCTTGGTTGGCGCGTACCAGCGCCAGGTGTTTGTGTGTTCATACCTCTTCTTCCCGTTTCTTATTTTGCTCCTGCCGTCGCAGGCGGTATGCAAAGAAAAAACTTGCACACCGCGTTTTTTATGAATGGGGATTGGGGGAGGCAACAATGGGCAAGGTGAATGAGAATGTCGAGCCTTGCCCTGGTATGCTCTCCACTGCTATTTCCCCTCCTTGCAATTCAATCAGCTTCTTTGCGATTGTCAAACCCAGTCCTGTCCCTCCAAAACGACGTGTCGTACTGCCATCGGCCTGGCGAAACGCTTCAAAAATGTATTCGAGTGCTGCCGGGCAAATACCGATACCAGTATCGCTGACAGCAATACGCAGCATCTCATAGCGGTGCAGCACTGTACAGCGAATAGTCACCCCACCCTTTTCTGTGAACTTCAGCGCATTGGAAACCATGTTGGTAGCAATCTGGTGAATACGATGACTATCTGCCAGCACCGGTGGCAACGCATCTTCCATCTCCAGCGTCAGATACAACCCTTTACTGTTTGCCATCGGCTTCAGCTCATTGACCACCTCTGTCAAACATGAGCCCAGCGCCAGTGGCTCGATCTTAACCTCCAGACGGTCTGCCTCAATCTTAGAGAGGTCGAGCATATCGTCTACCAGGCGTGACAGGTCTTCTGCCCGTCGTACCATGAACTGGATATGTTCTTCCTGTTCAGCTGTGAGTTCACCTTCAACAAACCCCTCCAGGATTAACCCACCATAACTGATAATACTGTGTAACGGTGTGCGTAATTCATGAGTAACAGTAGCAAGAAATTGTGATTTCAGGTGATTGACACGCTCAAGAGCAACATTCTTCTCTTTGACCTCCGCAAACAGAAGCGCGTTTTGAATAGCCATAGCTGCCTGGATTGCAGCAGTACTCAACGGGAAAGTATCACGACTCGTTACCTGGTGTGGTTTCTCCAGATAGAGGATGAATGCACCAATGGCCTGGTCTTGTACTAGCAGTGGAACTGCAATCACAGAGCGATACCCGCCCTCGAGAGCCATCTGGGCCCAGGTCTCGCCTCGCTCCTGGTAGATAGTGGCAACATCTTCTGCATAAGCGATCTTCTGCTTCTGCATTGCCATTCGCGCCAGGATCATATCAAGATCGCGCAGTGCCGGACGGGGAATGCGAGGCCGGCGCAGACTATGTGGGCCGGTTGTTGATGATGTGTTCTGCTTAGGTGAGCGAACCGCTTGTCGCTTCCCACTCGGTGATCCAGTGCGTGTATTAGGAACAGCCGCCATTTTGGTAGTTGCTGCCATCGTGATATCCCCTTCGGGGTCGGTGTGCACTGTGATTGCCCCCGACGACCCTGGTGAGTTTGTGGGTGGGGGATATGATCCTGGCAACGATGGCGCTGTCCATTGTGCTACTGCCCAGGGTGAAGGCATCTCACGTCCATATAACAGCAAAGACACTTGTTTGGCCTGCATGATACTGCCCAGGCGGCACACAATTTCTCCAAGCAGCTGCTCTAAGTTAAGTGTAGAGATCAAGACATCGCTCATCGTCAGTAGATCACTCATCTGCTTCGTTATAGCCTGGCTTTCACTCTCCTGTGTACGCAGGGACTCAGAAAGGCGATTAAACGAGTGTGCTAACATACTCAATTCGTCGGTTGTTGATAGCGATGGCTGCATGCTGGCATTATCTGCAACAAGAGCTCTCACTCGTGCCTGGAGTCGACCCATCGGGCGTATAAAGTAATATCGAGCCAGGACAATGTAACCCGTAATCCCTAGTGTAAGTATGAAAATTCCCGTGCCAATAAGGACCCACAATCCTCGCTCGTCGATGCTGTAGATTGATTCTACATCGACAATCATCAGTGAGGGTGACTGCTGCACCTGGTTCCAGGATCGAACAGGACTTGCCAGGGTCAGATAGCGTTGTGGCCCATCAATAATATGGCCCATTTCGGATGAGCAGAGATCATCTTCTGATGTAGGTTGCTCAAGAAAAAAGGTGTTGCCTATCGTTGTTCCAAGCACCTGTCTTGACTCGCATAACAGTACCTGCAGTCCAGATTTGCGTACCAGGTCGAGTGCAAAGTAGTCATCTATCGCTTGTGCAGCTACGAGTATCCCAACCTGTGTATTGGCATGATTACGAACAGGTACAACAAGGCTTAAACCCCACACGGTACTTGTGGAGAGAGTATCGAGACCAGAGGCAGTGATTGTCTGTAATGCTGAACTACTCTGTCCCTGCAAACCCTGGTCAACCAGGGGAGATGCTCCGGCAGGTACAGTATTTCCCGCGTCTCCTATGCCCTTGAGCGTTCCTGATTTTCCCACCAGCCGTCGATCCCGAGAGATCATATCAAGTACTGCCCAACGGTGGCGTGCCTGTATAGGCAGAAGGATGCCTGTTGGGGAACTATGAGCATTGGGCTGAGAGAGAGCAGAAGTGATATCAGGATTCTTCGCAACTTTGCCCAGGTCTTGCAGGAGTCTCTCGGTCTGTGCCTGGTAAGCTTTGCTGACAAGTGTAAGGTGTGCAAGGGCCTCACTCTTCGCTTCATGCTCAGAAAAATATTTCAGGGCTATCCACGAGACAGCCGAAAAAAGAAGCATACAAACGAAGAGTGTTAACGCCGCTCCAAATATTAGTTTTCCCCCCAGGGACCGTACAGTAAATCGCATTAACCTTTTACATTTAATGGCCAATAGAGCAAAAGTAAGGGGAAGGACGGGGTGCCAGCTCGTCCTCCCCCTACCGCACGTATGCGAGAAGCATCGTGGAACCTTGGAAAGTGCGCATGCAGAGCCCCATGGGGAAAAGGTTGCACGAATGTCAGATGAACGCTACAAGCTGCTCGTCGAGGTGGATATGCTTGATCACGAACATCCCGCTTTTCATCCCAAGTCTATCTATTATAACGTATGAGGAGCTAATAAGTTATCTCTTTTGAGATCAATTTTTCTCACAAAAGAAATTTCATTGTGAGAAAATGTTAGATTCATGGAGATTTCTGGCCCCTACCAGGTTCTATACTCGATATAACCCGACTTAAGCAAGTGTACCACTGTGCGTGCCACATCCAGTTCGCTGCGATGAACCAGCCGGGCGACATCGCGGATAGTACGCTTCCCATCCAGCAGAATAAGTACGATTCGTTCTCGTCGCTGCATTCGCTCCATCGTTTGGGACATCGTTGCTATGGGTAAAGCCCGGAAAATTGCATTGGCTCCCAGCTGTGTTGCCCTCTCCGCGCTTTCCGTTATTGGTATTGCTGGCCAATTAGCAGCTCTTTGAGGAAGCGGTGTGACTGTATCTGTTGCTAAAGGTTCCGTGAGCCGTCTTGTAAAGCCTATGTGTGGTATGCGAGGTATGTGTGCTATTGTCATTTTTATCCCCTCCAAGACACGTACACCCAAATCTCACCTTACAATGCACTACTCATCCGATCATCCACCATATACTGTACTCGCCTTATGTGAATTTTCTGTGAAAATCGAAGTCCTGAATGTGAAATTGCTGTGAAGATCTAAAATGCTATATGCATCATCCTGCTTCATTGCAGTTCGTGCTTTATCTTTATGTTCTTGTTTCCCACGAAGTGGCTTCACCGTGTCATCCTGAGCGAAGCGAAGGATCTCGTCTAGATAGCTGAAAGCTCAAAATATTCTTCTGAAGAGAATACGGGTGGAAATTATGAAAGGCTATGGAATCTCAGTCCACTCAATAGGTCCACTTATATCTTGCTTATCCAACTGCAGAGAGGTATTCTGCTGTGTATCCACTAGGTAGATACCCTGTTGGCCGTCGCTCAAGGCCACCACGAGCTGGTGGGGAGAGGTAGCAGACCAGATCAGGGCCGACGCTGATCCGCGTAGTTTGAGGGAGAAAGTCTTCTTACTTGCTTGTACATTAACCACAACGGTCTGTTTCCCGGTACTATATGCCAGCTGCTGGCTATCTACTGACCATGCAGGTGCGGGTTCATCAGCCACGCTGGAAGCGATGAGTGTATCGATACCTGTTGTCACATTGACTACATGGAAGGCTCCCACACCTGCTGAAATAGCATCGAAGTAGTCAACCTGTGTCCCATCCGGCGACCATTGAGCGAAGCTCACCTGTTTGCCCGCCGTTAGACGTACAAGACCTGTACGAGGAGGAACATCGAGACGCCAGAGATCGGCTGGCCGTCCTGCCATTGAGGTGAGAAGCAACCAGCTTCCAACTCCACCGTGTCCCATCCGACTGTAAATGGCCTGTGCATAATCTCCTGTAGTCAGGAGTTGCGGTTCTGTTGCCCCACCGGCACCGACATGACGAATCCAGATACTATGCACATGCCCTATCACTCCCATACTCCAGGTGATTGCAGGAGCATTCACATCTGGCGACCAATCCAGGTCGAGCAGGGTATCGCTGGTTGAACTATCCGTGATGGTCAATAAACCGTGATTCTGGGTGTTATAGTCTAGAATACTCACCCCGCCATCATATGACAGTTGAAAGGCCAGCCGAACTCCGTCGGGTGACCAGACAGGGTGGGAAGCGCTACCTTTGATAGGAACTGGCACCATCTGTACTGTGCCAGTATCCATTGAGGCAATGTACAGGTTGGTGAGGCCAGTTCCCTTAGGATCAGCCACAAATGCTAGCATACTGCCATCTTTTGACCAGGCGAGACTGTTTAAGATAGCCATTCCTGTATCAGTATCCCAGACGGATGAAGGCTGCACACCCGTCTTCAACAGAGCTTGCGAGATGATTGTATCGCTTTGTCCGTCGCTTCGGATAGTATGCAGCAACGCTTTTTGCAGATCGATATAGGCGAGTCGATCACCAGCAGCGCGTCCTGGCAGTGCTGGACTGACAACCCAATTTGCTGCTACGGTAATCGCATCGGCTGTCAGGCGGCGGATTTGTGTGCTGCCATCTGCAGGAGCGCTCCACAGAGTCCCACCACGCAGGAAGACAAAGCGCATACCCGCTGGAAGTGGTCCTGCCTGTTGCGGTCCTCCGGCTGGTGGAGTGATGGCACCGGCCGTGATCCCTGTGTGTGCCTGTTGCGACCAGATATTCCAGCCGATCAGTCCTCCAACGCCTATCGTCAGCAAAATGATTGCGGCAATGGCTACTTGCATTACACGCAATCCCCAATTGCTTCGCCGCCGCCGGATTGGGAGCATAGCGGGGTGTTGCTCTAGTGAAGGTGGTTCTAGCTCTGAACTACTGCGACTACGACCTCCGGGAATAGCGACCAGTTGTGGACGACCGGGAGTGTCGCGTCGAATGGAACGGCGAGAACCAGTATCGTGACTGTGTCCGATACTGCTATCAAACGTGCCCGTAAGCTCAAGGTACTCTGATGAAGAAAAGATTCTATTGCGGAGTGCTGGATCAGGGCTAACACGAGGCTGTTGTGAGAGGAGGGCGTCGAGACGTTGGAAGTCGGCAAGGATGGTGCTACAGTGTGAACACCCTTGTAAATGGGTTGCCACTGCGAGCCGCTCTTCCAAAGCGAGCGCATTGTCAAGGTAAGCACTGAGTAGCTCCTCGACTTGCTCGCAGTTCATGTTGTACCTCCTCCCTGTTCCAGCGCCCGGTAATGTTCTCGGAAGGATTGACGTGCGCGGGACAGGTACATCTTGACACCACTCTCTGCAATATTCAGGGCCTGGGCAATCTCGCTATAGGAGAACCCCTCCTGAGTATACAGCAATAACGCCGCCCGGTATTGGTGAGGCATTCGACGGAGAGCAGCACGCACAATTTCTGTCGTACCATATACTTCTTGTGGGTCTGCAGTCTCAACATCCGCCGGTTCATGGTCCAGGTCTTGCCAGGGCAACCATGCAATCAATTTTCGACGGCGGAGCGCATCATATGCCGTGTTCGTTGCGATGCGATACAGCCAGGCGGAGAGCTTCAGGTTTGCATCCATTTTTGGCAGCGCCCGAAACGCTTTCAAAAAGGTGTCCTGAGTCAGATCATCTGCCTGTTCACGATCTCCTACCAGGTGGTATACATAATTGTAGATCGGTGTCTTATACTCGTCGTAAATCTGTTCAAAGGACCAAGGGCTTTCCTTGGTTTCCACCCTGGCCATGCGCTACATCCCTTCGATGGCTATAGCTTACAACCTGTCCGTTCCATGCAGGGGATAATAGCTCATCTCCAGTCCACGCAGGCTAAATATAGGTGTTCCTACGGGTGTGGAAGGCTTTCTTCCTTCTGTGTAGTGGAACGGACAAACAACGTTCTTAGTAACATACCGAAGTGGCTGCATCTCCTTGCAGCAGATATGTATCGGATACCATGGTAGCATACTTTGATGGAATCCTTGAATTGAATAGCTTTTGAGCTAGTACTATTTGGTGACACTCCGCGTGGGCTAAAGCCTCAGCGGCTTCTGACACGCCTCCGTAGTCGGTTCCCTGAGTGGATGGAGCGTAGCTCCGACTCGTGGGACCGTAGTGGGGGAGGTATATCTGAAACAGCGCATCCATCCATGCCTGCTGTTTCTTGGGCGGTGCCATGCCCGTTACTCTCTGTATGCCTTGCGGAAAGGATAGATGGTCCACAACTTCCGCTTTCGGCGTCTTGGCAGAGTGCAACACCTGTGTCTTTCGACACCCTCTCTGTTGCCAGAGGAGCGGGAGGCTTTTCCTTGTGATAGCGCATCACGAGACGTTGACCGATCATCAGACTAGCGTTCCTGTCAGCATTCCCCTGCATACCGCACTCAGGACACAGAACCAATGGCGCACCTGGAGTATAGCCCTCTGCGGGTTGTCCTTGCGCATAGCGAGCGACGAGGCTATGACAACACGCACATTCGCGGCTCGTGTTACGGGGATTGACTCGGCTGGTGATGATCCCCGCATTCCACGCCTTGTATTTGGCATACGTGAAAATGCGTCCCTTCATCCAATACGCCCGCTTCGTATTGCCGCGATGGCTATACTTGCCCTTCTCTGGTTTCAGGTTGCCCAGATGCTCAAAAACTAACACGGTTGCCTCATGCTGCTTGGCAAACTGGACAATGCGAGCACTCACCAGATGTGCCAGGTGCTCATCGACATGACGTATCTTGTTCCAGAGATCAGCATTATCCTGTTCGCCTTCCGCTATAATGCCAGTTTGATGTCGGTTGCGTGCGATACGTCCAAGCAGTTTCTTCCTAAAGCCGGATATCCGTCTACCACCTCCAATGAACTTGGTGGCGAGGATCGAACCTTCAACCGTTTGGATCGTACACACCGCGATGTTTTCGTTGATATTCAGGTCTACTGCACATATCCTGGTTTGTGCGTTAGTGGTGATTTGTTTCTCGATTTTGCCAGGACTCTTGAATTGCCTCTCGACAGGAGTATGCAACCACCACTGATTTCCATGCTTGATGAGTTGAGGACTACCTATTTCTACATCGAAAGGCAATTCCCGTCCGGTAATGCGCACCTTGAGCCATGCCCAGCAAGTTCCTGTCCACACCTTCACGACGATGCTACTCTCAGTGCGTTCCCTCCACATACCAGCATAGAGTGTAGCGGACTTGTTCCACGAACGAGGCGGAACTGGCGGGCGCTCGTGAAACTTCTTGCCCCTGGCTTCGGCTTTCTCTTTGCGTTTGCGCCACTTGGCAAGATGGGAATAGAACGAGCGAGCCGACCCCAAAGCCGCATGGATAGCAGCACGGCGGAACATGGCGGGAATGTCTTGCTGAATCTCGGAAAGCGGCATGACCGGATACGGGTTCTGCTCGGTAGTGTGGGTAAGCTTTTCCAGAGCGGTGAGCGCCTCTTTCGCCGGAAGATCGAGCACGCCCGTGTGAGCCTGGATCACCTCAAAGTAGAAGGCAGCGACGTGATTGAAGAGAACAGCATTGGCAGCAAACCACGCACCATGTTCAGGCTGATAGTTCAAGACCTGCTTGATGGTGGTGGTAGCTTTGGCCATGTCCCTACCTCAATCCTTTCTGGGCATCAATATATTTCTGAATGGTCTCCTGGCTAATATTGCCCGCCGTCGAAGCAAAGTACGAACGGGTCCAGAGCGACGGCAACTTGAGCAACTCAGGAAACTCTTTCCGCAAGAAGAAGGAAGTGATACCTTTACATTCCTTGACCACCTCGGCGGCACTCGTAGAAGGAAAGCACCGCACAAAGAGATGAAGGTGATCGGGCTGGATGGCCAGCGTAAGTATCTGCCAGCCCTTCTCCTGGCATTTCTGCTCAATGAGGGACTGGCATCGCTCCCCAAGCTTCCCTACTAAGACGGGTTTGCGGCGACGAGGGCACCAAATGAGATGATAGACAATCAGATGAACATGGTGTTCGTCCCGTTGGTACTCGAGTGTCTGTTTCATGGTAACACCTTACCATATCTTAGACCACCTGTCAGGGGCTCAAGCCAGGGACGCCTAACCGCCTGGGTTCCTCCGAAAATCGCCTAAAAGAGTACGGTAATGCATGAAACGCCCGATTTTCATGCTCATGTCTGAGGCAGAGCATCATCGTGCTTGAAACCATAGCGGCTTGCGGCGGGCTAAAGCCCTGGTACGGTCAAACAGCTCCCGAACACTCTCAACAGTGACATGAAACGCTTCCAGCTCGCGTAAAATGGCTGTTATGTGAGTTCGATTTCGTGCGAGATTGTCATAGTCGAAAATGACAACGATATCAAATTCGCTCCCCTTTGCAGCCTCCCGCAGCGCGTTTTGCTTCCCCTGTCATTTGCCCATCCTTTCGAGTATTGGAAGATGCGTTCTAGTATACACTTGTGAGCTTCTACGGTCGAAATGCACAGGGGTGGCAACTGCAAGAGGTTTACGAGTCCTCTGTATCAATTTCACCCCTGAGAAGCCTTTGTAATGTCTCTTCAGTGATGACATACTGACCGCCAATTTTCACGGCTGGTATTTTCTTTTGATTTATCAGCCTTCTAATCGTCTCGACTCGGCGGTTTAAAATCTTTGCGACATCCTGAGCCGTATAGGTAACGGGTAACTTTCTCTCGTCCGACATACAAAAGCCTCTTTTCTGAGAAAATGAAAGGTGAATTATGGAGGATGCATAGTATTAACTCCTATTATGATACAACGAATGGGAATACCTACAAAGTAAGGATCTAAGCCCACTTTTTCGAGAGAATTCATATTAACTCCCTCTCATAAGCACGACAATACTAATGTGAGTGGTGTCTGTCGGTAAACTTGCTCCTTGCCTGGATATATTGATGGTTGCTTGGTCAACTCCTCTGATATGGGAAAGAATGCTCACTGCCTGCAATCTATCCTTTCCTGCAATGAGCCTTGCTATGGTTCCCTTTTCAAGCTTGCTGAACTGATAGACAAGGTTTCCTGTACATCGAGCAGTGATGGTAACAACTCCACTATGAACGGTCGTGTTTCCAAGAGAAGTTTGCAGATTTCCCTTGACTGCATAGCCAGTCCCTATGCGGTGTGTCGACAGTGCGACAAATGCGTTTCTAAGCTGTACTGTAAATGCTTTTACGTTGTAAGCTGTTGCGGTGCAAGTATCAGTGATCGTAACCGTCACTGTCGCTCCTACCTGGCCTACTGCGTGGTCTGCGGTCATTTTTTGAGAACACAGTGGCGGAGTTAGTGCCTCATCTGGTAGTAGCTGGCTCGTGAAACTGTTTTGGATGCGCTGGACTAAACTTGTCTTGAGCATAGATGAAGCAGTATCTACATCGTCCTGTCTGACCATTTTGTAATCTCTTGCGTCCATTCCTCCCGTAAAAGCGGACAGGTTTTTCACGAACACATAATCTCGGCAGCACTCCTCGCTTATATCAAAAGCTGCGATGTTGCCTTGGCTTCCTGCATTAATGGCGTGGCCCCAAATAGTTACTTGTCCTTCAATGGGTGCGTTTCCTGCGGGTATAATGGCTGTTTCGTCAGTCACGACATGCACTCCATCGGTGCCGATTAACAAGGTTCCTGCATCTATGCTTTGGGGGAATGGTGCGGCGTTATAAAATGTCACTGTCCCTCGTGCCTGAGTCGCGTCCTGGTGTCCAGTGCCAGTAGTCGGGATTGTTTTTGCCTGGGAAAGTGTGAGTGGTGCGAGGATATGAGCATTTGCAAGCCGGAAAGTCACATTTGCGGTTACGGTTTTTTCATCTGGAACAATAAGTACTGTTGCTGAGGTAGTGAGTAATGGCAAGGCAAAAAGCATCACAAGGATTGATATGAGGAGCATAGACGTAGCAATAAAAATCATCCATTTGAGCGGTACTGGCCTTTTATATATCGGGATTTTGGGCATTGGTATTTCGATGACCTCGCCTTCAATAACTGCTGTTTCCGCTTCCCCGTTTAGTTGCTCCTCCTCTATCGCCTCGCTAATCACGATTAACACAGTTATTGGCTCACTCACTAAGGGCTGTGTTATCCTGCTCTCTTGGTGTTCTTTATCTAAAACCTGCTGAATGTGGCTCATGATTTCTCCTTACGCCTGACTTCACACGGTAAGAGAAGGGCATTGTGCCCTTCTCTTTTTTAGCCTGACAAGCGAGATGTAAACTCTTTTCCATCGTTGTACATGATGTACAACGTGTTATTTACCACAACCTCTAGATCAGGCTTTCCGTCACCGTTCTCATCCTGAAAAGTAAGGGACGTAACAGGAACAAGATTAGCGTTCTCGCCTGTTAGAGTGGCTATGTAGTACACATGTGCCGTTTTCTGGTCTTGGTTGCCGTAAGATAGCTCTATGACATCAATAACTCCATCGTTATTGATGGCGATAAACTGACTGTCGGGATGCTGTTTATCTCCGTGTCCGACATTGGCAGTCGCTTTTGTGATGCGCGGATATCCATATGTTCTATCGTCGTTCCATCGCCCCAAAGCGGGTAAAACGTACAGATTTATCAGCATCGCAATGAGGATACCGACAAGAATGACAAGGAAACAGACAAGTACAAAGCGCCTAAAGCTAATGCCCGCCTGAGGCATATCCTCTGTCACTTGGGTCGGTGGTGGGCTGTATGTTCGTGCTGGCCTTTTGGGGAGATTGTAGACGCGAACGCTTGTATTTGGTCGCGTTCGGTATATTCTGTCGTCGTCTTCGTCCTCGTCAAACGTTAGTAGTGGTACTTCTTGGCGTGTGCTTCGACTGCCAGTTTGGTACGGTACATCTTCGGGATGCAGACCTGCATAATGACCTGCGCGATGCGGGGATGCTTGTTGTTGCATCTCCTCCCGTTCTTCCCGGGTCAAGCTTGCACGTCTGATTGCTGTCCCTGGACTGCTATAGGTATAATCGCCGTTTTGCTCTCTGAGCGGCGCTTTTTGCTGCCTCGTCTCCAAGATTGAGCCTCCTTTACAGCTAGAAAGCTTTTCCGTTTGCAAAGTCGGCGGCTTCTCGAAGCGTCAGTTTTCCTTGACTGGTTTCCTCAAGAAGCTTTGCAATTTGCTCTTGCTTCTGGTGGCACTCACAATACGGATTGATGCAAAACGGTTTATCTACCGTGTGCACAAGAAAGATAGGGACAATGGAGCGCGGTGTCAGGGTATCGCTCTCCTGTCTGAGGGTGAGAGGGATTTGCATAGTGCTGTATTGGGAAGTCGGGTCAAGCATTTTCCTATTACCTTTCTTGACTCGTATTGTTCCCAAGTGTCGTATAATGACAATTGAGAACACGGTAACGCTTGCAAAGGGGTTGCTGCTCTCACATTGCTGGTACTGTTATCGGAACATAACAGTATCAGTTCTTTTTTGCCGCTCTCACCTCCGTTCCAGCTTATCGAGCATTGCATACAAAACATGGTGCTTGTACATAAGAATACCTAATAAAACAGCACAAGTCAATAATTTTTCGCATGAATTTTTGCTATCTCATAAAATTGGATAACATAACATACTATTACAGCATTCTAAAGGAGGAGACAGTATATGAGATGGATTGAACCGTGGGGATAAGAGTGCATGGTTCATGGCACATCGTATCCGCTATGCAATGGCACGTCCTCCACTCGCTGATAAGTTGCAAGGCATTGTGGAAGCTGATGAAACCTTACGCGAAGCCTGGCAAGGACTTTGCCAGCCATGAAACGCTTGCTCATGGAGAGGGTGAATACGTCCGTGGTGACGTTCATATCAATACGGCTGAGGCTACTTTTCTCAGTTGAAACGTTCTATTGATGGCACTCATCACCATGTCTCAGCACATCACTTGCATCGCTATGTTGATGAGTTTGATTATCGCTACAATACGCGCAAGATTGAAGATAGTGACCGTACCAAGAAGGCTATTCGCATGACAGGCGGCAAGCGGTTGATGTATCAGCAACTGATACACAATCACAACTCCATAGAGTGAAAAGTATGGTATAATAGAAGGCATAAAGTCCCCATGACGGGATTTGAACCCGTAGAGATTGGTTAACCGTTGACGCAGTGCCAATCTCACCCGTTCCCGAATCGGGCGCGTTTACCGATTTCGCCACGTGGGGCAAAGTAAAAGTATTCCGAGGCTGAGGCCGCAATCCTCAGCCTCGGAACTTGTTACTGGCTATACATATCCTCTTCTGGCGGTGGGTCTACTATTTTAATGAGCAAATCTACCATTGCAGTGAGAGCATTAAGCCATTTCTCTCGATCTTGTGATGTCCATTGCCTTTCCCCTGGTAACTCGCCTACCAATCCACGTATAAGTGCAAAATCCTGATTAGACACTGGCTGACTGGCTTGTTGGCTTGGAGATTGGTAAGGTTCTGACTGAAAGGCTTCCTTGAGTTGCGCCTTCTTGGCTCCACTAGATGAGGAAGACAAAGGTTTACTGGGTGTAGTGGTACGTGCCCGCTTTCGTGTCGTGGGAGGCCCGCCTGCGATTAATCCCGCTTCTTGGCATAATCCTCGAAACAAGAGGATCATGCGACTGCGTTGAGACTGAGGCTGATATCAATATCAGTGGCCAGGTTAGGGTCATCTATGATGGTGAAAACATCATGATACGCACCCTTAATAATCTCAGCAAGGATACCCTGATATTCTTGCTCCTTAGCACGTGCAATGCGAGAAAACCATTCTGTTTGATGTCCATCTTCATCAATCAAGTTGAGAAATCGCAATGCCTGTAAGATGCGAGAGATATTGCCTTCTGATATGCCCAGTTGTGCCAACTTTTCACTATTCAGCACTTCTGGCAATCCCTTCTCTCGTCGTCGCCTAATCAATGCGACCAAGGGCGCAAGAGGCGCATAGGGAGCTAACTTTTCCATGTCTGTAACCATTGGGATCACCTCCTTTTCGATACTAACGTATCAACGTATCAAAAACTTGATGCTTATTATAAGCACTTTGATACACCTTGTCAATAGGTTTTAGGCACTTTTTGGATTTGTGAAGATATTTGAAAAGATGAATAAACTTGATTAAACTAGAGACAGATGAAACGAATGTTCGGAAAGGAGAGGGTACAATGGAACAGCAGAAAAAGGGACCCGTTTTAGCGCCTATTAAGAACGGATGGGCAGCACTTGGAGACGGATGGGCTGTGCATGGACGCACTCAAGAGGAAGCCCTAGAGAACTATCACAAAGCAGAAGAGCGACACAGAGAAATAGATGCACGTCCTCTGTGGTATGAGCGATCTGAACTTATTGAAGATGTACCAGATACATAGAGATAGGAAGCTTCCATGATATCCTAGAGGGAACAGGGAGGTACAGTACTATAACCGACGAGAAGAGGCCGAAACAAGACAAGAATTTGAGCCTTCACCCGCTCTCATTTGAAGAGGCGTTGAAGGGCTTGCTTGAAACCGAGCCACCGAAAGAGAAGCAAGAGCAGAAGAAGACACCTACGAAACGGCGTCAACGGAACACAAGAAAAGAAGACGGAACAATAAGACGACAGGGGTAAGACTGTGCAACGATGGGAATATATGAGCGTCACTTTGAAGTCATATGTGTTTTTGACAGTCAAATAGTGGCTCTTCCTCACATTTGGGGAACAGACGAGCTTAAGCGAAAATTTCCAGATGGTGTCTTTGCTTCAGAAGCCGTTTCATGTTGGGAAGAAATAGCTCTGCAATCCCAAAATCACCAAATTCGAGGAAGAGCCCATTTTTCGGTTATCGTCAACAGTCATATGAATTCCCTGATAAAGGGGAAATCCCTGCTTTAAAAGAACTCGGAGAGCAAGGATGGGAATTAGTATCTACCACCATCACCCATGTTGGGGAAAATGCACCTACGGTGGTGCCTATCGTTAGGATACTTTGTTGTCTCAAACGTCCGAAGCAATAAGCAAGCAAGTGGTTTTATGACTTGTTGTCTGCTTGCTGTGGGTTTGTCAAGTATATAATCGCCAAATTAATTCCAACGCGGCTTGCTCAACAAAGCCGCGTTATGGTACCATACAATCGCTATGTATGGTTATGAATGGGTTATGAATGATGTTCACTTTATGAGCAAGGAGAGTACTTCCTCTATGGCTGAGGAGAAACTAAAACACGGCGTGCGGACAGTCTGGTGGGAAGAAGGTGCATCGGGTGCTTCGGTCGGTATGCTTGACCAATCACTCCTCCCTCAGCAAGTCGTCTACCTCAAGCTCACCCATGAACAACAGGTTGCCGAGGCAATCACTACCTTGAAAGTGCGTGGTGCACCTGCTATTGGTGTCGCAGCTGCCTTTGGCCTGGCTTTGTCGCTCTACCGTTTGTTGCAGGAACGTGGTGATTCTCTGACACTTGCCGAAGTGCAGGAACATCTCCAGACCGTCGGTGATCTGCTCCGTCGCACCCGTCCAACTGCTGTAAACCTCGCCTGGGCCATTGAGCGCATGCTTCAGTGTGCAGACGTAGCAATACGTGAACAATATACTCTGCAACGCCTTGCAGAACGCTTGCGGAACGAGGCTCAGGCTATCGCTGATGAAGACTTTGATGCCTGCCTGAAAATGGGCATTTATGGATCAGAGTTGATCTCAGATGGTGATACGCTCCTGACTCATTGTAATGCCGGATCCCTGGCAACCGCAGGTTGGGGAACAGCACTGGCTCCAATGTATGTGGCGCACAAAGCTGGCAAAAGGATCCATGTTTTTGTCGATGAAACCCGCCCTGTCCTCCAGGGAGCACGTTTGACTACCTGGGAGCTACAGCAGGAAGGCATCCCACTCACCCTAATTACTGATAATATGGCAGGTCACTTCATGTATCATGGCGGAATCAAAGCTGTTTTTGTCGGGGCCGACCGGATAGCCGCCAATGGTGATTTCGCGAACAAGATCGGCACCTATAGCGTTGCCGTCCTGGCCGATGCTCACCATATTCCGTTCTACGTGGTTGCACCGCGTTCCACCATTGACCTGAAACTCCCATCTGGTGAGTATATTCCGATTGAGCAGCGTAATCCTGAAGAGGTGACGAGGATACGTGGTACAGCTATTGCCCCGGAAGGGATACAGGTGGCGAACCCTGCTTTCGATGTCACGCCTCATAGCTATGTGACCGCTATTATTACCGAGGCGGGCATAGCTCGGCCACCATACGAAGAGTCCTTGCGTCAACTCTGTCTGGGATATCATTCTATTCATACAGGTGGGAAGTAGGCGAGTGAAGATGGAGAAGGGAGTCGTGCAGGCCGTTGCTCAGCATGCAGAAGAAGTGCTGGGAAGAGAGCGGTTCCGTTATGTCAGCGCCGTGGTGGCAAATTGCAAAATGCTGGCGCTGGAACTGGAGGCACAGGGGGAAGACGTAAGTACCCTGGATACGGATGCGCTGGTCATCGCTGGCTATTTGCACGACATCTCCATCGTTGCCGACGGTTTGCAGAACCACCATCTCAAATCGGCGGAGATAGCCGTAGAGTTTTTGCATGAACTCGATCTGCCAGCCGGGCTTATTGCAAAGGTCGAGCAGGCAATCCTGACACATACCACAGCTGTTCAAGAGGAGGCCCAACGAGCGTCAGTACCTCTGGAAGGGCGTATTCTCTATGATGCTGACAAACTTGGTCGGTTGAGTGGTTTATCGGTTGTCACCGCGCTCATCGAGCTTGGTGCTCGCTATCCCAATCGCCCAATGACAGGTGATGTTCTTGCCGCCGTTCTTCGCCATATCGAGGAGCGCTTCGTTGAACTCTATCAATCATTGAACACGGCACCAGCCCGTGAGATGGCACAGGTGAAATTCGGTAATACTCTGGCTTTTCTGGATGGGGTCATTGAGCATTTGAGCGATGCAACGCCAGTCTGATAAAACGAGTCGAGTGACTTGGGAATTTGGTACAATATAACTTGGGAATCTAATAGAGAGATTTTTCAGGAATATCCTATTTTTGTAAGGGAGGCTGATAGCTTGTCGATTCTGGTAGTCGGTTCTGTTGCCCTGGACACGGTTGAGACACCGTTTGCCAGGAAAGAAGAAGCCCTTGGCGGGGCCGCATCTTATTTTTCAACTGCTGCTTCGCTTTATAACCAGGTCAATTTGGTGGCAGTAGTCGGTAGTGACTTTCCCCGTGAGTATCTTGATTTCTGGCGTAGTCGCCCAATCAACCTGGCTGGCCTGCAGATTCGTGAAGGCAGAACCTTCCGCTGGGTTGCACGGTACCACATGGATATGAACACCCGTGACACCCTGGATACCCAATTAGGCGTGTATGCAGGTTTCCACCCCGTTCTCCCTGATGAACATCGATCCTGTCCGCTCCTGTTCCTGGCAAACATCCAACCTGAATTACAGATGGAAGTGCTGGAGCAGATGCCCCGAACGCGCCTGACCGTACTGGATACCATGGAACTCTGGATCAAAACCACACGTCCACAGTTGACCGAGGTGATCAAACGTGTTGACGTGCTTCTGATGAGTGAAGAAGAGGTTCGGCAGTACACCAACCAGCCCAGCATCCTTGGGGGTGTACGTCACCTCCTCAGCCTGGGGCCAGAGTTTGTGGTCGTCAAGCTGGGCAGTTATGGAGCGTTGCTCTTCGGTGCCGATGGTACCTATTTTAGTGCACCAGCGCATCCATTGGAGGAGGTCATTGATCCTACAGGTGCAGGAGATGCCTTCGCAGGCGGTATGCTCGGCTACCTTTCAACCGTCGAGTCTGAGCCGGACGGTCGCTACTCTATCGATGATCTCAAGCGTGCAGTGGTGCATGGCAATATTCTTGGCTCGTTTGTCTGTGAAGACTTCAGCATTGAACGGTTGCGTACTCTGACGATGGACGATATTGCTGCACGATACCAGGCACTTGTGGCCTGTTCACACTTTGATCCCCACTGGTTGCCAATGCGCATCAGGTAAATGATAAATGCGAAGAAAGGAATAACTAATTTATGACCACCTCAGTTTCGGGAGATGTCAAAGACATCTCGTTAGTTCCACGCGGGAAAGACCGCATCGAATGGGCCGCAAAGGAGATGCCAGTCTTACGCCTCATTCGAGAGCGTTTTGCCAAAGACCAACCCTTAAAGGGCGTGCGCATGTCAGGCTGTCTCCACATCACGACTGAGACGGCGAACCTTGCAATTACACTCAAGGCCGGTGGGGCCGACCTTGTGCTTTGTGCCTCAAATCCCCTCTCGACGCAAGATGATGTTGCTGCCGCACTCGTGAACGTGTATGGCATCCCAACCTTTGCTATCAAGGGAGAAGACGAGCAAACCTACTATCGCCACATCAACGCCGCTCTTGATCATAAGCCCAACATGACCATGGATGATGGCTGCGACCTGGTATCGACCTTGCATACAACACGCACGGAACTCATTCCAGACATCATTGGTGGTATGGAAGAAACGACAACAGGTGTGATCCGATTGCGGAGTATGGAGCTGAAGGGAGTACTACGCTTCCCTGTGCTGGCGGTGAACGAATCCGATACCAAGCATCTGTTTGACAACCGCTATGGGACTGGTCAGAGCACGATTGATGCTATTATCCGCTCAACGAATATTCTGCTGGCGGGCCGTACCTTTGTCGTCTGCGGTTATGGCTGGTGTGGTCGTGGTGTGGCCTCACGTGCGCGTGGACTGGGGGCGAACGTGATTGTGACCGAGGTTGATCCCACCCGCGCTCTCGAAGCGCTGATGGATGGTTATCGTGTCATGCCAGGTGTAGAGGCAGCCAAAGTTGGCGATATTTTCATTACAGTGACAGGGAACGTCAACGTCATTGACCGCCAGCACCTGGAACAGATGAAAGATGGCGTCCTGCTTGCGAACTCCGGTCATTTCAACGACGAGATCAACATTCCAGTTCTGGAGCAACTGGCGACGGGTGGCAAACGCCGTGTGCGTGACTTTGTCGATGAATACACCTATGCTGACGGTCGCCATATCCACCTGCTGGCCGAAGGTCGTCTCGTCAACCTCTCAGCAGCCGAGGGCCACCCTGCGAGCGTGATGGATATGAGCTTCGCCAACCAGACTCTAGGAGCTGAGTATATGCTCAATCATGCCCGCGAATTGCAGCCTCGTGTCTACACCTTACCCTCTGAAATCGACAAGGAGATCGCACGTCTCAAGCTCCATGCCATGGGGGTACAGATTGACATACTCACTGCTGAGCAGGACACCTACCTGCATTCCTGGGAGTCAGGCACTTAAATCCTTGACATTACCAGAGGCTTTTGGATAGAATGCGGTAAGTAAGCTTGTTGATACTCGTACAATTGAATATTATGCAGATAGGGTATCCACAAGAGATGCCCCTTCTCATCAAGAGAGGTGGAGGGACCAGGCCCAATGAAGCCCGGCAACCCCTTGCTATATTGCAGGAAAGGTGCCAATTCCGGCGGAGCATTCCGCAAGATGAGGGGAATGAGCGACAATGCTAAGACCCCTGAACGTCAGGGGTCTTTTTGTACTCTGTACATTCTGCCTGCACTTTGCTGGTAATGTTAGAAATGCTGCTGATGTATTTCAATGTGACGACTCTCTATCCCCTAGAAGGGGATGAGCTTCTGAGCCACTTCAACGGTTTGGCCTGTCCCCAAAGGGACCTGCTCATGCAAGCAGTGGTTGATCCGGTGACTGACTCAGACAACAGGTATCCGAAGACACCAGGGGCGCGTCTGCCCTACTACTACGCCTGGACAGGCTAGGATGTAGATACGTAACGGAACGAGGAAACGTTACATGCTCATCAAAAGCAAGTCGATGCATATTGACACTGCCAACAAGATCGCGGTGTCCTGTAAAGCCACAAGCTCTACATACCCAATTTCTATTCTTGGGTTTATGTTTATGCCTACATACAGGACACTGGCTACTTGTTCCTCGTTCGGAGCCAGTGAAGCTCATGATGTGAGCCTGTTTCGCTTTCTGGGTGAGATAGTCGATATCTTTCCCGTATTCCCACAAAGCCATACGTTGATTGTGGTGTCTACCAGTCTTCTTGTTGCGGACCCCATGGGGATTGCCAATAAAGAGCTTGCCAACCTCTTGTTCTTGGCAGAAGGTGATGACTTTTCGTGTGGCTTTGTGTCGCATGTCCCGAATACGCCGCTCTGTTCTGGAGATGATTTTATTCTTGGCGCGTTGCAACTTCTTCCATCTGCGAGAGTACTTCTTGCATCCGGATTGCTTCGAAGCCAGCTTGCCCAATTGTTTGCTTCGTTGACGCTTGAGAGACCGGATGCCTCGACCCGAGACAACGATGGCCTTTCCCGTGTTTGTGCTGACGGTTGCGAGGTGGATTTCGCCAAGGTCTACGGTTGCATGAACATCACCAGGAACTTCTTCAGCTTGTGGCTGTTCAACACAGACATGCAGTTCAAAGCCATTGTTCCAAACCAAGCTACAGGCACCGCTGTTTTCAGGAAGCTCGATTGGCAAGACGATGGATTTGCGTCCCTTCCCCATGGGCAGGACAAGACGTCCGTTTTCACGACTCACAGCTTGAGCGGGCCATTTGACCGGATAGAACCGCTTGGTACGCCAGGGGTATTTCATTTTCATGTGAGGATGAGTCTGACGAAGCTGACGTGTCGTCTCGATGTTGGCAAGAAAGGCATGCACCACCATTTGGACAGACTGGCTATGCAGGGCAAATTGTCCTTTGGTGGCCTTTTGCAATTCAGTGCGCCCAGGCCACTTGCTGTGAGTCATTCTGGCTTGTTTGTGGACCTCACAACACAGGTTCCACACCTTAGCGGCTTCCACCTGAGCAGCTTTCAAGTAAGCAAACAGCTTTGGGGTGGGGTGCAGCCTATACACGCGCACGGTATTCATTGCTGCTTACTTCCCTTTCTGATTTCTTTTGATATGCTCTTCCATGGCGGTCAAAACCTCTCCGCTAAGAGAGCGGTGATGTCGTTTTGCAATCTCTTTCATCTGTTCCAAGATAGGAACAGGAAAGCGGATAGAGAGCGATTTCGTTTCTTTTTCTTTATCACTCATGTATCCATTTTACAGCAGAATTGGATGCATGCCAAGCGAGAATGGGCGCTTTCATCCCACTCCCTTAAAAGGGGTGGGACTTCCCGCACCCTTCTATTAAAAAAGGAGTTCAATTTATGAGCAGTTTTATGGAGAGCCCGAAGGCATTTTTCACCAGCGAATCGGTGACCGAGGGGCACCCCGACAAACTCTGCGACCAGATTTCGGATGCTGTACTCGACGCAATCTTTGCACAAGACCCCATGGCGCGTGTTGCCTGCGAAACAGCCACTACAACGGGCCTTGTACTCGTAGCAGGTGAAATTACCACAACCGCCTGGATTGATATGCCAGCGGTAGTCCGTCAAACCATTGAGCAGGTTGGCTACATCAATGCCGACTATGGCTTTGACTATCGCACCTGTGGCATTGTCACTTCTATCGGCAAACAATCGCCAGACATCGATCTGGGGGTCAGCCGTTCGCTAGAGACAAAGACTGGTGCGGGTGTAGCCCTGCTCAGCGATGATGAACTGGAGCGCATTGGTGCCGGGGATCAGGGCATGATGATTGGCTTTGCCTGTAACGAGACGCCTGAATATATGCCTATGCCTATCAGTCTAGCCCACAAGCTCGTTCGTCAACTCTCACAGGTACGTCGTAGGTCCTGGGGCGGCAGCGGCCCGATGGCCTACCTGCGTCCCGATGGCAAGAGCCAGGTCACCGTCCAATATGAGTATGGGCGTCCGGTGCGTGTTGATACTGTGGTTGTCTCAACGCAGCATGCCTCCTATGTCGATCAGGAACAAATTCGCCAGGACGTGATCGAGCATATCATCAAACCTGTGATCCCTGCTCATCTGCTAGATGCTTCTACAAAGTTCTTTGTCAACCCGACTGGCCGTTTCGTCACTGGCGGCCCGATGGGTGATGCGGGCCTGACTGGCCGCAAGATTATCGTGGATACCTACGGCGGCATAGCTCGCCATGGCGGTGGTGCCTTCAGTGGAAAAGACCCCACCAAAGTAGATCGCTCAGCCGCTTACGCTGCCCGTCATATTGCAAAGAACCTGGTAGCAGCAGGTTTGGCCGACCGCCTGGAGTTACAGATCTCCTATGCTATAGGGGTAGCTCGGCCACTCTCCCTCTTCGTCGAAACTTTCGGCACTGGTAATGTCTCAGATGAGGAGATTATCCGCCTGATCAACGAACATTTCGATCTGAGGCCAGCCGGAATCATCCAGGCATTGAATCTGCGTCGTCCCATCTACCAGCCCACGGCTGCATTCGGTCATTTTGGCCGTACAGACATCGATGCTCCCTGGGAAGCCCTTGATAAAGTTCCCATGCTACACAAGGGCGTCGGTGCCAATGTGGAAAGTGGGAGCCAGGCACATTCATAATGGAAAAACAAGAGAGTGCCTCGGGAATGGGGGTGCAGGGGGCGAAGCCCCCTGCCGGGGCGCGGGGTGTCTCCGCTTATCTTCTAACCTCCAGAACAGGAGTTATATTCCATGTCTATCGCATCAGAACAAGACCTTATAGGATTGTTACGTATAGGAAAAATAGTTGCTCTCACGCTGCAAAAGATGCAGAGCGCAGTACGACCGGGAATGACTACCGCCGAACTTGATAGCATCGGTGCCAGGGTCATGCAGGAACATGGTGCTCGCTCTGCCCCGCAGTTCATCTACGGTTTTCCAGGAGCAACCTGCCTCTCTTTGAATGATGAAGCCGCCCATGGAATCCCTGGTGATCGTATTATCCGTGCAGGCGATCTCGTCAAAATCGACGTGACGGCAGAACTGGATGGCTATATTGCCGATGCTGCCTATACCGTCGCTGTACCACCTGTCTCTCCAGCCAAACGCAGGCTCTGTGATTGTGCAAAAGCTGCCCTCCAGAAGAGCCTGGCTGCTGCCAGAGCCGGTCGTCCAATCAATGCAATTGGAAGGGCGGCGGAAAAAGAAGTTTCTAGCCACGGTTTCTCCGTTGTGAGAGAACTCTGCGGTCATGGCGTCGGCAGAGCTATTCATGAAGATCCACGTATGGTCCCACATTATTATTCACCACAGTTCAATGAACGCCTGACCGATGGTCTTGTTATTGCTGTGGAACCCCATGTTTCTGTAAAAGCGACCAGGATAGTGGATAGTACGGATGGTTGGACTTTGAAAACAGCCAATCACAGCCTGGTGGCGAACTACGAGCACACGATTGTCGTCACGCAGGGACGCCCGATTGTGGTTACGGCGATAGGGGAAAAGATGCAATAACATATCCCCTCTCTTCCTGATATTGCCAACACCTCGTATAATAGTGCCAGAGATGACCGTCTCAGAATGGTTTGCCAAATAAAGAAAGAGAGCAACGTTGCATGGATTTCTCGCTCACTGAGGAGCAACTGGCAATTCGGGATACCTGTCGTGAATTTGCGGAACAAGAGATCAAGCCGCGCGCAGAGGAAATGGACGCGACGGGAGCATTCCCCTATGATCTTGTGCGGAAGATGGGAGAATTAGGGCTGCTGGGCCTACCATTCCCGGAAGAATATGGTGGTGCAGGGGCAGACTTCCTCTCCTACTGTATCGCAATTGAAGAGATTTCTCGTGGTGATGTCTCTATCGGTATCACCATGGAAGCGCATACCTCCCTTGGAGCCAGTCCCTTCTATCTCTTTGGTAGCAAAGAGCAGAAGGAACGTTTTTTGCCCCCACTGGCAAGGGGAGAACAACTGTGGGCTTTTGGCCTGACAGAACCGGGGGCAGGCTCTGACTCCGGTGGGACGCAGACGCGAGCCGTGCTCAAAGATGGATACTGGCATATTAACGGCTCCAAGAGTTTTATCACCAACGCTGGGACCGATGTGACCAGCGGTGTCACCATCACCTCCGTCACCGGCAAGCGCTCTGATGGTCATAACGAGATCAGCAACCTCATCGTCCCGAAGGGAACTCCTGGCTACATCATTGGTAAACCCTACAAAAAGATGGGTTGGAAAGCCTCAGATACGCGCCCGCTCACCTTTGAAGATTGTAAAGTCCCTGAAGAAAACATTTTAGGCAAGCGTGGTGACGGCTTCAAGCAATTTATGCAGATACTCGATGCCGGGCGTGTTGCCATTGCGGCTCTCTCTGTCGGCTTAGCCCAGGCCTGCCTGGATGAAGCTCTTAAATATGCAAAGGAGCGCAAGCAGTTTGGTCAACCCATCAGTAAGTTCCAGGCGATCCAGTTCATGCTCGCCGATATGGATACAGAAATAGAATTGGCTCGTTTAATGTATTATAAGGCTGCCTGGCTTCAGATGGAGGGCAAACCCTATACCAGGGAAGCGAGTATAGCCAAGCTCTTTGCTTCAGAAACAGCAAAACGGGCGGCAGATCACGCAGTACAAATCCATGGCGGCTACGGCTTCATGGACGAATTTCCGGTTTCGCGCTACTGGCGGAGTGTCAAAGTCAACGAAATAGGTGAAGGCACCAGTGAAGTGCAGCGCATGGTGATTGCCAAGCACCTGGGGTGCTAGCACCTGAACGGACAACGAACAAAAAGAGAAGGAGAGACACAGCATGGACATTACACCAGGGACTGACATGGTGAACTCAATCCCGACGACTTCAGAGCAGCGTCCGGCGCATCCCCATCACTTCCATTTAACGGAGGGCATCCACTTCAGATTTCCCACATTCAAGCACGACCATCCCCCGGTTTTCAATGTGAATGAGGTGGCTGATGATCGGCTGACGATAGGGCAAAAGGTGGCGGATAAAGTGGCTACGATAATGGGGTCATGGAAATTCATCATTACGCAGAGCTGTATTTTGGCTGTATGGATTGTGTTGAATAGTATACAGTTATTCTTCAAGCCTTTTGACTCATATCCCTTCATATTGCTTAATCTGACACTTTCATTCGAGGCGGCATTTGCTGCTCCATTTATAATGATCTCTCAGAACCGCCAGGCCCAGAAAGATCGCCTGATGGCCGAGAGCGACTACCACTGCAACGTCAAAGGCGAAGACGAAATCCGCCACATCATGGAGCACCTGGATCACCAGGATGCCGTCATCCTGCAAATTCTCCAGCATATGGATGCGCAGCATAAGGAGGTCCTGGAACACCTCGCCCGGCTTGATCCTGAGACAGCCCGCCGCCTAGGGATGGACATCCAGCAGGTGAGCAAGGAAATCGTCGAGGAAGAGGCGGGAGATGGCGGTGTCTTTGGAAACTCATGAGAGGCGTTTTCTCTTTAGTCCTAGTCCGCTTGCGTGCAGCCACTCATCAATGATGAAAGCACTATCGCCAGAGGCGCGGATAGAATATACACCGCTTATGATACCTTTGCGCCAGGGACCACCAAGCCGGATGCCGGTATGCTGCTCGATAATATCAGCAATACTGATAAGAAGGTTGAATGATCCAGATGTGATACCGATATATGGATATCGCCTGTTAGGCCGCTCGTGATATGTGATAAATCCATCCCCATCAAAGTAGCCAAGAATAAACTCGCGAGCGAAGGACGAAGGGAGTCTTTCAGGCCATGTAATGGTACGGCTTTTGACAGCAGTGACTCCAAGTGCCTCCAAGTCATTGACCATATCACGTGATACAAATGCGAGTACCTGGTAGTCATAGCCATGCCGATGGCGAGTGACGATAGCTCCACCAGGAACCAATTCGTCGCGGACTGTTTCTAGTAAATCCGCATCCCTGGCCGATAACTCTAGCGTGATGCGATGGTGCTTTGGCATGACATTTCCGTCGGCTGCCAGTACTCCCAGCACATAAGCTTTCATAGGGTTGTCAATCTGTGCAAAGTAATCGTGACGCACCAGGTCACGCTTCCACCGAAAGCGCCCGGGAGACTCTAATCGCTTGGCTTCACGCTGGGCCTTTTGATAAGCTAGAACACATTTTTTACAGTAGGGATGAAAGCCGTCAGACCATTCCCTGTTTTTGTAGAAATCTGAAACGGGCTTGACTTCCTGACATCTGGAGCATTGCTTTGTCTTTTTATTCTTTAGCATGATTGCTTACCTTTAGGCAGGTACCCGCTTGCTTGATTCACCACAGGTACGTTCCATCCTCTAGCCCTCAAAGAATGATGGCTATTAAGATGATGCTAGTAAACACATATCACTCAGTACATATCATATATTGAGTGTAGCCATAAGTCAAGGGGTGGTGTATACTACAGGAAAAAGGCGAGGGAACAGGACACGTTATGATAAGACTGAGAGTGAGGGAAGTGGCACAAGCTAAAGGTATTTCTATGGCTAAGCTAGGAAGAATGGCCGATCTGAATCAACGTACCATGCAAGCTATTTATAATGACCCCTATCGAGATGTGGCCTACAGTACGCTTGTCAAGCTAGCAAAAGCGTTAGATGTGGACATCGCCGAACTGACTGAGGAGGTCGCAGACGGCGACAAGAAATAGTACACCACTTCATAGTAAGCAGGAAATCATTATATAAACCGCAAAACGGTTATGAGACTGTTAAATATCTTGTGTATACGAGCAAGGAGATTTATGGGATAGTTATTGTCTTGGATCGCCCAGAACATCAACTTCGGTATTTGGTCGTGCGCTTATTGATCTTGCTTCTTCTTTCCGCAACTCAATATACTGCTGTTTATCATCAAGAGCAATCGCAAGCGCTTCATTAAAGTCAGGATCATCTAGTGCTTCGATCTCTTTTCGATGTTCCAGGAGAAACGCTTTTGCCTCGGTATCCCATTCTAGCTCCTCTAAACATCGGTACTGCCACCATAGATCGTTTTGTTCCTCGGCTTCAGCCATAGCATCGATGAAAAGATAATCAAGGATACCCTCTGAAACCATTTCCTTTAAGTGGAAGGCTGCGCTAAAGATATCCCCATTTTCAATATCTTCAACAACTCCTCTACATGTTGCCTGAACTGCTAGTTGGTACTCTTCAAGCTGTCGGTAGAGACGGCCAAGACTAAACCAGTATCCTTGATCTTGCAGATTTTTGATATGACGGTTTTTCACCTCTTCTGGGATAAGATCCAGGCGGTCTTGCTCGCTTCTAAAAAAGATTATACTACTGTCATCCATTCCTTGCTGTATGGCAAGCTCTATATACTTATCCCGAAGCTCATCGTTGCCTATATGAGTATAGTGAAGTGCAAGCAATTCATATTCTTCTCGTTCTCGGTAAATCTCGGCTAGCGAGGTAGCAAGTTCAAGTTCAACTGCGTGATTCTCATCATTGATGTCTGGTAACCGCTCACTATTAGCAGCTCGTGTCTTCGATACTTGGATGAGCCAATCATGGCGATAGAGGGTAACTTGCTCTGCATCGAGTTTTCTATGAAACCCTCCCTGTATTTGGGTCTCATTATGGCATTCTAGACAAAGTACAGCCAGGTTTTTAAAAACATTGTTTGCAGGATTGTCGTCAATATGGTGAATTTGAACAGGTTTACCTTTAACGCGGCATATGCAGCAAGTTCGATCAGAAGCAAAAAGGACTTGCGCCTGAAGTGGGCGTGGAATCTCAACACGGTTCTTTTTAGATGGCATCAATACTAATTCCTTCCATTTACTCTTGTCGAGATTACCACTAAATGTTTCTGAATGCAACTCAACGTATCTTATATACAGGTTCGTACAATATTTCCATTTCTGACAAGAGGTTATGGGCCATGCCAATGTCTTGTGTGCAATGGATCCAGCTAATTATTGATAACCGCGCGGCCCCATTTGTGATGATGTCTCAGAATCGACAGGCATCCAAGGACCGCTTGGCGGCGGAAAGCGACTACCACTGCAACACCAAAGGCGAAGAGGAAATCCGCCACATCATGGAGCACCTCGATCATCAGGATACAGTCATCCTACAAGTGCTCCAACACATGGAGACTCATCACAACCAGATGGTGGAACAACTCAGCCGACTCGATCCTGAAACATTCCAGAAGCTGGTCAAAGATGTCGATGAGATCGCAGAGGAAGAAGAGAAGAAGTCCTAAAA
>WNGG01005221.1_pt1 | contig 37548 bp, 42 predicted proteins | sample 5400661 | NCBI WGS metagenome assembly WNGG01 (sample SAMN13153372, study PRJNA577476) | soil metagenome | isolation source: 100 cm soil or saprolite under Garry oak tree replicate 1 | place: USA:California | collected 2016-06-15
AGGCGTATCAGGAGCGTAAACTTCTGCTGGTATGATGCCAGGAGGCTCAATTCCTGCCGGCACATTGCCGGGTAACACGAGTTTCTGCTGCCTGGGAGCCGGTGGAGGGCTGGCAGGATGCTGTGACTGTGGTGTACTGAGAGGATATCCGGGGAGCGATGAAGCAACTGTAGGCGCATCGGTGCTTACATCCTCTGCGCTCTGATCGGCCTCTGTCGCCGCGCCGCAGTTGGGGCATGTCAAGTCCCTGGGGGATAACAAACTACCGCATTGACCACAGAAGACCATAGTCATACCTCTTTCAGGTTTTAGAGAGCGGTCCTCGCCTGTTGGCGAGAGCTCGTTTTCCTGTCTTTGAGCTGCCCGGTCGGCTTTACAATCTGTACTTTCTCATCTCGATTCAAAGCAGGTGGTATCGCGTGTAGCGCTACATTGACAACGTCATCCATGCGCTCAACAGGCACAATATGTAGCTCGTGGATGACTTCACGCGGTACCTCTTCCAGGTCTTTCATATTTCGTTTGGGTAGAATGAACGTCTTAATGCCTGCGCGGTGGGCAGCCAGTACCTTCTCTTTAACGCCACCGATGGGTAAGACTCGACCTCGCAGCGTAATTTCGCCGGTCATGGCAACATCGCGGCGAGCCGCTCGTTTCGTCAAGGCCGAAATCAAGGCAGTAGCCATGGTGATACCTGCTGATGGGCCATCCTTGGGAATAGCGCCAGCAGGAAGGTGTAGATGGATATCGTATTTTTCATAGAAGCGATTTTCTATGCCAAGCTGCCCCGCTCGGGAGCGTGCGTATGAAAGCGCGGCCTGAGCCGATTCTTTCATAACATCACCAAGCTGTCCCGTCAGGGTCAGATTACCACGCCCATCCATCAGTGTGGCCTCAACAGTTGTCAGATCACCACCTGCGCTTGTCCACGATACCCCTGTGGCGACTCCTACCTCGTCCTCCTCCTCTGCCTGTCCGTAGTAGTGTTTCTGTGGACCCAGGTAATCATGGACCTTGTCAGCAGTGATCTTTGTTCTGCTCCGTCGTCCCTCGGCAACTTTACGCGCGACTTTACGCAACACGGATGCAATTTCTCGCTCCAGGTTGCGTACGCCTGCTTCGAAGGTGTATTCGCGGATGATATAGCGCACGGCTTCGTCACTGATCTCTACCCGTGAAGCTGAAAGACCATGTTCGCTCATCTGCCTGGGGATGAGGAAACGATGAGCAATGTGCAGTTTCTCTTCTTCAGTATAGCCGGGAAGCTCGATCACCTCCATGCGGTCGCGTAGCGCGGCCGGGACGGGGTGCAAAATATTGGCGGTCGTAAGAAAGATAACCTGTGAGAGGTCATAAGGGATCTCCAGGTAATGATCAGAAAAAGCGTGATTCTGCTCCGGGTCCAGTACCTCGAGCAGCGCTGCTGCAGGATCTCCACGGAAATCTGAGCCGATCTTATCTACTTCATCCAGCACAAACAGGGGATTGATAGTGCCAGCCGTCTTCATTGTCTGGATGATGCGGCCCGGCAATGCTCCAACATAGGTACGGCGGTGCCCCCGAATCTCAGCTTCATCGTGCACACCTCCTAGCGATAGGCGTACGAACTTGCGGTTGAGCGCCTGGGCAATCGAGCGTCCAAGAGAGGTCTTACCCACCCCCGGCGGTCCCACGAAGCAAAGGATAGGGCTGCGCATAGAATGAGAGAGCTTACGCACCGCAATATATTCAAGGACGCGCTCTTTTACCTTCTCCAGGCCGTAGTGATTCTCTTCGAGAATGGCCGCAGCTTCTTTGATATCCAGGCGGTCGGTAGTAACTTTATCCCAGGGCAAGCTGACAAGCCAGTCGAGGTAGGTGCGGATCACTCCTCCATCAGGAGCCATAGACGGTAAAGCGTTGAGGCGCTCTAGTTCTTTGTTCGCCCGCATTTTGACCTCTTCGGGCATGCCGCAGGTGAGTATCTTCTCACGCAGTTCTTCGTGTTCCTGTATAGTAGGATCGGTCTCGCCCAGTTCTCGTTGGATAGCTTTGAGTTGTTCGCGTAAAAAGTACTCGCGCTGTGTCTTATCAACCTCTTGTTGTACCTGGCTATGAATAAGGTTTTCCAACTCCAAAATATTGAGTTCTTTGGAAAGAAGAATACTGATCTTTTGCAATCGCTCTTCGACATTAAATGCTTCCAGGATGTCCTGGCGTACAGCAATAGATGGTTCGAGAGAAGAAAGAATAAAGTCAGCCAGCCAGCCCGGCTCGTCAATATTCATGGCGGTAATGTAGGCTTCCTCCGGTAGCGTTCGGCTGAGTTTAACGCACTTTTCAAAAAGGGCCAACACTGCACGTACCAGGGCCTCCAGTGCAAGCGTCCGTTCTGCTTCTTCATGCACTGCCTCTACGCGTACACGCATGAAAGGGGTTTGCTGAGTATATTCAAGGAGTCGTAAGCGCCGCTGCCCACGAATAAGAATACTGGTTGAACCATCGGGCATCTTTAACAGGCGATCTATGCTTCCCTCTACGCCGACGGCATACATGTCGTCCGGGCCAGGGTCCTCTATCTCTTCGTTCAATTGCGTAACCACGACCAGGGTCCTGCCCTTGCCCATGGCATCATCAATAGCCTTCATTGATTGGTCACGTCCCACGAATAATGGCGTGACCACATTAGGCATGAGGACGGTATTGCGGATAGGCAACAAAGGTAGTTCCAGCACTTCTGTGTGCGTCTTGAGTCCCTCTAGCAAGCCATGCTTGCTTTCAGACTGCTCTACGGTGACAGCCCGGGAGCCCCTCTTTGTGGGCATGTGTGCTTTCCTCCTCGATGGATTTTGCATGTCTCCATTTGGTGTTCAACTGATTATAACGTATGAGCATTGATGAGGCAACGCAGCGTGATGTGATATAGTTCACAATTCATAAGAACGTAGTATTTTTCTGGTACATCATTCATTTCTTGTTTTTTCTCAAACAACCTGGCCATGTAATATTCATCGACATACTGGCCGCCCACAAGCAGAGAATGCTTCTTGATGCCTTCGATCTCGAATCTTCGTCTCCTGTATAACGCTATTCCCGCCTCATTACGAGTCATGACTGCAAGTTCAAGGTGATGGATGGCATGCTGGTATCTCTGTCTTGTAACACTTTCTGCAACATTTGAGCCTTTTCGATCCTGCCCAGCTTCAAGTATGCCTGGTACTCGTACTCCAGAGATAGAACAGGTACTTGCATGCCCTCTACCTCAACAAATTGCTTGTAGCGCTTCAGGTCTACAGGCTCCTCCCATGCACCATCTTCAATCTGCTTCGAGATATCCCCCATGATCTCCACTTTGATGCCATCGATCATCAAAGCTCCAAAGTGAGAGCGAATATTCCCCGCAGTGGAGAAAGCCACATTCCTGGTTACATATTCAGATAAAAGACACTCGATCTCGTAGGCGCCGGCTTCGTCAGTCTGGAGGTCAATATCCTGAGGGGTGACAGACACGTTTTGGAGCGCAAAGCCAAAGCTGCCTGTCACAACCCAGTTTATGTTGCTGTCTTTTAGTCGCGTGTATATCTGGCGCAGGATATTGAGATAGGCGGGATCGATATTCATCGGAAGAGGGCCAGTAGCGAACGCTGCTCCTCAGAAAGGAGCAGCAGGTTGTTGACCTGCCTGGGAAATATTTCAGCCCTGTCCCAGAGTACGCCGATCACGCTCGTTGCCGCGCCTATCTTAACGTTGCGCTCGCGCAATACTTCATTTAGCTTATGAGCATCGAAGAGAAAGACTGACTCGATGATCCAGGGATTGGCGAGGCTGCGCATCGTCGCTACTCCTGACTTTGGCCCCGCGAGTACAAGATAATAATCAGGAAGAGCATCTGGCTTGATGTTCAGTTCTCCGTCACGCCTGACATACCATTGGATATCAACGCTGTGCCCGGCCAGTGGTCCATGGGTAAAACGGCCGCTGCTACCTTTATGCGAGGCCGAATCGTCAAGCGCAATGCCGAAAATGGCAGAGGCAATGTACTCCCCCACTTCTTGGAGGTGTGTGGGGCGCCCTATGATGTTGGCAATTTTGCCGTCGACGGTATTGCGGGATTTCAATAGACTCGCCAGGAACTGTAGATCATCGCTCATGATCGGCCTCCATTCCGCTGTTTAGTCTGGGATGGGCAATGTACCTGCTAGCATTGTACCATTATTGCCAAAGCGCTCAAGCCTCTGGAGTGTTCATGTTAGCTCCTGTTTGCTCTTCTCACAGGACAGAAAGACCTGCTCCTATGGTCTTGACTAGAGAGCGATATTGCACAGATCGAAAGCCTGTTTCAGGGCCGCGATGGGATCGCCCAGTGGGAGAAACTCCTGGCCGAGATAGCCAGTGTAGCCGGTTTCCAGAAGAGCGCGCACAATGGGCGCATAATTGATTTCCTGGGTTTCGTCAATCTCATGGCGTCCGGGATTGCCCGCGGTATGATAGTGCGCGAAATACGGATGATACTCACGAATCGTGCGGATAATATCACCTTCCATAATCTGCATATGATAGATGTCATAGAGCAGCCTCACACGGGGAGAGTTCACCAGGCGACAGACCTCTACTCCCCAGGCGGTATGATCACATTGGTAGTCCAGGTGATCCACTTTACTGTTCAGGAGTTCGATGGCGAGTGTGACGCCCGCGTCCTCGGCAGCCTGCGCGACACGCGAGAGTCCTTCCGCCGTTATCTCTATCCCTGCTTGATCGCTCAAACCCTGACGATTGCCGCTAAAGACAATAATTGTGGGAATAGACCACTGTTCGGCAAGGTGCAGAGCGGCGCGAAGTTTTTGCTCAAGATCAGCATGGTGCTCTCGCCGGTTCAACCCTTGCTCAATCGAGAGTCCTGCATTGGTGGTGACAATGGAGAGACCATGCTCTTTGATCAGTGGCCAGTACGCTTGATCGACCAGTTCAATGCCCTCATAGCCAATGTTCGCAGCGGCACGCACCAATGCCTGTGGTGATATATCTCCCTGAGCAAAGCACCACCAGGAAACTGACTGCTTCAGACGAGGCATGTTTTTCTTTCTCTGTTTGCTCTACAGCTGCGTCCAATCAAAAAGAGCACCCATTGCATGAGTAATCAGGTCCGTGACTCGCATATCTCCACGCAACAGGTAGGTATAGAAGAGAGCAGCCATGCGCCGGTGACTCCAATACGCGTGATCCGTTGACTGCGCTGGTGGATTGCTATCATGCGCACCAATAATGGACAGCCCTTTTGTCACCACGTCACCTGTTAAATATTGGGCAGAAGGCGACCCTGTATCTCCAAGCAAGACAAGCCGGCCAAAGCGCCGGGGCAGGGCCAATGCGCTCGCGAAGACACGCGGGCTTCCGGTGATATCATACACGACATCGGCCCCAGCTCCTTCCGTCACGTCGAGAATGGACTCGCGAGCCTCCTCAACGCTCATCGGAAGAATAATGGTTGCTCCATGTGCCTGTGCCATCTCCAGACGCGCTTTGCTGATATCGACTGCAATGATCTGCCGCGCACCCAGCAGACGCGTATATTGGACAGTGAGTTGACCCAGGAGTCCGAGTCCAATCACCACGACGACCTCTCCCAATTTATGCTCAGCACGGCGGATACCATTCTGCACAATTGTTGCCAGACCGAACCAGGGAGCATCATCATCGGCGATCCCGCCGGGGACAGGATAGAGGTCACTGGTCGAGACCGTGACAAACTCGCTGTGGGGCCGACGTACCCCAAAACGATCTCCTTCATGAATCTGATCGACACCCGGTCCGACCGCCACGACCTCTCCGAGCATAAGATAACCGGGATAGAAAGGATAGGTGACCCAACGATCCCAATGCGAACCAGGCTCAAACAGGCGACTCAAGCAGATGCCCTCCGTTCCTGTACTAATCAGCGTCTTTCTCGCCTTGAGTATGACTTCCCCAGATCCAGGGTTTCGCACCGGTTCTTTTATGAACTCAACCTGGTCTTTCCCGGTGAAAACGATGTTGCGCGAGAGCATTGAGGTATCCTCCGAATGTTTATGAATTGGACTATTATTCGCGCTAAAGCATCTCCTGCCTCGTTAAATCATTCTGTGGCCCCCGCCTACAAAAAGCAGTTGCCCGGTGAGCCAGCGAGCCTGCTCAGACACCAGGAAAACAATTACATCGGCCACATCTTCGGATTGACCCACACGTCCGAGCGGGATTTCGGCAATGAGACTCTCTTCTACCTTTGGTGTAATATAACCAGTCTGTATTGGCCCTGGCGATGCGATGTTAACCGTAATCCCAAACCTACCCAGTTCCACGGCAGCGGAACGGCTGAAAGACTCCAGTGCAGCTTTGCTGGCTCCATAGGATAATTCACCTGGGAAGCACGCTGCTCCATCAGTGCTCACGTTGACGATACGGCCCCAGCGTGCGCCGCGTTCGATATGGCGTCGAGCGTATTCTGCTATCATCAGCGCGACTGCGCGGCTATTGACAGCGAAATGCTGGTCATGATTCTTTGCTGTGATCGTTTGAACGCGATAGCCTGCAAGGGCATAGGTATCTGACCTTAACAGGCCCTGCGGGATGAGGGTATCTGCCACGCAGTGATCGGCATTGTTGATGAGCACTTCCACGGGACCAAATGCTGCTTCGGCACGATCAAATAACATAGGTATCGTGGCGGAATCCGAGAGATCGGCCTCTAGAGCTTCAACCTGACCTCCATACTCGCGGATTGCCTGGACAACTGCCCCAGCAGACGTGGCTCGCCTGGCATTGTACAATGCCCTACCGGGAATCGTTGGCTGATCATCTTCGCTATTGTCCTGGTCGGGCTTTCCTAAAGGCGGCATGCGCAGGTAGTTGATGAACACCGCTGCTCCTTCAGCAGCCAGGGCTCTGGCCGTAGCGGCTCCAATGCCGTGATTGCCCCCTGTGATGAGAACGACTTTGCCTTGTAGTCCTGTATTTATCATGTGTCCCCTTTCGTCTTCAAACTCTTCACCTGGCGTACCATCGCAATGCGTTGCTCGGCTAAGAGGTCGGCGGCACGGTAGGTTGGCACGTCTAGTTCTTTGGCCAGAGCAATCACTATTTCCGTCGTCTCGTAGATGCGCGAGACAGTCTCCGTCGCCCGCTGCCGGTTGAAACCACCAGGATTGAGGCTATCCACGCCAGATATTGCTCCTCCGGCGTTGACGATATAATCGGGGGCATACAGGATACCACGTTGTGCCACCAGCTCACCGTGCCGGTCCTCGGCCAGTTGATTATTGGCCGAACCACAGACGATTTTGCAGCGTAACTCCGGCAGCGTCTGGTCGTTGAGTATGGCTCCAAGGGCGCAGGGGCAGTACACATCGACGTTAAGCGCGTGAATCTCTTCGGGATATGCCACTTTCACGTCATACTTGTGAGCTGACTGTTCGACCTTTGACTGCTCAATATCAGCAATGGTGACCACAGCTCCTTCCTTGACCAGCAGCTCGACAAGATGTTCCCCTACCGCGCCTACACCCTGAATGGCCACTGTGCGGCCATGGAGATCGGGACTGCCATAAACCTCCTTCAGACAGGCGCGCATCCCCTGCATGACTCCGAACGCTGTGGCTGGCGAAGAGTCTCCTGGTCCGCCCCACGACTCGGGAATGGTGACCACGTACTGGGTTTCCATACGTATTATCTCCATATCGCGCAGGTTGGTGCCGACATCGGGGCCTGCCAGGAACAGACCTCCCAGACGGTGCATGAAACGCCCCAGGACGCGGAACATTCCTTCGGTCTTATCTCGTTTGGGATCACCTATGACGACGCATTTTCCCCCTCCAAGGTTAGCGCCTGCCGCGGCCCATTTATACGTCATGCCACGCGCCAGGCGCAATGCGTCCTTGATAGCGTCGTCTTCTGTCTCATAATGCCACATACGGATGCCACCACCGGCAGGTCCCAGGGTAGTATCGTGAATAGCAAAGATCGCCTTCAAGCCGAGACTTTTATCCTGGCAGAAGAAGAGGTTTTCATAGTCATACTGCTCCATAGACTCGAAAATAAAGCCTTCCATAGTCGTGATTTCATCCTTCGTTTGCTAAATAGGTTCAATTCTCTCATACTGAACCAGTACTTTCGTTGGCGTGATCGCACCAGTGGCCAGTCGTTCAAAAGTGGCGGCCAGGTCGTCGGCCGTTGTGTGGTAGTTAAATATCTGCTCGAGATTGTAAGCATGCCCGCGTACCACGTCAAAATACCAGCGTGCGTGTTCCTGGTAGTCCCAGCCGTCGCTCGATCCCACTACCCACAGCTCTTTCTCGTGGAAAGTCGGCGCCAGGACGAGCGGTTCGAGATTACCATCCGCCAGGATACAGATGCGCCCTTCAAGACGCATACTGTTTTGCATCAACTCGAAAGCTGCGCTGCGACTGGAGCATTCGAAGCCGGCGTCATACAAGTTGCTCATGCTCCCCATTTCTTGCGGTGACATGGCCGTGCGCGCGCCGATTTGTGCTGCCAGGCTCCGTCGTTCCGCGCGGGGTTCGACTATATCGATAGCCTGTACTCCCATGGCTTTGAGCATAAAGATAGTCAGGAGTCCAATGGCACCGGCTCCAGTAATGAGTACTGACTCTCCAGCCTTGATGCCAACTTTGCGAATGCCCCTGCTGACGTCGCAGGTCAGGATAGCGAGCAGTGCCAACGCATCGGAAATACCTTCGGGAACTGCAATCGCTTTGGCCTCAGGGACTATGGCATGCGTCCGATGGCCGTAAAAAGCAACCACGCGGTCTCCGGCATGGAGGCGCTGCACGGCTGACCCACATGCTACAATGGCGCCTGTACTCTCATATCCCGTCATCTGTGGGTAGCTGGCTGGATGAGTGCTGCGAGCGGTGCCGCGATAACGAGGTAGCTCGCTGCCGGTGCTGATGGCGCCCGCTGTGGTCTGCACCAGCACTTCATTCGGCTGTAACGGCGGCAGTTCTTCAGTTACCCATTTCAACTGTCCCGGCGCTACGAGAAGCAATGATTGACGGCGCATGACTTGTTCTTCCCTTGACTACTCAAGAAAATACCTCATAATCGGGTGCCGCTCTGAGCGTCTCTCTACCTCTACGAATCCTGCCTGGGAGAAGGCGGACACAACGCCGGTGAAGTTGGAGACGGGGGGCAAGTTTTTTCCCTGTGCTTCGACCGGGTAGCCTTCGACGATCTTTGCCCCGTGCTCTCTGGCATAGTCTACGGCTGCCCCCAGCATCTTCACCATCAGCCCCTGGTGCCTGAAAGGTTTGGCAACGAAAAAACAGACAATGGACCAGACAGGCAGATCGTCAACTCTTTTTAAGGTGCGGGATCGTTCTAACGATGGAAATGCTTCTCTCGGCGCTACCGAGCACCAGGCGATGGGTTCTCTTCCTGCGTATGCGAGGATACCGGGGACTTCGCCGGCATCCACTATGGTCTTGAGACCCTGTTTCTTCTCCTGGCCTGTTTGCTTGCCGAAATCGGAGCGTGACAGTCTCCACCACATGCACCAGCAATTGCCATACGCTCCATGTTCTCCAAACAACGTTTGTAGGTCGTGCCAGCGTTCGGGAGTTACCGGGTAAGACGCCAGCTCTGGTAGTGATGCTGCTTTAGAAGGCATTTCTGTACTCCTAATCAGTCTTAATGAAGTGATTGATGAAGATCAACCTCTAATTTTCTGGAAGGCATATGCTCCTATTACCATCTATTAGAGCATAACTGGCTCACGAATGTTATTGGGTAGGACCCCACTAAGATATTGTTGGCGAATTGTCCATAAACGGCGAGCGAAGCAATGCCGAGTGTGTAGGGGCCCGATTTATCGCGCCCTGAGGGTTGGGTGGGTTACCCGCTATTGAATTTGCCAACAATATCTTAATGGGGCTGTACCGGATTTTCTTGAAAAGCTCTTTTTCTAAAATTAGCGCGGATTCCTGACTATTTTCTAATTTTATGGCGGATTTTTCTAAATTGAGGATGAGGCGCATATTTGTTTCTTCGCACGTATTCTCTTCTCAAATTACACCAAGCACATCCCGATTTTGAAAAATTCGCACTATCTTTAGAAAAGTGGCTACAATCCGGCCTATTTTTAGAAAATTGTCATCGGCCTGTAAGACCGCCTCTCTTGCTTGCAAAGCCAGCTCATGAGGCATTAAAGCACATCTCTTTTCTAAAATTATGGCGGAATTTTGGGTTTTTCTAAAGCTATGGCGGACGGCACACAGTCGCCTGCCGTCTGACAGATGTCGATTTTCTCTTCTTGGCCACCGATACGATACAAAGCCGCCTGATATTTAATGCGCTCGTGCATCAGTACTTAATCCCGGGCATCCAGATAGGTGCCAAAGTCACAGTGGAACCAAAGACTGGGAACGTAGAGGATGTCTTTACCGTTTCGCGCCTGGTGCTCCCCTCCTCCGGATGCCTCCAATGCAACGGGCTCATTTCTAGTGCTCAGCTTCAGCAAGAAGCCCTGAATCCGGATGAACGGAGGAGGCAGCGGTATATCATTGATGAGGAGGTTCCCGACCCCAGTGTCATTACGCTTAATGCCCTCAGTGCCAGTCAAGCGACGAATGATTTTCTGTTGATCATGACCGGACTCCTCCGGTCCACAGCCAGTGCTGAATACATACAGATGCACCCATGCGAGCGGGTCACAGAGCGTGTCAATGTGCGATCCGAGCCAACCTGCCGCACCTGTAGTGTCTCATCAGGAAGCCGGTATGCCCGTGGCGACAGAGCCCGCCTACCTTGTCGTCAATAACAAATTTTGTATATCTTCCCGTTCGAGGGGTGCAGTACAGCCTGAATGGCTATTTCTTTCTCAGTCCAAATGCGTTTATTGTTAAAACGGCCCAGCCCCTAAACTCAACTACGACACCTGTAGCCTACATTTCCTTGCCAAATGGCCAATAGCAGCCATTTGCCAGGGAAAAAATTTGATATACTCACTAGTAGCAAGACATCAGTACAAGAAGACCGGGGTGATGATATCGCCATCCCTTGAAAGGAGCCAGTTGATGGAAGAGGATGCCACTCTGGTGACACGCGAGCAATACATAGAGATGCTCATTGATGCCTCGTTCCGGGAGGCCTCAGAAATGGAGTCAGGCTTCACGTCCTGGTGCGAACGGCATGTCCCCACCTGGCGGAAGCTTGGATGCGATGAAACATGGATTCGTCAACGCATCGAAATGGCGCAGCTCACTCGAGGTCTCCACCGCACCTTCAAGGAACAGGGCCTGACGATGCTGGAGATGCGTGAGGAGCTTCGCAAGGCGTACGCAGACCATCCGGAACTCTATGACCTGGCGAGAGAACGCGAACGCCTCCGCCCTGGCCTCCTTCGCTATCGGGGGAATACGAGTGATCTCCGGCAACGCTACACGCTGCGCGTCATGATCTATGAAACAGACAAGCTAACCTATGAGAAGTTTTGTCGCTGGAGCGGCCTGCCAGTACCGAGTCCTGATATGGTGTTCTGTGAGCAACCGGATGCTGTACGCGTGGTGCGCGATCTGAGCACCGTCGAAGAATTGGAACTGGCGCTAGCCATGAGCAGGTATGCGCTCCACCTGCTTGATGCACCGGAACACCTCACCAAAGACCAGATCGGTCCCCTCATGGAAGCGCACGGCAAGCGACTCCGTGCGACCTTTATCGCCACGTATGGCTACCGGCCGGAAGACTCGACCACACCCTATGTCCCTGTCACGGTTGATGGTCCCCAAGATCATGATGCCTATTATGGTAAAGAATATCCGTAGAAGTCAAAGCAGAAAGGACTGAAAGCAAACAACTGGCGAGCAGGACAGGAGCTTCTTCTCGTCCAGCGAGTCGAAGAGCGCTAGAACGGCGAAACCGGCTTCGCTCCGGAGAAAGACGAAAGGAGCAGTGTGGCACCTCTGCATATGATGCTGGGTCTCCCAACATCTGGATGAACACAGCTTTCGAGTTTCCGGCAACATGAAGATAAGGTCGCATGAGAAGTGGATTGAGAAAACGACCAGCAATGGTCAAAACCGCCACAAATCCTCTTTAATTGCAACTCACTCCGGATCATCAACATTACGTTAGACCCGATCTCTGGGAAGCACTCTAGGAGGAGATCGATCAAGCAAGAAAGGAAGCCAGAAGACCAATGTGGATGAACAACCAACCAGAGAGGAGCTCCTTCTCTGGGTGTTCCTTCTGCGGGAGACGTCAAGACCAGGTCGACCGACTCATCGCAGGGCCAGGCGATGTCTCAGGATGTCAGCCCACTTTTCGCAGTGTGCATCAAGATCGAGACAGGTGACCAGTCACGCCAGAACGTCACAGCCAGAGCTGTGCCCCCGTAATTGCGTGCTGGCTCATCGCTTCTGAGTGAATGCGTGGTCTGCTTCATCACCACCAGTGCGTCTGCAACGGCGGAATCACGCCGTTGCAGACCACTCGCACGCCAGGGTGCGGACCAGTTCTCCTTCCTACAGAATCGCGTAGGAGAATCAGGAGCTTGGGCCACTGACAACTCTGCTCACCTAGATTGAGAAACTGCTTGAAAAGGCTTGTCGCCTGGCGTTATATCAAGCGAGCGCGAAGGAGACTCATGCCCACGAGGCTGATCCACGTCTCTACAGTAGCGACCAGGCGCGCATACTCTTTACTGAGCCGACGCGCTCTGCCTAGCCACGATCGGTTCCCAATACCGATACAACACCGCTTTCAGTTCCCGGACGATGGCCCGCTGCTCTTCCTCAGCGCCCTGGAGTACCAGGGGAAGTAACGCCAGAAACAACCGATACGAGACGAGGAGGGGGAGCTGCCGTTGCTCAGGGGTACTGTGCGGCCAATAAGCAGCCAACAGGGCATCGAGGCGTGTCTGGAGGCCCTGCTGGAACTCGGCCAAGACCAGCGCTAGTGAGGAAGAGAGGGTGGACCCCAGCTCAAGGGCCAGATAACCCGGGTAGTTCCGATTAAAAGCGATGATCACGTCAACAAAGGTGTCAACAAACACCTGGAGCGGCAAGATCATCACCTCGGACGACAGCAGGGTGTCGTACACCCGGTGGAGGTGTTCGGTCGCATCGGCGGCAAAGGCCTGGGCAATGGCTTCTTTATTGGGAAAAAACTGATAGAGGGAGCCTGGTGACACGCCTGCGCGTGCCGCGATCATGTTGGTGGTCACCTTGTCGTAGCCACGTTCAGCAAAGAGTACTCCGGCAGCTTGAAGGATTTCTTCCACTCGCAGCATCCCACGTTGCTGACGACGAGCCTGCCGCCGTGCCTGATTTTCTCCCATAAACTCCCTCTCCAACAAACGGGAGGACCTTCTTGCCAGAAGCCCTTGACAATACGATGGTTTATTCGTATAATTTTCACATGATTACGAGTAGTTAGTCGTAATCATAGCAAGAACTGAGCCCGCTGTAAAGAGAGGAAACAGAACATGGCTGTACCAACGCCTAAAGAACTCTGGACGGCCTGGATGGCCGTATGGAATGGCAAGCTGTCCATCGCTGATGAGATCATCGCGCCGACCTTCGTCGCGCATTTTGCTCCCGCAGCGACGAGTCCTGCCGAGGTGCGCGGCCCCGAGGGGCTGAAGCAATGGATCGGCGGGAGTGCGGCTGCCTTCAGCGACTACAGCTTTACGACCACGGTTGGCCCGCTCGTCGATGAAGATCTGGTTGCTGGTCGCTGGGTCTTTCGCGGCACGTATCAAGGCGGCATTCCAGGGGCTTCGCCTGACGCCGTTGGCAAACGCGTCGAGTATGCGGGCATGGACCTCTTTCGCGTCGAAGCCGGGAAACTCGTCGAATACTGGTTGTGTGCCGACTTGCTGCAATTACTGCAACAAGTAGGCATGATCCCTTCCTGACCAGGCTCTCTGCCTCTCCACAGAGGACCCAGGAATGCGAGGAACCCCAACGCTTGCGTTCTTGGGTCCTCTGTGGAGAGGCAGCATGAACGTCCCGTCTACCGAATGGGATTCAACCGCTACCCGAACGACGACGATCATGAAGAGAAAGGCACGGCTATGACCGACCACAACACGACCGTGCACCAGGCGCAGCCGCGTACGAGGGCATCCAGCACGCACCAGCGAAGTCCCATTCTGGGCTTCACTGGTGCTGCGATCACGTTGATCGCAGCAGCCCTTGCATATGTGGTGACAGAGGTGATTACTGCCTCAGCGTGGAAAACCCCTGCATATAGCTACGCATCCAACTGGATCAGCGACCTCGGGGCCCACGATTGCAGCACCTTTCAAGGCCGAGTCGTGTGTTCACCACTCCACGACGTCATGAATACCGGGTTCATCGTCCAGGGAGTGCTGTTCCTCATCGCCAGCATCCTGCTGCTGCGGCTCTTTTCGGGAGCATTGCGCTCTGTTTCCCTCGTTCTCGCGCTCATCTACAGCATCGGCATCATGCTTGTTGGGTCGTTTCACGGATCCACTGCCGCAACCGCAAACGGCACCGTCACCTTCCACTACCTCGGTGCTTTCATGGCAATTGTGGGCGGAAACATCGCTGCAATCGTGACGGGCTTCCAATGGAAGCGCCTCGACATGCCCCGCTGGTACGGCAGCATAAGCATCGTCCTCGGCTTCCTCGGAATCGCGTGTGGGATCGTTCTGGGGACCACGATTGGTCGTATTCCGCCCGGAATACCCGAACGCGCCTCGGTATACACGATCCTGCTCTGGCAGCTTCTCATCGAGCAGCACCTCGACGTCGGAGAGTGACGAGAACCCGGCCATCCAGACGGGGATCTTCTCGGCGACCTGCGCGGCGAGTGATTCGTCCTCGATTGCATAGATGGGACGTTTGGACACCCTGGCGCGACCCGTCCACAAAGGCAGCCGTCGTAGTTGCATTCGCAACTCAGGAGAGATTGAGGCTAGGTGTGCCGCGAGCGCCCTCATGGTTCCAAGGACTGTGGCGCGATCTTCCGAAGCGAGTGGCGCTGTCGCGATCTCGTGGAGAACTGCAATGCAGTCCTGTGCGTCGGGGGTCCGGATGCCGAGGATGCGCCAGAGCGGATCGAGGGTTGACGACGAAGACACAAAGGGACGCCATCGTCCGAAGACACGAGGGCCGGCGAGTTAGGCTTGCCACCGTTAGAGCCACGTGCCTTGGGGAAGGAGCAGGTTCGTTCCCTCAAAAATGTCTGTGATCGGCTCGATCATTTTCATCAGCTCAAGGGGCGTCGCCAGAAGGACAAGCACAAAACGAAGGCTCATGGGCGTCCGTGGCGAGATCGTGCTATTGTCTATGTGTTGCTCTCGACGGGCCTCCGCCGCGAAGAGCTGGTACGCCTTGACCTCGATCAGATTGAACCTTCCCATCCAGAGGAATTGCGCAAGGCGAGATCCGCACGCATTACGAACGTCCGTGGGAAGGGCAAGACGGAAAGAACCGTCTTTCTCTCCATCGATGCCCGGGCAGCCCTTGCCGACTACCTCGAGCGCGAGCGGCCCCTTGATGCCACGCCGGATATGACCGCGGTGTTTCTCAGCAAATTGGCCGGTGGCATGACGCTGAGCAGATTGACCCCAAACGTCGTCTCTCGCCGTTGCGTCCCCATGACCTGCGTCACACCTTTGCTTTTCACCTGGCCAAAGTGACCAACGCCGATGGGTACGAGTTGGAACGCCGACTCGGCCATCGTTCACAACGCTACATTGCTCGTTATACCAACCCTCCGGAGACTGAGGCGGCTCAGTTTGTGGAGGGGTTTTAACATGGATGCGCCTCTTGTACTGGCTGCTTGGGATATCCATTCTAAAATCAGGAAGGAAACAGTCATGGAGGAACCCTTCTCACCACCTGACTGGTGTGTGGATGGCAAGAAAAACGAATTGAGAGAGCCACCAGTGACGCTTTTTTAGAACGGATATCCCATGTAGCCAACACAACCATCGAGACGGAGACCGAGCAGGATTTCGTACAAGCCGTCAACCGGATCTACCATGATGCCGCACACCCCTCGCATCTGATCCTGCCCATCATCGAGCGAGACTGAGCGAGGACCGGGATCACGGCAAAAAACGTCACGCGTCAGACAGGTCACTGGAGAAGACGCACATTATGCAGGCACGTTCGCCCTTGCTGGAAACGAATGGAGTTCTCCATATCTTAGAAGCCATTCCGTCACAGCGAGATATGGAAAGGCAACAGGAGCAAAAAGATGGGTAATCCAATTGTTGAGACACGGTATGGGAAAGTACAGGGCAGCGAGCAAGACTCGATCAGCGTCTGGAAAGGCATTCCTTTCGCGCAGCCTCCCACTGGCCAGCGTCGTTTTCGGGCGCCGCAGCCGCCTGAGCCCTGGACGGGCGTGCGCGAGGCGACTACGTTTAGCCCCATGGCGCCCCAGATGCCGGAGGTCGGGGCAAGCATGGTAGGAGCGATAGGAGCAGATAGAGCCGTAGAGCCGCGCCCGATGAGCGAGGATTGCCTGTACCTCAACATCTGGTCGCCGGGCGCTTCTGCTGGTCAACGCCCGGTCATGGTCTACATTCACGGCGGAGCCTTCACACTCGGCTCGGCGTCTGATCCCTGGTATGACGGGACGTCGTTCGCCGCCAATCACAACATCGTCGTGGTGTCGCTCAACTACCGGCTGGGGATCCTGGGTTTTGCCTATTTGAAAAACTTAGCCGGAGCAGATGCGACCTATACGGGTAACTGCGGGCTGCTCGATCAGATCGCGGCCCTCGCGTGGGTGCGCGAGAATATCGCCGCCTTCGGAGGCGATCCCGACAATGTGACGGTGATGGGCGAGTCGGCGGGTGCGATGAGCATTGGGGCCCTGCTGGGGATGCCAGCAGCACAAGGGCTCTTCCGGCGCGCGATCCTGCAAAGCGGCGCTGCTGGCAACCTGGTGACGCGTCCACGGGCCACACAAGTCGCGCAGGCGCTGCTGGCAAAGCTCGGTCTGGAGACCTCTCAGCTTGCAGCCCTGGCGGATGTACCGCTTGAGGCCCTGCTCAAGATTCAACCAGAGCTGGGACGGGAGTTCGGTGGCATCCTGGCCTACAGCCCGATGATCGACGGCGAGACCCTGCCGCAGCATCCGTCTGCCATGATCGCGCAGGGTTCGGCCGCCAATGTGGCCATCCTGGCGGGGACCAATCGCGATGAATGGCGCCTGTTCGCCATGATGAGCGGAGGGCCAAAGGTGGATGAGGAGCAGCTCACGCGAATCTTTGGCGATGAAGCGAGGCCTGCGCTCGCCGTGTACACAGAAGCGCGCACCGATCAGTCGCCGGAGCTGGCCTGGATCGATATCATGAGCGATCTGGTCTTCCGCATGCCGGCGATCCGCCTGGCGGAAGCGCAGGTGAAGCTTGGAGCGCCGGTCTGGATGTATCGCTTTGACTGGGAATCGCCAGCCTTTGGCGGTGTCCTGGGAGCCGCGCACGCCATGGATATCCCCTTCGTTTTCAATACCCTCGACGTGGGACTCTCTCGCACGTTTACCGGCGACTCGCCAAGCAGACAGCCGCTGGCCGACCTGATGCACGCCTCGTGGGCAGCGTTTATCCGCAGCGGCACTCCTGCCATCGCCGACCTGCCATCCTGGCCGCCCTACGATCTGGACAGGCGCGCCACCATGATCTTCGGCGACGTTGCGCACGTGGTCGATGATCCGCAGGGGCAGGTCCGAGCTGTGTGGAAGCATGTGCTCCAGGAGAGAGACAACCATTGAGAAGGAAAGACACGAACGAAAGGAAGATCGTGATGAATGCCCCAGATCAGACCGTCCCAGAGGAAGCAATGCTCAGCCTGTTGAGCGGTGCGAACTGTGCTGGCTACTTGTGACATCTGCTCGCTAAATGAGCCCTTTGAGAACACCTTTCCATGTCTCTCGCTCCTTGCCGATTCCTCAAGATGCAGAGTAGAATCAAAATATATGTACCTGCTCGTCTTCAAAAGAGGAATCGTACACTGTGTATGCTATCATCGCCTTCATCAAAAGAATGACTTGCATGAGCTTTCAGTCGCTCCACCACCGCTTCGTCGACTGGACCAAACCATCCACCACCTCTCTCCTGTTGGGAGCCGTGACTGACCTTTCCAGAAGGAAGTCCGAACTCGTGGCAGAAAACGCCCTCCTGCGAAAGCCTCTCATCATCCTGCGCCGACAGGTCAAACGGCCTGTCTGGACCAAAACGGATCGCATACTCCTGGTACTGCTCGTAAGGATGGTTCGGACCTGGAAACAAGCGCTTGTCATTGTTCAGCCAGAGACGAATCTCGCGGTGGCATCGCCAGGGATTCAAGCTGTATTGGAAGGACAAGTCCAGAGTGGCTGCTCCCAAGCCAAAGTAGCCGAAGAGACCGTGGCATTCATCAAGGAGTTGGCAGGGATAATCGACTGTGGGGTGCTGAACGGATCCGCGGCGAGTTGCTCAAGCTGGGTATTCGCGTGTGCAAACGCACGATCCAGAAATACATGAGAGGCGTGCGTACGACGCGGCCAACGAGGCAAAGCTGGTGGACGTTTCTACGCACTCATGGGGGAGAGATCTGGGCGTGTGATTTCTTGCAAGTGACTGACCTGTTCTTTCACCCGCTCTTTGCGTTTTTCATCATTGAACTGAAAACGCGAAAGGTCATCCATGTCGGGGTGACGCGATCTCCTACCGACGCCTGGACCGCCCGTACCGCTGCGGGAGGCAACTCCCTATGGGCAGACGCCAAAGTATCTCATCCGTGATCATGACCGCACGTTTGGACCCTGTTTCGCTCGAGTCGCAAACACGAGCGGCATCAAGATGCTCATCACGCCTTATCACGCACCACGCGCCAATGCGATCTGTGAACGCTTTCTCTTACGTGTCCGACGAGAGTGTCTCGATCACCTGTTTATCCTTCAGGAGAAGCAGCTGGATCGTGTCCTTCACGCCTCTGTCCAGTACTGCAACCGAGCCAGGCCGCATCAAGGCATTAGACAACAGCTTCCAGAACAGTACGGTGAGCCTGTTCGACCAGATCACGATGGGAGCAAGATCCTCTCCTTCCCAGTCCTGGGTGGATGACACCACGAGTATCGCCGAAGTGCTTGAGCTCTGTCGGGTGTGCGAAGCAGCGGATGGTTCTGTTGGGGGGAGCGCGCTTCACCTGGGAAGTCGCAGACCGTCGTTCCTTTTTTGCCGTTTTTCTCGGATGAATGCAGCAAACAAGAGGTGTTCGCCTTCCTTGTCAGAACGCTTCACGTTACAATGGGAAAGCTTTTCTGATGATGACGCTTTTCTCGCATGAGAAGTATCCAAGGAGGATGTTACTGAAGAGCTCAAACCCTCCATTTTATCGGCAGATGCTTCAAGTAGCCAGCACAGGGGGTGCTTCAGGTTGGCTCTCTTAATAAAGGGCATTTTTGAACCTCACGAACTGTCTCTGTAGAGAGTGCCCGATTATCATAAAGACACTATCTGTGCCTATTGTAGGGAAATACATGATACAACAGCAAGTATAGCATAAGCTATTACTGACCTTAAACGTTTGGTGTGAATTAAAAATGTCCTTTGGCTTCTCAGGGGGCTTAATTGTATTGGGATGAAACCGACCGGCGTGATTTCACGAAAACAACCCCTATGCTGGCTACTTCGGTTATCCGTTCTCAAATCAGCCAATTTGTGCCTCTGAAAAGAGCGCGAACCATCGCGTTCACGTCACTACGATCTCCCATCCCTCTTGCTCTGTTTACTGACCGGCCAGCCGTGCTACCCCAGGGGCCAGCGTTTCCATGCTCTGCTCGAAGACACTGATATACGAGATGCCGTAGCGCTCCCGGCGCGCCAGCAGATCCTCGCACATCTGGTCGACCGTGCCAAGCAGCAGGTATGGCGCTTGCAGGATCACGTCGGTACTCACCTTGAATCCCCTCGCCAGGGTGGATGCGATCAAGTGCGCCGCCTGCTCGCGATCCTCCGTGGTGAGCACCTGGGCAACCAGGATGCCCAATTCGAGATCAGCAAAGCGCGCACCCGCCGCCTCACGCACCCAGGTAATTTTCTGCTCAAGGGCTTGGGGAGTGGCGTCCGTGATATCCTGCCCCTGGCCGTCGGGACGAGCCCTGGGGAGAAACCCGATAATGTCAGCCTCTCTGGCTGCAACAGAGAGCAGGCGCTGGCCTCCGCCGCCGATGTGAAGAGGCGGGTGCGGGCGCTGCACCGGCTTGGGGAAGCCCTCTAAACCGCTGATGGTATAGTACCGGCCTGCGAAATCGACTGGCCCATCCGCGAACAAGCCTTTGACAATCCGGATGGCCTCTTCCATTCTCGCGATGCGGACGCTCGCACGCTCAAAGGGGATGCCGGCCCGCTCATATTCTGGCTTCAGCCAACCCGCGCCTACTCCCAGTTCGAGACGCCCACCAGAGAGCACATCCAGCGTCGCCGCCTCCTTGGCGAGCATGACCGGATGACGGAAGTCGTTGTCGAACACAAGGCTCCCTACCCGCAACATCCTGGTCGCATCGGCTGCCGCCACCAGCGCCGGGATCGGAGAGAGCTGGTCGCCCAGGTGATCGGGCAGTAACAATGTCGAGTACCCTAACGCTTCGGCCTGGCGGGCGATGTCTCTCCACTCTGCCCTGGATTTGCTCCCGTGGACCGACACGCCGAAACGAAAGGGTCGTGGTTTGCTCATCGGCGACTCCTTTGCTCTATTTTTTCCATCCGCCCATGGGCTAACATATGACCTCTTCTTTCGTCCTTCTCTGAGAAAACACCGGTTCTCTCATCGAATATCCTGAGCCATATCTCGAATAGGCACGCCCAGGTCATTGATCCACCCGGGTCCATGCAACTGGCTGGATCCATTCGTCACGGGCTGCTGTTCTGACTTCCAAGATGCCTTTTCGCCTGCGGGCTCGCGTGATCTTCCGTCTTCTGGTCTCGCCTTCAATCTGTGCATAGGTTTTGTAGCCCTGGCACAACGCGTTAATATCCCTGACGTTGACCAATACATACGCTTTTTCCATCCTGCTACTCCTTCCTTTGCTCGCACATAGCATAGCACGCAAATGCCCCCTGATAGCAACTGTCTAGTGTTATGGAAATGCATTGGCGCTCCGAAACAGAGTCGACCTCACAATTTAAGAGCAAGAATCGGAGCGCCTTTTTTAGTGCTTCCCTTTATGATGTGTTGGACAAGAGAACAGCACCTTTCTATGGGTTCCCGTCGCTTTGATGCAGCACAAAGATTGTACGTGTACCAGACGCTGAGTGAGAGGCCCAGCGCAGAACAAGAAGGAGAAGAGCTATGACCTCACCACGATCGTTTCGTTTCGGGGTGATCTGCGAGCAAATGCAGTCGGCTGAAGAGTGGATCACGAAAGCCCACCTGGCCGAGGATTACGGCTACGCGACAGTATTGATTCGAGATCACTTCATCAGGGAGCCTTTCGGAGACCAACTGGCACCGCTGATTGCATTAATGGCGGCGGCTCACGCTTCCAGGGTCCTCAGAGTTGGAAGCCTGGTGCTCGATCACGATTACCGGCACCCGGTGATGCTAGCGAAAGAAGCGGCGACGCTTGACCTCCTTTCGCAGGGTCGATTCGAGCTTGGGATGGGGGCAGGATGGCTCCGAGCCGAGTATGAGCAGGCCGGGATGGTATTCGAAAGTGCTGGAACGCGCGTGAGCCGGTTGGAAGAGGCTATCCATGTCCTCAAAGGACTCTGGGCCGACCAGCCACTGACCTTCGCCGGCAACCACTATACGGTGACGAACCTGAATGGTTTTCCCAAGCCTGTCCAGCGACCTCACCCGCCACTGCTCATCGGGGCTGGAAGCAGGCGGATGTTGGCTCTTGCCGGGCAGGAAGCCGATATCGTGGGTATTCTTCCCAAAGCATTGCCGGACGGAACTATTTCCGAGGAGATCACGGAACGTTTACCTGCGACGATGGCTCAGAAAGTCGAGTGGGTCCGTCAAGCCGCAGGAGCACGCTTCCGTGAACTGGAACTGAACATGGTCATTGCGCCGATCTTCACCGAGCAGCGACGGCAGCGAGCCGAACAACTCGCACGCGAGCGTGGGTGGAGTGGCATAGCTGCCGAAGATGTTTTGGATATGCCATCCATCTTTATCGGCACTCCTGATCAGATCGTCGAGGACTTGCAACGGCGACGCGAGCAGTATGGGTTCTCCTACTTCGTCGTGTCCGATGCGAGCATGGAAGCATTTGCTCCCCTCGTGAGCCGTCTTGCTGGGAGTGAGATGACGGACTGACACATTTCATGTGCCTTGATCAAGGCTGAGTTGGGAGGTCAACACCGTTCTTCTCTCCGGCGACAGGGTGCTCTTAAGAGGTCTGGTGCGGGATCAAGCGAAAAAGGTGCCAGCGTCCTGCTATCCACACGGATACCTTCGGTCCACGCCTCGATGCCTCGTGTTCAAAAGGCTCGGACCACGATCCCTGGCTCACTTCTCTCATGTTCGTAGGCGTTGAGCTGCTTGAGCACACTTCCCCTGTTTAAGGGAGATTCCATGTGTTAGTCCGCTCGGCTTCAACCCCCAAGAGAAGCGCTGCGATCTTCTCGCCGATGGCGCAGGGACTGGGGTTCTCGATCCCCTTGGAGACGATCAAGTCGGCCCTTGCTCGCATTTATGCAAGACGCGAGGCACCACCTGCGGGGATCTCACTGGGTGTGGGCGGGATGCGTGTGCCACTCGACCCGGCCCTTCGACAACGGCTGCATCTCACCCAGCAATTTGGCATGGAACTGCTGGAGATCCGCCCCGGTGGGCCTGCAGATCATGCTCAACTCAAGCGGTTGGATATCGTGATCGCGGCTGAAGGCGAGCCAGTGACAGAGCCGGCTGATCTCCAGCGGATGGTGCGCCGCCACCGGGCAGGAGAAACCATGACGCTGAGTTTCTTGAGAGGCGGGACACTACGCCAGGTCACCGTCGCATTGTTGATATTACCAGATAACGATATATCGTTATCAACAAAAAACAGGTAAGGAGGTGATAGCATATGATCGGTCAGAATAGCAGACGAATTGGACCACGGTTTGACAGAGGCAACTGGTCAGGTCCCCGCTTCTTTCGCGGGTATCGGCGCCCTGTATTCTTTTACGCTCGCCCTGGCTACTACAGATTTAGTGGCCGAGGACATCAGCTAACAGCAGAGCAGCAGGCCCTAGGCAGCTCTGCGGCAGAAGTCGCACGGCTCTTCGCGATTGCAGCCCGTTCCGCCCATGGCGATGCCGAGAAACAGGGCCAACTGCGTGCGTTCCTCGAGCGCTCCCGCACAGAGCTTTCCCAGTTCATCCAAGGAAGCAGCCAGCATCCTCAGCAGGCGAACGCTGAGAACGCGCCCCAAGTAGAGCACGCATAACACCCTGCAAGACTTTTTTTTGGACATTTGCTGAAGCAGCGCTTCCATCGCTTCCAATCCTCGCTGCTCGCTCAGGGTCGAGAGCATGCGGCGCATGGTAACGACCGCACGATAGGTCTTCTCGTCGTAGAGCAGTTCCTCTCGGCGCGTGCCGGAGAGCGCGACATCGATGGCCGGGAAGATGCGCCGGTCGGCCAGCTTGCGGTTGAGCACTAGCTCCATATTGCCGGTCCCCTTGAACTCTTCGTAGATCACGTCGTCCATGCGGCTGCCCGTGTCCACCAGCGCGGTGGCGATAATGGTCAGACTGCCTCCCTCTTCGATCTTGCGTGCCGCACCGAAGAAGCGTTTGGGCAGCACCAGGGCCACCGGGTCAAGACCGCCTGAGAGGCTTCGCCCGCTGGGTTCGACGGCCAGGTTGTAGGCCCGGCTCAGGCGGGTCAGGCTATCGAGGAGTATGACCACGTCGCGTCCCTCTTCCACCAGTCGTTTGGCCCGCTCCAGCACCATCTCGGCGAGACGGGTATGAGCCTCGGTGGGTTCGTCAAAGGTAGAACTGACGACCTCGGCCTGTACAGAGCGCTGCAGGTCAGTGACCTCCTCCGGTCGCTCTCCGATCAAGGCGATCAGCAGGTACACGTCGGGGTAGTTCCGGGTGATGACGTTGGCGATGGATGTGAGCAGCACGGTTTTGCCTGCCTTCGGTGGGGCGACGATCAGGCCGCGCTGTCCCCGCCCAATCGGCGCAACCAGGTTGATGAGACGACCTGAGAGATTGCCTGGGTTGGTCTCCAGGTCGTAGAGTTCGCGGGGGAAGATCGGGGTTAGGCTATCAAAGTGCGGGCGGCGCCGGGCGACATCGGGATCAAGCCCGTTCACGCTTTCAACGCGCAGCAGACCGGCGTACTGTTCGCGATCCTTGGCAGCCCGAACCTGGCCACCCACCAGGTCGCCCTGGCGCAGCCCGAAACGGCGGATCTGCGAGGCCGAGATGTAGATGTCTCCGCGCCCAGGCAGGAAGCGCTCTGCCCTGAGAAAGCCGAATCCGCCGTCTGGAATATCGAGTACGCCGCTCCCAGGGAAGCTTGCCTCTTGATCGTTGAGCGCCGGCAGTGCCGGCGAGATGGCACCTTGCTGGTCAGCATCGAGGCTACGGGTGGCCTCGCCAGGAGCGATGTCGTCCTCGGTATGTGGAAAGGTGTTCATGGTAAGTGCTTTGTTTGTCATCGTGTCAAGAGCGCAGCGCATTCTACGGCTGCGCCTCTATCCTTTCTGATGTGAGAAATCTTGTGAAGTGTGAGGAAAGGCCCAGCGTCAACCCTACAAATATATCGGGCGCGGATGGGTGAGAAAAGTGTTTGAGAACAATCGTGGTGTGCGGGGTGGTTACCCCTTTCACTTCTTGAAAACAAGCGATGGCGCGTTTCTATTCCATAACGATGCTCTTTGAGCGATGGGATGTGAATCTCAGAAGATGCTGCTGGGGGGTCAAGCTGACTTCACCTCATGAGACCTTTCAGCTTTCACAACACATCCGGGTTTTCTCGTATAGGCTCAGTTTAAGAGGCATGACAGCGCGCTCCTTCTCGTGCTATACTGCTTTGCGTCAGGCAAAGCATGTGAGTACTACTGTTGAGACGTATGTTTTCTCAAAGAGAGGAGCAGAACCTATTTGAAGCACTTTTCAGGATCATTGCCCAAGTCGAGAGAAACGGAGAAGGTCAACCGATCTTTCGAATAAGTGAACACGAAGCCGCACCAAATGAGACGGAGTTCTTATCCCTTCTGGCGACGATATATAAGCAAGAGGTGTACCCGATACTGCGGGTGGGTGATACCTTGACGATCGCAGCGCATCTCGATCTTCCGCCCAGAGACTTTGAAAAAATGGTGAGCTTTCGCAAAGATAAGCAATTTGAGGGAGAAGGTCTGCGGCAACCAACACCGGACCTGCTTCCGATGGTCACAAAACTGTATGAGTCGTTTATGCGGCAGGTAGGTGTAGGGGATATCTTCACGGTCCAATTTCATGTGCAGCGTCTCTAATCCGGACAAGAGGAAACGATGAGAATACTTGCGGTCATCTTCGGCATTGTGCTGATTGTGCTGGTTGCCCAGGACGCCTTTGAGACGATCGTCTTGCCCCGCCGGGTGACACGACGCATCCGCGCCTCGCCCGGCTCTTCTATCGTGTGATCCAGATGCCGTGGCGAGCTGCTGGTCACTTCATGCGAGCAGGTGCAAGACGAGACGCTTTTCTCGGCTATCTGGGATCACTTTCCTTACTGGACTCCCGCGCAGGTTCCCCGGCGACGGCAGTTGAGATTCTGCGTCGCAATCACGCCGGCAAGAACGTCGAGGAACTGCGCCTGCTCCTGCACGATTGGGAGGTGTGGTGCGCGGACATCCTGGAGAGTCACCTGTCGTATCCTATCCTGGCCTACTACCGCTCGCAACACGATCAACAATCATGGGTGGGAGCCTTGACAGTGGTCCTGGATACGTGTGCGCTGATCCTCACCGGCATTGAAGACATACCGGACGAAGCAGCCAAATTCACTTTTGCTATCGCCCGTCATGCAGTCGTCGATCTCGCCCAGGTCCTTAATACGTCACCCACAACCGGAGTGAATCGGCTGTCATCGACCGATTTTGCCCACCTACAAGACGTGCTTGCAGCATCCTGTATCCGCTTGAATCCGGGAGCGGTAACCGAGCGGAAGCTGGCCGAGTTTCGAGAGACCTATGAGCCGTTTGTGAGCACCCTGGCCAAGCGCCTGCTGGTTTCCCTGCCACCCTGGATTCCCCCGGCGGACAGTCTCGACGATTGGCAAACCACTGCATGGGATGATCTGTTGCCATCAACCCGTCAGACGCTCATCAAGGTGATGCACCGGGTATGAAATAGAACTATGTCGCGCTCTAGACAAGTTCCGGGGCATCGGTGAGCCTGGTCAAATCCGTGTGGTGCCAGGAACCACCATGCTTGAGCATCAGTTCATGGATATGAGGATTCTCCCTCGTATCCAGGTAGACCACTTGCTTGGCAAACTGAGCAGTCCACTCGTACCCGATCACCAGCTCATTACTGGCCTCGGGAGCGCCCGTCAGTCGCGTCAGGTCGGTATGGCTCCATGTGCCACCTGAGCTGCTTGCCAGTTCATAGATATGTCGATCTGAGCCTACGTAGACCACCTGCTTGCTACCGCCTGTTTCCCAGGAGTAACCAGCAAGGGCCGATCCCTCTGCTAATGGAGTACCCGTGAGTTGCAACAGGTCCGTATAGGTCCAGGTGCCACCTCCATCTGCTGCCAGTTCATAGATATGGCGGTCACTTCCGATATAGACGACCTGCCTGGTGCCCCCTGACTCCCAGGCATAGCCAGCAAGGGCCGATCCTTCCGCCGGTGGAGCACCCGTGAGTTGTGTCAAGTCGCTATGGCTCCAACTGCCGGACTTTCCTGCGCTCAGTTCGTGGATATGACCATCCCCACTTCCATATAGCACTTGCCTGGTGCCCCCTGATTCCCAAGCATAGCCGACAAGAGCCGATCCTTCCGCCAGAGGAGCGCCTGTGAGTTGCGTCAGGTCGCTATGAGCCCACATACCCATTACTCCCACCATGAGTTCATGAATATGGCTGTCGCTCCCCGTGTACACGACCTGTTTGGTGCCATTCGCTTTCCAGGCATAGCCAGCAATAGCGACACCATCTGCTGCAGGGGCACCAGGAAGCTGATCCATCAGGTCTGCATAGCTCCACGTGTTGCCATGTCTTGTGACCAGTTCGTGGATATGGCCATTCCCATCCACGGGACTGACGTAAGCAATTTGCTTTGTGCGTCCATCAGACCAGGCATAGCCAGTCATAATTGCCATCTCTAAGGCCAGCGCTGGTGCACCGGCAAGCTCTGATATAGCATCATCTCTCCATCTCCCTTTCTGTCCAGTCACCATCTCGTGAATTTGGTCATCACCAGCGATAAACGCCACCTGCTTCGTCTCGTCGAGTGGCCACTCGTAAGCAACGATATTGCTGGGCATGTTCATACTCTCCTTTCTATGCCTTCTAACCCACTCTCTTTCTCTTACTAAGAAACGGTGTAGAGCGGGGAACCCGAGATGTCATAATCCAAAAGTGTCAGTTCTGTTTGTCCTTGAGGCGCTACACTTTACTCGTCATTGGCCCAATCCTCGTGTACCCGCTCGTCCAGGTCCTCTGCATCAATACCTACACGTTGCTTGCCATGCTCCGGCTGCATATCCGCGCGCGAGCTCTCACGAGAGCTGTCATCCAGCAGCATATCGGCGCGCCTGCTGAAATAGGCCTTGCCCAGCCGCGCACCGTGAGTGTTCGCTCGGCTGAAATCTATACCACTGAGGTCCGCCTCGCTGAAGTCCGCCCCGCTGAAATCCGTCCCGGTCACCTCTGCGCCGGTGAGGAGAGCGCCAGCGAGGTCTGCATCGCTCAAGACCGCCTCGCTCAGGTTGGCGTTGCTGAGAATCGCTGCTCTGAGGTTTGCTCCCTGGAGATCCGCTCTCACCAGATTAGCCTGGCTCAGGATGGCCTCACTCAAATCAGCTCTGATCAGCAGCGACTCACTGATATCTGCGCCGCTGAAATCCGCGCCGTTCAGACGCGCCCCAGCCAGGTTCACCCGGCGAAGTTGTGCTCCTTTGAAGTCCACTCCGGAGAAATCGGGCTGGATCGAGTGATGGTCCTGCCTCCATTGGTTCCATACATCTATTCCCTGGTGAAGCAGATCAAGATGATACTGTTCAGCCATCGTCTGTCCTTTCTTTTTTCAATGCGCCATAATGGTATTGTATCCTATTTCTTCAAAGTCGATGAATACACATCTTGTGGTGCTGCCATTGGACATGGTGAAGAATTCTAGTAGCCTCTGCACATCCCTTTGGCTAATTTTTTCGTAAGTGGGCAATCCGGACAGGCCTGTCTCACCCTGGAGTGAGGCTCCTTCCGGCCTCTTCTGATGGCACTTTCAACTTCCTCGCGACTTGACACTCTAACCACATCTGGCTTCGGCGTTTCTCAAGCGGAAACCGGCGGCAATGGGCGAGAGAGCACCTCGCGGGCCGTCCATCGTCGATGGGTCCTGCCGGCTGCCATCGTCGGAGTCCGTTGCCGATAGCGTTGCACCGCCAGGTTGCTCCCTCGCTCTCGTGGCTGCACGAGTGCCACTCGCAGTGAGTGGTGAGGACGCACAAAGTGGTAATAGGCTCGCCACCATTCCAGCTGTGCCAGCAGGTGTGGGGACTGTTGAGCCGTCGCCCAGGTGCGGCGTGCGAGCGCTGAGCAGCCATGTCGGACGGTCAGATTCACTCGCTCAATGAAAGCCGTGTTCAACCTGTACTGGCTACTCAGGACATCTGTTCGCAAAAACGGCGTTTGAAAGGCTGAGTCGTCGTTGTTAAACAGGCTCTTTTTGAACGGATGGCCCATGTAGCCAGCACAGTGAAGGTACCAGCAGGAGAAGTCAGATGGGGTCTCACGTCAGGGTGAGATGGCCTGTCCGGACGGTCCGATGACGAAAAAACCAGCCCGAAGGGCGCTTGGAAAGGGCTGATCGATTTATCCACCATCTCCCATGGGAGCACCCACTCGTATGGGCCTGAGCCAGAAGTCCATGCCCCCTTGCTGGTCCCGGCGGATTGTGGCACAATACATCTGCGGACATCGTGCACGACGCATCATGCGGACATATCATGCCGTATCCCAGGGGGGAAACTGGACGCGCTATGAGCAACCCGACGCTGCAAACACCGAAGGGACCCTCATCGAAGCCTCCCACCCAGCAGCGCCGCCGGCAGAGGCCCAAGCAGACGGCGCCGCTGCAGCTCGCGGCCGGCAAACTTGTGCTCTGTCCGCCCGTCGCGCGGGCGGACAGAGCCGTTCTGAGCGCGAACATTCCGCGCGCAAAGCCAGGGGACGTCGTGTCCATGCACTGGAGTTCGGCGTGCGAGGTGCTCACTCGCGGCGAACTGACGCGGCTCCAAGCGGCGACCTCCGCCGCGCTCGCCACATGCAACCAGACGAGTCTCTGTTCGGCTAAGGATTCAAACATGCGGAAGATCGATGCGTTCGCGCACATCCTGCCTCGTTCGTACCTCGAGCGGCTGGAGCGGCAGCTCGAGAAAACCATGGCTCCGAGCCGGCTCGACTACTACCGCGAGGGCGTCTTCTCCTTCGATCCTGTGCTGACCGACCTGGACGCGAGGTGGCGGAAGATCGAGCCTTACGGCGATTACGCACAGGTCCTGGTGCTTGCCGTGCCGCCGCTTGAAGAGGTCGGGCCGCCGGGAGTCGCGGCGGAGTTTGCCCGCATCGCCAATGACGAGATGGCGGAACTGGTACAGCGGTTTCCGGACCGCTTCGCCGGATTCGCGGCCGCGCTGCCGCTGAGCGACGTCGACGAGGCCTTGCGCGAGCTCGACCGCGCTCTGACTCAGCTCGGCGCGCTGGGCGCACAGCTCTACACCAACGTCCTGGGCGTGGCGCTCGACGATCCGCGCTTCGAGCCGCTGTTCACCAGGCTCGAGGATGCCGGCCGCGCCGTGTGGCTTCACCCGACGCGGAGCGCGGCGTGGGCCGACTATCCGGCCGAGAGCAGGTCCGACTTTGGCCTGTGGTGGTCAATCGGCTGGCCCTACGAGACCGCCGCCGCCCTTTCACGCCTCGTCTATTCCGGGCACATGGAGCGTCACCCGCGCCAGCTCGTGATCGCGCACCACGGTGGCGGCATGGTGCCACACTTCTCCGCCCGACTTGCTATGGGTCCCGGCTATCGGCAGGTCAAGGACAAACTGCAGCGGCCGCCGCTCGACTACTTCCGGAGGTTCCACGTCGACACGGCGCTGTTCGGCGCGCCACACGCGGTCCGCTGCGTCCTCGAGTTCTTCGGCCCGCGACACGTGCTCTTCGGCACCGACATGCCTCTTGGACCCTCGAACGCGGTCGAGGCGACGATAGCGGACATCGACTCGGCCGGTCTTTCCAGAGAGGACATGGCTGCGGTCTACTCTGGGAACGCCGTGCGCCTGCTCGGGGGGCTTTCCGGCTAACGGCCACTTCTTTTGTCGTCCGGGTGGCCGGTGTTCCCGAACGCAATCCGGTCACGCACGACGCGGGCCCGACCGAGCAGCCGCGACCGCTGGACTGCGTCCTCGCCGAAGCGGTTGCGGATGGCGTCGACCGTTGCTTCGAGCCGGTCGAGGCGCGGGCGCGTGGTCCAACAGGCTCGCCCGCTGCGCTTTCTGCTCCGATCACATCTGCTGCTGTAGAAAAAGAGATTCGGAGCATCCTGCTCGGCTTGATACCAACCTGCGTTCTAACCGGTACTGCCCCACTGGATGGTGGATAATTCGGCCTCCTCTCCTACCTGCTTGACAATCCCTATCGATGTGTTTATTCTGCCGTAGAAGCTTTCCATGCTCCACATTTCAAGCAGCGAGGATCCCGATGACCCTGTATGTGTTCCTGCTCTGGTTCTTCTTCATTCTTTGCCTGGTGCTCCTTTGGAATGGTGACTGGCCACATCATTGCTCTCTCCGCTCAAGACCAGGAGCGGTGCATGCTCTCGTCCAGCGTCTCCTCAAGCCACGCACCCCAGTTGATTGCCCCATCTGTCGCCTCTGCTTCTCTGGAGTGAGACCTGCCTCTGCACCTGTACGTCCCTGGTGTGAGGTGAAAAGCCGCTGGGGAGCACCCAAGCGGATACCCACTGAAGGCTTCGCCTGTCCTGACCAGCAGTGTCCGTACTTCGGGATCACAGATGCTCACATCCATGCTCTCGTCGGGGATGGGAAGCATGGTCATGCTGAGCGGATACAGACGTTTCGTTGTCAGGCCTGCCACACTACGTTCAGTGCTCGGCGCCACACCCCAATGTACCGGCTGAAAAACCCTTCTCACCAGATCGCAGTCGTGTTGACGGCACTCGCCGAAGGGTTGGACCCTTCTGCCGCTGAACGGGTCTTCGGCTTTCGACAAGCCACCATCACTACCTGGTTGTCACGTGCTGGCGAGCACGCACAAACGCTTCATGAGCGCTTCTTCTGCCATCTCCAGCTCCCGCACCTCCAGTTGGATGAACTGCGCACACGGTTACGCTGCGCTAAAGAGGTGCTGTGGCTCTGGTTGGCCATCGACCCTTGCACCAAGATTCTTCCCGTGCTCTCTCTGGGTCCGCGCACACAAAAGATGGCTCACCTGCTCATCCACTCCCTGCGACAGATCCTGGCTCCTGGCTGTATACCGCTCTTTACCAGTGATGGCTTAAATGTGTACTTTTCTGCTTTGACAGCTCATTTTGGGCAGTGGATCGAGGACAGGAGAGGACGGAAAGCACGTCAGTGGCAGGTGGCAGTGGGCCTGATCTACGGTCAGGTGAAAAAATGCTACCGACGGCGCAAGCTGGTTCGGGTCACACCTGTGATGCGCCTGGGGACAGACGCCGCTCTCACAGTCGCCTTACAAGGACTGGGCCTTTATGGACGGCTGAACACCGCTTTCATCGAGCGGGTGAATCTGACAGTGCGTCACGGAGTAGCAGCTCTGGCACGTCGAACCTGGGCCACTTCCCAACAGACCTCACAGCTTCTGGCTCACCTCGAGTGGTGGCGCGCCTATTATCACTTTGTGCGCCCTCATGAATCACTCCGAGTGGCGCTCGTGAAGCCACAAGAGCGAGGTGGCAAACCGGAAGCGCAACGCTACCGACAACGTACACCTGCGATGGCAGCCGGCAGAACCAACCGACGGTGGACCGCGCGCGAGGTGCTCTCTTGCCCATTGCCGCCAGTTTCCGCTTGAGCGCCTTGCAAGCCTGATGTGGGAGGAGTGTCATGTCGAGAGGGAGTCGGTGAAGGCGCCAGCAGAAGAACTCGGATGGAGCCTCGCCTCGGGAAGAGGTGACCTGTCTGGACTGTCCAATGACGAAAAAACCGGCTTGAAGTGGATTCGCAGGGGGTTGATTGATTTATCCACCATCTCCCATAGCTGTACCCATCACGTATTTTGGATCAGCACTCCAAGTAGGGCGTTCTGGCTGTAACTTGGTAAGAATTCCTACTGGGATGGTGAACGGGGTGCAGCTTCATCGGTTGGGGGAGTCCCAGATGCTGAGTCAGAGGTGTCTGCACGCGCAAACGATTCGCTATCATGCACATCCTTTAAGGGATTGAGCCAGCCGCCGAAGCCATAGCGGTGAGTACCGAGCAATTCCCAGGCACGGGTGAGGCCAAGGGCGAAGATGCCCAGCAACACAAAGAGCAGCCCATAGACGAAACCAACTTGGGTGGGATCGGTGATGTGGCCCACCGCATTTCTCAGTTCTAACCCGTAGAGGCCCAGGCTCAAGCAGACCAGAAAGGCTCGCCGCAGAAAACTCTGCCTGCCCTTGCGCGGTCTCAGAAGCGACCATGCTTGGATCAGACTTGTCAACAGGGACAGGGAGCTAAAAGGCACGATGAGTGTGCCAAAGTTGAAGTGGGGATCAGGGCGACCAGCGAGATGAAGAACGCATTAATCAGAGCGGTAAAAGCACTGCCTGCGACAGCCTGTCGTGTGCTTTGCCAGGCATTATTGCCGACGTTGAGTCATACCTTTGCCGCGATTTGAGCTTGAATAGTTCAGTTTTTCGTGGAAACGTCGCCATCAAGATTTGCCGTATCTGCAATTTCGGAAGCATACCCTTGCCGAAAAAACGGTCAGCTGTTTCATACGAAAATGTGCCTTTTATGCATGTTTTACCGATACTCGAGGCAAACCTTTGACGGCGAAATGGCTAAGCTTTGGGGTCTTCCGCTGCTTTGGTGAATCTGCCCGCTTCCTAAGATCAAGTAGTTATCTATCCACGAAGAGTTCAACATGGTATAGTGATGGAAAGAAGGACATAGCCGTGTCTACTCGACTCCAAGCAAAAAGAGAAGAGGATCAATGATCTGGAGTAAGTTGAAAAGGTCTCTTGAAGCCCTTCTGGCCGATGCCGTGAAAGAGCATCTTCAACTGCATCTTACCCGTTACGGCCCAGGGGTTAGTTCTCTGATGAACAGGGCCTGGATCACCTGGGATGGAGAAGAAATACACACGTTCTCCACCATTGGGCAGCTTCAAGCAGCCCGCGGTATTGCTGCTCAGATGTATGAAAACGGCGAGCGGAAAGAACCTCCTGGTTTTTATGAGCCATCCGAAGACCTGGTGGAGCGACTGGAACAGCGCGGAATCTATTCGCGTCAGGATTGGTACGAAGCATTGGAGACCTACCTTTCCCTCTCGATTGAGGAAGCTTTACACTCTTCCAGCGCGCTCATCAGAGCCTGGGCCATGTTCGATAGACGCCTGGGAAAAAGACGCCTGCGCTTAATACAGTTCAAGCCAACCGATCCCCCCTTCATCAAATGCTGGTATCAGCTCAGGTGTCAAGCCGAAGGCATAGCTGTTGAGAGTGCAGGGCACGATCATGAGGGAACGTAGCTCTCTTGTGCTTTACAGCGGTTAGCAGAAAGATTGATCCCTGTGACAAAATGAAAGCATGCGAGCATATTCTCAAGATTTACGGCAACGTATTCTGCATGCGGTCGATCAGGGAAAATCACGAGCAGAGATTGTGAAGATATTTGAAATTTCACGAGCCACGATCAAGCGCTATCTCAAATTGCGACGCGAGACAGGCGAGGTGAGAGCCAAAGCCATTCCAGGGCGTCCGGCCAAAAAAGGTGCAGTTCTACAAGTTGGGCTTCGAGCGCAGGTGGAAGCGTACCCAGATGCGACCTTACAAGAACACTGTGAGCTTTGGGAAGCTGAGTATGGCATGCATGTGAACACGGCAACGATGAGTCGGGCCATTCAACGAGGAGGCTGGACACAGAAAAAGAAAACGTTACGAGCGAGTGAGCGAAAAGAAGAAGCGCGCACTGCATGGCGAGAGCAGGCCCAAACTTTCGATATCAGTAAACTGGTCTTTGTAGACGAATGCGGCTCTAACATCGCCTTGACCCGCTTGTATGCCCGATCCCGCCATCCGGGAAACGGGCATATGGCGCTGTCCCACGCGAACCGTAGAGCCAATCTTACCCTCCTTGCTTCGCTCTCGTTGCAAGGAATGGGCGAGGCGCTCATGCTTGAGGGATCTGCGGATGGCTCAGTCTTTGAGATCTATATTGAACAGGTTCTGGCACCGAGTCTGCAAGCAGGACAAATCGTGGTTATGGACAATTTGAGTACGCATACGGGAGAACGGGTACGGCAAGCTCTTTCGGTGAAAGGATGCCAGCTCTTGTTTCTGCCTTCCTCTTCCCCCGACTTTTCACCAATTGAGGAAGCGTTCTGACACCGCTCAAAGCCTTCCTACGCCTGTAGGAGCGCGCACTTCAGAGGCATTGCAAGAGGCTCTTGGACAAGCCCTTCTCACCATCACCGCTCAAGATGCCCGTGGCTGGTTTGGACACTGCGGCTACCTCTCCTCTTGCACGAGCACTCTGCTTCCTGCTGAAGAAAAGGGGAAGTGAGCATAAAGAGCAAAAATGATGGCATCTCGCCAAGCCAAGAGGATGAGAGTGAGCGTAGCGCTAACCAGCCGACAAGCACGAGCGGCCTGGTCTGCCATAGATAGGGAGCGAAAGATTGCCTGGACATTTATCTGCCATCGGGGATAGTCGCTGGGGAGCTGATTCTGGTACTGCCTACAGAGGTGCTCAGCAAGATTGAACTATATGACATAATGAAAGCATGAGGCGTACTCGCACGAGTCTCCGGCTACACGTGCTTCGTGCAGTAGATCAAGAACAACCGAGCGCCGAAATTGTGGCCATGTTTGGTGTGTCATGAGCCACGATCAAACGCTATTTGAAGCAACAACACGAAATGGGAGAGGTACAAGCCAGGCCGATTATCATACTTTGCTAGTTGCCGACCGTCAGAAGCATTCAATATAAAAAGGGTCTCACTTCCACCGGTATCGGAACCGACTGCAAAAAGGGCGTCAAGAAAAGGCAACCGATGGCCCTCACTAAAGGAATTCACAGCAATCCGCTTGCCATTCGGAGACCACGCCACCGCATCTAGGCTCCCCTGATCTAGATGGTAAGTAGTAATGTTGCGCCCTGTCTCCACTGGTCGGTTAGCGTCTCCCGCAAGAGAGAAGAGGTGTTCGGTTTGGTCCAGGCGACGAAGCAGTAGTTGAGCGAGCGAAGACAATATCCTGTCACCCGCGTAATGAAGGTGAGAATCCTGTGCACAGTAGACGATACCCCTTTGTGAAGATGAGTTGATGCATGTTTGAGATTGTACTCTTCCTTTGGTGAATCGGCAAGGAGCTCGAGACAGCATGAGGTGTTCTCACAAGCCTATTCTGACCAACGGATGCCACAAGTAGCCAGCACAGGAGCCCACTCGATCTCGCGCACCTGGACTCCCTGCGTCGTCTGTCCCAGGGAGAGGCGCAGGTTCCACACCCATTGACAGGCGATTTGCCACAGTTCTTGCCCATACTCCGTGTAGGAACACCAGCGGTCGGGATCTTCTTCGACATCTTCATCGGCCAGCACCACTTCGAAAGCTCCACGTCCATGATAGAGGTCCAGGACATCCTCGACCAGGAACCCGTCAGCGTCAAGTGTGGTGATGAAGAGTTCGTAGACCCACTCACCCACACGCTTGCCTACCGCAATGTCCTTCCCAGGAGGAGGAGCGGCATGCCGGACCACCATCACTCGCACGGGAGGCAAGTCCCGACAGGGTTCCAGCCACCCTCCATCAAAGAGATCAACGATCTCACCGCTGTTCATCCTGGTCACGCTTGCCGTGGGCGGATGAGCCAGCACCAGTCGGATCTGAGGACGCTCCAAGAGTTGATAGCCTCTCCATCGCGTCACGAAAGCCATGCCGGCTAGTAGCAGTTGAGCGACGACGGTCGCATCGCCATAGGCTCCGTCCAGACGGACCAGGGCCATCTCTGGAGGGAACGCGAAGTGCTTCAAGTAGGCCGTGATGGCTCGGAGCGCCGAGGCCAGTTCACCGCGATAGTCGCCATTGCCCTTGCCTGCATACGTCCCGACCCATTGGCGCGTGTGTATCTGAAGCGCCGTAGTGCGTGTGCTTATCTCGATTCCTTTTGAGTAGAGGCAACAAAGTAAATAAAGAATACCTTGTTGCTTTTTTCTGTTCTTCAAAGAAGCATTATCTTGATAGATCTGATTTGGTAGAGAAAGTATACTAAAAAGAGAAGAAACTGGCAGGAAAACCTGTGATGTGGAGGAGGAGGATATGCGTGTTGTTGAGATAGAAACACAGGATGCCCAAAAGCGATACGTTGTCATTGATGCAAATGGTGAACTGGTTGAACCCATCGTTCGTTACCTGAAGTATTTGGATCGTATTGGTTCAGCTCGTCAGACGTTACGCTCATATGCGACCGCACTTCGACTGTATTGGGAATTTCTGCTTCAAGAGCAACTCAACTGGCAGCAAGTGACGCTGGATGATCTTTCTCGTTTTGTTCTCTGGCTCAAGCTCCCTTCTGGCTCGTTCAAGGTTGTCCCTGCCCATCCCGTCGAGCAGGCACGGTCGAATCGCACCATCAATCATACCCTAACCATCGTCCGAGGCTTTTACGACTATCATTGGAGAACGGAAGAGGTTCCAACCAATCTGAAAGACCAAACGACCACCTCCTTGCCAGGGCGTTTCAGACGCTACAAAGGGTTTTTCCACCACATTACCAAGGGGTCGCCCATTGCCAAAAACATTCTCCGACAAAAAGAAGAGAAGCGACAACGCCCTAAAACCATCACGAAGGATCATGTCCAGGATCTCCTCAATGCCTGTGCCAATGAGCGAGATCGGCTCCTGGTGCGACTCTTGTACGAAACGGCGATGCGCGTGGGAGAGTCGCTGGCTCTTTTTGCCGAAGATATCGATGTTGCTGAGAATTGCATCCATATTCGGGATCGCGGAGAACTTCCCAATGGAGCGGAAATTAAGACCATTCATGTGCCGCGCTCTCTTGATGTCTCCACCGACTTGATTGATGAGATTGTGGCTTATGTAGGGCGAGTGCATACGGCAGAAGTGGAAACGAATCACCTTTTCATCAAGTTACACGGCAAGCATGCGGGTCAAGCGCTCACTTATGCTGATGTAGATTCACTCTTTCGGCGATT
>WNGG01000653.1_pt1 | contig 37505 bp, 36 predicted proteins | sample 5400661 | NCBI WGS metagenome assembly WNGG01 (sample SAMN13153372, study PRJNA577476) | soil metagenome | isolation source: 100 cm soil or saprolite under Garry oak tree replicate 1 | place: USA:California | collected 2016-06-15
TCCGATGGGTGCGTCCCGGCTGCGGCCTAACAAGCGCTTGAAGCTGACGGGCGCGCCCAAGTAGGGTAGAATGCCATTTGTGCGCCCGACCAGCCACGCCAACCAAACCAGCCTGCGGTGTAGTAGACCACCGAGACTTGATGGCGCTTTTCGGTCGGGGTTGAGGCGATAAATATGCTGTTCAGGGTCGGGATCTTTGTGGAAAGGGCTCCCGCCGGAGTCGAGAGGTGGTCCAAGCAACGCGCCAAGCCGGTGGTGACGTGCGAAGGGACGCACGAGTGCGTCCCTCAGGGCCGCGGATCAGAACGGATGGATCTACGCGGCGCGCTTCAGTGTGACGATGGGTAAATGCGGACGTCCGCCGTGGTAGCGGATGTCGACATCAAGCACGACTCCGGGCTGGCCACGGATGAGAGTCTGAGGCGTGGCGCACGGGGACCGGCGTGGCCACCGGAGGCGGGGTTCGAAACGCGGCGCTCGGGATGCCGGACGGCGGTGATGGTAGACCTCGTCGGGAGTGACGGCGCCGAGTCGGGTGTGAGGCCGGTGGCCGTTGTACCAGAAGACGTAGACCGCCAGCTCTCGCTGCATGGCGGCGAGACGGTACGGGATTAGAATCAATCGCCGGGTGCACTCGTTCTTGAGAGTTCGGATGCAGCGCTCGATCACGGCGAGGCTGCCGTACTGGCCGATGGCCCCGAAGCGCTGCCGGATGCCGCGACGGCGGCACCAGCGTCTGAACTCCCGTGCGACAAACTGCCGGCCCTGGTCGGAGACGAGATATCGGGGCTGATGGCCCACCTCCCGGAAGAGCCGCTCCAGGAACCCGCGAACGACAGGGGAGGATGGCTGGCCACGGTAGACCGCGAATCCTGTGACGCGCTGCGAGCAGTGGTCGATGGCGACGACCACCCACCAGCAGAACGGCCAGACTTGAGGCAGGGCGAAGGGAACCCACGAAGTCCAGAACCCGAGCGCAGGTGGGAACGGTCGTCAGATCGACATGCCAGAGGTCGTTCGGTTTCCGGGCGGGGATGGCACGAGACGCTGCCTGTGCGGTCCGGAGGGGCTTGGGCGGTCGCGCCGGACGCAACATCCGGCGGATCGTCGTCGGTCCGAGGTGGAGACCCGCACGGGCGAGAACCCGGGCGATCCTTACTCTCCCCATAGCGGGGCAAAGGACCTTCAGCCGCCGCACGATGTAGCCGACGAAGTCGGGGAACCGATTCACCGGTTCAGGCAACCGAACGAGAGCCTCAACCCCGTCCTCGTCGACCCGCGCCGTCCAGGAGGCGATGGTCAGGGGAGTTACGAGAAAGCTGCGTGCAGTCTGGGCGAGGGACCAAGATCGCGCGGCCCGAAGCTCCAGGATGGCCAGGCGTTCGGTCGGCGGGTAGTGCGGTCTTTTCTGGACATCAACGTGCTGCATGCGGGTATCCTTGATGCGCATCTCTTCACGCAGTAGGCGAACCTCCTGTTCGAGGTGGTCAACTTCGGCCCGTCGGCGGAGGGAGGTGTTCATGCTGTCGACGGCCCAGCCCCGGGTGGCGGCCATGGAGGCCCCGGCGAGTGAGATGGCCTGAACAACCGCCGATCGAACGTGGCGCGGCCAACCTCGGGGGAGTGGGAGCGGATGGTGGAATGGGACACCGGGCATGGATAGTCTCCCATAGAGAAACGCCTCTGAGGGGGTGGGAGACAGGATAACCCTCTTGCAGAGGGAATGGTTCAAGCAGGAATCTGACCCACAGAAATCGGTGGACCAGTACAGGAGATGCCCTTTATGCGGCATCGACCCCCCGAAAAAGGCCCCGGAAGCGGCATCGAAATCGAGTTTTCGGGACCGATGCCAGTTGAGAGGCAGAAGGGCCTTCCCTCCTAAGTCTCGCCTTTTCAATGAGCAGGCAAGGATCTGGCCACCTGCAGAGGCGGCAGGGACCCCCGGTGTAGGCCCGGAATACTGCCGTTTCAATGCCGGTTGCCTGCCGCTTGGCGGCCAGGAATGCTGGTGCTGCCCGTGGGCTGCCAGTTCGGCCTAGGGAACATGTCGTCCTTCAACCGGATCACGACACGTTTGCTTCGGTGGATTGTGAGTGCAGGGAGGAGATCCGCAGCGAGTCGCAACTTTCACGCACGAGATCCTGCGGTTGCCTGCGTTGCTGACGGGGTCTATGATTCCTCCGTCCCCTCCTCGCCGCCTCGGAAGTCATCTGGCTTCCGCTGTGCCGCTAGAACCGCAGGATGAAGTATGAGCCTGCCCGACCTGCTGAGAGAAGCCATCGCTTCTGGCAGACTGACGGAGCTGTTCAGTGCCCGTCAGGTGAGTGAAGTTCTTTGCCGCCCGAATTGGCCGCCCGAACGAGTCCGAGACTTCCTGACGCGCCACTGCCGGGGGAACCTTGCTGCTGTGCGCTATTACTTTGAAAGGGTGCGACCCGGGCAATACCGTCTACTGCGATGGACCGCTCGCGCTCACAATCGACCTGCTAAGCGGTTCCACAAGGGCTGGCCCTGGTCGCAACGATAGGCTCGTGGCAGAGCCGGGCGGCGATGGTCCTATCCGCATGTGCACTTCGTTGACACGTCGTCCAGCTCGCCGACCCAGCAGGCCAAGTCCGGTATGAGGACGAGCCATCCAGCGCCGAGCCATACGTGAGCCCAGAAGCTCGGCTCCGCTTCGCGCGGATATAATTCCAAGCGCGATGAACCGCTGAGGCAGACACAGGGGTGGGGGCGTGATGGAATCGATCCGGTCCTACTTCCAACGCGGTCGCGTCCAGCTTGTCTCGCTGTGGCGAGGGGGGCGCGCGTGGAATCAAGGGGGAGGAGGGAGGTAACCGCACCTGAGGCGGCTCTGAACGAGTGAGGAACTGGCGGCGGGCAATATACGGAGAGATGTGGCGGCATGCAGTGGAGCCCGAGATCGATTTTGAGTCTTTTTTCGAACGATTTGGCTATCGATCTGGGCACCGCCAACACCCTGGTCTACGTCCGGGGAAAGGGGATCGTGGTCTGCGAGCCCTCCATCATCGCCGTAAATCAGAAGACGGGGAAGGTAGAGGCGGTCGGCAAAGAGGCGAAGGAGATGCTCGGAAGAACGCCAGGGAACATCATCGCCATCCGTCCCATGAAGGACGGTGTCATCGCCGACTTCGAGCACACCGAGAAGATGCTGGATCATTTCATCAAGAAGGCCCACAACCGCTCCATGGGAGTGCGTCCCCGGATCGTCATCGGGGTGCCGTCGGAAATCACGCAGGTGGAAGAGCGGGCTGTCAAGGACTGTGCCTACCGGGCCAAGGCTTCCAAGGTTTACCTGGTGGAGCAGGCCATGATGGCGGCGTTGGGAGCCGGGCTCCCAGTCACGGAGCCCACCGGCAACATGGTGGTGGACATCGGCGGCGGCACCACCGATGTGGCTGTGATATCCATGGCCAGCATCGTCTACAGCCGATCGGCTCGGATCGCCGGCAACAGGATGGACGAAGACATCGTCCAGTACATCAAGCGGAAGTACAACCTCCTGGTGGGAGAGAGGACGGCGGAAAAGATTAAGATCAACATCGGGTCCGCCTTTCCCCTGGACGAGAATCTCACGATGGAGATCAAGGGGCGCGACCTAGCGGAGGGGATCCCCAAAACCCTGGTGGTTTCCGACGAAGAGATCCGGGAGGCCCTGTCCGAGACGGTCTCCAACATTATCGAGGCGGTGCGCATGGTGCTGGAGCAGACGCCGCCCGAGCTCTCGGCGGACATCGTGGACAAGGGGATCGTGCTCACCGGGGGCGGCTCGCTTCTGAAGAACCTGGACAAGCGGCTCCGGGAAGAGACGGGCCTGCCCGTTTCCGTGGCCGATGATCCTCTAGCCGCCGTGGTGCTGGGCACAGGGAAAATGCTGAACGACTTCAATCTTCTCCGGAAGATTTCCATCGACTGAAGGCCGCAAGTAAAGGGAATCTGTGTATTCGAAGACACACGAAAGCCCCAATACCCTCCACAGCCGAGAAGGGCCAGACACAGGACTCAGCAAGGCAGCGGCCGGATTTGGTCAAACATCTCCTGATCACTCGGATGCCTGTAGACCGTCGTCGTCAGCGGGCTCACGTGGCGTGCGAACCGCTGCGCCAGGAACTTCAACGAGGCCCGGTCCACCAAGGAGCACCGGCATCGGCTTATGGCCAGAGGGCAGAACGCGGACGATTTCCAGATAGAATGTCCCCCGGGGAAGAGGGATTCAGTCGTTTCGCTACCCTGAGATGTCAGTTGGGATCCTATGGAGGTCACCGCGTGCGTAAAGCCAAAGCAACCCGTCGTCGCTCCCGCCTCTCCACTAAAGGACACGCCTCTCGGGTCCTCCGGGGCCGCTACATGGGGTACATGAGGCACCTGAACCGGAGGCAAAAGGCTCAGGTGCGGCAGGTGAAGGAGGCAAAGGGATTCCGGGCGGCGATCGCGAAGGCGAGACGGCTGATATCCTGAAAGTTGAGTGTGGCAATCCGGGTACGACTGAAGAACACCTACGCTGTCGGTGGCGCCAAGCTCTTGGAGCCGGGCAAGTGGTACGAGGCCGAGCGGCTCCCGAGCGATCCGAAGACTTACGAGGTCAGCATCTCAGGGAAACTGGTCCAGGTTCCGGCGGATCTTGTCGAAGAGCGGTCCGTACCCGATGATGCTTGGGAGAATCTGGGATTTGGTCCGCTCCCGCCGCGTGAGCCTGGCCAGCCCACTGTCATGGCGAGGAGCCGCCTGGAGTGCCCTGAGGGGCATCGGATCGGCGTTCAACCAGGAGCTAAGCGTACGGGCAGATTAACGCTACCGTGCCCCGATTGCACAAGGTCCTATACGGTTACGTTCGACTGAGCCTCCTCACTTGATGAATCTCTAGGGCTGGGGAGGTCGAGCGCTACTCGGCGAGGTCGGCCCCTGACTCCTTGTCCCACATCTCTCGGAAGAGACGGATCGACCCGATCCCATAGCCGGCGTAGTGGTTGTTGAAGTAACCGTAGACCGTCGTGCCCTCGTCGATGAGCCGCCGGATGTTGGGGATCCAGCGCCCCATGTCGCGCGTGCGGTCGATGATGGGGCGATCCCAGCGTTGCGTCCTCTCCTCGATGCCCTTGCGGTCTCCCAACCAGCGGATGTAGGCGAAGTCGGTGGTCAGTACATCGCCCTTCTTGAGGATTTCGTCGATGCCGAAGAACCAGGGATGGTCGATGAAGGCCAGGGCTACGCGATGGCGCCGCAGGAGGTCAAGCAGCGCCGGCGTCACGAAGCTCTTGTTGCGGACCTCGACGGCGAAGCGCATCTCACGCGGAAGCGCCGGGAGGAATCGCTCGAGGCGGTCGATGAACGGTTTCGGGTCGGGGAACTCGGCCTTCTTGAAGTAGCGGAACTGGAAGAGGAGGGGACCGAGCTTGTCACCCAGCCGCCCCATCACCTTCAGGAAGGCCCCGAGCTCGTCCCCGCAGTCTCCCAGCAGCTTCTCGTGCGTGATGACCTGGGGCACCTTGGCGGCGAAGAGGAACCCCGGCGGCGTCTTGTCCCGCCAGCCGTCGGCCATCCGTTCGGTGGGCGTCCGGTAGAAGGTCGCGTCGATCTCGACGGTGTCGAACTGGGAGGCGTAGTGTGCGAGGTGGTCGGCCGGGTGCATCCCTGCGGGGTAGAACGCGCCCTCCCACGACTCGGCGCTCCAGCTCGATGCTCCGATGCGGAGTCGCGTCGTCTGATGGGCGACCGATTCCTTCTGCCCCGGCGTCCCGGACACGCTTAGAAGTATAGTGGAGACAATTCTGTGAACTCGCGTGGATGAAGAAATGGGGCGGCGGTGCCACCGGCCCCAGCAACGCTGCGCGGCTTGTTCCCTGGTCGCGCTCACTTCGAAGTTCCTTCAGGGTGAGAGACTCCGTCAGCAGGGGTCTGACGTGCACCCGCCTCCACTTAACAGTATGCACCGCGAGTGATTTGGGGATGAACCACACGTGCCAGGTACGCCGCCACAGCGCATGTGGTCGCACTTGAGTGCCAAGGCTGGTGTGCCCAGCGTCAAGTCCGACAGAGCCGACATGTATGGTGTCCTCGACCCTGACGGAGGCCCGTAGAGAAGCGTAACCGCTGTGGCGACTGCCACGACGACGAGGAATCGCAGAATGAGCTTGGAGCTGGAGTGCTGCCGCATGCGCCTTCCTCCCTTCTCGGCTTGTCCGTGCTGCCCCCCGCTGGCCGAGTTCAGCCTGAGGCAGCCGGCGGCACCACCGGGTTGTTAAGTGCAGGAAACCTTTTCAAGTTGGCGGCGATTGCTGCAGCGTGTATACCACGGGGTCGGTCGGAAGGCAAACGGATGGGGAAGGCCCGCGGGCGGGAAGCGGCTGGAGGTTCCGATCAGCAGTTCAGTCGCCGAACGCTGGCCCAGAGTTTCTGGTCAGATGGGTGAGTGTAGACGGTCGTCGTCAGCGGGCTCACGTGCCGCGTGGATCGCTGAGTCAGGAACAGGACTCCCGGTTGCTCGGCAGTTCCCCCAGGCGAGGATGGGCCGGCGGTGCCACCGGCCTTTTCGTTCCTCACGCTAGCAGGTCGAACCTCCGCAGAGCGCCCCCCCGTGCCTAAAGATGCAGTTCGTCAGCGGATTTGGCTGGCATGAAGCTTTGCCAGACGAACTGTGCACGCAGGTCTTGTTTTCGCAGGTCGGTTTTGCAGCGAACGCCGGGACGGCGGCGAGGTTGGAGAGGGCCGACAGGTAGGGCGTCTCGGTTGAACCCGATGGCGCGACGGCGACCGGGATCATAGCGAGAACGGCCACCACCATGATGAATCGGAAGGTCATCCTGAGGGATCGACGCATGGCATCCTCCTGAGTCGTGGCTCGCTTGGGATCACCAGGGTCCAGAGCCGAGGCGGGCCCCAGGTGGCCAGCGGCACCACCGGCGTGTTGTGGGCTGAGGTCCTCTTCGGTTGGCGGCGAGTGCGGCAGCGTATATACCACGGGGTCGCCCAGAACGCAAACGCATGGGGATGGAACGTAGAGGGGAGGTGGCGGTAGGATCCGGTCAGCAGGTCAAGGAGCGCACCTGCGCGAAGAGTTCTTGGTCGGACGGGTGGGTATATACGGTCGTCGTGAGCGGGGAGACGTGCCGAGCGAACCTCTGCGCCAGGAACAGGTCCCGCGACGCCCGGTAGACGTTCGTAACCGCCGCGTGCCGGAAGGCGAGTCTCCAGCCCGCGCCCCCGCAGTCCCATCGCGGGAGCACATCTCCGTCCTCCCAAAGGAAGCGTATAATCCGGCCAAACTATCGAGGACGGAGACGGAGGTGCGCACCATGCCAATCTACGAGTACGTCTGCCAGAAGTGCAAGAAGCCCTTCGAGCTTGTTAGGCGCATCAAGGAGGATGGCCGCAGAGCAGCCGCCTGTCCCAAGTGTGCTAGCAAGAAGGTCGAGAGGCGCTGGAGCAGGGTCTCCGTGGAGACTTCTCGTAAATCCTAGCGGGAGGCGCCTCTCAGCAGGTGAGGCCCCGGACCCCCTGCCACAGTTCCTGATCGCTCGGGTGCGTGTAACCGACGTGGCCAGCGGGCTCACGCGTGAAAGGAAGGCTCCAGCTGTCGACTTCCAGACCCACGTACCATTGCCGCATCAGCCTACCCTCCTCGTGCGGGGCTACCGGCCGGGGTAACCTCCTTGCGTGGAGGACCTTACCGCGTGGAGCCCCGCAGGCCTGGCTACATAGATACGACATGCCGTCAATGTGTGGGCGTTGAGGATGGTCGACTCTTCAACGATGCCGGGGCCCGGGAAACGACCCCGGAACGGGTCTTGGGCCCCGGCCAAGTGGTAGGTTGCTGTGGCGGTAGGCCATGGTGTTTCTCATTAGGCCTGCCGTCGAACTGAAGCTACGGAGAGTCTACTCCGGTCCCGGGCACACTGTCAAAGTGATCGTGTCCGCGGGAGCGCAAGGTCTTCAGGCTCTTGATCTAGAATGTCGGCGCGCTCCGGTATTTTCCACCTACTTCTTGGGGGATTGCCGTGCGATGCTGGATGGAGGGACGCCAGGGGGATTCACGCGCTGGTAACGGGCCTCGCACGGAACCCGACGCCAGGCCTCGTGCGGGCCGCACCGGCGACCCGCTCCAGTCTCTTCCTGATTTCGGTGTTAGTAAGGTCGGACAGTTCAGGATAGAGGGTCCTGAAGTCGTCGGGATCGATCTCGGTCGGTTGAAGGAACCTGACCTCTCTCCATAGTTCAAGAGCTCGGATTTTGGCAAACTCTTGGGTACGGTACTGGGCGGCGGACATGAGGACCTCATGTCCTAAGTCATCCACCACGACGGCGATGTTGCCCCCAGCCTTGCCCGGTGTTGCACCCGGGATCCACGAAGCCGGAACGTATCTGATAATCTTATCTGCCACGGGGGACCTCCTTGCCTAGCACACCAGCTTCCTGACATTCTCCCACATCTCCTGGTCACTCGCGGCCCCGAATCGTGCGACTTGCTCGTGGGGAGCAAGGCAGCCTCAAGCCTTCCTCGCACCAGAGAGGGAAGGCGCCTGGCGAGGACACTGGGGTCTCCAGCCGGCCGCACCCCAGGTAGATGCCAGCCAGCCGTCTTGGGTCCAACCGGAAGGGGTGTGCGGACCTGGCCATGAGCGAGCGCAGCACCCCTCGTTCCGGGATGATCCCGTAGATCTCGATGTTCCGGATACCGCACCCCTCCATGAGAGAGTGCAGCTCCTCGGGAAGGATGAAGTCGCGGAACCGGTGCGTGCCGACCGGGATATATCGAAAGACCCACTCCAGCAAGACCTTGCCGACAATCAGTGAGAGGAGCGTGCGGTTCACCGTCTCGTACAGGAACAGCCCGCCGGGCCGGAGCACCCGCGCCGACTCGGCCACGACCGCCCTCAGGTCATCGGCATGCTCCAGGAAGTCGGAGGACAGGACCGCGTCGAACGACTGGGCGCGAAACGGGAGCCGCGCCGCATCACAACGCACGAGGCAGGCCCGCCTGAGGTGGGACTTCGCGGTGACGAGCGGTCCCAGCAGCAGGTCCTGAGCGAACAACCTCCACGGTTTGTCCTCCAGAGACGATGTCAGGATCCCGCCTCCGCAGCCCAGCTCGAGGACACATCGTGCTCCCGCTCTCTCGAGTCGTTCCCGGAAGTAGTCGGACCGGATGGGGTTGAGCAGATGAAGGCCGGCCATCGGGCCGGCAGGGTCCCACCAGCTCAACGCTCCGGCCTCGAAGATCTCCAGATCCCGCCGTCGGCCTCTTTGGTGCATTCGAAAGTCTGCCCCCCGCACGGAGTCGATACACACCCCGTCCATCGATTTCCGGTCCGAACAGGATTCTATCCGGCTGGGCGAGACCGGGTCACTGGTCTGCGAGAGGCTCGGCTCCCACGGCAGGGCTCACGGCCAGCGCCTAAAGATTAGCGCGCCGGCCCTCCTGCCCTCTCCCACATCTCCTGGTCGCTCGGATGAGTTTAGACCGTGGTGGTGAGCGGGCTCACGTGGCTCGCGTCAAAAGGTCACCAGAATTCACCGACCCACGCCCAGTATGCGAGAGCCAGGAGAAGGAAGAAGACCACAGTGGTCATCCACCACTGCCACGCAAGTTCGTCGCTCGGGTCAGAGGAATCCAAGAGGAGCCGCCATCCCCCCAGGAAGGCGATGGCGCCGCAGAGCGATAATGCCTTCGCGACCAACATGAACGCAGCCCTTCTCAGGGGTGATAGGAATGCGGCCACCAGAGCGACCAGTCCGAGAATGATCAGGATACCCGATAGGTCCAGTAGCTTTGCGCCGGCTCTCTCCCTCTTGTCGTCCCCCATGTGACACTTGTCCATCCTTCGCTAACGGCGGATGGCACTCGGGCCGCGTCACCCGGTGAACTACTTGGAGTCCGGCAGCACCGCCGGCTCGTTACGGCCCAGGGTATGATTCAGGTTGTCGGCGAGGCTCGCCAGAACGTACCACGACTGTTAGCACGCAGCAAGGTGCCAGCGCATAACCCATCTGCCTGCTGACTCTGAGCAAGATGGGCCTCTCACTGGTTCCCACACTTCCTGGTCCGGGGGGTGCGTGTAGCCGTCGTCGTCGGGGGACTCACGTGCCTCGTGCGGTGCCGGTTGGACTCAGCAGTTCAGCCACCGAACGCTCGCCCAGAGTTCCTGGTCCGAGGGGTGGGTGTATACCGTCGTCGTGAGCGGCGAGACGTGTCGTGCGAACCGCTGCGCCAGGAATAGGTCCCGCGATGCCCGGTAGACGGCCGTGATCGCAGAATGCCGCAACGAATGGAAGGGATAGAGCCGGTCGAACCCGGCCTTCACCTGCCAGGTCCGGAAGGCGAACTGGACGCGACGGGGTGAGATCCGGCGCCGACCACCCTGCGAGCAGAAGAGGGGATCGTCAGGGCTGATGCCCTCGCGACGGCGAGCCTTGTGTCGCCAGAACCGGCGGAACTTCGCTACCAGGGCATCCGGCAGGAACACGTCCCCGGCCCGGCCGCCCTTGGCGATCTCGGGCCGCAGCCGGACGCGGTTCCTCGGCCTGCCTTCCGGCGTGTAGACATCGCCCACGTTCAAACCTACAATCTCGGCCAGCCGGAGGCCGGTTCCGAGAGCGAGGGAATAGATCAGGTGGTCCCGGAGATTGCGGCGCGTGGCGCGAAGAATCGCCTCCTGTTCAGCATGCGTGAGGGTCTGCGGACTGAGGTGGGGCATCGGCGCCGTCTCCCGGCACCAATTCATGCTTGGGTGGGCCGGGAAGTCAAGTCATTGGACGCGCGTAGCATCGGCGCGAAGAGGCCTCCATGCCACTCCACTACAGCAAGGGCGGTTATTCATTCTGCACCGATGCCGGCAGCCTGGTCATCGAGCCCGGACCGAGACCGACGACGCTCAGCCGGGGTGAGCTTATGCAGCTGGGCATCGAGGTGCGCGCCAACCAGCAGGTGCCGCTGACCGGCGCGCATGAATCCCACGGTGTCATCGAGAGCATCCTGGCGGCGCTGAAAGAGGCCCTGACGCGCTGTCGCGGGCCGGAAGAGATCTGGATGGCCCGGGACCTCAAGCGGGCGATGATCCTGATTGGCGGGCTCGACGAGAAGACGGCGCAGGAGGTTCTCGACCAGGAAGGCGCGTGAGATGCTGCGATTCGGCCTACTGACAGCTCTAATGTGAAGGACGATCGTGAAATCTATGTAACCGGGGGAAAAAAGGAGGAGGACCGTGTATGAAGAGGATGGAGATCGCGTTCGTCGCGCTTGGCCTCGCCGCTGCCTCCGCCGGCGCGGGAATGAAGGGGCCGGGCGTGGGTGATGTCGCGCCCGCGTTCGCCCTTTCCGGTTCGGACGGGAAGACCCACAGGCTCGCCGACTTCAAGGGGAAGCAGGCGGTCGTTCTCGCTTGGTTCCCGAAGGCGTTCACGGGCGGCTGAACGGCCGAATGCGCGTCGCTCCGTGCGAGCGGCGAGAAGATCCGGTCATTCGACGTTGCCTATTTCGCGGCAAGCGTCGACGACACCGAGACCAATCGTAAATTCGCTGAGTCGCTCGCCCTGGACTATCCGATCCTGAGCGACCCGAGCAAGGAGACTGCACGCGCCTATGGCGTCCTACAGGGCCGCTATGCCGCGCGTCACACTTTCTATATCGGCGTGGACGGCCGCATATTGCAGATTGACCGCGAGGTAGAACCCTCGACAGCGGGCAATGACGTGGCAAAGCGACTGGAGGAGCTCAAGATCGCAAAGCGGCAGCCCTGACCAGGCGACCTGTCTTTCCTGAAAGGTCGGTCAGCCACGAAGCGGAGTGCCCGGGCGGCGGTGGCGCCATCGTGCAGTCGGACCAGTCTGTTTCCCACTTCAACTAGACACCTTTCAGCCCTAAAATAGGGCCACGAAGGGCGGTCCAACATGGGTAAACCGCGAGAAGAGCGAGGACGTGAAGGTCTTCGTGGGACTCCTGAAGAGATGACGGAGCCCGCGCCTGTCACGTCCCGTCGGCAAGCATTGTCGGCCGAGGCCGACCTTCCCGGCTCCGCGGACGTCGCCGACTTCTACGAACTCCACCAGGAGTGGCCGCGAGAGGTCGGGCGGGCGGTGGCGGAGCACCTCCTCTCCACCCTCGGGCCGCCTCCCCGGCGGTGCCTCTTTCTAGGCAGCGCGACCGGGGTGAACGACGTCCTCCCCTTCGCCCGCCTGGCCGATCTTCGGGACCGGGTCGTTGGGGGTGACGTCGAGCCCGCGTACCTCAGTCGCCTCGCGGAGCATGCACGCCGAGAGGGCCTCCAGAATGTCCAGGTCCGCCGCTTAGACGTCCAGAAGGATTTGGCCAACCTGGAAACCTTCGACCTCGTGACTCTCTTCTTCGTCATCCATAGACTGAGTGACTGGCAGGACGTTGTGGCGCCGTTGGCCGGGCTCGTCGGGCCCCGGGGATCGCTCTACCTAAGTGAGTTCGCGGGCCCAAGCGGCGTGATCTACCTCTCGAACGAAAAGGGCGGCGACCTCTCCGACCCGGTCTCCCGGATGATCAGGCGGTACTTCGAGCTCCTGCTCGAGCCGTTCGACCCGCCCCTTAAGAGCAGCCGGATCGGGCCGGTGCGGGAGGCCTTGGCCCAGCACCTCAGGCCGAGCGGGTTCCGCGAGTTCGACTGGCCGCAGCGGGTTACCGTGGGTGACATGTACACGAAGATCGAATCCCAGGCTTACGCGCCCTACTTTGGCACGCATCCCTCACCCGATGTTCTCAATCGCCTCCGGCGCGAGTTCGAGCCGGACTGGCTCAGAACGGTTAAGCTTACCGAGACCGTCCGCGTCTACCGATTCCTCCGGACATAGGATTCTGCGCTTAGCGAAACATCCGCCCCGCCTCGAAGCGGAGTGCCTGAGGGGTTGCCCGGGGGGCCATATTGCAGCCGGATCGGGCCGGCGCGGCCTCTTGCCCTCGTGTTCTGGAACCGGACCCCGCGCCTGAGGCCGGCGAGCTGCTGACGGAGGGCGAGATTCTCCAGGACCAGCTGCGAGCGGTCCCGGAACAGGGCACGGAACAGCAGGAGGATGACTCGGAGGATGGACACCGGTGCCTCCCCTTGGGTAAGCTGGCCGACAGGTCAGGATGAGGTCGGGAGTATGCTGGCGAGGGGAGGTAAAGCCAAGATTGCAAAGGCCAGACGGAACATTCAGTAGAGACAGCGGGCCGGGGCCGCCCGCCAGTTCTCCTCTACGGGCAGGGTCCGGTGGGGCCGTCCAGAGCGTCCCGGGGATCGGGTACAAGGCTGCTGTCGCCGAAGGTGCCCTTGCCGCATTGATTCGCGGCGCGTATCAGGTAATAGAAAATCTGACCGATGACAGGGTCGGGTCTCGGGTCGGCCAGCGAAACGCCATTGATCCCCGACTGAAGGCAGGTCGCACTCACGTAGCTCTTGGATGAGGCCAGATCGGACACAAGCCCCGTGACGATGTCGTAGCGCGTGGAGATGCCAGTCACGTTGGATTGTGAATTCCACGACACCGTCGTCGTTGCCCCGGCGGCAACATTGTCCCCCGTCACTTCCACGGGGAAGTAGAGCGAGCTGGAGTCGGAATCGGAGCAGTCCAGCACACTGATGAGGCCGTCGCCATCGCCGTCACTATTGGAGTTGGCACCGTTGTTGGCAACGGGATGAGGAAACCTGTTCGAGAAGTCGGTCGAATTCTCCTTCGCAAGGCAGTTGAATGTCCCTCGCGTGAGCGCGAAGTCCAGGGCAAGCGCCGCTGCGGGTGAGCCGAAGTTGCCGTCACAGCCATTGATGGTTGACGTGATGTTGCTGCCAGTAAAATTGCCCCAGGCGACGCAATCGACAGTTCCTAAGGGGTAGGCGAAGCAGAGGCGCCCTCCGGCCAGAGGCAGTGCCACGTGACCGACCTGTGCATCGACGATCTGGTCAAAGCTGAAGCCAAGTAGAGTCTGGGCGGCCGACGTCCCGATGATGATCGGAGGGCAACTGGGGTAGCTACAGCCGATTGCTCCGCCGTTCGACACGTCATGGTCGAAGGCGCCGAACCTTCCAAGGGGCGTGCCGGAGGCATCCTGGACCTCGAGGAAGGTCGAGTTCGATCCCACCAGCGTCTGGCCACTGCTGGTCATTCTCAGCATCACATACTGCGCCTGCGGGTTGGCTTGAGTACCGGAGAATACCTCCTGGATCGCCATGAGATGGAATGTCGCAAGAGCCGGCGAAAGACTCGCCCCCACCACCATGGTCACAGCCATGGTATAGCGTATCAAGACGCGCAACATGTTCGACCTCTCTCTGGATCTCACCGATTATAGTCTGATATAGGCCGCGCTCCCTGTACAAATCCCTGCCTCCTTGGCGCCGGTCCAGCTCGGGTGGCGGACTGGCGGCCCGAGCTGATGCCCGAGGGAGAGCAGAAGATGAGGGACAGAGACCTCGAAGCCTAAGATGCGGCTCCACCCCCGCCGGTTGGTGTGCTGAGCGTGTCACCTTGACATACTCCCGCCCTCGCCTTCTTTTCCCTCGGCTCCGGTTCACCCGCGGCAACCGGAGAGGCGGCAGGTTCTTGCTTCCGATGAGGCCGCGCCCGCTGGAGGATCGCGAGCGGCATGATCCGCGATTCAGATTGCAAAACGCTCCGGTCTCATGGGCTGGAGGAGCGGTCAGACACCCTCCTTTTGGTCAGCGGTCGTCACCATCCCGTCCCGCGGATGCCGGGACTGCAGGGCTGACAGGGGCAAGGAACCCGTTCAAGATCCAGCCGCGCTGGCTGGGCGCGAACCGCGGGGCCAGCAGGCCATCGTTGATCTCCCGCGTCACGGCGAAACGGTTAAAGATTGTGGCCGGGAGGAACAGCCGCGCGTTGTCCGGGAACCCGTCAGTGGACGAGTCGATGTCTCCCTCGCTGGCATTCACGACCCCATCGCCATTCAGATCAACTCTTCGGACTTCTGCGGCGTAGGCGTCGTACAGGCGCTGCGGGAAGGGAACACCTGGCTCGAAGGAGACAATTCTCTCGTAGACATCCAGGAAGATCTCGTTGGCCAAACCGCTGGGGATGAACCGCTGGCGGAACTCCCGTTGTGAGTCAATCTCGGCGTCGAACTTGTCCGTATCGCGGGGCAGGTTGGGGTTATCGCCATACTGCACAGGGTTGTTCTTCACACCGGCAGGACCCGAGCCGGGAACGATCGATTGGAGGGCGCCGACCTGACCGGCCTCGAACGTGCCTGGGATGCCGCCGGTGAACGGGAGCTCGTACAGGGGGTGGATCCAGTTCGTGGTGTAGTTGAACTCCCAGTAAGCGTGAGCGTCGCTCTGCTGCAGTGAGTTGTAAGCTCCCATGCTGAGCTGGATGGGGACCACGTTAGTTTGGACGTCCGGGAAATGGTCAGTGGCGCTCGGGAACCGAACGTCATTGCCATCCACCGTGAAGATCCGGCCCTGGATGTTGTGGTGTGTACCCATCTTCTTGATCGCGACAGAGTCCGCTTGCAGAAGCTTGCCGAACTGCGCGTGGCCATCAGGGCGGGGCGAGGCGACGGGGGCCACGGTCAGGTCGTGGATCATCCATCCTTCGTACCAGCCGCTCTCGTTGTTGATGACGAACAACCCAGAGATGTCCGTAAAGATGTCGATGAACGCCCCGGGGTCGTTGGGATCGGTCGGCAGGCCCGGCTTGGGCTCCAGGACCACCCGGACGGCACCGACGGTCGGCAGACCACAGTTGCCTCCGGTCACGGTCAGCATCGCCGTGTCGTTAACGCCCGGGATGAGACTGGTGAAGACGTTAGGCTCGAAGCCCTGCGTATCCAGGAGGTAGTACTGAAAGAGCTGGCTGGGGTTATCGGCTTCTGCGTAAGCCTGAGTCGGCAGGGTACTGTGGGGTCGTCCCGCCAGCCGTGCGAGCCGATCTTGAAGCGGACCAGGCAGATGGTTGATGTCCCCACGGCTGAGAACGGTCTGAATGTCCGCCAGGGCGTTGGGATTCGCGTGGCACGGCGGAGGAACCGGCTCGATAGCGGTTTGGGCGGTAGCGAGCTGAGAACCGAGCAGGCCCGACACCGCGAAGACGGCCCACAAGAATGCCTTCCTGGTTCGTTCCGGGAACATCGTGATCTCCTTCTTGGGGAAGAGGGTCCGGCGCTTCGGTGCGTCGGACGTTTCCGGAAATCCCTTCTGTCACTGGAGAGTCGGGTTCACCTCCTCCGTCTGCGCGTTGGTCGCTGCGAGAAAGAGCGCTGTGTCCGGAATGCTGGATAACTTGTAAACAAATCCGGGCTCTTCTCCGAAGAGTGTGAGCAGGAAGAAGCCTCTCACAGCCTGGCTGTCCAGCCTCAGGTTCGCCACCGGGCGCTTGAGTTACCGGGTCTCGCCGTCGAGCCGCTTCAGCAGGGCACTTGAATATACGCACGCCCCACTGGAACGGTCGAACGCGGACTCCGATTCCGTTCCCTCCGGGCCGGGTGTCGCTCCCCAAAATTCCGTCCGCCTCGCAGCGGAGTGCCCGGGCGGTCGGCGGGGACGCTATCGTGCAGTCGGATCGGGCCGGAGCGGGGTCCTGCTCTCGCAATCTGGAACTGGGCGCTCCACTTCAGGAAGGCGAGTTGCCGGCGAAGGGCGAGATTTTCCAGAGCCAGCTGCGAGCGATCCCGGAAGAGGGCACTGAACAGCAGGAGGATGATTCGGAGGATGGACACCGGGGCCTCCCTGGACGTAGGCTTTCAACGGCCTGAGGTGAGGCAGGGAGTATCCCCGAGACAGACCCTAAAACCAAGGAAGGAAAGGGCGGACGGAATTTTCAGGAGGGGCACCCTCCCGCCGGCGGCCCTTCTAGGACCAGAAGCGCCGGAGCTTGGCGATCAGGGCGTCGGGGAAGACGCCATCGCCAGAGCGGCCGTTCTTGGCGATCTCAGGCCGCGGCCGGACCCAGCTCTTCGGCCTGTCCCTGCTGAATAGTCCGTGCCACGCACACCTGGCCACGGCCGAGTCCTGCCCCGTGCACCTCCCGGGGCGCCTATCCGAGCACCACCTGGACCTGATGCTCGCGACCGTCGTCGGACAGAGGGACGAGCGCTTCTCCCGGGAGCAGGGCCCCGTCGAGACTGACCCGGGAGACCCCGCGGCAGAATCCCTTCGGGTTCAGGACGGTGATCCGGTAGAGAGTGCCGCCGTGACGGTAGGTGATCTCGAAGCCTTCCCACTCTCGGGGAATGCACGGATCGATGCGGAGAGCGGAACCTTGTTTCCGGAAACCGAGAATCCACTCCAGGCCCGCGCGGTGCAGCCAGCCCGCAGCCCCGGTGTACCACGTCCATCCCCCCCGTCCCTCGTGGGGAGATTCGGAATAGATGTCTGCGGCCACGGCGTACGGCTCCACCTTGTACTTGTCAACGTCCGCACGACTGTTTGAATGGTGGATCGGGTTCAATAGATTGAACAGATCCGTGGCCTTGTCTCCCTCGCCGAGCTCGGCGAAAGCCATCAGAGACCAGATCGCGGCGTGGGTGTACTGCCCGCCGTTCTCCCGGACCCCGGGGGGGTATCCCTTGATGTATCCGGGGTCGAGGGGTGTCCGGTCGAATGGCGGGGAGAGGAGCAGGAGAAGCCGATCCTCGCGCCGAACGAGCAGACGCTCCACGGATTCCATGGCCTGGCGTGCCCGCCCGCTGTTGCCGGCGCCGGAGAGGACCGCCCAGGACTGTGAGATGGAGTCGATGCGACATTCGTCGTTCTCCACCGACCCGAGCGGCGTTCCGTCGTCGAAGAAGGCGCGTCTGTACCACTCTCCGTCCCACGCCTCCCGCTCCAACGAAGCCTGGAGAGAAGCGGCCTTCATCCGCCACCGTGCCGCACGTTCAGCGTCCGCGCGTCGGTCGGCAATCCGGGCGAACTCCCTCAAGTTCACGAGGAGAAACCAGCCCAGCCAGACGCTCTCTCCCCGGCCCTCGTGGCCGACACGGTTCATGCCGTCGTTCCAATCCCCGGCGCCGATCAGGGGCAGCCCGTGGCTGCCCACGTCGAGACTCCGATCCAGGGCCCGCGCGCAATGTTCGAACAGCGTCGCCCGCTTCTCCGATTCCCTGGGCTGGAAGTACGCTTCCTGCTGCTGCTCTTCCAGGGACGTTCCTTCGAGCCACGGAACCTCTTCGTCGAGCACCGCCTGGTCCTCGGTCGTAAGGAGGTAATGGGCCACCGTGTAGGGGAGCCAGAGGAGGTCATCGGAGATCCTGGTCCGGACGCCACGGCCCGCGGGGGGATGCCACCAGTGCTGGACATCCCCTTCCTTAAACTGCCGGGCGGCGGCCCGCAGGAGGTGCTCGCGCACGATATCGGGCCTGGTCACCGCCAGGGCCAGGATGTCCTGGAGCTGGTCGCGGAAACCGTACGCCCCACTGGATTGGTAGAACGCTGATCGGGACCAGATTCGGCAGGAGAGCGTTTGATGTAGAAGCCAGCGGTTGAGAAGAAGATCCATGGAGGGGTCGGGAGTCTTGACCTGCACCGTGCCCAGCACAAGGTTCCAGTGTTCCTGAACCTCGCTCAGAACCGAGTCGCAGTTCATCTCGCGGTAGCGCTCGACCAGGGATCGGGACTCCTCGCGGCTCTCCCCCTGCCCCAGAAGGAACAGCACCTCGGTGCGTTCCCCCGGTTCGAGCTCAACGATCGTCTTCAGAGCGGCACACGGATCCAGGCCCGCTCCGGTGTTTCCCGAGAACTCCTCTCCGCTCAGGAGCGACGCGGGATGGTCGAGGCTCGCGTTCCGGCCCAGGAACTCGAGACGGTCACAGGTAAAGGAGGTCGGGCGCCCGCCGAGGTCGGCGAAGGCGACCCGGTTCGCGAACTCCCCGTTCCAGGAGTTTCGCGCGAACATGGCTCCGGTCACGGGGTCGATATCGGTCACTACGTAGGGCGCGGAGCCCGTGCGCGCAACGCCCAGCACCCACTCCGCATAGGCCGTGACCGAAAGCCGCCGTCTACGGCCGGAGCGATTCTCCAGAGTGACGCGGGAGATCTTGATCGGGTCAAAGAGCGGCACGAATTGCAGGAGATCGAGCGCGATGCCGTGGGATGTGTGCTCGAAGCGACTGTACCCCTGGCCGTGCCGGACGACATAGAGCCCGGCTTCTTCGCGGATGGGGAGGCAGGTCGGCCCCCAGACCAACCCGCTATCCTCGTCGCGCACATAGAGCGCCTCGCCCGGCGTGTCGCTGACGGGATCGTTCGACCAGGGCGTGAGCTTGTTCTCCCGGCTGTTCACGGACCAGGTGTACCCCGAGCCCGACTCGGAAACTTGGAATCCGAATGTCGGGTTCGCCACCACGTTGATCCAGGGAGCCGGCGTCCACTGTCCCTGGCCCAGAACCGTGACGTATTCGCGGCCGTCCGGCGTGAATCCTCCCAGGCCGTTGAAGAACTCGAGATCCTGTGCGGGAGGGGATAGGGTCTCCGCCTTCTCGCGCGGCGAGCGGAGACGCGGCGGAACCGGGCCCGGCCCCGACCGTTCCAGACGGATCGCCTGTTCGGACAGTGAACCCCGGCTCGCCAGGATCAACACACGCGCCGCCGAGCGCAGGACGGACAGGTCTTGCGGGGGTAGGAGGTCCTCCCGAAGCATGAAGACGTTTCCATGATCCCCATGCGTCTCGTGGCCGACCGCGGACTGGCTCGACCGTACCATGGCTTCGACCGACTGCTGGAGATCCTGCGCATAGGAGGTGCCCTTCGCATTGAGGATCACCAGGTCGGCGGGAGCCCCCTTCAACCCCCAGTACTCGTGCGCCCGCAGGAGCTGTCTCACGATGTCCCGCTCCTCGTCTCGCTCGATGCGCACCAGAGCGATCGGCCGATCTCCGGAGATGCCGTAGGCCCAGAGCCCCGACGGTCCCCCGCGGCTCGCGGCCAACTCCTGATGCCCCGCGCGTAACGTGCGATCCACGTACAGCAGGCGATTGGCCAGACGCTGGAAGAGATTCGCCTCGTCCTGGGTGATCCGGAGATGGTGCAGCTGGGCCTGAGCCTGTGTCCATGCCAGCGAGCTTGCCCGCTCGAACGTCGGCGGCTGACGATACTTATGTGCGATCTCGAGGGCCTCCTCCCGGGAACGCGCCACGAGCGTCGTGAACACGAGACGCGCCGTCCCTTGAGGGGGAATCGCAACCCGGTACCGGAGGCTCACGATCGGATCCAGGACCATCCCCGCCTTGTTCGAGAGGGGCCCCCCGTCGATCACGGAGAGCGGCGAGCGAACGCCGCGGCCCCGGCCCAGAAAGCGTGCGCGGTCGCTCTCGTACTGCAGCGTGTCAACCGTCTCTCCCTCGAGTGCGGCCAGGTGGGCGAGCCAGACCCGAGTCTCGTCCGCCGAACGCGGGCGCCGCGTCGCCAGCAAGGTCCCGTGCGCGGGTACGAACTCCGTCTCCACGAAGAGGTTCGAGAAGGCGGGGTGGGCCTCGTCCGCGGCCTGCGGAGCCAGCACGACCTCGGCATAGGACGTGAAATCGATCTCACGGTCCCGGTTTTCGAGATTGGTCACCGTCAACCGGCGGAGCTCGGCGTCGTCCTCGGGGGAAACCACGATCTCGAGGGTGATCGAAAGGGACGAGTCCCGCTGCATGATCTTGGCCCGGTCCTCGGAATAGACGACATCGTAGTGGTCCACTTCGGTTCCGCACGGCTGGAAGCCGGCGGACCAGACGTCGCCGGTTCCCACGTCTCGTAAGAAGACGAATGTGCCCCAGCAGTCACGCGTCGTGTCCTCCCGCCAGCGGGTGACAGCAAGGTCGCCCCACCGGCTGAACCCGGAGCCCGCCGCCGTGAGCATGACCGTGTAGCGGCCGTTGGAAAGGAGATGGGTGCGGGGCGTGATGTCATGCGGCGATTCGAACCGGCGGAGTGTGGGGGGAACGAGATCGCGGACGTGCGCGGCCTCCAGCACCTCCTCGCCCCGGGGCCGGGTCACGGCCACGGAACGCGGCGTCCGTTCCTGCAGCAGGAGCTCCGCCGCCTGGACCATGGGATGGGAGTGAAAGCGCCTCTGGGTCGCTCCGTCGTGGACCACGTTCCCCAGGGAAACGACGGTCATCCCCTGGTGATGGGCCATATAGGCGCGGACCACCTCCACCCGGGCCTTTTCCGGCAACCTCGAGGGGGTGTAATCGAGTGCGTCATAGAACCCGTAGGCGCCTCGGGCTCCGGCCTCCTCGAGGCGGGCGAAATTGTCCAGGGCGGCCCTGGGATCCACCATGGCTGCAAGCGCGGTGGCGTAGGGAGCCACCACCACGTCCTCGAGCAGCCCTCGCTTGAGCCCCAGGCCGGGCACGCCGAAATCGGAGTACTGGTACGTGAGCTCCACATCGCGCACGTTGTAGGCCGATTCGGAGATCCCCCAGGGGACCCCGCGCTCCGCGCCGTACCGGATCTGGCGCCCCACCACGAGGCGGCAGGTGAGATCCAGGAGGCTCCGGGCGGGCTGCTGCATCACGAGAAGCGGCATCAGGTATTCGAACATGGACCCCGACCAGGAGACGAGGGCCGCACCGCGGCCCACCGGCGTGAGAGACCGGCCGAGGAGGAACCAGTGCTGGGGCGAAACGTCGCCTTTGGCGATGGCCACGAAGCTGGCCAACCGGGCCTCGGAGGCCAGCAGGTCGTAGCCGCTGGGATCGAGCGTGCCGTCGGCCACGCGGTAGCCGATGGAGAAGAGCTTGCGGGAGGAATCGAAGAGGAACTGGAAGTCCATGGCCTGGACCATCCCTTCGGCGACCAATGCGAGGGCGGAGAGGCGGTGCCCGAGGTTGGCGGCCGTAAGATCACGGGCATGGCTCCGGACGGAACCTCGAACGGCCCCCGCCCAGGCCAGAATTTCGGATCGGGACTCGTCCTCGACGTCGGTTGCGAGCTTGCGGGCGATGTCCAGGAGGCTCTCCGCCCAGGACTCCAGCTCCCTGAACCGGCGGACCCATTCGGGAAGGGACGTCGGGGGATCCTGAAGAACAGCCGACATCGCCTCCGCGGCCTCGCGCAACTGCACCGCCGTGACCATCTGCGCGCGCCGGGGGTGCTCGACCTTCTCCACCGAACCAAGAAGCAGCTGGAGAGCGTCCCGGATTCCCTCGAGGATCTCGGGGCCGAAAAGGGGGCGATGCGTGAGCTCACGACATGCTTGAGCCAGGGCGATCAGGTGCCCGGCCAGATTGCCGCTGTCCACGGTGGAAACATACACGGGATCCAACGGCCGGAGGTTCCGGGTGTCGTACCAGTTGATGAAGTGGCCACGGACGCGGTGCAGGTTCGTCATGGTCTCGAGCGTGGCTTCAAGCCGTTCCGCCGTGTCCAGAATCCCGATCCAGCCGAAATCGTGGGCGACCGTCGTGCTGAGCAGATAGAGCCCCAGATTCGTCGGCGACGTGCGGTGGGCTTCGGCGGGCTCGGGGTCTTCCTGGAAGTTGTCCGGCGGAAGGGCATGATCCTCCTGGTCCACGAACGCCTCGAAGAAGCGCCAGGTCCGGCGGGCGATGAGCCGCAAAGAGCGCGTCTCCTCGGAGGAGAGGACCTGTGACTTCGCGATCTTCGGGGGGACGCTTATCCGCCAGGCGAGGAGGGGTGACAACACCCAGAGGAGAACGAACGGCATGGCCACGGGCCAGGCTCCCGGTTTGAGCACGACGAAGAGCAAGCCGGCTCCGGCGGCCAAGAACACGCCCCAGCGGAGGTGCCAGTAGAAGACCCGGAGCCTCAGGTCGGCTCCGTAGCCCGCCTGCGCGGCCGTCACCCACTCGAGGAGGTTCCGTTTCGTGATGTAGAGCCGGCCGAGCGTGCGGATCATGGCATCCACCATGAGCCAGGCCTGGTGGGCCAGCATGGTGATGGCCAGCAGTGTCTGCGACAGGGCCACAGAGATGTCGTGGCCCACGGCGCGCAAGTGGCTTCGCTTGGAGATCCCCCAGCGCCGGGGGATGAGGCCGTCGAGAACCGGGATCACGGCCGGCACCACGACGGATCCGACGAACAGACCGGTCCAGAGGAGCGGAGGAACGGCGGGCAGGATCCAGGAGGCCACCGCGACCAGGAACGCCGAGGGCGCGGCGAGGCTCCGGCGGAGATTGTCAACCATCTTCCAGCGGCCCTGAGTGGGGATGCGAGCCCTCTGTTTGTTGCCCGCGACGTCGCGCGCGTGGCCCAGGATCCAGGGCAGGAGCTGCCAGTCACCCCGCACCCATCGATGGTGGCGGCGGGCGGCCACCTCGTAGTTGGTGGGGAATTCCTCGAAGAGATCCACATCGGTCGCCAGCCCCGCGCGCGCGAACGAACTCTCGAAGAGATCGTGGCTGAGGAGCGCGTTCTCCGGAACCTTCCCCTCGAGGGCCGCCTCGAAGGCATCGAGGTCGTAAATCCCCTTTCCCGTGTACGACCCCTCCCCGAAGAGGTCCTGATACACATCGGAGACCGCAGCCGCGTAAGGATCCACACCTCCGGGGCCCGAGATGATCCGCTGATAGGTTGTGCTTCCCGGGCCCGTCGGCAAGGACGGCGTGAGCCGGGGCTGCAGGATCGCGTAGCCCTCGACGACACGTCCCTTCCGGGGATCGAAGCGCGGCCGGTTCAACGGGTGCGCCATCGCCCCGACCAGGCGGCGGGCGGCTCCCCTGGGAAGCCGCGTGTCGGCATCCAGGGTGATGACGTAGCGGATGCCCTGGGGCACCGTGGGCGGCCGACCGTTGATAGGAAGGAACGTGGTGTCCCCGGCGCCGCGAAGAAGCCGGTTCAGCTCATGGAGCTTCCCGCGCTTTCTCTCCCAGCCGATCCACTTGCCTTCCTTGTCGTTCCAGAGACGCCGGCGATGCAACAGAAGGAACCGCTCCCCACCGCCGGGAGGACTCCCATAGCGCAAGTTGAGGTGCGCGATGCCGTCGGCCATCGCGGCAAGGAGTTCCTCGTCGCCGGGCATCCTCTCATGGGTCGCATCCGCCCAGTCCGTGAGGAGGGCAAAGTGGAGATGGCCTTCTGGATTCGCGAGATAGTGCACCTCGAGCCGCTCGAGCTGCCCATCGATGTCGGTCTGGCGCGTGAGCAGCGTGGGCACGACGACCAGGGTCCGAAGCTCCGGGGGCACGCCCTGGGTGAGCTCGATCTTGGGGATCAGCCGGGGTGGGACGAGAAACGGAACCAGGCGGTGGACGAGCGACACCGCGATATCCGAGGCGGGCACCAGGCCGAGGATCCCCAGCAGGACGAGGATGAAGGAGGCTGCCCCAGCGGTCCATGTCAGGAACAGAAGGCCGGAGAGCAGGAGGGCGGTGAGGGCCGCAATCCCTCCCAGGTAACCGGCGATCGCATGGGCGCGATAGGCGCGGCGGAGCCGGATTCGCAGGGGGACGCGAAACCCTAGACGCCTCTCGAAAGCCCTCCGGCCCCCGGCAACGATGTGGTACCCCGGGTCCTCCTCGGCGCGCTCGGGAACGCCGGGAAGCGTCTCCGCTGGCCCGTTCTCCCGGCCTGCGCTCCGGGCCAGGAGCACCGCTTCCCGCGCCACCTCGATCTCCGATCGCCCCGAACGCCGGGAGAGCAACTCGATCCGGGCTCGGTACTCGTTGCGGGTCGTGAAATCCATGGCGGCGAACCCGGGAGCGGTGCGGAGGACCTCGTCCACCAGGCTGACGCTCTCGAAGAACTCGGGCCAGTCGATGGAGGACATCCATCGCATGCTGGTGATGATGTTCCGGACGGTGACGTTCGCCGCGGCCTGGGCCTGGTGTTCCTGGGCAACCACCTCATCGGCCGAGGTCTCTTGGGCGCTCAGCTTCTTTTCGAGCCAGGCCAGGGCCGGCATGATCGAAGGGTCCTGGCCACGAAGCCGCTGGACGAGCTGCACTGCGAATGCGCGGGCCAAGGGGGCGTCCCCCAGACCGCTCAAGACCTCCTCCGGGCGCTCCACCGGCCGATCGCTAAGGCCCAGCAGACGATCCGCCACCTCGTCGGCCCGGCCCCGCGCCTGGCGGGAGCGGATGATCAGCTGTGACAGCCGTCGCAGGTTCTCCACGAGAGCCACACGGAGATGGATGGCGACCGCCCAGAGCTCCCCGATGGTCAGCGGCTGGACACGTTGGTAGGCCCGGACGAATCGCTGCAGCGTCTCCAGCTCGAAGCGGCTGTCGGTATGGGCTACGTAGGCCCAGGCCAGCCCATAGACGCGCGGGCATCCCGCGAGGTGGCCCGCGGCGATCTTCGGCAGCAGGCGGTAGTAGCCCCCCGGGAGGTGGTCCCGGATCCCCCGGAGCTGTTCGTCCACGATGTGGAAGTTGTCGAGGATCCACTCCGCGGCGGGCGTGATCTCGCGCTTCGCCAGGACGGTCTCGGCGATGTTCCGGTACGCGGCCAGAAGCACGTGTGCGTTCTCTCGAACCCTGGGGAGGAGATTCCATCCTCTGGGGGGCTTCCCGGTGGTGCGATGGGCCCCGGCCAGGCTCTCGGCGTGTTGCTCCAGGCGCTCGATACCGAAGAGCTCGGCACGGATCGGGTCTTCCCCCGGAGAAGAACTGTCGATAGCGTCGGCGGTGGCCTTCATCTCGGGCTTTCATCAGGCTGGATCGTTTACAGGCGGCGTCCTGGACGCTGGCCCGGCTTCCGGCGACGGCCGTGAGTTGAGGCTGGGCTTGAGCCCCGCAACCTCTCGCGCTCTTGCTGGAATGCGGCCTATTGTAGTCAAAGGGCGCTCCGAAAATCCCGACTCTCTGCATGAACCATGGGGCGGAGTGATTCTCGCTCCCAGAGCCCGACGCAGTGGGACCCGGAGGACTCCAGAACACTCCAGAGCACAACGAATTGGCAACAAGGCAACGGGTTCCAACGAAGGTCGCATGGCATCAAAAGGTTTGCCGAGCTCCCTGAATCGGGTTCGACCCCCGCCGCCTCCACCACTTCACCCGAGAAGGTGGGTCTCTCCAGAGGCCAGAGCCCCACAGCGCCCGGGCGGGAGAGGATCCAAGGTGTTGCCGCGCCGGGGGTAGACACGCCGTGGTCGTCCGGGCGCGGTTCGTGCCTCGCCTGCGGGCATGGCCGAGGCTGCCTGCGCTGCGCCCACCGCGTACCGCCCGCGCCGGGCGCCCGAGTCACCCCTGTACCGGCTCGCCGAGCCGCATCACGAGACCTTCAAGCAGATGTACGACGAGCTGTCCCTACTGAAAATTCCGTCCGCCTCGAAGCGGAGTGGCCAAGCGATAGGCAGAGTGCCTTCGTGCGGTCGGATCGGACCTGAGCGGGGTTCCGACGGCTCTCTGGTTGCTAACCCGAGCGGCCCCGAGTTCGAAGAGATTGTCGTCTGGGGAGCCAGACCTCATCCTTTTCGAACCGGCGGGCTCTTGGTTAACAGGGGCCCGCCTCTTCAATCCCACCGTATGTCTCTACGTGTGCGCGGGTTGGCGCGGCTGAGCGGTCCGGTCAGCCCGGTTCGGGAACTGCATCCTCCCCGCCCACGCGTGACCCTGGCCCGTTCCGGCTCTCTGCCTCTCCGAGAGGCTCTGGATACCAGTGGCGTCCGCGCCGCCCTGCGTGTGGTGAGTTGATCTCCTTGCTCCTGGAGCGAGGGGAGGCGTATCATCGGGTAACTTCTTTCACGAGAACACCCTAGTGACCAACGAAAATGAGCGTTTCTCGCGTCGGCACGGCTTCGAGCCTCAGGATCGAGAGATTCGCGTACGCAATGACGCCCCTCTTGATCTCCGCCAGGCGATCGTCCAAATTGCATATGAGGCGGGCGCGGATCCCTCCGATCTCAGAGGGATCATGTGCCGCGTGCTCCGGAAGCTGCCCGACCCGAACAACTCGTCTCCCTCCTACGTGGCCCCAGAGGTCGAAGGGCTGTGAGGTAGGCCCACGCCAGTAAGTCTCGCCTTTTCAACGAGCAGGCAAGAATCCAGGCACCTGCGGGTGGGGCATAGACCCCCCGTGTAGGCCCGGAATACTGCCGTTAGAATGCCGCTTGCCTGCCGCTGCTGCCCGTGGGCTGCCGGTCCGGCGTAGGGAAACATGTCGTGGTTCCAGTGAGACACGACTGGATTGCAACCGGGAGATTCGCAACCAGTCGTCCTTGTGACGAGGGACGACTCGTTTGCTTCGGGGGAATTGTGATTGGGGGGAGGAGTTGGCTCCGACGACTCGCCTTTCCCTGGTGACCGAAAGCCTAGCCGGGGTGTGGGGCTCCCGCAACTTAGATGGCGATCGTCATCGAACCGTGAATCCGTATGATGACGATCGACATCAAAGGTTCGGAGCAGGGTAGTTCCGCCTTGGCTCACCTTGGGAGCAAAACGTGCTGAAGAAAAATTCGATACGCCTCGCCGCCGCTCTTCTGACGACGCTGTCAGGCTTGACCCCTGCCCTGGCGTCCGCGCCGCAGCATCACGATCAGGTGCCGGGCTATTTCCGGCTGAAGGTCGGCGATCTGGAAGTGACGGCTCTCTACGATGCGGCCGCCGTATTCCAGCTGGACTGGCTGAACGGAAAGAAGGCGACGATGGATGGTGTCGCAAAGGCCCTGCAGCAGGATCCGCATCTGCTCGACGCCGCCGATCTTGGCTTCCTGGTCAACACCGGCAAGCAGTTGATCCTCGTCGATGCTGGCGCCGGCACCTGGTATGGTGGGGAAGCGTTCGGGCGCCTGGCGACCAGCCTCCGCAGCGCGGGCTATACGCCGGAGCAAGTCGACCTCGTCCTGGTCACGCACCTCCACTCCGATCACGTCGGCGGCCTCACCACGCACGACGGAGATCGGGTCTTCCCAAATGCCGAGGTTTACGTCGCGAAGGCTGAGAACGACTTTTGGCTGTCGCCAGAAATCGCTGCCAAGGCGCCGAAAGAGGCGCAACCGTTCTTCGAGAGCGCCCAGGCCATCGCTGCGCCGTACGTCAAGGCCGGCAAGTGGCACATGTTCAGCGGCTCCGAGCCTATTGTGGACGGTATGCAGATCGTCCCGCTGCCCGGTCATACCCCGGGACATACCGGCTATGAGTTTTCGTCAAAGGGCCAAAAGATTCTGTTTTGGGGCGATACCGTCCATGCCCAGCGCGTCCAGCTGAAGCACCCCGAGATCACGGCGGTGTTCGACACGAACCCGGAGGCGGCTGCAGCGACGCGGAATCAATTGTTGCCTAGGCTCGCGGGCGAGGATGTTTTGATCGCGTCGCCGCATCTGCTGTTTCCTGGCCTGGGCCGCCTGCACAAGGAAGGTAAGGGCTATAGCTGGGCGCCAGTCGCACTGACCGATCAATGGGTCGAGAGGTAGCATGGGCAAGTTGCAAGGAAGAGTGGCGCTCGTCACGGGAGGGACGGAAGGGATAGGCCTGGCCATCGCGAAGCTCTTCGCCGAAGAAGGGGCCTATCTCTTCATTACCGGACGCCGCCAGAGAGAGCTCGATGAGACGGTGAAGACGATCGGAGACAACGTCGCTGGCATCCAGGGGGATGTCGCCAATATGGCTGACCTGGACCGTCTGTACGAGAATATTGGCCGGGCAAAGGGGCGAATCGATGTTCTGGTCGCCAATGCGGGCGTCGGCGAGTTCGCCGCCTTCGGCAAGGCAACCGAAGAGCATTTCGTCAAACTCTTCGACATCAACGTCAAGGGAACCTTTTTCACCGTGCAAAAGGGCTTGCTCCTCTTGGTTGAGGGCGGTTCCGTCATTCTGATCGGTTCGGTCGCGAGCGTGAAGGGTACTTCCAGTTTCGGCGTCTACGGCGCGACCAAAGCTGCCCTGAGCTCGTTTGCGTGACCCGGACGACCGACCTGAAGGAGCGCCGTGTCCGTGCAAACGTCTTGAGTCCTGGCCCCATCAAGACGCCCCTGTCAGACCGGCAATCCCCGGATGCGATCGCGCGGATCGTCTCCACTGTTCCGATGGGTCGCACGGGAGAGCCTGACGAAATTGCAAGAGCCGCGCTGTTCCTGGCATCCGATGATTCCAGTGTCGTCACAGGTAACGAGCTGTTCGCCGATGGCGGCAGAGGTCAGGTGTGAGGATAGCGATTCTGGATGACTATCAGGGAATAGCGATGAAGTCAGCGGATTGGTCATCTATTCCGGGACATCCCGAAATCAAGGTCTTCACGGATCATGTCTCCGATCTTGAGAAGCTGGCGCAACGGCTTCTGCCATTCGAGATCCTTTGCATCATGCGGGAGAGAACGCCAATGACGGCGGCTCTCATCGAGTGTCTGCCGAGCTTGAAGCTCATCGCATCAACGGGCGCCAGAAATGCCGCGATCGATCTCGAGGCCGCCAGGCAGCGTCACATCGATGTTCTCCATACAGGCTATTTCTCGACGCCGACGATCGAGTTTACCTGGGCCATGATTCTGGCGGTCGCCCGAAATCTCACGACCGAGAACGCTTCGTTGCGCAGCGGCGGCTGGCAAATCGGCGTAGGGAGTGATCTGAGAGGAAAAACCCTCGCGGTCCTGGGGCTCGGCAATGTCGGGGGGCCAGTTGGGGCAATCGGAAAAGCCTTCGGGATGCGCGTCATAGCCTGGAGTCCGAATCTGACGAGAGAAAGGGCCGAGTCCTCAGGCGCGCAGCTGGTGTCGAAAGCCGATCTGTTTCGAGAGGCTGACTTCTTGACCGTCCATTTGGTGCTCAGCCCGAAGACTCGCGGAATCGTGGGGGAGTCCGAGCTCGCAGTCATGAAGCCTTCGTCCTCTCTGATCAATACCTCTCGCGGACCGCTGATTGAAGAGGCAGCTCTGATCAAGGCGCTTGAAAACAGGAAGATCGCTGGGTGTGCAGTCGATGTCTTCGAGGACGAGCCGCTGCCCCTAACTCATCCGTTTCGCCGGCTTCCAAACGTACTGGCTACTCCTCACATCGGTTTCGGATCGCAGTCCTTATACGAGACGTTCTATCGGGATTCAGTCACGAACATCACCAACTGGGTACTCAATCAACCAAGGAGAGATCGATGACAGGAGGAATGTTCTTGTTTGGGTTCACGTTGATCGCGGCCCTACCATCATTCGCAAAGGAGCACCAGCCATTCTCGACCAAGGTATTTACCTCCCCGGACGACCAGTTCTGGGTCAACTCGACCATCATCGAGGGAGCGCACGAGGTGATGCTGGTGGACGCGCAGTTGACGAAAACCAGCGCTGAAAAGGTATTGCAGGAAATCACGGAGACCAAGAAACCACTGTCCATAATCTACATTACCCATGAGCATGCCGATCATTTCCTTGGCCTCGAGGTCTTTAAACAGGCGTATCCAGGAGTGAGAATCATCGCGAATTCTGCGGTGGTGGAGCGAATCAAGAAGGTCTATCCGGAGAAGATAGAGAAGTGGAAAAAGTTCCTGGGCCCAGGTGCAACCTCTCACGCCGTCGCCATCGACAAATTCGACGCGGACTTCATTGAACTTGAAGGCTCGAGAATAGAGATCATCAAGAGCGTCGGAGGTGACACCGACGAAAACACGATGCTCTGGATTCCGGAACAGAGACTTCTCATTGCCGGCGACGTGGTGTTCAACAATATGCACGTCTACACCGCGGAAACAGACAGTGGGGCCAGGGGAGAATGGTTGAACACACTTAAGAGAATCAGAGCATTAGGGCCTTCGGTTGTGATCCCTGGACACAGCAAGGTTGGAGCACCTCTGGACGCGAGTACCGCTGTGGATTTCACGGAGAAGTACGTTTTCGTGTTTGAGGAAGAACTCAAACGAGCCAAAGATCCGGAGGGGCTGGTCGAATCCATGAAGGCGAGATTCCCATCTGCCGACTTGATCCTGTCTGTCGAACGGGGTGCAAAGGCGAATGTCAAACACTGACATGCGGGCGATCGAAGCGCAGACGTTTTCGGGATATGGCGGACTCCCTCAGGGTGAATTACCAAAGCCGCAACCAGCAAAGAGCCGGGTACTGGTTCGCGTGACGGCCGCTGGCGTTACGCCGCTGGATTACACGATCCTGTCGGGAGGTGTAGTGGTCCACCGAGACTTGATGGTGCTTTCCGGTGGAATGTCGAGCGGCGAAGATGCCCTTAGCGTTGAGATCTTGGTGGAGAAGGTCCCCGCAGGCGTCAGGAGTGGGTCGGAGCGACGGGCTGACCCGGTCGCACAGCAATAACAGATCGACGAGTCCATGAGTGACCCGTGGTGGCAAGAGGAGAGTTGCTACGCGACGCGCTTGACTGTGATAATCGGCAGATGTCGGCGGTCAGCGTGATAACAGGCACCGAGATGGAGCGTGACACCGGGCTGACGACGGATGAGAGCCTGAGGCGAAGCGCAGGGGGAACGTCGCCGCCACCGTGGGCGGGGCTCGAAACGTGGCGTCTTGGCTGACGGACGCCGATGGTGGTAGACGTCGTTGGGTGTGGCGCCGCCGAGTGGCGAGTGAGGCCGGTGGCCGTTGTACCAGGAAAAATACAGCGTGAGTTCCTGCTTGAAGGCGGCGAGACGGTACGGGACCAGAATTAATCGCCGGGTGCACTCGTTCTTGATGGAGCGGATGCAGCGCTCGATCACGGCGAGGCTGCCGTACTTGCCGATGGCGCCGAACCGCTGTTGGATGCCGCGACGGCGACACCAGCGCTTGAACTCCCTGGCGGTGAACTGGCTGCCCTGGTCGGAGACAAGGTGCCGGGGCTGATGCTCGACGCTCCGGAACAGGCGCTCTAGAAATCCCCGAACGACCGCGGAAGTGGGCTGGCGATGGAAGACAGCGAAGCCCATCAAGCGCCGCGAGCAGTGGTCGACGGCCACCGCCAGCCACCAGCAGAACGGCCAGACTTGAGGCAGGGCGAAGGGACTCCACGAGGTCCAGAAGCCGAGGGTGGTAGGCACGGTCGTCAGATCGATGTGCCAGAGGTCATTCGGCTTCCGGGCGGTGACGGTGCGAGGGGCCAGCTGGAGAGTCGGGCAGGGTCTCAGCGGTGGCGTCTCCCGCAACATCCTGCGCACCGTCGTCGGTCCGAGGTGGAGACCGGCACGGGCGAGGATCTGGGCGATCTTGACCTTGCCCAGGGTGGGGCAGAGGATCTTGAGGCGCCTCACAAGGTAGCCGACGAAGTCGGGGAACCTGTTCACGGGCTCGGGAAGACGGACGAGTGCGTCGGGTCCAGCTTCGTCGAGACGCCCCATCCACGAGGTGATCGTCGCCGGGGTCACGAGGAAGGTGCGAGCGGTCTGAGTGAGGGACCAGTTGCGTGCAGCCCGCAGCTCGAGGATCGCCAGTCGCTCAGTCAGCGGATAGTGGGGCCGCTTCTGGGCTTCGATGTGCTGCATGCGGGCGTCCTTGATGCGGATCTCCTCCCGCAGAAGCGGGATTTCGTTCCGGAGGCGCTCAAGCTCGGCCCGGAGGCGAAGGCGGGGGTTGAGGCTCTGAGCGGCCCAGCCGAGGGCGGCAGTCAGGGCGAAATCGGCGAGGGAGACGGCGTGCACAGCCGCCGAGCGGATGCGACGAGGCCAGCCTCTGGGAAGCGCAAGGGGACAGGCGACGCCGGGCATGGACAGCCTCCCAGAGAATGGCAGGAATGAAGGGGCGCGAGAAAGGATAACCCTATAATGAGGGGAACGTTCCGGCAGGAGACCCGACCATCAAAAACCGGTGGACCACTACACAGGTAATGGGAGAATGAGAATGAATCAGACGATTGAATCGAAAAACAAGACGCTGGTCCTTGAAGCTTTTGACACGCTGTTCAATAAGCGTGACTACGCAGCGGCTGAGCACTATTGGTCACCCAACTACATTCAGCATAGCGCTCATATCGCGCCTGGTCGTGTTGGCCTATTCAATCTCATTAAAAGCATCCCGCCAACGCTGAAGTATGAGCCAGGAACGATTGTAGCCGATGGGGACTTTGTCATCGTGCACGGGCGATTCTCGGGCCACGGCCTGCCTGTGAACTGGATTGCGGCAGACATTCTTCGCATCAAGGGCGGGGTTCTCGTCGAACACTGGGATGTGATCCAGGACGAAGCGACGCGCGAGTCGTCCAAGAGCGGCCTCCCCATGTTCGGCGAGACATTTACGAAGTGAGTACCGAGAAACACCATAAGCAGTAGCGAGCGCGCCACATAGAAATCTGACGCAAAAGGAGAGACAACAAATGGCGAAAATGAAAGCGGTGCAAGTTCCGAAGGCGGGAGCGGACTTCGAAATCGTGGAGCGCGACATTCCGCAGCCCGGCCCGGGACACGTGAGGATCCGCGTCCAGGCCTGTGGAATCTGTCACAGCGATGTGATTACCAAGGAAGGTCTTTTGACGGGCATTACCTACCCGCGCGTCCCCGGACACGAAGTGGCCGGCATCATCGACGAGACCGGGCCTGGCGTCACGCAATGGAAGAAAGGCCATCGGGTTGGAGTCGGCTGGCACGGCGGACAGGACGGCACGTGTCTCGCCTGCCGCCGCGGGGATTTCGTGAACTGCGCGAACGGGAAGATTTGCGGCATCAGCTACGATGGTGGCTATCAGGAATACATGGTCGCGCCGGTGGAAGCGTTGGCGCAGATGCCGGAATCGCTGGACGCGGTCGAGGCGGCGCCGCTGATGTGTGCGGGGGTCACCACGTTCAACGCCCTGCGCCATAGCGGCGCGGTGCCGAGCGATCTCGTCGCCATCCAGGGAATCGGCGGGCTTGGCCACTTGGGAGTTCAGTTCGCAAAGAAGTTCGGCTATCGAGTGGCGGCGGTTGGGCGGGGGTCAGACAACGCCACGCTCGCGAAAAAGCTCGGAGCGGATGTTTATATTAACAGTGCCGCAACTGACCCCGCAGCCGAGCTGCAGAAGCTTGGGGGCGCGCGAGTGATTCTTGCTACCGCGCCGAGCGGGAAAGCGATGTCAGCGCTGGTCGGCGGCCTGGGAGTGAACGGTATAATGGTTGTCGTGGGAGCGTCGATGGATCCAATCGAGGTGTCGCCCAATCAGTTGCTTTTCGGAAAAAAGGGCATCAAGGGCTGGGCTGGCGGCATCCCCACCGACTCCCAGGACACGCTGCTGTTCGCGGAGATGACGGGCGTGCGGCCTATGATCGAAAAGTACCCCCTCGCGAAAGCCGCCGAAGGCTACGCGCGCATGATGAGCGGGAGAGCCGAATTCCGCGTCGTCCTTACCATGTGACCTCCGGTGTAGTGGTCCACCGAGACTTGATGGTGCTTTTCGGGGGCAGTACGGGGAGGGTCGGCAGGGCAGCCATCGTCACGGTGCCCTCGGGACAGACCCTGTAGCCGAGCGAGGGAAGGGCGGATGGAGGTTTCTGGAGGGGCAGAACTCTCGGGCCGCTTAAACGAGGCAGGGTGCCAAGGGACACAACAGCCCGCACCCGTTGGTCGGGCAGCGCTCGGCCGTGAAGGTGCCGTGAACCTGGTAGGGGAAGCCGGGTCCGCAGTCGCCGACCGCCGAGACCGCTAGGCTCGCTCCGCCGCTGAATCCGGCTGCGTCCAACTGTAAAGGATGTCCCGTTCACCTGAATTGAGAAGTACCCCTGAATCGGTTGCACGCCGGGCCCCAGATTGCAGGTGTCCGTGGTCGTCGTCGACGTCACATGCCACTCTCCTGCGAGCGGGTTGATTGCCGGTGGAAGAGGCTTGAGGCGCTCAGATCCCTTGCCCTGGCAGGCCAGCGCAGCCACGAGGGGCAGCAGGATCAAAGTCGTGGTGAGGATTCTGTCGAAGGAGAAGCCACGAAGGGAGGTCGGCATTCGTGCTCGTTCTAGCGTGACGCGGGCTCTCCGGGGACGTTCGTACTACTATCATGTCGTGACTCCGGTGCGTCACTTCCGGCAGCGCCACCCGGTCTGGGAGTTCCATCGCTTCCCAGGGTATGCCCCTGAGCTCAATCCTGACGAGTTCGTCTGGACACTGCTCAAGCGGGCTGTGGCCAACAGTGTTCCCAAGGACAACACGCACCTCACACGCCTTCTTCATGGCCCGCTCATGCGACTCCGGCAGTCGCAGAGGTTGCTCTGGTCCTGCATCTACGCCTCGGAGCTTCCATGGTCATGATCTGTCCTGTTGCTTATGCGTAAATCAGTAACAGCGAGAGAGAAAAACTCTCCGACCTGTTAACCGGGAGGTTGACCTCCCGGATGTCCTCAGGGGTGCGTGATGCGGGACGGCTGAGCGGCCACCCCAGCCGGGTGCCGGAGAATCGCATCAGCCCATCCCACGTCGAACCATGGGCCGTTCCGGCTCTCTGATTCTCTCGGACTCTGCGGAGAGCCGAGGATGACCGGCCGCGAGCGCGCCCTGTGCCGCGATCACTGGACCTTGGGTGCTGGTCCCTAACTGCTGCCCCCCTTGTGCCTGGAACGGGCGAGGCGTATCATCTGGCATCCTGTTTCCCCAGAACGCCACTCGGTCGCAGACGGGAGTCTCGAATGGCCCAGGAGGCGGCAGAACCTCGCATTCCTTCTGGATATGGCTGCCTGCTTCGCAGTCTACTTCGCGTTGTGTCCCTGAGTCGCTACCGACTGAAGAAAGGAGCTCATCATGGCTGAAGAACTTCGTTCCTCGGCAAGAGCCATCGTCCTCGTCCACGGTGGCTTCGTGGACGGCTCCGGTTGGGAGGGCGTCTATAAGATACTGAGGAAGGACCGCTATCCCGTCAGCATCGTCCAGAATCCGACGATATCGCTGGCCGGCGATGTCGCAGTCACCAAGCGCGTTATTGCCGCGCAGAATGGGCCCGTGATTCTCGTCGGCCACTCCTACGGCGGAGCGGTGATCACCGAAGCCGGCAACGATCCAAAGGTCGCGGGGCTTGTCTATATCACCGCCTTCGCACCGGACAGGGGCGAGTCGGTATCTTCGCTTATCAAGGATCCCCCGCCTGGCGCACCCGTGCCGCCGATACTGCCGCCGCAGGACGGCTATCTATTCCTCGACATAGCGAAGTTCGCCCCTTCATTCGCGGCTGACGTGGACGCAGAGACGGCTGCGTTTATGGCCGACTCCCAAGTCCCGTGGGGCGTGGACGCGCTCAGCGGCACGATCAGCGAGCCGGCGTGGAAGACCAAGCCGAGCTGGTACATGGTCGCCACCGACGACAAGATGATCCCGCCGGCGGCCCAGCGTTTCATGTCCAAGCGAGCGGGTTCGACAGTCGTCGAAGTCGCAGGCAGTCACGCGATCTACGTGTCGCAACCGATGGCGGTGGCCGCGCTCATCGCCAAGGCTGCCAAAGAAGCAACACCGAAGGTGCATTAAGGCTACTGAAGCTGAGGGCGCACGGGAGGTCGGCGGTGGAGTCGCTGCGGCGCTCGCACGCAGCGGCTGATTCGGTGAGATGAGCGAGAGTCAGGATCGCGCGAAGGATGAAGCCGCCGCGCCCTGGTTAAGGATTGGGCGAGCTCAGTCCGTAGAAGGGACGTCCAAGGGATTCTTCGCAGCCATTCGCCGAACATCGTGATGTTCGACGTTCCGCCGCCGCTGCGGTCAAAGGGACTCGAGCCGTACCGAAGGACTTGGGAGAAGTTCTTCTCCTGGTCTCGTGATCCTGTGCTTTTTGACATCAGCGAGATGACCGTCACTGCCAGTACTGATGTGGCCTTCGTCACGGCCGTGATGCGTTGTGCTGGGACGGAAGCGAACGGAGTGGACATTGAGCTGGACTTCCGTCTGACCATCGGTCTTCGCAAGATCAACTCTCAATGGATTGTCGTGCACGAGCATCATTCGATCCCGGCTGCCCAATAGCCATTCCGTGGGCGATAGCAGTCTGACAACCGGCCCAAGCTGACGGCGCGCGGGAGATCGGCGGCGGAGTCGCTGCGGCGCACGCGCAACGCAGCTTAGCCGGGGCGTTGGGCGTCATGATATATCTGGAACTTCTAGAATGAGAACATGAAAAAGCCGGGCGCGAGCCAAGGCCAGTCGGTATCGGAGCTCATCTCTAAAAGAATCGCCGAACTCGGGGACTGGCTCGGGGAAACCCTCAGGAGAATGCGCAAGCTCATCAAGGAAGCAGACCCGGACGTCGTCGAGGAGTGGAAGTGGATGGGCACTCCGATTTGGCGGCACGACGGCATCATCTGTACTGGCGAATCCTACAAGAGTGTCGTGAAGCTTACCTTCTCCAAGGGCGCGTCTCTGAAGGATCCGGCCCGTCTCTTCAACTCGAGTCTCGACGGAAACACACGCCGCGCGATCGACATCCACGAGGGAGAAGAAGTTGACGAGCCCGCCTTCAAGGCGCTCGTTCGCCAAGCGGTCGCCCTCAACAGTTCTGGCAAGTCGAAACCTTCGAAGAAAGCGAAGTCCTAACTAGTAGGTTCTACTTCGCGACCTGGAGTCGCGCAACGCGGAGGAGGCTCGCAATGTTCGTCGTGCTGGGTGCTTCGGGGAAGACTGGCAAGGTCGTCGCCGAGGCATTGCTCCGGCAGAAAAAGAAGGTCCGCGTCGTGTTGCACGACGCCGCCAAGGGGAAGGCGTGGGGCGAAGCGGGTGCGGATGTCGCTATCGCCGATGTCGACGAGGGGGCCGCGCTCGAGCGTGCCTTCAGCGGCGCGGAGGGCGTCTACGTCC